>Ga0272441_10008063_pt1 | contig 16837 bp, 24 predicted proteins | sample SSMProp6N_FD_193582 | JGI IMG/M metagenome (GOLD analysis project Ga0272441, IMG submission 193582) | Marine sediment archaeal communities from Little Sippewissett salt marsh, Falmouth, MA, United States - SSM-Prop-6N | ecosystem: Environmental > Aquatic > Marine > Wetlands > Sediment ...
AGATATATGAAGTAGCAAATGGCATTTCAGATAAGTATGAGATGAATGTGTTCAAACCCTGGGAAAGTTCCAGTGGTAAAAACTATATCACCATTCAGTTGGTGAAAAAGGAGTAGATGAATGATAAAAAGATATGCATGTCATTGTGAAGCTATGCTAACAGTTGATGATAGTAAGGAAGATAATTCTGGATGGTTATTTTATGAAGCAATTACAGAGAATGGCAATAGGACATATGGTCTTTGTCCAAGATGTCAAGCAGCATTCAAATGTTATTTAGATAATAATCCAATATCTAAAGATGTAAAGGTGGAGAAACCTGAAAAGAAAAGAGGTAGACCACCTAAAAAGAAAAAGGAGGAAAAATAATGGAAGAAGAGGATATAATTATAGAAGAAAAACCAGAAATTGAAGAGGAAAAAGAACCAGAACCCATAGTGAAACCAAAAAAGAAAAAAATTGACAAAGAAGAATTGAATGGTTTGTTAGATGAACTAACAAAGAAATTGAATGGAGCAGACTCTAATTTATACAAAGGAGACAAAACACATGGAAGAGCAAATGTAATTGAAGCAAAAAGTATCTTGAATAAGTTAAAAGGTATTCTAGAGGATTTATAGATGTTTGATACAGATGATTTTGAAGATATCTTTAGAATTATAGAAGATATGATGAATAGCAACTTCTCTGGTGGGTATTACAAGAGGAGCTATAAGAACAGTAAAGAAGATGATGAACTTATAGATATTAGTGAAGATGAAGATAATATCTATATAACAGTGGAATTGAGAGGAATTGCCGATGAGGATATATCTGTAGAACCCGAAGAGTACAAAATCATCTTGGAACTGATGGTAGATGGAAAATGGTCTAGAAAATCAATTCCACTTACCTCAAAAATAAAACCAGAAAACTCAAAGATAAATTATAATAATTGTATTCTTGATATGGTATTGGAGAAAGATAAAGATGACAATAGAAGAAGTAGTGAAGCACCTAGAGAAGCTAGGGTTCTATAAGGTTTCGGTTGAAGGACCTTACAAATTAAAAATGTTGAATGATGATAGGAACATAACCATAAACATTGAAGAAGATTTCTCTCAAATGACTGCAAAAGATGAAGAGATTGTCAAAGAACGGTTGAAACAATTGGGGTATCTTGATTGAGTAAGATGATAGACAGTGTTGGAAATTTTTTAATAATTAGAGGACACGAGGAATATCCTTATGTATTCAAAAATCCAACTATAAGTCATATAGATATGAAAGATAGTAGTGCCTTTGCAGATACCCTAGAAATAAATATAAAATTGGAAGCAAAAATTGAGTCAAAAAATGGTACAATAAAAATTAATTTCAAAGATGGGGATCATGTAATTGATGTGAATAAATATATCAAAGTTGAAGAAAATTATGGATCTTTAGAGAATATGTCTTTTAGGGAATATAGAGAAAGATTATTAGTCTTGGAGTTATAATGAAAGCAGTAGTGTTAGCAGCAGGAAGAGGAACCAGATTACTTCCCCTGACTGAAAATAAACCAAAGTCTATGGTAGAAGTAAATGGAAAACCTATCATAAGATGGATTTTAGATTCACTCAAAGAATGTAAAATTACAGATGTGATTATCATAACTGGGTATAAGTGTGGAACATTAAAATCCTACATAAAGTATAATATTACAGATATGGATATACAATTTATACACCAGAAAAAATTGACAGGAACTGCTGATGCTATATATCTTGTAAAGGATTATATAAAAGAAGCATTTATGGTTTTAGCAGGAGATACTATCTTTTCCAAGAATGATATAATGAAGTTAAGACAATTGAGAAATTCAATTCTATATGTAGAAAAGAAAGATAAACTTTATGATTATGGAACATTGGATATATCTGGGAACATTATAAAATATATAAATGAAAAATCAACAAATCCAACTTCCAATGCTGTCAATTGTTCTGCCTATCATTTTACTCCATCAGTATTCAACTTTATACCAAAGACAGAAGTTGATGAGAGATTTGGAGAGAGGATAATCACTAATACAATCAATCAGATGATTAAAAATAATATCTACTTTCAGGGGATTAAAATAAAATATTTTAATGAAATATCCTATCCAGAAGACATAGAAGATGTAGAATATAGATTGAAAAATTGTCTATAACCTACCACAGGATTGCACGAGGATTGCCGGAAACGGGTCTCTAAAGCAATAACTCTACACCACTAATGGTAAGGGTAAGGGTAGGTTATTTATGTGCATTACAGAGAATTTTTATGAAAAAGAATAAAACTAAAAAGAATATAATAATCACAGGATCCAGTGGGTTCATAGGATCGGCATTGATAGAACATCTACATAAAAAATATAACATCATAGGAATAGATAAAAGAAGTCCCTTGAAAAGATTGAGTAATACAGATTGCAAATTTTATATTAGAAATATAAATAATCTAGATTTATTACCAAATTGTGGAGAAGTATATGCAGTAATACATCTCGCAGCAAGAGCTGGAGTAAGAAACTCTCATAAAGATTTTGAATGTTATTGTGAAGATAATATTTTAGGAACACAGAAAGTCATAGATAAATGTATCTCTGATTGGAAACCGAAGAAATTGTTATTCGCATCTTCATCATCAGTCTATGGAGATAGTGAATATTCAGGAAAATCACAAAGAGAATCTTATGATACTAAACCTAAAAGTCCATATGCCATGTCAAAGTTGGCAGGTGAAATTTTATTAGATACATATAAAAGGTGTGGAATGTTAAAAGGGATAAATACTACATCGTTGAGGTTCTTTACAGTATATGGTCCAAATCAAAGAAATGAACTAGCAATTCGGTCTTTCATAGATTGTGTATTAAAAGATGAACCTATAAAGTTATACGGAACTGGAAAACAGAGAAGAGATTTTACTTATATAGATGATGTCTGTGATGCCATAGAAGTTTTATTAGAAAGAGATTATAATCAGAGTGTATACAATATAGGATCTGGTAAACCTCAAACAATAAATGATGTTATATATAAGATTTCAAAGTATCTAGATAAGAATGTAACTATAAATTATTTACCAAGAGATATTTATGATGTAGATGAAACCTATGCTTGTATAGATATGATGAAACCTTTTTGGCAACCAAAGGTAGACTTTGATGAAGGTCTCAAGAGGCAAATAGAATGGCAAAAGGAAAAACATGATTATATGAAATTTGGAGTTTCCCTAAAGGATGTATCAGAAGCATTGTCTAAAATGATGAGGAATACAAAATGAGTTTTGATATAACAATAGCATTTGATGAAGCAGAGTATCTAAATCCACAATTGTATATGTTTGTAAATACATTAAAAGATAATATACCAGAAGATACCATGCTACATGTTGTCACGAACAGACAAGATGATGACCCCGTGTTGAAGTATATATCTAAAAATATATATAATAAGATATATAAAAAAGACAAATCAGATTTCTTGAGGTCTCGTTGTAGATATATGCTGAACTGCTTTGAAATAGAAACAGATAAAGATTGGGTAGTAAAGATGGAAGCAGATATGCTCATCTTGAAACATCTAAAAGAATTCTACAATATTATTGATGAGAAATATGATTTTATTTTGGAACCAGAAAACAGAAAAATATTCAATGATATAACTGAAAAGAGATTATGGAGAAATATGTATAGATCAATGGAAATCGAAGTTCCGGATTTCAAAATAAAATTTAGAGAGAATAATGAGGAAGGTTTACCATTGTTCGGAACAGGAATGATTTTTGTAAAATCTAAACATCTAGATAAAATAAATGAGAGATGGGTAGGTCTAACTAAAAAATGCGAAGAATGGATAGGTATGAATACACATCCAAATGAACAAGCGTTCACGGGTTTGATTTTAGATGAGAAATGGAAATGGATATTATACCCAGCTAAATATAAATTCAATCCCATAGGACATTTTAGAGATGGACATTTCCCAACAACTAGACTTGTAAAGGATTGTAAATTACCAGATGATACAGTAATCTTGGACTATCATAGACCGGAATGGTTATTACATGTAGCACATTATAATAAGAATGTGAAAGATGTAATAAAGAAAAATCATAAATACATACCTAAAGAATGGTGGAACCTAACTAATGAAGATTTCTTGGAGGAAAAGTGATGGATTTCAAAGTTGGAGATAAATTTGATTTCAATAAACCAGGTTATATGGAACTTACTGGAGAGATAATCCAAGTAAATGAAACATCTAATAATACTTTCTATACTTTTAAGGTATTAGATTTAAGATTTGGAAGTCCAATAACCGACCATATGTGTTTCTCTAAAAAAAGTCCACTGATTGCATTTATGGAAAAAATAGAATGAACATAGGATACTTTAATGCCCGTGGTGAACACAATGGTGTGGAACACTGGTTTGATTTAGAGATAGAAGAATTAAGGAGAAGAGGACATAATGTTAGAGTTTTTAGTCTACGTGGTACTCATCCTAATAGTAGTGACATTGATTGGATGGACATTGCTCACTTACATTTTGCACAGGTCGGACAAAGATACAAAAGAATGGGTGTTCCGTTCATTGTTAGCCCTCATGCTAATGATATCTGGGTTGATAATGGTGCTAATCTATTTTCAGTTTCTAGGCATCCTAAATGCCTTGCAGTAACTTATCAATCATTCTACCATAAGAAGAAGTTTGAAGAGTGGGGTATAGAGAAACCCCTTGTATATTTACCTATGTGTTGTCGGACTGAATTATTTAAACGTAAGACTCCTTACAGCTCACGTGCAGGAGCGGTAGCTGGGGGTAGACTTATTCCTAAAAAAGGACTAGATAGACTCAAAGATGTGGAAAATCTAACTATATTCGGTGAAGGACCGTTGAAAGATAACCTATCTCATGTGTTACCTCCATCAACTAAATTCACTGGATTTTTAGATGGAAACGAATTGAAAGATTTATTTGAGAAGTCTAGTGTCTATCTCTTCCCAGCTATTGTAACTCCCGATGGAGATTCAGATGGAATACCAAACACAATCAAAGAAGCAATGCTCATGGAGTTGCCAGTGATTGCATCTCCCGTTGCTGGAATACCAGAGTTAGAGAATATAGAATTATTAAATGATTGGAATAATGTAAATGACATTTTGGATGGTTGTAAGAAGAGGAACTGGAAAGGCAGGCAGGAGATACTTAAAACTTACAGTCCAAAATCTTGTGTAGATAGAATAGAAAAAATTATAGAGGAAAATTTATGAGATGGATATTCGATTTGGATGGGACAATTTGTGATACCGAATATGATATAAAAGATGGAGAATGGTCATATATTAAATCTGTACCAAAAAAAGAAATAATAGAGAAAATAAATAAACTATATGATATGGGAGAACACATAATCATATTTACTGCTAGAGGGAGTTTAATTGAAGAAAATTGGAAAGAAATCACATTAAAACAATTAGAAAAATGGGGGATTAAGTATAATGATTTAATGTTTGGTAAACCTGGAGGAGAGATATATATTGACGATAGAACAATATCACCAGAGGAATTCAATAATAAATTCTCATTCTATATAGGAATGATAATAAATGAACAAATGAGGTAAATATTAATGATAATTAAATTAAATGAATATATTAATTACGAAGACTACATAAAACACCAAATGGAAAAAACCTTAAATAAAAATATCAAACAAGACCATATTAATAAATGGGATGAAAGAGTTAAATGTTTTGAGAAAGAATTTAAAGATTTGAAACTAGATAAGAAATCAAAATGTTTGTGTGTTGCATCTAGATATGGAGAGGAGGTGGTTGCCCTTCAGAATTTAGGTTGCGATGCAATTGGTATAGATTTAGTTGAAAATAAACCATATAGTATTAAAATGGATATGCATGATATAAAATTTAAAGATAATAGTTTTGATTTTGTATATACCAATGCTATAGACCATGCTCTACATATAGATATTGTAATTAAAGAATTAATTAGAGTGTTAAAGAATAATGGTATTCTTATGATAAAATTAGAGATTAATGATATTAAAAGTTATGAAGATTTTGTCAAAACTTACAATGTATATATGTTCAATTCAGAATTAGATATAGAAAATTTAATAAATCATAATCTAGATAGATATAAATTAGAGAGGAAACTTATAGAAGGAGAGGAAGACCATTTATGGAATGTACTAATATATAGGAAAATAACAAAGGAGAAAAAATTATGAAAGGAGTACTCTTGTACAAAAAACATTATAATATACTTCAAACTGAAATGATGGATGCTGTATGTAATCAATTAACTAATGGTAATATGATTGATTTAAATCAACCTATAGATAAAATTAATAAACAGATAGATGAGATAGATTGTGATTTTGTAGTTGTTTGGTATTTTCAAGATATTGTACCTAAAATAAAATCTTTAAGTAATCTAGATATTCCATTAATTCTAACTTCTGAAGAGTCTTATAATAGATTAGCTAATGATGTATTCAGAAAAGTAGTAGAGTATCATAAACCAGATGGAATTATATTACAAAATAAAAATACTAAAGATGCATTTATAGATTATCTAGGAAAGGAATATGATTTCTTTTGGCTTCCTTGGGGTATAGACCCAGATATAATGAAAGATTATAAAGAAGAAAAAATATGGGATTTTAGTATTAGTGGTAAATTCTCTAAATATCAGTATAGAAGAACTCTAAATGATATGTATAAAAGAAAATCATATTATCATAGAATTCCTAGAATATTACCACCAGAAAGAAGTTGGGAAGCCTATGCTAGAGATTTAAATAAAAGTAAAATATCTTTAGGTGGATGTATGGGACCAGAGAATGTTGTACATTACAAAAACTATTTTCTAGGTGAACTTTATTCTAAAACCCTAGAAATACCTGCTTGTAATACATGTCTAATAAATACAACATTTTCAGATAAAGAAGAACTTGGATTTAAGGATGGAGTTAATTTTATAGAGTTTAGTGATTTAAAAGAGTTTAAACGAAAATTAGATTACTATTTAGAAGATGAAGATGAAGTTAAAAGAATAACAAAAAATGGATATGAACTAGTACAAAATAACTACACAATTAAACAACAAGTTGATAGATTAGTAAATGAAGTGGAGAAGATATATGGATAGTAATATCTTTTATATATTAGCACCAGGAAAGTCAATTAATAATATAACTGAAGAAGAATGGAAATTTTTAGAAGATAAAAATACAATATCATTTTCTAACTTTGTATTTACAAATAAAAAATCTAAGTATCACTTTTCCTATGAAAATCCAATAACTGATAGAATTCATTTAGAACAAATGAAAAAGAACGGATTTCTAGATACACATTTATTACTTGGAATAAGACAATCTATACGTTATGCAAAAGAATTAGGATTTAGAAATATAACAAAAATTATAAAAGGTCCATCTATGCCATTTAAAGGACCTTGGAAACTAAGTGAACCTAGTCCAATACTAAAATTTAAAGAATGTAGAAATTATTCATTTAATGAACCAATGTTTAGATATAGAGGGTCTCTTTCCTCTGTGATAGTGACATCTCTAATTCTAGGAGCAAATGAAATAAGACTAGTTGGAGTTGATTTAAATAGTCAATATTATTTTTTTCACAATAATTTAGAAAGGTGGTGTAGGGATAAGGATGATGAAGAAAGAATTAATTTTATAATAAATAATCAAGAAAGATTAATTAAAAAAAGATTAAATGATAATACAATGGTTAGCAATTTTAATCCGTTAATTTCTAACGATACAAATGAAGTATATAATTGGAATGGTATAAAGATAAGGGGAATGGGAGATTTAATTTTATGGATAGATAAAGAATTAAGAGAAGAAGGATTTAATGGAATATATATAACAAACAAAAATAGTAAATTATTTAATGAATTAGATTATAAGGAGATAATGGATGAGTAAGTTAGCTTTACTTGGAGGAAAACCAGTCATAAATTATATGTTTCCAAAAAATTCAACTGCAGGAGATTGTGAAACAAATAGTATAATAGAAGTTTTGAAAGATAATGAATTCTCTAGATATGCAGGAGGTCCATCTAATAATGTAGAAGATTTATTAAAAATTAAGAGCAAATATTATAATAACATCAATTTTAATTATTGGAACTTTCTTGGAGGTAAAAAGGTAAGAGAATTTGAGAAACGATTTTCAGAATATTATAACATAGATTATTCTATAGCAGTAAATTCAGCAACTAGTGGACTTATAGCATCTCTAAAGGCATTGAATATTGGAGTTGGAGATGAGGTAATAACAACATGTATGACATTTACAGCTACATCAAGTGCAATAAGTGGAGTAGGGGCTACCCCAGTATTTGTTGATGTTGATGAAGATACACTTTGTATAAATCCTACTAGTATTGAAAAAGGAATAACAGAAAAAACAAAATGTATATTAATTGTACATTTAGGAGGATTTACAGCTGATATGAATCCAATAATGGAGATAGCAAAGAAAAATAAATTATTTGTAATAGAAGATTGTGCTCAATCTCCTGGTGTTTATTATAAAGATAAATTAACTGGAACTATTGGAGATATTGGAGTATTTTCATTTCAAGAAACAAAGAATATTATGACAGGAGAAGGAGGTATGATAATTACTAACAACGAAAATCTAGCTAGAAGATGCAGATTAATAAGAAATCATGGAGAATCTATTGATAATGAAATACTTGGATTTAATTTTAGAATGACTGAGTTAACTGCTGCATTAGGAATATGCCAATTAGAGAAATTAAATTTTAATAATAAAATAAGGAGAGAAAATTGTAACTTTTTGATAGACTCATTAGAAGGATATGATATATTAAAACTACCAAATAAAGAATACATTCCTCATTTTTTTGCTTTACAATATCTTGGTAAAGAAATTCATAGAAATGTATTTATAAATGCTTTAAATGCAGAAGGTTTAAGAGTTACTCCTGGATATCCAAGATTGTTACACAAACATCCAATTTATGAAAATAATATATATCCAAATATAACTAATGATTGCCATATAGCTGAAGAATTATATGATAATAAATGTATATGGTTATTTGAGATATATCCTCCAATAAATAAGAAAATTCTAAAAGATATTGTAAAAGTTTTTAAAAAAGTAATAAATAATTTAGATGATTTAAAAAGTATTAAAAATAAAGAGATTGAAAATGAAAGATAGTTATAAGTGTGCTATAATAGGATGTGGGAGAATAGCAAGTTTATTTGAGGATGATCCAGATAGAAATAAACCTTGCACACATGCTGGGGTATATAATAAAATTAATAATACAGAATTAGTATGTGCAGTTGATATAGATAAAGAAAAAAGAAAAAAGTTTAAAACAAAATGGAATGTGCCTGTTTATGATAATATTAAGGATGTATTTAAAAATCATAATATAGATATAGTTAGTATATGTACTCATCCTAAATCTCATAGATTAATAATTGAAGATGTGTTAAAATATAAGATTAAAGGTATAATATGTGAAAAACCAATAACAAATAATAAATCTGATGCTGAAAAAATATTAACTTTATCAAAAGAAACTAATATACCAATATTAATTAATTATAATAGAAGATACGATGAAGTTTATAGATACGCTAAAGAAATTATTGATAATAAAACTCTAGGAGATGTGGTATCAATAAAAGGAAATTATTATCCTGGAACTTTGTATGCTGGAAGTCATATCATTGATATTATGATTTACTTAATAGGAAATATTGAAATTACTAAAGGTTTTATAACAAAGAATGATGAAGATAATAATACAAATAATCTTGATAATGGTTTTGTAGGTGCCATAAAATTTAATAATAATATTTATGGTTTATTAGATATAACTTCAGGTAGAAATTATAGATATATGGGTGTAGATATACATTTAAGTAAAGGAAGGATTCTTATAGAAGATGATTGTGAAGGGAAAGGAACATTAAAATTATATAAATCTATAAAATCTGATATCAATTCTATGGAAAATTGTAAGAAATTAAAATTATTTAAAATTAAGAAATCTAAAAAGAATAATATGGTTGAGATGATGTTTGATTTAATAAATAGTATAAAAGAAAACAAGAAACCAATATCAAATGAAATAACATCAATAAATACTTTATTTACTATTTTATCTTTTTATAATAAAGAAGAAATAGAATCATTATGAATAGAAAAATAATAGGTGTTATACCAGCTAGAGGAGGATCTAAAGGTATCTATAAAAAAAATTTAGTGGATATCAATGGAAAACCTATGTTATATTATACTATAAAATCATCTATCAATAGTAATTTAGATAGAATCATATTATCTAGTGAAGATAAAGATATAATAAAAGTTGGTAAGGAATATGGTTTGGAGGTTCCTTTTATTAGACCAAAAAATTTATCTGAAGATAATTCTCACACACAAGATGTAATTTTACATGCTCTAAAATGGCTAGAAGAAAATGAGAATTATAAAGTTCATTCAGTAATGACTTTACAACCTACATCTCCACTTAGAAAAACTAACCATATAAATGAGGCAATTAACAAATTTATTAAAGAAGGAACAAATAGTCTCATATCTATAAATAAAAAGACATCTAAACCTCCTTGGTGGTTATTAAAAAAAAATAAAAATGGTTTAATAGATTTGTTCTTTAAAGATTACGAATATCCATTTAATTTAGAGAGACAACAATTTCCAGAATTGTATAGTCCAGATGGTTCTATATTTATAACTAAAAGAGATTTTTTATTTAAAAATAAATCCTTATTTGATTTTGACAATTGTTCTTATTATGAAATTGATGAAAAATATTCAATTGATGTTGATAATTATGTTGATTTAGAAATGGTAAAAATTTTGATGAAAAATGAATAATATATTTTTTATAGCTGAAATAGGAATTAATCACAATGGTGATATAAATTTAGCTAAAAAATTAATGGATATGGCTAAATCATGTAATGCAGATATAGTTAAATTTCAAAAAAGAACTGTTGATGATGTTATACCAGAATCAATCAAATATCAAAAAAGAAATACCATATGGGGATATATAGATTATATAGATTATAAGAAGAAGATAGAATTTGATGAAATAGAATTTGATATCATTGATGATTATAGTAAAGAGATAAAAATTGATTGGTTTGCATCAGCTTGGGATATTAAAAGTTTAAGATTTCTTGATAAATATAAATTAAGGTATAACAAAGTCCCATCTGCTCTTATAACAAATAATACTTTATTAGAAGAAATAGCTAAAGATAATAAAAAAACATTTATCTCTACAGGTATGTCAACTATTAAGGATATAGATAATGCAGTAGAAATATTTGATAATTATAATTGTCCATTTGTATTAATGCATTGTGTTAGTATTTATCCATGTCCAGATAAATACCTTAATTTAAAAGTCATTGAAACTCTTAAAGAAAGATATGGGTGTGAGGTTGGATATTCCGGTCACTCTTCAGGAATATTAGATTCATCTATAGCTGTCGCTTTAGGAGCAAAATATATAGAAAAACACATTTCTTTAGATAATTCTCTTTTTGGAACAGACCAAGCAGCTTCTTTAGAGAAGAGAGGATTAGAATATACTGTTAGAGATATTAAAAGAATAAATACTATTTTAGGAAATGGTAATAAAATAATCTTGGATGAAGAAATAGAAAAAAGGAATCAATTAAAATATTGGTGATATTGTGTATATAAATATTGGACCTGGAAAATGGAAAAGAAAGAGATGGAAAACGCTTGGTGATCATAGCAATTATAATGCATATATCGATAAATGTGATTATACTTATGATTTAACTAGTAGAAAAAAAATACCCATAGAATCTAATACAGTTACATTATTTTATACAGTTCATGTATTTGAGCATATATCAGATGATGACATTATGTTTATATTAAAAGAATTATATAGATGCTTGAAGAAAGGTGGTGGTTTAAGAATATTAGTACCTGATGTAGAAACTGGATATAAAAAATTTAAAGCTGGCGAATATAAGTGGTTTTATATATTCAATAAGAATAAGAAATATAAGATTAAAAACTTTGTTCACATGTTTTATAATGGATTGTTTGATAAAGAAGAATTTATTAAAAATTTCAATAATATGGGGATGGAAGAGTTATTTTCATATTATACAAAGGGTTTAAAACAGGATATTAATAATCAGGGAAATCATATAAATTGGTTTACCTATGAAAAGTTAAAACAGATGTTAAAAGATGTTGGATTTGATAATATACATAAAGTTAAACCAAATGTTAGTTATTATGATGAAATTAGTAAAAATAAATTAGATAATTATAAAAATAGAGATAAGTGGTCTTTAATAGTGGAGGCAATAAAATCATGAAATTAAATATATTAATTAGAATAAACAAAAGTAAATTATTGAGGAATTAGAATGTTATGGACACTAGACAATATAAATAAATTTTTAGATGACTCCACAAAGAGGAGAGGAGTAGATCCAACAGAATATGAATTTTTATCAAAACATCTTAATCAGTTAAATATTGATGTATTTGTGGATGTTGGGTGTTTTTTAGGAGTTAGTACACATATATTAGGTACATCCATAAAAAACCCAAAAGTAATATATGCTATTGAAGATATTGATAGTGAAACATTTTGTCCCTATCTTATAGATGGTAAGCCAATAGAGAAGAGAGAATATTGTAAATATGCACCAAAAGGAACTATATTTAAAAAACAAGGATATCATTACGAATTACCATCTATATTAAATGAACACAAAGATGATATTGTGTTTGTATTTTTAGATGCTGTAAAGAAACAATTTTGGGTTATGGAAGAACTAGAAATGTGTTATATTGGTGGTGCTGACTATGTTGCAGTTCATGATACATCTATTTGGTATAAACACCCAAGAAAAGCTATGAAGAGGTCAATTAGATTTGGATGGTTTGAATTAATGGATGAAATTAATATTGGAGATGGAACAACTAAAATGAAAGGTGTTACATTATTAAGGAGAAAGAAATGAAACCTAAGATTTCTGTACTATTAGCAACAAATAGAATAAATAAGAAAGTATTTCCGTACATGAAGAAATGTGTAGACAATTTAGATAAAATAAAAGATAATACATTTAATGAAGAGTTCAAAAATCTAGCTACATATTGCTTAACTGATATAAGTCACATATTGGAACCAACTATCATTAGTTTAGCAAATCAAAAATTCAAAGACTTTGAAGTTATTATAAGTCATAGATATCCAGAAGATGCAGAAAAAATTTTGGATGGGGTTCCATTTGAATGTAAATTAGTAAAAGAAAAACACTCTATATGGCATAACATCGGGGAACAATATCACACTGTAGCTAATAATAAGAATACTGCATTTATAAATTCATCTGGAGAATTGATATACCATATAGATGATATGTCTTTTTTCAATAAGAACTTATTACAAGAAGCTTGGGATTTATATAAAGATAATAAGTATGTAACAGGTAGAACAATTAGAAGAATTGAATTTAATGAAAGTAAAAAAGATTACATAATATCAAAAGGTAATATGAAGACTGAAATATGTAAAAATGGATGGATAGGACAATCAAAACCATTGACAACAAAAGAAGGAAACGCATATATACCTATGCCTATGTTTTGGACTTGTAGTGCATCAGTATCTGCAAAGGAATTGTTGGAGATTAATGGTTATGATGAGTTATATGATGGATCATTAACTGGAATAGATATGGATGCCGGTACTAGACTTTCAAAAATTAGTAACTATAAGAGAGTAGCATCTGATAACTATCTTTATGAATTAGCAGACGATAGGATAAAATTAAATATAAGAGATGATGTTATGATGAGAAATATTATGAGAGTAAATCATATTAGAGCCAATAGTTGGAAACCTAGTATAGTTCAGATTAGGAGATATGAGAATTGGCATAAACATACATTAGGAGAATTAGATCCTAATTGGAATAAGTTTATGGATGTGCCATTATATAATTTGGAGAGAATTGATGTATAAAGAAGAAGAAGAATCAATGAATGAATTCTTTGATAATTCTAACATAAAAGAAATATCAGATAATTTCCATAAGTTGTTATATTATAAAGGAGTCTGGAGAAATAATAACACTAAATGGATGGGTAATGGAATGAAAAAAAACCCATTGGATTGTTGGATATATCAAGAAATTTTATATGAAACTAAACCAAGATTTCTAATAGAATGTGGATGTGGAGGATCTACAAATTACTTCTATGATATTGGAAGGATGTGTAATGAAGATTTTGAAATTATAGCTATTGATATAAATAAAACATCCATTGATAAAATTAAAAGAAAAGGAGTTCATAAATTATTAGGGAATTCTATAGATTTATCAATATTAAAAGAAGTAAATAGTATTATTGGAGAAGAAACTAATAATATGGTTATATTAGATAGCGATCATAGTATGAACCACGTATTTGCAGAATTAAGATTATACAACAAATTTGTGGGTAATAATAATTATTTAGTTGTGGAAGATACAAATCTTAATGGGCATCCGGTAAGACCAAATCATATATTTGGTAAAGGTCCTTATGAAGCAGTAGAAAAATTCTTATTGAGAAATAAGAGTTTTATTATTGATAAAGAAAAAGAAAAATTTTATGCAACATTCCACCCAAATGGATTTTTAAAAAGGATAAATAAATGAATATACACATAACTGGGATAGCTGGATTTTTAGGAAGCCAACTATCAAAAGAATTTATAAAAAAAGGATATACTGTTAGTGGTAATGATAATTTAACAAGTGGTTATATAGATAACATACCAAAAGATGTTAAATTCTATAATGTAGATTGCTGCGATTTAAATGCAATGTCTAATATACTTAAGAATATTGATATTGTATACCATTGTGCTGCATATCCATATGAAGGATTATCTGTGTTTTCTCCATCTATAGTTACAAATTCCATATTTCAAGCAACTTCAAGTACATTATCCTCATTTATAAGAAATAAATGTAAGAGGTTTGTATTCTGTTCATCCATGGCTAGATATGGAATGAATCAAGTACCATTTACTGAAGATATGGAAACAAGACCACAAGATCCTTATGCAGTTTCTAAAGTAGCTGCAGAAGAATTAATTAAATTAATGTCTAGAGTTCATAATTTTGAATATGTAATAGCAATTCCTCATAATATTTATGGACCAAATCAAATTTATACAGATCCATTTAGAAATGTTGTTGGTATATTTATGAATAGAATGTTACAAGAAAAACAACCTATAATTTATGGAGATGGAAATCAAAAGAGATGTTTCTCTTATATTAAAGATGATATAACTCCCTTAATGAAATTAGCAACAGATAAGAACATAGTTGGAGAAACAATAAATATAGGACCAGATGAAGAATTTGTATCTATAAATGAATTAGCTAAAACAATAGCTGATATTCTGGAATTTAAATTAAACCCTATATATCTGCCAGATAGACCACAAGAAGTTAAAGAAGCTAATTGTTCAGCAGATAAAGCTAGAAGATTATTAAATTATAAAACTAATTATTCACTTGAAGATGGTTGTAAAGAAATGATAGATTGGATTAATAAAAGAGGTTTGAAACCATTTAATTATCATTTAGATGTGGAGATTATCAATAATAATACTCCAAAAACATGGACAGATAGGTTGATATGATGTATGAATCCACAAATGTAGAAGTAGAAAAATGAAGAAATTAATTATAATAACAACTTGTAGTAATATAATGTTTGTTAAACAAGTTTTATCTACATTATCAAAAGAAAAAAATGATATAATAATAATAGATGATGGTAGTAAAGAAGATTATTCTGATATCAAAGAAATATTTAATGTAGATGTAATCCAAAAACCTAAAGGTAAAGGACTAACCGATTCTTGGAATATTGGATACAAAATATTCAAATCAGAAGGATATAATAAATGTTTACTTTCAAATGATGATGTTTTATTTCCTGATAAGGTTCCAAATGATATGTGGCTAGGATTAGATGATTATATATTATTAGGTCCTCTTTCTGATCCAGTTGGGTCCGGTAGGTTTATGGGAAAATTTCAAGATGTCACTTCTTATGTTGGAGGAATTAAAGATTTTAAAGATGTAATTTATGTAAATAAATTATTACAAAGGAAGAAACGTAGATTTTTAGAGATAGGAAAAGATATAACTTTACCAAGAAAAGAACCTCCATATATAAATGGATTTTGTTTTTCTTTCAATAGAGATATAATAAATTATGAATTTAGTAAAGATATTTTATTTGACCCAAAAAATATCAATACAGGTAATGAAAAGGAATTACAAAGAGATAGATTACTAAAAGGAAAAGGAGTATCTATAAAATCTTATATATATCATTATAAAGGTTGTAGTATGAACTCTATTGATAGACAAAAGATAATAAATTAAATAAAGGAAGATAGAATATGAAATATAAAATAGGAATAATAGGATTTGGTTTTGTTGGAAGTGCAGTAGCACAAGGATTTTCTACATTAGCAGATATAAAGATATTTGATGCAGATCCAGTAAAATCAGAAAATACATTAGAAGAAGTTTGTAAAGAAAGTGAATTTATTTTTATATGTGTGCCGACTCCAATAGCTGAAGACATGTCTTGTGATACAACTATAGTAGAAAAAGTCATAAAAGATTGCTCACCATATGTTCATAATATAAATAAAATACTGATAATAAAATCTACA
>Ga0272441_10008064_pt1 | contig 16837 bp, 13 predicted proteins | sample SSMProp6N_FD_193582 | JGI IMG/M metagenome (GOLD analysis project Ga0272441, IMG submission 193582) | Marine sediment archaeal communities from Little Sippewissett salt marsh, Falmouth, MA, United States - SSM-Prop-6N | ecosystem: Environmental > Aquatic > Marine > Wetlands > Sediment ...
CCGGCGGCGGCCGCCGGCGACGGCCGGGGCGGGGACAACCCCGTGTACGTTGAGGGCCAACAGTGCTGGCGGCGCTACGCCCACGGCGGGTACGTCACCATGCTGGACGTGGACAACTGCCGGGACTTCGACGAGTTCTGCCGGCGCAACGGACTGGCCTGGACGCAGTGACAGTTGCCCAAGCCGGCGCGGCGGCGGTCACATCCTCAGGACGAGGCGCCGTCCCTGGCGCTCAATCACGACGTGGTACTTCCGGATGACGACCACTTGGGCGCCGTCGATGACGTCTCCGGCGGTGACCAACTGGTCGTTGATGAGGGCGTACCCGGTGCCGTTGGATTGCAGGATCGCCCCGAGTTTGAAGTACGCCGGGCGCAGAGGGGGGTCCTCGGGCGCGGCTGGCGGCGCGACGGCGGGCGCGGTGGCGACGGCGGGTTTGACGGGTGGCGGCGTGGTCTTGACGCTGACGGCGGGCTTGGGGGGCGCCGACGGCGGCGCGGCCTTGGGGGCGGGCTTCGGGGGCGCCAGGGCGACCTCGGGCTCGGCTTCGGCCGTGGCGGTCGCCTTCGAGCCGCTCGCCGGTTGCGACCCGGACGGCGCCGTCGCCGATGCACCGCCCGCGCGGGCCGGACTGAACCCGTTATGCTCCGGGGGAAGCGAGAAATACATCACCAACCCCACGGTGGCGATCACAATGCCCCCCAACACGATCGCCCCGCGCAACCCCTTCTGGTGCCGGCCGAAGATGTACGGAATGTCGTCCTCAGGCGCAGGCCAGACCGAAAGGTTGGCGTCGTCGTCCTCGTCGGCGGCGCCTTGACGGCTGCGCTTCTCGGACTCGGCTCGCTGAAGGGCTTCGTTGATCAGACTCATCAAGCGGCCTCCTTCAGATCGCGGATGGCGCGCTGCACCACCCGCTTGTCGATCTGGTCGGCACCCATGACATAGCCCGCAAGAAGCACCTTGTCCCCGACCACGTTGACCAATCGCGGCGTTCCCCCCGAGTAGCGGTAGATCTCGTTGACGGCCTCGGGGGCCAGCAGAAGGCGTCCCCGGTTTCCGGCCACACTCAGGCGGTGCCGCAGGTAACCGGCCGTCTCGGCCTTGGTCATCCGACCGAGGTGATACCGGACCGTGATCCGCTGATTCAACTGCCGCAGCGCCGAACTGCGGAGTTTGTCTCTCAGTTCCGGCTGGCCTACCAAGACGATCTGGAGCAGTTTGTGTGAGCTCGTCTCCAGGTTGCTCAGCAGGCGGGTCAGTTCCAGCAGGTCCACCGACATGTCCTGAGCTTCGTCGATGATCAGGACGGCCCCGCGTCCGGCGGCGTTGGCGCCCAGGAGGAACGAGTTCAGCAGTCCCATGCACCTCAGGCGGTCCCGGCTGCGCTGGGCGATCCCGAACTCCTCGCAGATGGCCCGGAGCAGTTGGGCCGGCGTCAGGATGGGGTTGAGGATCAGCGCCGTGTGGTACTCGCCGCCGAGGGTTCCCAGGAGGCGCCGGCAGAGGGTCGTCTTGCCCGCTCCGACCTCGCCGGTCAGCAGGACGAACCCCTTCCCCTGGCGGATCCCGAACAGCAGGTGGTTCATCGCCGTCCGATGCGGATCGGTCATGTACAGGAACTTCGGGTCCGGCGTGACGTTGAACGGAAGTTCCGTCAACCTGTAATGTTCGGCGTACATGCCCCGTCCCTTATGCCTCTGGGCATCGATCGCCCCCTGGGGCGACACAGCGCTGGGTATCGGCCCCAGGCGGGAGCGACTTGACCAACAAAGTCGCCCCATTTCCTACAGACCGAATGTCCGGCCCACGCGTCCCAGGCGGCAGGGCCGGAACGGGACCCGCAAAAAACCCCCCGACCGGCGCAGCCGCCTGCGGTATGATCCTCGCACCGCCCCGACGGGCGAACCGGACCAATCGATGAACGCAGAGCGATTGCACGCCATCACGAACGCCTACCGGCGGCTGAAGGTCGTCGTCGCGGGCGACTTTTGCCTGGACCGGTACCTGCACATCGACCCGGCCCTGGAGGAAGTCTCGCTGGAGACGCACCTTCCGGCCCATCAGGTGGTGGCGGTCCGCCCGCAGCCGGGCGGGGCGGGCAACGTCCTGGCCAACGTCGCGGCCCTGGCGCCGGCCGAGGTCCGCACCGTTGGCGTCATCGGCGACGATGCGGAGGGGCTCGAACTGGCCCGCGTCCTGGCCGGGCTGGGCGCCGACCTCGGCGGGCTGATCCGCTCCGATCGGCGGAGGACCTTTACCTATACCAAGCCCATCGTCGTCGCCCCGGACGGGCGGGGGACCGAACTGTCTCGCCTGGACATCAAGGACCGCATGCCCATGCAGGCGGACCTGGCCTCCGCGGTCGCCGAGTGCCTGTCGGCAGCGGCCGGCGACGCCGACGCCGTGATCCTCATGGAGCAGGTCGGCCACCCCGCCCACGGGGCACTTCCCGCGCCGGTCAAGGCCGCGCTGGCCGACATCGCCGCACGCCGACGCGCCGGCACCGTGTTCATCGCCGATAGCCGGGCCGACGTAGTGGGCTTCCGTGGGGTGGACGTCAAGGTCAACCGGGATGAACTGCACCGCGCCGCCGGCGAGGGGCCGGTCGACCAAGCCGCCGCCGCCCTCGCCCGCCGCATCGGCCGGCGCGCCTTCGTGACGCTCGGCGCCGACGGGATGCTCGCCGCCGAACCCGACGGAGACGTCCGCCGCGCTCCCGGAATCCGCGTGGAGGGCGCCGTGGACATCGTCGGCGCCGGCGACGCCGTCCTGGCCCACCTGGCGATGGCGCTGGCCGCCGGGGCGTCCGTGGACGAGGCCATGAACCTGGCCAACCTCGCCGGGTCCGTTGTGGTCGGCAAACTCGGCACGACGGGGACCGCGACGGTCCCCGAACTCGCCGCCGCCGCGGAGGCGCGCTAGGCCCGATGCGCGCCGACGGAACACGGCGAACGGTGGCCTTGCTGACCGGGGTGTACTTCCTGTCCGGGGCGTGCAGCCTGATCGACGAGGTGGTCTGGGTCCGCCTGCTGAAACTGGTCCTGGGCAACACGGTGTACGCCACGGCGGTGGTGGTGTCGGTGTTCCTGGGCGGGTTGGCTTTGGGGGCTCTGGCGACGGGTCGCTGGGCGGGGCGTGTCCGCCGGCCCCTGCGGCTGTATGCGACGATGGAGGCGATGGTCGCGGCATCGGCGCTGGCGCTGCCTTGGGCCCTTCGGCAGGTGGATGCGGCGTACGTCTGGCTGTACCGGGCGGCGTCGCCGCCGGCGCCGGCGTTGCTGGCGGTGCAGGTGGCGGCGTCGGCGTTGCTGCTGCTGGTCCCGACGATGCTGATGGGCGGCACGCTGCCGCTGCTGGCGTCGTTCGTGGCGTCTCGCCGCGACGCGTTGGGCCACAGCGTCGGGCGACTGTACGCCGCCAACACCCTCGGGGCGGCGGCCGGAACCTTCCTGGCCGGGTTCGTCCTGATCCGCGCCGTCGGCGTGATGGGCACGCTGTACGTCGCCGCCGGGCTGAACGTCCTGGTGGCGCTGGGCGGGGCGCTCCTGTCGCGCGGGTCCGCGTCGCGCGCCGCCGAGGGCGAGCCGGCCCCTGCCGCGCCCGATCTGGCCGCCCGGCCCCAGGCCGCACCGGCAGGGCGGCGGATTCTGCTGGCGGCCTTTTTCTCGGCAGGGCTCGTCGGCATCGGATACGAGATGGTCTGGATGCGGAGCATCGTCCACGTCCTCGGGGCCGACACGTACGTCTTCAGCGCGGTCCTGACGGTGTACCTGGTGGGGCACATGCTTGGCGCGGGCGTCGGCAGCCGGCTGGCGAGGCGGGTGCGGCGTCCGGAAATCGCCTTCGCCGCGGCGCTGACCGGCCTGGGCCTGGCCGGCGTGGCCTACCTGCCTTGGCTGCTGGCGTGGTCGTCGCGGATCTTCCCCGCCGTGGCGGCGGCGATGGCGGACGGGCCGGAAGGCGCCGCGATGGTCGTGCCGCTGATTCACGCGGCCGCTTGCTTCTTCATCCCGGCGGCGATCTCAGGCCTGGGCTTCCCGCTGGCGCTTCAGGCCTGGGGCGACCGAGGCGGCGACCCCGGCGGCGGCACCGGCAAGGTCTACGGCGCCAACACCCTCGGCGCCGTCGCCGGCGGGCTGGCGACGGGCTTCATGCTGATCCCGCTGGCGGGCGTGCAAGGGTCGATCACGATCCTGGCCCTGATCGGCCTCGGCGCCGGCGCGGCGGTGTGGCTGCGGGCTCGCCCGGCGGGGCGCCTGGCCTGGGGGGGCTTGGCGCCGGCGGGCGTGCTGGGCGTCGCGGTTGCCGTCGCCACGCCATCCGACCTGTTCCGCAGGCGGTTCGTCATTTATCCGAACTCGACGCTCTTGGAGGCGGCCGAGGGCGTCACCGCCACGGTCTCGGCCCACCGCCAGCCCGATGGGCGGCGCTGGCTGTGCACCGGCGGCCTCCAGATCGCCGGCGACGGGGCCCGGAGCGTTCAGCGGATCCTCGGGCACTTCGGCCTGCTCATCAACGGCCGCGCGGAAACCGTCCTGTCGGTCGGCTTTGGCTCGGGCGAAACCACCGCGTGCCTGGCCCAGCATGACCTCCGGCGGATCGACTGCGTCGAGATCTCTCCCGAAGTCGTCCGCATGGCGCTGAAGCACTTCGGCCACATCAACCTCGGCGACCGCCTCGCCGAGCGCGTTAACGTCATCTTCATGGACGCCAAGAACTACCTGCACCTGACCGACCGCACCTACGATCTGATCGTCACCGACTCCATCAGCCCGCGCCTGTTCGCGCCGAACGCCTCGCTGTACACGGCCGAGTATTTTCAAAGCGCCGCCGACCACCTCAACGACGGCGGCGTCGTCGCTTGCTGGCTGCCGTTCTGCGATCTGCCGGAAGCGTGCTTCGACAGCATCCTTGGGACGTTCATGGAGGTCTTCCCGCACGTGACGATGTGGTTCCCGACGACGAGCCCGGACCACTTCGTCCTCCTGGCCGGGTCGCGCCGCCCGCAGAGGCTGTCGGTGCAGCACGTACGTCGCACGCTGGCCGACGACGCCGTCGGGCGGTCGCTGGCGGGCATCGGCATCCAAAATGCCCAGGATTTTCTTCGGTGCTACGTCGGCGACGAGAAGGACCTGGCCCGCTACCTGCGCGGCTACACGCCCAACAGCGACCTGCGCCCGTTCGTGGAGTTCAGCACGGCCCGCCCGCTGACGGACGCGACGAAGTGGCCTTTCGCCCTGCGCCTCCTGGCGATGGCGCGCCGGCCGACGGCGGAAGGTCGCCTGGACCTCGCCGGGCTGACCGGCGACGAGCAGAAACGCTTCCGCGCCGATTACCGCCTCCTGCACCGGATCACGACCCACACCCTGCGGACGCAGATCGCCCACGAGGCCCTCCGCGCCGCCGGCCCGTCCGAGGCGATGGCGCGCCTGGCCGAGCGGGCCCTGGCATCCGACGGCGCCGACGGGCTGATGGCGCCCCTGTCGGAGTACCTCGCCCGCCACGGCGACTACGCCGACGGGCTGGCCCTGCGGGCGACGCTGCACGCGGCCCGCGGCAACCACGCCGCCGCCGTGGCCGACCTGGACCGCGTGATCGCGCTGGCCCCCGACAACGCCCAGGCGCTGAACAAGCGGGGCCTGTCGCACGCCGCGGCCGGTCAGTTCGACGACGCCATCGCCGACTACGGCCGCGCCCTGAAACTCGCTCCGACGCACGTGCGCGTCCTGAATAACCGCGGGGCCGCCTACTGCGGGCGGGGCGACCACGGGCGCGGGCTGGCCGACTTCGACGCCCTCCTGCGGGCCGAGCCCGGCAACGCCGACGCCCGATACAATCGCGCGACCGCGCTGGTGATGCTCAACCGGGCGGGCGAGGCCATCGCCGACTACACCGCCGCCCTGACCGGCGGGCCTCGGGACGTGGAGGTTTACCTCGGCCGGGCCGTGGCGTACGATCGCGCGGGCCGGTACGCCGAGGCCTGGCGGGACGTGCTGCGCGTCCGGCAGGCGGGCGGGCGGATCGATCCGAGCCTGCTGGATACCGAGGCCCTCCGCCGCCGGCTCGGCGAGGGAAACCCATGACGCGGCGATTAGCCATCGAGATCGGCGGGACGAAACTCCAGGCCGCCGTCGGCGACCCCCAAGGGCAAATCGGGCCCGTTCGCCGCGCCGCCGTGGCGCCCGGATCGACCGCCGCCGACATTCTGGCGGCCGTGCGCGACCTGGCCGGACCGTTGGCGCGGTCCGGCGGCATCGAGCGGGTCGGGATCGGCTTCGGGGGCCCGGTGGACACCCAGGCCGGGCGGGTCGTCCGGTCCTTCCACGTCGCCGGGTGGGACGGCTTTGCCTTGGGGGCGTGGGCCCAGGATGCCTTCGGCCTGCCCGCGGCGATCGAGAACGACACGAACTGCGGCGCCCTGGCCGAGGCGCGCGTCGGGACCGGGGCGGGGGCGCCGACGGTCTTTTACACCAACATCGGTAGCGGGATCGGCGGGGGCATCGTCATCGACGGGCAGTTGTACTCCCGCCGGTTCGGCGCCGCCGAGATCGGGCACACGAAACTGTGGGACCCCGCCGCCGGGGCGTACTGCATCGTCGAGCACCTGTGCAGCGGGTGGAGCATCAACCGGATGGCCCGGCAGCGCGCCGCCGCGGGGAAAATGGCCGCGGCCCTGGCGCTGGCCGGGGGCGACGTCGAAGCCCTGTCGGCCGAGCACATCGGACGCGCCGCCGCCGACGGAGACGCCGACGCCCTCGAACTCGTCCGGGCCGCCGCCGCGAACTTCGCCGTCGCCTTGTGCAACGTCATCTCGCTACTGAACCCCGACCGGATCGTCGTCGGCGGGGGCGTGTCGCTGATGGGCGAGGTGTTCTTCGCGCCGCTCCGGGCGGCCGTGGCTGACGGCGTCTTCGCCCCCTACGCAGACAACTACCGAATCCTCCCGGCCGCGCTGGGCGAAAACGTCGTCCTCGTCGGGGCGCTGATGATCCCGTAACAGCATCGCGGTGCCGCTATTTCATTCGTATTTCCCGTGTTCTCGCCAGGCGGCGATCATGGCGTGGTAGTTTTCGATGGGCACTTCCGGCTGGACGGCGTTGGAGGCGCCCAGGACGAGCCCGCCGCCGTCCTTGCAGGCGGTCATGAGATGGGCGGTGGCGTCATAGACAGCCTGCGAGTCGGCCGTCAGCAAGAGCCCGCAATCGACGTTGCCGCACAGGCACAGGCGTCCGGCCACGCGGTCTTTCGTGGCGCGCATGTCCATGCCGGCGGTGGGGTCCACGGCCTGCCAGGCGTGCAGGCCGGAGTCGGCCAGGCCGTCCAGGTGCGGCGACATGTCGCCGTCGCAGTGGAGAATGGCGAACAGGCCCATGGCGCGGACTTCCTGGGCCCACTGCCGCAGGTAAGGCCAGACGAATCGGTCCATCTGTGGCGGGTTGAAGAACGGCCCGCGGTTGTCGGCCAAATCCGACGCGGTGAACACCGCCTCGACGCCGAGGTCGGCCAGGCGGCGTGCGGCGTCCAGCCCGCCGGCCAGGCACGCCCGCGCCCGCTCGTCGATCGCGGCCGGATCGTCGAACAGGAGGTACGAGAACTCCACGTAGTCGCGCGCCCCCGGCATCGCCATCACGCCGCCGCTGCCGCCGATGAGCATCAGGTCGGCCGGAGCCGCCTCGCGGAGAATCTCGATCTGGCGGACCCGCGCCTCCGGCGGTAGCCAGTAGTACGCCGGCTCGCCGGGAGCGATTTCCCAGTAGTGCCCCGGCACGGTCAGGCCGGCGAAGCCCATCGCCTCGCAGACCGACAGGAGAATCTCGGCGTTCTCGTGCAGGGCGCGGTCTTGTTCGGCCGATGAGAGGGCCTCGAACTCGCGTCCGAGGGTCGCGTGCCGCCCGGAGGCGGCGTCCCAGGCGTGGAACTCCAGTTCCCAGACGGGCACGGCGGCGGGGGGCGTCCGACACCGAAACGCGGCGATCAGGTCGTCTTTCTTGGCCACGTGTAACGGCCTCCTCGGGCGCCGCGGCGGCTTCACGCCAGCCAGGCGTCACGCCAGCCAGGCGTCGCGCCCGGCGGCGACGAAGTCATCGTCGATCAGGTGAGGGTATTCGCGGCGCACGCGTTCGATGGCGTCGGCCTGTCTCGGCGAGAGGACCTCGCGCTCGTCCAGGCACCGCGGCGACGCCAGCAGTCCCTGGGCGTGCAGGACGTGCTGGATGCCCGCGATGCACCCGGCGAAGCCTCCGGCGGCGTCGAACACCGCGGCGTTGGCGTCGGTGACCTGGGCGCCCGTTGCCAGCACGTCGGCCGGCACCGGCCAGCCCACCGTCGCCATCCCTCGCAGTGAGCGATGCAGGTTCACGGCCGGCTGGGTCCACACCGCCCAGTGGCCGAGCAGGCCCCCGACGATCCGCTGGCGGACCGGTTGCCCGCCGACGGTCAGGTCGAACGGCGTCAGCAGGTCGGCGACGATGTTGTCGTCGTTGCCGGTATAGAGCGCCACCTGCCCGGCCCGGCCTGCAGCGGCGACGCCGCGGATCACCTCCAGCGTCTCGTAGCGGTTGAACGGGGCGATCTTGACGGCGACGGCGTTGGGGATCTCCGCGAAGCGCCGCCAGAAGTCGCTTCCCAGCCGCCGGCCTCCGACCGCCGGCTGGAGGTAGAACCCCACCGCCGGCAGAATGGCGGCGACGGCCCGGCAGTGTTCGATCAGTTCGTCGTCATCGGCCTTCGGCAGTCCGGCCAGAGAAATCAGCGCCGCATGGTAGCCCAGCCCGGCCGCCAGTTCGGCCTCGGCGACCGCCTGGTCCGTCCGCCCGCAGACGCCCGCGATGCGGACCAGCCGCGGCCCGTCGTCGCCGGGCGACTCCAGTTCATCCAGTGTCGCCGCCGCGCACGCCAGCACCGGCTCCAGCAGGCCCACGCCGGCGTCGCGGATGGCGAACTGCGTCGTGTGGACGCCGACGGCGACGCCCCCGGCCCCGGCCGCGGCGTAATACCGCGTCAGCGCACGCTGACACCGCTCGTCAAAACGACCCTCACGCGTCAGCGCCAGCGGATGGGCCGGGATCGCCAGCCCGTCGCGCAACGCCCCTGATACCCATTCCGGCGGCTGAGGAAAGTCCATCACATCACTCCACGCTGCCGCGCATCATGCCCAGGAAACACTCCACGAATGACACGAATAAGGAGCGAATGATCACGAACACAAAGAAAGAAGAAACGGATAGAGTTCTTTCGTTTCCAGCAAAGCCGCATTCGCGTCATTCGTCTTCATTCGTGCCATTTGTGTTCTCTTTCAGCCCGCGTGCCGGGGCCGTCTGAAAGCCGGCGGCGTCAATATCTCCCGTCGCGCGACTGGAAGTGGGTCGGCTTGCCGATGGTCGGTCGGCCTCGGGTGATCCAGCCGGCGGTCCAGTCGATCACGCGTTCAATAGGCGTCGGGGGCTCACCCAGCAGGCGAAAAGCCCGCGACGCGTCGGACAGCAGGGCCGTGTCGGACTCGGCGCCGGTGAAGGCGACGGGCTTGCCCATCCGCTTGGCCAGGCGCGTAGCCACCTGCCGTACGGCGAGTTTATCCGGCCCGGTGAGGTTGATCGCCAGCGGCGGGCAGGCGGCGTGATCGATCAGACGGATCACCGCGGCGTTGACGTCGCCCTGCCAGATGCAGTTGAACTGTCCCATGGTCACGTCGACCGGCTCGCCCGCGGCGATGGCCTCGGCCAGGTCCACCAGGACGCCGTAGCGCATCTCGACGGCGTAGTTCAGGCGGACCTGCACCGTGGCCGTGCCGTGGCGGGCGGCGAGGTACTCGAAGATCCGCTCGCGCGCGACGCAGGCGTTGGCATACTCGCCGATCGGCTCGAGGGGGTCGGTTTCGACGGACCCGGCCGATCCGGACGGCGTCAGGGCGTACACGCACCCGGTGGAGAAGGCGACGATCCGCGCGCCGCGGTATCCCTCGGCGACGGCCGCGGGCAGCAGGGCGTTGACCGCCCAGGTAGCGGCCGGAGCGGCGGAGGTGCCGAACTTCATCCCGACCATGTAGATGACGTTGGCGGCGTCCGGCAGGGAGGCGACGGCCGAGGGGTCGAACAGGTCGCAGGCGATCGGTTCAGCCCCCGCGGCGGCGAGGCGATCGCGGACGGACTCATCCGGAAACCGGTCGATGACGAAGATTCTTCCGCCGCCACCGGCGGCGTCGCGGGCCCGGCAGGCCATGGCCGCCAGGGATGGGCCGATCTTCCCGCCGCCGCCGATCACGGCCAGATCGCCTTCGAGGCGCCCCAGCACGTCGACCACCTCGCCCGTGGGGCGCGACAGGAGGTCGTCCAACTGGGCCTCGTCGGCGATGGCGTCGGGCAGGTCGAGAGGGGCTTGGGCGTCGTTCATGGCGGCATTGTTAACCGCGCGGGCCGCCGCCCGCAAGGGCCAGGGCGGTCAGCGGGCCTTGCGGTTCAGCCAGCGGGGCAATTTGACCTTGGCCGAGTCTTTCCAGGCCGTCAGGAACAACGAGGCGGTGAAGTGGGCACAGGCGCGGAGACGCTCTTCGGTGAATCTCGCCACGGCCGAGCCGGGCGGGATGGGCTTGTCCTCGGCCGGAATCGCCTTATCCAGTTCATACACGCGATCGACGAGTTTATGGCTTCGGCCGATCTCGGCCTGAACCGCGGCGAACAGATCCTCGTAAACGACCGGCTTGAGGTCGGCGGGTTTGGTGTCGGCGCGGGCCTTTTGCAGCAGGGCGTCCACGCGGGCGTGGATGCCGGTCCGCGGCGACGAGCCGTCCTTGTTGGCTCGCCCGTCGAAGTGGATGGTGGTGTGCAGCGGCTGGCAGACGTCCTGGGCGTAGTGGCTCAGCAGCCCGGCATACACGAGGCACTTGGCCTGGATGTGCTTGTTGCCGGGCCACTTGCGATGCTCGGCGAAGGCGATGGTCAGCCGCTGGGTCCACTCGACGACGGCGTAGGCGGCCGTGCCCACCTGGCGGGCGGCGAGGTGCTTCTTGGCGCACAGCGCCATAAAGGCCGAGCGCGTCGGCGGAATCTGGCTGCCGGCGAGCGGCTCGAGGTCGAAGTAGTGCTCGGGCGCCTCGGCGTCGCGCAGTTGCGGGTGGACCTTCAGGCGGAACACGTCCGGGTCGGCGGCGCAGTGGGCGATGGTGTCGACGCCGGCGGCGAAGAAGGCGGGCATGTCCTTGCCCAGTCCGGCGGCGGCGAGGCGGTCGGCCTTGTCGTGCCCGGGCCCGTGCCAGGCCGGCGCGACGCTGAGCGTTGCCGCGACGGTCAGGGCGAACGCGATCAGGATCTTCGTGGCGGTTTTCATGCGAGGGGCCCTTGCGACGCTCAGTGCGTCAGGTAATAGATGATGATATTGATCCCCATGCGGATGGCGGCCTCGTTGCGGTCCTTGGGGAAGTACCGGCAGGTCCACCCGCAGTGCAGGTCGCCGGCGGTCGCGTAGGTCATGATCCGCCCGGTACCTTTTTCGAACAGGCCGAAACTGGTGTTGGGGGCCTCGCGGATTTGCGGCGCCCCGTCGGGGAAGCGGAAGTAGCAGTGGTACAGGTCGTGGTCCTTGGGCACTTCCTTCATCGGGTTGTCGGGAAACAGCCCGTTGATGATCTTCAGGTACGACGTGAAGAACCGCTTGCCCCAGGTGTCGAGCACGCAATCGTCGGCGTGGACGAAGCCGCCGCGCATGAGGAACTCACGGAGGTTTCGCTTTTCGGCGTCGGGCAGGTCGAAGTAGCCCTCGGAGGTGGCGAAGACGAACGGGTACCTCGCCATGTGGTTCAGGTCGGACAGTTTGACGGCGACGGGCTGCTGGGAGGCGTTGATGTTGGTCAGTTGCTTGAGGCGCCGCCGGAGGATCGCGTCGCCGACGGGTCCGGCGTTCCAGTGGTGCCCGGTGTTGTCCTTGACGCGGAAATGCAGGCGGGGGAAGTAGAACGTACCGGTGGTGACGGTGTGGGGGTCGTCGGCGCCGGCGGCGCGCCCGGGGATGCCCCCGGCCAAGGCGGCGGCCCCGACGGCGGCGGCGCGGAGAAACTCACGTCGCGACAGGTGCCACCGCACGCCGTCCAGCACCTCGTGCTTCCAGTCGGCCAGATCTGAGGGCGATTCCAGCAGCATCGCGTCGGCTCCGATCTCAGGTGGCGTGTTGGGTTATCGGGTGTGCCGACACGCAGGCCTGCATGGCCGCGGCGAGGGCGTCGGCGTCCAGCCCGGTGTCGGCGAGTTGCCCGGCGCGGCTGCCGTGGGCGATGAAGCGGTCCGGCAGCCCGCGGATCGTCACGTGGCCCGCCGGCAGGGACGCCCCGGCGGCCCATTCCAGCACCGCTGAGCCGAACCCGCCGGCGGCAGCGTGGTCCTCGACGGTGATGACGGGCCTGCCCGCCTCCAGCAGGTTGCGGATCAGGGCTTCGTCCAGCGGCTTGGCGAAGCGGGCGGAGTACACGGCCACCTCGATGCCGTGGTGCGCCGACAGGGTTTCGGCCGCGGCCAGGGCGTGCTCGACCATCGCCCCGAGCGCCAGGAACGTTCCGTCACCGCCGGCCCGCGCCTCGGCCGCCCGGCCGAGGGCGAAGGGGGCGTCCAGACCCGCGAGGGCCTCCGGGGCCTCGTCACGCGGGTAGCGGATCGCGCACGGTCCGTCCAACGCCAACGCCAAGTCCAGCGCCGAACCGAACTCCCCTGCGTCCGCCGGTGACATGAGCACCATCCCCGGCAGCGGGCGCATCAGCGCCAGGTCCAGGAATCCGTGGTGCACCGCCCCGTCCGAGCCCACCAGCCCGGCGCGGTCCAGGCAGAGAATCACCGGAAGGCCTTGCAGGGCGACCTCCTCGAAGACTTGGTCGAACGCTCGCTGGCAGAACGTCGAGTAAACCGCCACGACCGGGCGCAGCCCCGCCTTGGCCATTCCCGCCGCCATGGCGACGGCGTGCGACTCGCCGATGCCCACGTCGATGACGCGCTGCGGCAGCGCGTCGCGCATCGCGACCAGGCCGGTCCCGTCCGGCATGGCGGCGGTCAGCGCGACGATGCGATCATCCGTCCGCGCCCGAGCCAGCATCGCGTCAGCGAAGACTGCCGTCCACGCCGGGCGGGGGCGGGGGGGAAACTCCACCACGCCCCCGTTGACCCGGTGGGCGCTGGGCGAGTGGAACCGGCAGGGGTCCTCGACGGCGTAGTCGCAGCCGTGGCCCTTCTGCGTGTGCACGTGCAGCAGCGCGGGGCGCGGCTCGTCGGCGATGCGGCGGAAGATGTCGATCAGCGAGCCGATGTCGTGCCCGTCCGCCGGGCCGAAGTACCGAAAGCCCAGCGCCTCGAAGATGTGCCCGCCGTGGAGCGTCGTTCGCAGCCCGTCCTTGATGTGCCGCAGGGCCTCGGCGATCTCCCCGCCCAACGGCAGGCGGCGGAGGACCTGTTCGGTGCTCGTCTTGATTCCGGAGTACGTCTGCGTCAGGCGGACGCGGTCCAGCAGGCGCGCCACGGCGCCTTGCGTCACGTCGATCGCCATGGAGTTGTCGTTCAGGACCACCAGGAACTGGCGCTTCAGCAGGGCGATGTTGTTGATCGCCTCGAGGCTCAGCCCGTTGACGACCGACGCGTCGCCGACGACGGCGACGATCTTCCGGTCGGCCCGCCCGGCGAGTTGATCGGCCCAGGCGATCCCCGCCGCCGTGGAGATCGCCGTCCCGGCATGCCCGGTGGCGAACGGGTCGTGGTCGCTCTCGTCGGGCGAGGGAAACCCACTGAGGCCCCCGCGTTGGCGCAGCGTTCCGAACCACCCGCGCCGTCCGGTGAGGATCTTGTGCGGGTAGCACTGGTGCCCCACGTCCCACAGCAGGCGGTCGTGCGAGAAGTCGAACGCCGCGTGCAAGGCGATGGCCAGGTCCGTCACCCCCAGATTGCTGGCCAAGTGCCCGCCGGTCCGGGAGACGGTCTGGATGATCAGTTGGCGGATCTCCTCGGCCGCCAGCGCGAGTTGCGCCGTCGAGAGGCCCCGCAGATCGGCCGGTGAGTCGATGCGGTCCAACACCGACCCGGGCGGCGCCGCGTCCACGCCCGGCGGGTCCGATTGCCTGTTTCGCTTCGGCATAAACCTACAATATACCAACTTTACCGGGGCTTGTGCACCCCGAGTCCGTTAGATCCGTCGGGCGCTCATCGGTCCCGCTCGCTCAGCAACGCCGCCAGGTGCCGGAGCGTGTCGGCGGGGGGGCCCAGAATCTCCAGGGCGGCGGCGGCCCGGGCGTTCAGGTCGGCGGCCAGGCGGCGCGTCGGCTCGATGCCCAGGGCGGCGACGTAGTTTCGCTTGCCGGCCTCGGCGTCCTTTCCGGGAGTTTTTCCGAGGATCTTGGCCGACGCGGTCGCGTCCAGCAGGTCGTCGGTCACCTGAAACGCCAGCCCCGCCGCCTCGCCGAAGGCCGTCAACGCCGCCAGGGCCTCTTCGCCGGCGCCGGCGCAAATCGCGCCCATCCGAACGGCCGCGCGAATCAAGGCGCCCGTCTTGCGGGCGTGGATGCTCCGCAGCCCTTCGGGCCCGTCGGGCACGTCGCACAGGCCCATATCGGCCGCCTGCCCGGCGATGATGCCCGCCGGTCCGGCAGCGGCCGCCAGTTCGCCCGTCAGGCGCGCCGACAGGGGCGCCTCCGCCACGCCGCGCGCCAGCACCTCGAACGCCCGCGTCAGCAGTGCGTCGCCGACCAGGATCGCCATCGCCTCCCCGTACCGCACGTGGCAGGTGGGCCGCCCCCGCCGCAGGGCGTCGTCGTCCATGGCCGGCAGATCGTCGTGGACCAGGCTGTAGCAGTGGACCAGTTCGACGGCGACCGCGGCGGGCATCGGATCGGCCGGCCGGTCGGCGGCGTCGGCGACGGCATCGGCCGAAAAAAGCACCAACGCCGGGCGGATGCGCTTGCCCCCGTTCAGCGACGCGTAGCGCATCGCCTCGGCCAGCGCCGTCGGAATCAACGGGTCGGACAGCCAACGCCCCAAGGCCGCTTCCACGGCCTCGGCCGCCGGGCGCAGCAACGCGCACAGCGCGTCGCCGCCGCGCGATCCGGACCTCCTATCGCTCTGTGCCCTTGCTGGTTTCAACGCAATCATTATAGGAGCCGCGCCGGGGAATGACACCCTCGCCGCCCGCTGCCGACGGCAAGGCCCTTCCTTCGGGCCGGGCGCGCGGCGATAATATCCGCCGGCCGAGCCAGGCCGCAGGGAGAGACCGAGTATGGCGACGACGATTCATCCCACCGCCCAGGTGGACCGTCGGGCCCAACTCGACGACGGCGTCGTCGTCGGGCCCAACGCGGTCATCGAATCCGACGTCGCCATCGGCGCGGGCTGCCAGGTGATGGCCGGCGCTGTCATCCGGCGATTCACCCGCATGGGGACCGGCAACGTCGTTCACCCCTATTGCGTCCTCGGCGGCGAACCCCAGGACAAGAAGTTCAAGTCCGACTGGGTCACGCACCTGCGGATCGGCGCCGACAACGTCTTCCGCGAGTTCGTCACCCTCAACCGGGGCAGCCGCCCCGACGCGGCCACCGTCATCGGCGACCGCTGCTACTTCATGACCGGCTCCCACGTCGGGCACGACAGCCTCGTCGCCGAGGGGGTGATCCTGACCAACGGCGCCGCCATCGGCGGGCACTGCGAGATCGGCCCCGGGGCGTACCTGTCGGCCAACACCGCGGTGCACCAGTTCTGCTGGCTGGGCGAGATGGCGATGATCCGCGGGGGCCACGGAGTCAGCCAGCACATCCCGCCGTTCGCGATGGTGATGGGGATCAACTTCGTCGCGGGACTGAACGTCGTCGCCCTCCGCCGGGCCGAGGGGTTCACCCCTGCCGATCGCCGCCAGATCAAGGAGGCCTACCGCCTGCTGTACCGGTCGTCGTTGACACCGGCCGAGGCCCTTCAGCGGATGGACACCCACGACGACTGGGGCGCCCCGGCCGGGAGGTTCCGCGACTTCGTCCGCCGCGTCCTCAGCGCCGACCCGCCCCACGACCGCGGCCTGGCCACCGCCCGCGTCGAGCAACGCCACGACCACGCGGGCCACTAGATACTGCATCAAGGAGCGGCTCGTCAGATGGCGTCTCACGCCGTGCGAGGCGCCGGCGTCTATTCGGCGTGGAGCGGTTTGTACTCCGGCAGGGCCAGGACGTAGTCCAGCACCTCACGGCAACTGGCGGTGGCAACCGCCAGGCACGTGTCTGCCCCGCCGTAGTACAGGCGAATCTCGTCGCCGACCAGGGTCCACCCGCAGGGGAACACGACGTGGTCCACGTCGCCCTGAATCTCGTAGGGGTCTCGGGGCCCGAAGACCCACGCGTCGGACCGGCGGAGGACGTGCGTGGGGTCGTCGCGGTCCAGCAGGGCCAGCCCCAAACGGTACAGGCTGTTGGACGCGGTGACGCGGACGCCGTGGTAGAGGATCAGCCAACCGGCCGGGGTCTCCAGCGGCGGGGGGCTCAGGCCGATCTTGTTGGCGTCCCACCATCCGCCGCGGCGGGCCCGCATGATGAAGCGAAAATCCCCCCAGTGCTTCAGGTCCGGCGAGAACGACATGCAGATGTGCCCGGGGCACTGGACGCCGCCGCAGGGGCGGTGGATCAAGGCCCACCGCCCGTCGAACCGCATCGGCAGGACGGCGGCGTCCTTGTCTTGCGGCGGGGCGATCGGCCCGAGGCGCTGGAAGACCTTGAAGTCTCGCGTGGTCGCCAGGGAGACCAGGGGCCCGGCCTCGCTGAAGGCGGTGTAGGTGACCAGGTACTCGGCGGTGTCGGGCCGGTGGGTGATGCGGGGGTCCTCCACGCCCCACAGTT
>Ga0272441_10008065_pt1 | contig 16837 bp, 12 predicted proteins | sample SSMProp6N_FD_193582 | JGI IMG/M metagenome (GOLD analysis project Ga0272441, IMG submission 193582) | Marine sediment archaeal communities from Little Sippewissett salt marsh, Falmouth, MA, United States - SSM-Prop-6N | ecosystem: Environmental > Aquatic > Marine > Wetlands > Sediment ...
GGAACAGCAGCAAGAGCTCGAAGGCCATCGCCAAGGGCTCCCAGAGCAAACCCAAGGCCTAACGGCGCGCAAAGCACACACCCGGGGCACGGCCCGACACAAGGCCGTGCCCCGGGTGCGCGTAACGCCCCGCGGGCGAAGGGATTGCCCGGCCGCATGGCGAACTGGCGCGATGATTGGCAGCAGCATACGCAGTATGACACGCAACTGGGTGGCTCGCGCGCGTGGAAGCGCAATACTTAGGCGACTACGAGTTGGTACGAGAGTTGGGGCGTGGTAGTTTCGGCACGGTGTGGCAAGCCAGACACCGCACCACCGGCTGGCTACGCGCTATCAAATTGGCGAACGACCCCAGGCTTGTCGAGCAGTCCAGAAGAGAGGCCGCTGTGCTCGACGGCCTCAGGCACGACCGGATCGTGCTGGTCCACGAGTTCATCGGCGGCGCTGAGCGTCCGGGAATCATCTTCGAATACGTTGAGGGTGGCGACTTGGGCAAGCTTCTCGCACACGGGCCTCTTCCGTGGCAGAGGGCTGTCGAGATCGCCGGTCAAGTGCTGGAGGCACTAGGTGCTGCTCAGGCTGCTGGCCTGATCCACAGGGATGTGAAGCCTTCGAACATCCTGCTGACGCGGGAAGGGAATGTGAAGGTCGCAGACTTTGGGCTGGTGAGTGCCGCCGAGCGCGCCGGTAGCCTGCTGCTCTCCCAGCAGACGGGCCAATCGGGTTCCATCGCTGGGACGGCCCACTACATGGCCCCGGAGCTGGACCATAGTGCAGCACCGTCCCCCCAGTCCGACCTGTTCTCGGTGGGCGTAGTCCTCTACGAGTGTCTGACCGGTCGCCTGCCGCGAGGGGCATTCCGCCCACCCAGTGAGGCATCTGGGGGCCGCCCCAAGGCCCTGGACTGCCTGGTAATGGCGCTGCTTGAGCCCGAGCCGGGTGACCGGCCCCCGTCGGCACGCCACGCCAACGAAGCGCTCCGTGAAGCCACGCGCTCGGGCACCAACGAAAACTGCGGCGCTGGATCCCACAAGCCACGCGAGGGGCGTGCACCACAAGCGGCGGCGACGGACGGGGAACAGAGAGGCCGGCCTTCGAGGGCGTCGCAAGCCGCCCCGACGCCCCCAAGAATGCCTCAGGGAGAGCGCTCCCCTGCGGAAAGGCCCGCCGGGGGTGCCGGCCCCCAGAACGGGCAGAGGGCGGAAGAGCAGCCGGCCCCTGAGACGGTGCGCGAAGGTCCACGGACCGGCCCTGCCTCGGACGCTTCCCCACCGCGACTTGATCCAAGGCCCCCGTCGAGAAGCAGGCAGGTCCAGATCACCCTTGGTGTCGTGCTCTTTGCTCTGTCCGTGGTCTTCATCCCGAGGCTCCTGAGGCACCACGGGGACCCGTCTGACAGCGCCGCCAAAGGCCTCACGACCATGGCCGACGGCTCGGCGGTGGGTGAGGAAACACTCGGCCCGGACGGAGAAACCTACGTCTGGGTACCTGCCGGGGAGTTCATGATGGGCTCAGAGCGCGGCTGGGCCAGCGGCGAGCCCGTCCACCGCGTCAAGATCTCCCAGGGGTTCTGGATGGGCAAACATGAGGTCACCAATGCCAGGTATCGCCGGTTCTGCGACGACACGGGGCACGCGTTCCCGCCCGAGAGCGATGGCAGTGTAGATCATCCCGTCACACACGTTTCGTGGCAGGATGCCGTCGACTACTGCGAACACTACGGCATGCGCTTGCCCACCGAGGCCGAGTGGGAGTACGCTGCGCGAGGGCCCCAGGGGCACCACTACCCCTGGGGGGAACGGTGGGACGCTGCGAAGTGCACAACGTTGGGTGGCGACTCATTCGACTGGCCAGACTCGATGGAGAGCGTGCCCACTCACCAGGTGGGAACGTTCCCGGACGGCGCCAGTTGGTGCGGCGCAATGGACATGGCGGGGAACGTGGGCGAGTGGTGTGCCGACTGGTACGACCGCGACTACTTCGAGCAGTCACCCACTGACGACCCCCAGGGGCCTGCAAGCGGTAACGGCCATGTGGTCCGGGGAGCCTTCGACGGCGGGGAGACGCTCATCTTCCCATCGGCAGTGTGCCGATCATCATACATGTACCCCACCATCACAGGGTTCCGCTGTGCCCTGTCCAGGCTGTAGCGGCTCCCGACCAGCCGCCAGCCGGGCGTGCTGCATCGCTTAGCCTGCAGAATCCGGCAAGCCTATCATCTCGCTCAGCCGAGTTAGCGCCTTGCGTGCGCACGGCGTCGATTGCATCCACAGGCAAGCACTATGTGAAAGGCACAGGGGGGCAGCCGTGCCTGTTCGCCCCTCCACAAGGGTGGCGACGGCCGTGCTGCTGAGTGTTATTTGCTCCCTCGCCGGTTGGCTTGCGGGCGGAGGTCTGCAGGCCTATGCCCGGTCATGGCGCGATTGCCGCCGGGAGTGCCAAAGCGCCTTCCGGGTATCGGGGTGATGGGCTGCAGGCAGAGCCCACAGCGCTCTTCAGCCTGATCGCCCATCGATGGCACTTCCTTTGCCGCGAGGTCCGGCCCCCGAGGCCGTAGGGCGCGCAGCATCAACCGTCGGCACTACAGCCCAGACGGCCTCTCCCGCATTTGTCTGTGGCAGGGCCCACTCCCAACAGCCCGTCAGGAGCCTGGGGCCTTCTTGTCCCCGGACGCCCCGGGCTCACCCGTGAGCTTTGACATCTCCTGCAGGCTTTCCTCGGTCAGTGATAGCAGAATGTGGAGAACCAGACGCCCCATGGTTCTCAGATGGACGCTCTCGACATTGGCAGAGACGTCCCTACAGGTATGGTAATCAGGGTCCTCCTTGCGGTGATACCACACGGAGGGCACCCCGGCGAGCTCGAAGGCATCATGGTCGCTCCACGCCCCGCCCGACAACACCTCGAGCGGTACGCCCAACCGCTCAGCCGAGGCCAGGGATTTGTCCACCAGAATCCGGTTCGCCAGACCCACGGTCCGGGCATAGAGATCATTGCCCACGCCGATCATGTCCACAGACATCATCCCCACCAGCTTCGGATCACCCGGCGATTCGAGGTAATCGGCAACGAAGTGGTTGGACCCGTAGTGGTGGTGTGCGGCTACGCCATCGACGCTCTCCTCGGAGCCGAAGGCCACAAAATCGATCCGGTAGGGCAGCTTGACCCTTCGCAGCACTCTGGCCACCTCAAGTACTACGCCGATGCCTGAACCGTTGTCATTGGCGCCCGGGGATCCGCCGCCCCTGTTGATGCTGTCGTAGTGGCCGCCCACGACGATTCTCAGCGCGTTGCTGCTGCCCGGCTTGATGCCCACCACGTTCTGCGTGACCTTGCTAAGAGGTGGCACAGGAATGCCCTTTTGCAGGTGAACTTCATACCCCAGGTCGGTCAGGACGCCGCGGATGTACTCGGCGGCGTGCTGCTCCTGGGGCGTACCCGCATACCTGGGGCCAATATCGTCGGCCAGCTTGGTAACGTGTTCGAGCGCCGCGTTCTCATCGAAGCGCTGCAGCAGATCACTCATCCGTACGCGGCGCCGGGCTTCAGGGCCCGCCGGTAGCTCCACCGGGCCCTTCACGGCGTGGCCGAGACCATCGGGGCCAACGGCGGGCCGCTGCGAAACCTGCTTCCCCAGGCGGGCGACATACGCGTCCCGGACGACGCCCCCGATGATGCAGCCCACGATGGCCGCGCCCAGTACGACAGCCGCGATTGCCGGCACCGACCTACGGTCCGGACCAGCCACTTTCGCTCCTCCAAACCTCGAGCTTTGACACGCACACGTCGCCCCACGCCTCGTCCCTGTCGTCGTGCTTGTCCAGGCGCGATTTCCAGACCGTGCGTCTCACCTCACCGGCGGCGATGCGCCCGACATCGAGGGTATTGTATGTCGCGCGTGTCCTGCAGGGACCATTTCTTCGTCTCCCGATCGGAGAACTGCAATTCGAGTTCCCTTATGCGGTTGTTCTACTGGAGGATGTCGGGGCAAGGCGGTCGTGGCTGTATCTTTCATCCCCAGTGACGATCCCGATCCTGGTGACTTCGTGCCGCCTGCGTCGGCTCACCTTGACCCACTCGCTGATGTCGTGGTCGCGATTCTCCGCGTTCCAGACCGTATCCCGCTCGCGTCAATGGCCAGGGCCGCCCGGTACTTGGCTTTGCCGCTGAGCATGGATGATGCAACAACGCTGTAGTCGTCGAAGCAGGATGCCGGCGTCATGGCGGACCTGCACGAAACCGGCCACCCAAGGGCCCTCGGGTGGCCTGGCGTTATCTCTGGCTTGTCTGAGCGAACTTGAAGCCCGGAGTTCTCTACAAAGGGCACACGAGCCGCTATTCCCCGGTACTATGCCGCATTCCCCCCTCCCCCGCGAGAGACAACCTGTTGGGGCTTCTCCCATAGCTGCACCCGCGAGCGCCTCCGCGTCGCCTTCTCGGTTGCGTTTCATACCGGCGGGCCCCGCAACAAGCCCACATACGAAAGTGCGCAGAGGGGTCAAGTGCCCGCCAGGGCGATGCTGGATATCCTGCCCACAATGCTGATGCAACGCGGGTCGCCGGTGATCCCACTATGCACCTTCTTGCGCTCGTGATCCCACACAAGGATTCGCGTGGCGTCGTCGCCGGACTCGCGCCCGGCGATGGCGATGTAGCTCCCGTGACAGGCCACGGCGCGAACCTGGGGCAGGTTCACACGTCCGGCGTCGGACCATGCTCCATCGGCCCCGAAATCATAGACCTGCCCGTCTCGCGACACGCACGCCAGGCACTCACTGTCGGGCAGTCGCGCGACAGCCATTCCCGCGGCGGCAGGCGCACAACCGCAGATGAGTGGTTTGGGCGGCGCCGTGCGGTCCCAGACGGCCCACATACCTCCTTCGGCCGGGCTGCCGAAGACACCGCCCGCGACGGCTACCAACTCTTCGGTCGCGGCGATGGACCAAATCTCCTGTGTGAAGCCCTCATATGCTGTGGGTCGCTCAGCACCGGCGGATAGGGCAAACAACTGTGGGCCTGCCCCAAACCATAGAACGCCGTCTTCGCCCGCCGTCACGCATGAGACGTACTCGCCATCGATGCCCAGACTATCCGCCCACAGGAAACCCTCGAACTTACCCGAGGCCAGCTCCCAGCGGCACAGGCCCAGCTCTCGGTGGCCCGCGTAAAGGACCTCGCCAATGATGGCGGCTGAGTTGAAGCCATAGCGCGGCTCGCGCTCAGCCGTGCTCTCGTACGACGCCATCACGCAGCCTTCCAGGGGATGCACCACATACACGCCGCCACGCCAACCGCAGAGCAGGGCGGTCTCGCCCTGCCACTTCGCAGGGCCGACCGAGCGAATCTGGTGCTCACACGCGATGCGGCCCAGGCCACTCATATCGTCGGTGGAGTGAATGGCCACCGAACGGGAACAGGGAATCGCGACCTGCAGGGCCCGCAGGCGCGGCTCAATGCAGGCTAAACAACGCTGTGTGGCTTCGTCGAAGCACTCGCCGCAGACGATCTTGCCGCATTCGGAGCATGGCTTCAGCTCATGCGCGGGCACTGAGCCACCGCACACTTCGCAGGCGATGATGTGTTCCTCGCAGCGCAGGCACACGCGTTGCGGCAGACACCAGCAGGTTGGGTCGTCGCACACGGCCTCCCCGCACACGCTACAGGCCGTCAGCTCGCGCGCACGTTTTATGCTATCGCATCGCCTGCATCGACGCCAGCCATTCTCAGAGCACCTCTTACACAGCTTCTCGGCATCGTCCCAGCACTTGACTGTGCACACAGGGGTGTCGATCAGGACCTCGTTTACCTGTACCTGGCAGTGCTCGCAGAAGGCGAGGAAGCGAGTATCGTAGGGTTGCCGACAGGAGGCGCACTTGAACTCACGGCTGGTCTGGATGATCTGCTGAATCTCAACGGTGCTTCTTGTCGCGAAGATGTCCCCGGCGAGGGGAGTTGAGGCGTTGGGAATCGTGATCAGGTCACCAAGGCTGTAGGCGCCGCGGGGATGCACCAGCCCCGAAGGCTGATCCGATGCCGGAGGCGGTCCAGGGCTGTGCGGACTGCTATCTGAGTCGCCCGACTGGCCGTCCTGGGTATTGGGCTCATCGGAGCCGTCCGCGTAGCCCGGCTGGGGCGCGTTGCAGAAGGGGCAACGTCGGGACGGTGGCTCGTAGTCCTCGCCGCATTCAGGGCACTTGGGCATCTGTCGTCTCCTCAGTCGTAGAACTGGTGCCCGCAATTGGCGCAGTGCTTGGCTCCGACCTCGGCCTCTGTCTGGCAGGTGGGGCACACCATGACGCGCGCGGGCTCAGACTTCTGCGCCGGTGCCGCGGCCCCGCCAACGGTCTGCCCGTTGGGCAGCACCACCGTCGTGCCGCCGCCGCCCGCGGCACTTACGCCCACATCGCGCACCGCATCGATCGCCCGGCCGGCATCAGCCGACGCGCGGTCGGCATTGTCCGCCATAAGCTCCTTCATCTCGGTGCTCTGCTGCTGCTGCATTTGCAGCATGCGCTCGGCCATCTTCTGCAGTTCCTGGGCGCTCTTGGTGTCGGCCTCGGCCATGAACCTGGCCTTGATGGCCTCGGCGACTGCAGGGGATTCGGCGGCGTTGACGGCCATTATCTGCTCTTCGGTCATTTCGGCGGTGATCTGCTGCTTGCGCAGGTCGGCCAGGATGCGGGCCCGCTCGTTGTCATCCACCACCGTGACGAGCTGCTCCAGTGGCATGCCGGACATAAGCTGCATGAGCTCGGTCTTGTGCTGGTGCTCGGCGTCGGCCTGCCTGAGCTCTCGATCCAGGTCCCTGTCCAGGGCGTCCTGTTGCATCGATATCTCGGCCTGCCGCATCTGCAGGCCGTGGCGGTCCTTGCGCTCCTTGAGTTCCATCAGCCATTCCATCTCGAGCCGATCGATCTCATGCTCAATGCGCGCAATCTCCGCATCGTTATTGGCCTGGCTGAGCTGGTGATCTAGGCCCTGCATATGCTCGCGGTGCTCGCGCTCGAGCCTGGCCTCATAGCGCTTGCGGTCGTCATCTATCTGGGCCTCAACCTGCCGGGAACGCACCAATAGCTGCTGATTGACATCGCGCAGTTGCAGCTCCTGGCGTCCCTTCTGCAGGATTCCCTGCTTCTCAAGGTTGGCCCGCAGCTTGTCGGTCTCGGCCTCGATCCTCTGCATGTCCAGGCCATGCGTTGCGTCCAGCAGCTCTCGGGCCTGCCGGACGGCCAACAGGTCCAGGGCATGATCGCGGTCCAGGTCGTGATCCACGTTCTGCTCATCGATGGCCCGCTCGACCGCGGCAACCTCATCGTCCCGCACAAGCTGGGCCTTCCTGACTTCGGCCAGGAAGTCGCTTTCGTCTTCCGCGGCGGCCTTGGCGGCCATGCGATCGGTCAGCGCGATGCGGCGCATGCGCTCCCGGGTCTCGATGCGCTTTTCCCAGTTGTCGGCCTTGGCCTCGCCCCGACGTATCTCCTGGGTGGCGGCCCGCAGATCCTGCGCATAGTCCACATCCTCGGCGTCCAATTGGTCATCGCGGGCGATCTGCTCAACCGCGTGGTCTTCGCGGTCCTTGTCAATCTGGTCGAAGCCCTCATGGCCAACAGTCGCGATGCTGACTGCCACAACGGCCAGGCCGAGGTGGGCGATGTTGCGGGACAGCGTTCCGGCCAGGTCTTGTTCGACGGCCGCCGCGCCGGCCGTGCGCCCGCGCACGTCGTCGAGTGTCACCCGCGCCAGCGCCGTCTTCGTGGCTTGCCGCAGGGGGGTGAAAAGCTGTTGGCGCAGCGCCACCTGGGTGTATTCTCTCTTGTCGGCGATGGCGTTGCGCAGAAACACCATGGCGTTGTCCACCCGCACGCGCACCTCGCAGGTCACATCCGGGAAGAAGCCGTCCGCGGTACGCACCTTCTTGACGCCGACTTGCAGGGTGATCGCGCCTTCGTTGATGACCACCGCACGCATGACCTTGGTGCGTCCCAGGGAGGTGATGCGGCTCACCAGGCCCCCCATGTCGATGGTGCCGGAGGGAATCGAGCCCTCGAACTTGCCCTGGATGAAGACCAGAGCCTTGTGGTTGGGCTCAATGGTCAGAGGCTTGGTGAGCCAGCCAGGGACATCCTTGACGTCGTAGACCCGGGCGATCTGGCTCTCACCCACTCGCCAGGTCAGGGGCTCTCCGCAGTTGCCGCAGAAAGCGCCCCCGGGCACCGTCTGCGCGCCGCACTTCGCGCATTTGTCCATGGCACAACATCCCTTCCGCAACGGTATGTGGACCTGCACGCACCGTCAGATGCTGTCACGTCGCGCAAGCATGGGCTCGCCGCCGGCAGGGCAGATGATCTCATACTCGCCCTTCCCGGCCAGGAGCTTGAACGCGGCAATCGCCGCCGCCTCATCACAGTCAAGTTCCGAGGTAGTTTCCCCGAGCGTGACCCCTGACCTGCCTGCAGCCAGACGGCGGATCGCGTCGCCGAGCACTCCAAGGCGCTCCTGGGCCAAGGCAAGCGGCAGCATCTCATCGATCTCAGCGGCTCGCGGGTCATCGGGGTTGAGCACAAACTGGTCAACCTGGGCCCCGGCCAAGACGACCTTCACGCCGGGCAGAATCAGTCTGCGCGTCGCCGGCTCACCGGCTATGAGCGCCACTGCATCCGCGTCCCAGCCTGTCGGCGAGTACAGGCAAAGGACATGGAAGTAGCCGTCGAGGTCAGCCTGGCGCGAGTAGTCTTCCAGTGCGGGCAGCAATTCCTCGGCCGCTACGGGCTCCCAGTCGCAGCCGAGCTTAAGATACCGCGCGGGACGCACAAAGCTGCGGGCTTCCACCAGCAGACTGCGTTTGCCTCTGCCCAGGCACAGCCAAGGCCGCGGCGTTAGCTCGTACTGCTCAGACGCGTTGGCGGGGCACGTGTTCGGCGCGCATGCCGGCTCACGGATGAGTCTCGATAGGGCCTGTACCTCGCTGTCGCCGATGCATACACGGGTAGGCTCATTCCAGCCGGGCAGCCGGGCGGTCCTATCTGAGAAGCCGATTGTCACGGTACGCGGCTCCGCCATCGCCCTACGGAAGCGCGTCATGAAGTTGAGGCCGGCCGCTCGCGCCTGGGATGCCCCGACGGTGTCCGCATCGGCCGCGGGGGCGTCGGGCAGCATCTCGATGGCCTCACGGGCCTTCTCGCTCCAGGGATCAGGAAGCGGCACCTCGTTGGGCGCATCGTCGCTGTCGGCCGGCGAGGGAGTCAAATCCGCGACGGCCTCGCCCAAGGCTTCTTCACCGCTGTGTTGGCGTCTGCGTTCACCCAGGGATGGTGGCGCCCAGGGGGGCAGGGGGTCGGCTTCCTCGGCGGGTCGCTCGACCTCAGGTGGCCGGCCCGTGCTCGCCGGATGCAGGATCACTTGAGCGGGCGGCTCAATGGTCTCTTTCTCCGCCCTGGTCCGGCCGCGCCCGAGACGCCGCAAGTGAAGGCCGCAGTGGGTCTCCCCCATCTCGCGGCAGGCCTCACAGAGCATGTTGCGGCAGCCGGGGGTCTGACACGGGACCGCCGTCTCACGGGCGCCGATCCGCTGGCCGCAGAAGGCACAGAGGGCCTCCTGGGCATGGCGCGGCTCCGGGCCCCCCGCGGCGCTAAGCTGGGCCGCGTGCTCCGGGCAACATCGACTTCCCCCGGCAACGCATTCATTGCACAGGAGGGCTTCGCAGCCCTTGCGGGTGCAGCGGATCCCCCCGTAGATGTCCACAGGCCACTTGCCACAGATGGCGCAGACGCTGGGCTCCACCGGCGCGGGGGCCGCGTCCGGGGCGTGGTCGCCACAGTGGGTCGCGTGATCGATACTCACACAGAACAGGCATAGGGGCGAGCCACACACCTCACAACGTCCCTTGATGCTCGATTCGACCCCTATGTTCCTGCCGCACCGGCTGCACTGTGTCATTGCCCTGACACCTCATTGCCCTGCATTGTGCGTGCTGACATATGAAAGGTAGCCACGATCACCGGGTGTGTCTCAACTGTTGTTGCTCGGAACACCCGCATGAGAACGCACAGCGCCCCGCACGGATCGCAACCTGTGGGCGCACCGGGACACCCACGCCACCGCGCTGTGAAACCGACATTGCAGCCGCTTCCTGCGGGCGCCCGTGGCGCCCTGTCCTCTCACCAGGACATCCCTGCGCCGTGTTCGGCAAGTAGACATATCTTCCCTGCTTGGTCTGTGAGTTGAGACAGTTGCTGGCTGGCGACCTACCTGTCTGTTGACAGCACGCATCCGAGGCCGCGCTTAGGAGGAAACGCAAATGGGATTCTGGATACAGCAGCTTGAGCAGGTCGACTGGGTTGCCACCACGTTGGTGTTTGTGGCAGGTATGGTAGCCGCGGCATTCATCGCGCTGTGGCACCATGTCAAGCACATGCGCCGCGAGATGGAGGGCGACATTGTCTCGCGCACCAGACCGGTCTTGACCGTGGTCCCCGTGACCAGGGCCGATGGGCTGGTAGAAGGGAACCTTGAGTTGATGGTGAAGAATTCCGGGGTGGGGCCCGCCACCGATCTGCAAGCAGAGGCCACCTGGGCCCACCGGCAGTGGGTTTCGGCCATGCCCACGGTCGTCGGTCACGCAACCGATGAGCTCGTGCAGATGCTCCCCATGGCCCCGGGGAAACGGGGTAAGTCAGCGATGCTGCAGGTCACCCTCCGGTTTGGCACCGTAACGGGCCAAGTCGGAGAGAAGCTATGCCGGTTCGTGGCCGCGCCGGACGGCCAGTGGTTCATCATGCACACTGAAGAGGAGCTCCGAGACGCGGGACGCCTCACTCTCGGACGAGGCAAGGAAGCGCTGCAATTCCCGGAGCAGCCGGCGGACACCGAGCCGTAAACCCGGAGGGGTGCCATGACCCTGACGCCGCGCCAGCAACGCATCGTCGCACAGGGAGTCAAGCAGGACGACAGGCGCGCCACCGAGGCACTGCTTAAGGCCTTCAGGCCACTGATAGACAGCCTGGTGGCACGGCTGGGCGCCGCGTGCAGGGACGAGGATGAGACCGAGGACATGGCCGGCGAGATGGTCATCTGGACCATCGAGCTGACCAAGCAGTGGAAGCCTGAAGTCCGGAACCTTGACGGGTACCTGAAGGAGTTCCTGAGATACAAGATGCTCGACAGGCTCAAGCAGATGCGTCGCGAGCGTGCCCGACCCAGTTGGCACGATGAGGCAGGACGACAAGCGGCCCAACAGGCCGACCCGGCCTCCACGCCGGCGGAGGCGATTGAAGACAAGCTGCCTGACGACCGGGCCGAGCTCGCCATCCTACAAGCTGTTAGCTCCGAGACGGCGGCCCAGGTTATCAGGCGCTTGAACGAGGAGCTCACCGACCCATACCTGCGTCAGATGCTCTTCTTCAAGCTGCAGGGATGGCAGAACCCAGAGATCGCCCAGGTAATGGGCCTAGACACCAGGAAGGTCCAAAACGACTGGAGCCGTCGCGTGGTTATCCCCATCCTGAGGCCTATGTTCGAGCAGTTCGGCATTGCCACATGAGGAGGCGACAACCGATGAACGCGGATCAGATACTGCACAAGTTGGCGGCCCTTGCTCTGCCGGTGCACCCACAGGCCGCTTTGCAGCAGCCCTCAGACGAATGCCTCACTGATGATGAGATGACCGCCCTCGTAGCGCGAGAGAACGTGGCCTCATCCACCCTGGACAAGCTCACCGGACACGCCATGGAGTGTGACCGCTGCTGGGCGCTGGTGTCCCTTGTGATTGGGGAACAGCCCCTGGGCGACCTTGAGGCGGCCCGTGCCCAGGTTGACCGAGCCATCGACAAGCACCTGACACGGATGCCTCAACCTGAGAAGGCGGCCCTGGGCGAGACGCTCATCAAGCTGGTGATGCAGTGGATGCCCGAGCCGGCGTCCGCACAGCCCGCCATCGCCAGCGCATACCGTGACACCTCCACGGCGCGCCCGGCGGCGATCAACATCACAGACCAGGATCTGCCCGTGACCCTAAGGTTTGCGTTGCCCGATGGTCCGGGGGCTCAGGTGACCGTCATACTGCTGGATCAGCAGGGAGAAGAGGCCTTCCGCGGTGAGACCGACGATCAGGGCGAGGTCCACTTCTGGGGCCCGGCGGGAAGCTACACGTGCCGCGTCGAGGGCTATGACGGTCCCTTGTTGCAGGAGACGAGCTGATGCTGCTTCCCCAGGCCCTCCTGCATCTGCGGCACAGTGCCCGCCCCATGACCGGCACCCCGGTCGCCCGGGCTGTGGCCGACGCAACCACGCGGCTGCTGGGCGACCGTGCCGGCATCACTACACTACTGGCCAATGATGCACTGTGGGTGGAGGGCTTTGAGGCATTCGTGCAGATCGTTCAAGCGACGCTCCCCGGGGACCTGAAGGCCCCGTCGGCCAGGAGGGTCGCAGCCAGTACCCCCGGTCTGTACGTGCCGGGAGTGGGAACCTTCATCAACGCCCCACTCCTGGCGGGGCGAACAGAGATATCTCGTGAAGACGGCCTCGTCGACCAGGCCGTGGCAGGGCAGGTCGCCCTGACGCTCGCCCACGAGACGGCCGGGCACGCCTATATGGCCGAAAACACCCAGCTAGGGCTGCGGCAGACTCTGGCAGGCTCGTGGCAGCAGGCTGTGGCCTTCGCCGGAGCGGTAGCGCGAATCCCCCAATCCGCCGCCGAGGCCGACCAGAGCGTCCTGTGTCTGTGTGGACAGGTGATCATCCTCGCCGAGGGCTGGGCGCGGTGGGTGACGCGGAAGCTCAGTCCTCTGCTGGCCGAGAGCCTGCCCGGGGCAGCTCAAGCCATCCTCCATGACGGCCATTCAGAGGCCCAGATGGCCGATGACGAGACTGCCAGGAGGCTGATGGCCGATCTGCTGTCCCACCCGTCGGCTGCAGAGGCCGCCTTCGAGCGCATAGCCGCGGGAGAGGGCGAAGCGACGCCCCATGGGGTCGGGCTGGCGCTGTTCGAGGCCCTGGAGCACAAGGTGGGCGCCGCCGGGTGCATCGAGACGCTCTATGAGGCGTGCCGGCTGGCGCCGAGCCGACGGCCAGATGTCTTCCTGCTGTCATGCATAGGAAGCTGAGCGGGCGCATCACGACACCCCGGCCAAGGAATGCCGGACAGTTCTCTGTGTGCCCTCAGCCCCCGATATGGCCCCCCTGCGGGAGAACGCACACTTTCCCCACAATCCCCCACCCCCACAGAAGATTATTCCCGGCTTCCTGAGACAGTGCCCCCTCTCGCTCCTACCTTCCCTGTGACACCACCCACAAAGGAGCGAGACTGATGACCACCATCGTCGCCGCCGTACAGGCCAAGCTTCCCCGTTGGTTGCGCAAGTTCCAGCTTTCTGACCTCAAGCTCGAGGAGCTCCGCGCCGACGAGATCGCCCTCGAGCGCGAGGAGAAGAAGCTCGAAGAGGCTCTCGACAAGTCGGGCGTCGAGATCGCGCAGATCACCCAGGGGGTCGTGGAATCGGGTCAGAAGACGAAGGCTCGGCAGGCCGTCCGCAAGATCATGCAGCTCAAGGACGGTATGAAGGTCCGCGAGGCAGAGCTTACCCAGGTCTCCCAACACCTGATGGCGCTGGGTCGTCTGAAGCGGATCGTCGAGAACCGCGCGGGCCTGGCCCAGAGCGGGGTCCTTGCCCGGCTCAAGCGCCTGCCGCAGGCCACACTGCAGGGCGTCATCTGTGAGGGCGCGGCCCGCCGGCAGCTTGCCGACGAGGGCCTCGACGAGATCGCCGACCTGCTGAACCTGCCTGTCGCGGAGACCGCCGAGGAGGCCGAAGACGCTCGGCAGATCCGTGAGGCGCTGGAAGCCGCCATTGACGCCAACGATCCCGGTCTGGTAAGCGCCGCCATCACCGACGCCGAAGCCCAGGCGGCCACGCCCGACGTGTTCTGAAGCTGCAGCGCGCCGGCCGCCGCACACAGCAGACGATGACACCACCAACCATACGGGAGCCCGATCATGGACGCCATCCTGGACGATGTGAAGAGCGCACTGCGCAGAAACCTGTTGGCTCGCGCCGACAGCGCGCTGCAAAGCGATGAGGGCGCGGTCGCCGCCGAGCAATACCGGGCCCTGGCCGGGCTGCTGAGGCAAGAGGCCGCTCAGGCTGTGGACGACGCCGCCATACAGCGCAAGCTCAACGCCGCGGCCCACTTCGAGGCCGAAGCCGCGCACCTGCAGGGCGCCCCGGTAGCGGGGGGCGCCCGGCAGGCGACCGCGACGCAGGCGGCTCAGCCCTCGAAGGCCTGGCTGGCCCAGGAGCGTCCGGAGGTGACCATGGAGGACCTTGTGGGCCTCGAGCAGGTCAAGGACGAGGTCCGCACCACGGCCCTGAACCCGTTCCTGCACCCGGAGATGGCCAAACGGTTCAGAGTAGCACCGGGCGGTGGCATCCTGTTCTTCGGCCCCCCGGGCACCGGGAAGACCATGCTCGCCCAGGCAATCGCCGGGACCCTGGACGCCGCGCTGTTCGTCGTCGACGGCAGCGACCTGCTCAGCAAGTGGCTGGGCGAAAGTGAGAAGAACCTGGCCGAGCTGTTCGCGGCCGCTCGCGGACATAAGCGTGCCATCATCTTCGTGGACGAGTTCCAGTGGCTGGCCGCCCGATCAGATGACGAGGGCGCCTCGGAGACGGGTCGCCGGCTGATTTGCCAACTGGCCCAGGAGCTACAGGGCTTCGAAAAGCACGCCGACACCTCCCTGCTGTTCCTCGCGGCCACGAACTACCCGTGGCAACTCGATGAGTTTGCCATCCGCCTGGGGCGCTTCGATAAGCACATTTACGTGCCGTTGCCGGATCGGCGGGCCCGAGAGCTGCTCTTCCGCAAGACTCTTGCGGGACGCCCCACCCAGGAGCTTGACTACACCGGGCTGGCGTCGATGACCGACAAGTACAGCGCTTCCGACATCGTGGTCATGGCCGACTGCGCGGCCCGGGCCGCCCTGGATCGCTCTCTGGCACAGGGCGTCGAGAAGCCGGTTACGCAGCAGGCGCTAGAGGCCGAGATACGCAAGACGCGCCCGTCGGCCTCCGCACAGCTCGTGCGCAAATGCGAAGACTGGGCCACGGCTCACTCATGAGGAGAAAGGACTGAACACAAGTGCGCATACCCTTTGTGAAGACGCGAGAAGAGCGCGAGTTCGAGCGACGTCTGAAGTGCCGCCGCCTTTCACGGGGCTATCAGGCCCACCTGAGGAAGCTCGACCAGGCCCGAGAGCGCTTCCGGGGCCTGCTGAAGACGGCGCTGCAGTTCGACAACCATGAGTCCGTACAGCGCTACGCCCGGGCCTGTGCTGCTCTGGGCAAGCGCGTCGAGCGTGTGCAGGGGCAGGTCCTGGCAGTCGACGGCATCGAGGCCATCGCGGAGATGGTCCGCATCGACCGCGACTTCGCCCAGTTCGCCGCCGAGATGGGCCGAACAATGACCGAAGCCGTCGGCCAGGCCAACATCGCCAAGTTCCAGGCCGACCTGGAAAAGGGCATCATGCAGGCCGAGGAGCTCGACGATCTGCTGGACGATGTCGTGGGCAGTCTGAGCGACAACCTCATGGGCTTCGGGGCCCCCGCCCAGGACGATGAAGTCGACGCCACCGTGCAGCAGGCCATCAGTGAGGCCGAAGGCGAGCAGAAGCACGACGCCGACCTGGAAGAGCGCATCTGCAAAGAGCTCGAGCAGATCAAGACGACCATCAGCAAGGATTGAGAGACATGACCCAACTGGAAAGCGCCTTGGGGTCCATCGACGCGGCGCAGGGCTGCATCGCCGCCGGAGATCCCGAGCAGGCCGCTCAGCATCTGATTCAGGCCGCCGAGGACTATTACTCCGCGGGTCTTGCCGGCGAAGGCGCTCAGCGGATCGAGCGCATGGAGAAAGCGGTGCAAATGGCGCGGATGGCCCGGCAGTTGCGTCAGACCCCGCAACCAGACACGTCTCGCGAGCCCAAGCGAAGCCGTGGCAGTGATGAGGGCGAGGGCCTCACCCAGTTCGCCCCCGAGCCCCGGCCCGACACACGCTTCTCGGATGTCGTGGGCCTACAGGAGGCAAAGCGCGCCGTCGATCTGGCGCTTATCCGCCCGCTGAAGCATCCCGAGCTGGCCCACGAATTCGGCATCAAGCCCGGTGGCGGCATCCTGCTGTACGGTCCGCCGGGGACGGGCAAGACGCTCCTGGGCCGAGCGGTGGCGGGAGAGGTCGACGCCCCCTTCTTCTACATCAAGCCCGCCGACATCATGAGCCAGTGGGTGGGCCAGGCGGAACGCAACATCCGTGGCCTGTTCGAGCAGGCGGGTCGATATCAGACGGCGGTGATTTTCATTGATGAGGTCGAAAGCCTCGCCCCATCGCGCAAAGGCAACCGATCAACGGTCATGGCCCGGGTGGTCCCCCAGATCCTCGCCGAGATGGAAGGCTTTGACGGCAAGCGTCGTGGGCTGATGTTCATCGGGGCCACCAACTGCCCCGAGAAGCTCGATGAGGCGATGCTCAGGCCGGGCCGGTTCGACCGCAAGATACATGTGGGCCCCCCCGACGCCGACGGCCGCCGGGAGATGTTCGGCCTGCACCTGCAGGGGCGCAAGCTGGCACAGGACATCGACTATGAGGCCTTGGCCGATGCCACGGAGGGCCTCACCGGAGCGGACATCGCCGGAATCTGCGAGGAGGCCGCGCGCCGCGCCTTCGAGGAGGCATCCACTCAGCCTGCACAGGAGCGGTGCATCGGAATGCAGGACCTGCTGCATGAGCTAATACCTACGGGGCTTGGTTCGCCTCCTTACGTCGCGGGCTCTGCCCGCGCCCGCCG
>Ga0272441_10008066_pt1 | contig 16837 bp, 7 predicted proteins | sample SSMProp6N_FD_193582 | JGI IMG/M metagenome (GOLD analysis project Ga0272441, IMG submission 193582) | Marine sediment archaeal communities from Little Sippewissett salt marsh, Falmouth, MA, United States - SSM-Prop-6N | ecosystem: Environmental > Aquatic > Marine > Wetlands > Sediment ...
ATTCCACCCCTTCCTGGATCATCTGCCACCGGAAATCGTACGTGCCCGGGGTGGAGGGGGCGGTAATCTTGAAATCGAAGTTCCTGGTGTAACCGGGTGGCAGGTTTTCCCCGGGATAAAGTTCGACACGCGTGATCCCCCAGATGTAATCCAGGGGCGAGCATTGCGATCCCAGCTTGTAATTCCCCGCCTGGCTCCAGGTTTTGGTTCCCGTGTTCTTCATGGAAACCCTCACGTTCTCCTCTTTCCCCACATACATGGAAGAAGGCGCCTGAAGGCTGATATAACCCGCATCGTTGTAAGGGGTCGGGGGAGGGGTCGCTGTGGGGGTATGAGTCGGGGTTGGAGGTGGAGTGCTCGACATCAGCTGATAAGAGGTTTCCTCATATTCCCACTTATTATCGTCCGCATCGTAAGAATGATCATACTCCTCCATGAGGACAAACCCGAACCCCTTCAGCAGATAAAAATGTGCATCGCCGTACCCCCAGTCACCATCGCTGTCGTGATATTCGCCATATACCTTGATATAAAGAACCTGAAAGGTTCCGGCGGGAACCGTGACGTTTGTTAATCCGTAGCAGGTTATCCTGCGGGAGTCATATCCGGTATAATCGTCCCCATAGTATTGACCGCCGTTCCCCAGGGTTTGATCAATGGCGTTTTTATCCAGGTATTCAGGAGCCTCCTCCGAGGGATCGGTGAAGATTTCCCAATCCCCATCGGACTGGGTCCATTTATAGCGACGAAGAAACCCTCCAGACCAGTTGTAATAAACCCTTTCCCAGAGTGACCCCATCTGGCTTTTCATTTCATAAGCCTGGTTGCCGGAGACGTCTAGGGGCCCGTTGATTGTGATCGTTGAGGTCCCGCTCTGGCCGCTGCTATGTTCATAGTGATAGTTCCGGTTGAATCCGTTCTGGAGGGGGAAATATTCCTTCAAGTGATACGTTTGGGGAGGAGGGGACGTCTGTGTCGGGGTGGGAGTTTGTGTTTGAGTCGGAGTGCCTTCCGCCCTGATCCAGTAAACGGCCCCGCCCAACTGGTCGAACAGGATCTGTTGCATGGTTTCCGTCACGGCGAGGGTGTTTTGGGGATCGAACACAAGAGCGGTCTCGCCGGATTTGAGGGCCTTTACACGGATCGTTGCAACCAGGCCGTTTTCATACGTTCCCGGTGTGAGAAGCATGGCCCCAAGACCGATCGTATTGCCACTGGCGGTTCCCTGGGAAGAACCGGAATTCCAGATGGGAGCGAAGCTGATGCCTTTGTATTGCAGGATGGAGGAATCGAACGTTATCATAGAGGAAATCTGCGTGAGGGAATATTGATCGGTTTCGACATAAACATGGATGTCGAATTCCTGCCCCACATAGAATGTACCATATTCCGGGAGGAGGTAGAGGCTGCTGGTTTGCAGGATTTTGGATGGTTCGGGAGATTCGGCACCCCCAGGGACTGTAAGGGTTGAAATGAGTATTAAACTGAAAATAATGCAATTTTGAAACGTTCCGCCCTTTAACATCGATCTCTCTCCATCTAAAAAATTTGTGAATATACCCTGTTTGAAAAGATGACATACAGGATAAAAAGAGACCGTTTGTCAAACACAAATCTGGGGAAAAGTCTGGGGTCAGTTTATATAATTATATAATAAAATCACCCTTTTATCCCCACGATTCTGGAGAAAGAGTAAAAAAAGGCTGCAAAATCACGGACTTCCATCAAGGTCTTGGAGTCTGGGGAGTCTGGGGTCAGTTTATATAATTATATAATAAAATCACCCTTTTATCCCCACGATTCTGGAGAAAGAGTAAAAAAGGCTGCGAAATCACGGACTTCCATCAAGGTCTTATTATATAATTATATAAACTGACCCCATGCTGGTTGACCCCATGCTGGTTTATCGGCAAACTCGAAAACCGATGAGGAGAATTTCGCCGGTGGGTTCAGTATAGGATCGATCAGCTGTTCGGCAGAACATGGCATAGCTTAGCCACGTGCCTCCCCTGAACACACGACAGGTTCCGGAAGCCGGACCCGTGGGATCGATCATATCGCCCCCCTTGTAGTAACGGGTACCATACCAGTCGTGGCACCATTCGTGTGTGTTCCCGCTCATATCGTAACATCCCACCGGGGAGTGGCTTTCCAGGGTGTGGATATTCCCGTTGGGGCTGATATTGATCCCGTTGAACCACCCGACGGGAGAGGTGCAAGGAATCCTGATATCCAGGGGGTTGACATAATTGTGATCGGGACCTCCGTAATTGCAGCTGTCTTTTCCGGTTAAGGTATCGCTCTCGAATCCATAAATCCAGTGTTTCGATCCTCCCCAGGCTGCGGCGCGTTCCCATTCGGCTTCGGTAGGCAGGCGGTAGCCGCCGCCGGCTTTGTTCACGAGATTCCACGTGGTCAGATTGTAAGCTGGGGAGAGGCCCTCCATCTCACTCAGCCAGTTGCAAAAGGCCACGGCGCCATACCAGGAAACCTCGAGAACCGGGTGATTCATCATGGAATATCCATCACGGATTCTCCAGCGAAAGGAATCTCTCTCGTATTCAATCTGGCAGAAAGTCCGATTCATGTGAAGGAGAATCATTCCCTTGTGATAAACCTCTTCCCCACCGGTGTAGAATCCTCCGGAGGCATTCCGGAGGTATCCCTTTGAAAGGGCGTAATTCAGGACCATGCAATACTGCCCGTTGGTTACTTCGTATTTTCCGATTTCATAATGGGACAGGGTCACCTGGTGTCGTGGATATTCATCATAGCAGGCGAATCTATCGTCATCGCCATCGTCCCGGGCGCCCATGGTAAATGTTCCGGCCGGAATGCTTACCATGTCGATATTCAAGGATTCGCACGGTTCACACAGGGAGAGAAACAGGGGCAGGTTTCCCTGTTGGCGGCTGAAGGTGAAATTGAGGAATCCCCATCGCCGTGGGGGATCGAATCCGGTGCCATGATTGATCGCCACCCAGGGATCGCCCGATGGGGTGATCTGGATGAGATCGGTCAGTCCGTCCGTGTCCACATCCGAGGAAAGCGGGAGGTATCCGGCGGTTTCGTCGTATTTGAAACCAAGGGCGCCCCGGCTCATGGGGTTTTCGAAGTTGCTTCCGTTGGATTTCGCGGTCCATACCTCGCCCCAGGGGGTGAACTGGAGAAGGTCGTCCCGGCCGTCCCCGTCAAGGTCGGAAAGGGCGGGGAGCCAGCCCTCGAGGGGCCGGTAGAAAAACCCCAGCCATCCCCATCGCTTGGGAGAATCGAACGAGGCGCCGTTGGAAAGCGCCCCCCAAACGTCCCCGTAAACCGTGGTCTGGAGGAGGTCGCATCTGCAATCGCCGTCGAGATCGCCCGCCATTGGGAGCATGCCGCTTTTTCCCGCCGTTCCCCTTTTGAATTTGAAACCGAGCCATCCCCACCGCGACGGGGGATTAAACCGCGTGCCGTTCGAGAGGGCGACCCACACATCGCCGTAAAAAGTAATCTGGAGAACATCACAGAGACCATCCCCGTTGAAATCCCCGGTCAGGGGAAGAAGTCCATCGTTTCCATCCATTTCATCATAGTAAAAACCCAGCCATCCCCAGCGCTTGGTGGAAACAAAGGTATCGTATTCCCGGGTAAAGCCCCATACGTCTCCGCTCGGTGTGATTTGTAAAAGATCCTCCATTCCGTCGCCGTTGAAATCGCCCTTGAGGGGAAGGGATCCATCCAGGGGATTATACCGGGTTCCCAGCCATTCCCACCGAACCGGATTCCCGAAGGGAGGGATCCCGCTGCATGAAGATCCCCACACGTCCCCATACGGCGTGATCAGGATAAGGGCCCTTTCCACCAGCTCCCGGATAACCGTGATTGTTCCGGACAGGGAATTGTTCTCCTCGTTGGCTTCCGTGACGGTGTTTTGAGAATCGAGCGTCACGTCCACCTTTCGCTCCCCCTCACCCAGCTTTCCCAGGGGAATGCCGGGGATCACCATCTCGCCGCCGCCGGCGTCGATGGAGGGAAGGTTTCCCGTAGAGACGGATTTGCCGTCCACTTCGACGAGAAAGCGGCAGCCGGGGGATGGGACTCCTCCCCAGTTCCGGGCCTTGAAATCGAGAGCCAGATCGTCAGTGGTTGTGGGTTCCAGGGGGTTCCACCACATGGATTCCACGGCCAGATCCGGGAGGGGGGTGGGGGTCATCGTTGGAGTGGGACCGGAGGAAACGATGATCATAATCCCGAAAGGCGTTTTCTCCCCGAACCAGTTTGCGCTCCCCTGGATCATCTGCCACTGGAAGGAATACTTTCCCGTAACAGCAGGAGCCGTTATGGGAAATTGAAAGGTTTTGGATTTCCCCGGGGATACGGTTTCTCCCTGGAGGAGATTCACTTCTTCGATCCCCCAGATGTCTTTCTGTGGCGAACACCTCGAACCGAGCCGGAAGGAATCGGAGCTGTTCCAGGTTGTCGTTCCGGAGTTCTCGAGGGCCACCCGGACGATGTATCCGGCTCCGGCATTGATCGAACCGGGGATGTCCTGCCAGAGAAAGCGGGCGTCGCTTACGGGAGTGGGGGACGGGATGGGAGTGGAAGTCGGCCCGGGGGTGGGCGTTCCCGTGGGTGTGACCGTCCATTTCGGGGTAGGCGTCGGGGTCGGGGTTTCACCTGGGGTGGACGTTGGGGACGGTGTTGGTGTTATTTGAGGCAGGATCTGATAAACGGACTCGTGGGGGGCGAGAAACATCTGAAGATTATCGTTCATGATCCCATAGGTATACTGGGGTTGAAAGGAGAAGGTGACTTCCCCGGGATTGAGGGCAACCATGTGAAGCGATGCCACGGTTCCGGATTGATAGAGCCCCGGCGTCCGGAGGAAGGCCTTCAATATGATGGCATTTTGCAAAACATGGCCATACGATTGAGTGGAATGCCAGATATCCGGGAAACCGATGCCGCGGTCGCCTCCCACGACCGCAACCCGGCTGGAATCAAAGTTGATCACGGCATACACTTCCTTGAGGGGGATATCGCCGGTTTCCACCACCAGCTCGAGAAAGAACTCCTGCCCGACCTTGTAATCGTGCTTGCGGGGAAGGACGGCGATCCCCCCGAGCTGTCGTTTTTTCGCAGTTTCGGGGAAAGGTGTTTGTGCGGGACCTCGTTTCTGGAAAAAAGAGAGGGAAAGCAGGAAAAGAAGGAAAAAGAATCTTCGGTTTTTCATCGATTTTCATCTCCCGTATTAAAAAAAGATGAACGGTCTTTCCTGAAAAGCTTATATTACATCGAGCGTGGAGATCTTTTGTCAAATTAAAAGAACAGAATCATGTATGGAGGAAATGCGTTATGATAATTAACAGTGCGGCTTTGAGTGATGTCGCGGTCCTGACTCGAATAAGCTCGGAGATTAAGGAAAGGAGAGGGACCGATCAGTCGGCCACGGCCCAGGGGGTGGGATAAAACAGGGTAAAGGTCTTGGGACGGGGAACTTTTTTGGATTCCACCACCATGCCGTCGCGGCAGATCACCACCAGATCGAAGCCTTCGTAAAGACCGACCAGGATGATGTATTTCACGTTTCTGGCCCGGTAGATATAAACCTTCTGATCTTCCACCACGGTGGAAAAAACGGGGGAACCGAGCTCCTTGAGGACGGTGATTTCCTCGGTGCCGATGTCAGGGGGATTCAGGAAATTGGTCGTGTTGTTGTAGGTTCCCACGCAACCGCAAAGGGAGATGAAAACAAATCCGAGAGCCGCGCATATGGATGCCAGGTAGATTTTTCTCATATTCCGCCCCTCCGATTATTGATGAAGGTCTATATGCTATATAAAGTCCGGCCAGTCAATGAGAATCCAGTTTCCCTCTCTTTTCTCGAGCAGGGCCTTGCCCTCGAAGGCCTCCACAAGGGTTTCCTGCCGGGCGGGACCTTCCGAGTAACGGGGCTTTCCCGTGATGCCCGTTCGGAATTGAATTTCCGCACGCCTCTCGTCTATCTTTTCCGACAAACGGACATAGGTGACGGTGAGATCCTCATAGGTTTCACGATATCGATCGAGGAGATCGAAGAATTTCTTTCTCTTTTCAGGGTCAATGGATCGAAAGGCCTGCCTGGCTCTTTCCCACTGCCCCCGGAAGATGGGACGGCGAATGTTTTCCACGAACAGATTGTCAATGAACTTCAGCTCGAGGATCTTTTCCGTTCCGGTGATTTCAGGTCCCCAGCTGTAAGGCTCGGAAAAGAAAGGCCGGGGCGGTTCGGGAGTTGGTGTGGGTTTAAGAGCAACGAGTACGGGAGCTGTGGGTTCCGGGGCCGGTGGGGGGGATGTGACTTCCGGGCCAGTCGCCGCAGGGGGTGCCTGTTCCGGGGGGACCGGGGCGGCCTCCGGGGTTTTTTCCGATGGCGCCAGGGTGGATTCCGGTTTCGGAGAAATCGGGGTATCCTCAGGTATGGAAGGCGTTGCCTCCGGGGTGGGTTTGACGGGCAGGCCAGCTCCGGGAAGGGGGGCCTCCCCGGGTGCGGCAGCCGTGACAACCTGATCGCCGGAATCCCTTTTTAAAAACCGCCACCCGATTCCCAGGGCTCCGAACAAAAGAATAACAGCGATCCCGGCAAGGACGAACTTTTTCCGGAAGATCCTTCCGAGCCAGAACGTGAGGGGAAATCTATGGATCGGGGCAAAAAAGGAGGAGAAGGGGTAATCGTAATATCCCTTCAGGGCCTCTTCGAACTCAGACACGAGGCGGGATGCGGAAGGGGGGCGGTCTTTGGGATTTTTCGCCAATGCGCGATCCAGGGCTTCCTCGAGAGCAGGGGGCCAGGAGGCGTTTCGCTTGCGAAGCCCCAGCGGCTTTTTATTGAGATGATCCACCAGGAGACTGGATGTATTGTTGGAGTCAAAGGGAAGGGCCCGGGCGAAAATCCGGTAGACTGACACGGCAAAGGAATAGATATCGGAGGGGGGACCGACTTTCAGCCCCTTGATCTGTTCCGGAGACATGAAGGCCGGGGTGCCCATGGCCATTCCGGACTGGGTGCGGAAGATGTTTTCCTGCTCCCCCTTGGCAATGCCGAAATCCATGATCTTGGCCACACGCTGGGGAAGGGTCACGATCATGTTGGCGGGCTTCAAGTCGCGATGAATCACGCCCGCGGCATGAGCCGCGTCAATCCCCTGGGCCAGATGACGAATGATCTTGAGAACGGCCCTGACTGTGAGATGGCGCTCCTCGGTCCTCAGGAACCGATCCAGATCCGAACCGGAAACCATCTCCATGACAATATAGCTGACCTCGCCCGGCTTTTTCGCAACGTAAACATCGTAGATGGACACGATGTTTTCATGAACGCACCTGGCCATGGTGAGGGCCTCGCGTTCGAAGCGGGCCATGTACTCGACATTGTGGGCAAGATCGGGCCGGAGAACCTTGATGGCCACGGGTCTCTTCAACCGGAGCTGGCGACCCCGATACACATACCCCATGGCTCCCTCCCCGATCAACTCCTCGACTTCATAACGGTTTTCGAGGATCTGCCCGACCAGGGAAAGGCCGCCCGATTCCGGAAGGGTGAGGCGGCTGGTTGGGGTTTCGTCTTTCAGTCCCGGCCTGCTCAATTCCAGATCTGCTCCCTTGCTCCGAGCTTGAAACGGGTTTTTTCCCATCTTCAGAACAAAATCGATTTATAACTTTTTCAGTAGATGCCTGTAAAGCAAAAATCGGTCTAAAGGAAGGGAGGAAGGGGTTTTCGATAGACACCCCCCGATCTTTATCGATAGGTAAAAAACATCGATCACATAAAAGACCATTGAGAGAGGGAGGTTTTACTTTCGAAATGAAGCCGTACGAAATCGTTTGCCTCGAGGGAGTTCCGGAACAAAAGCGCCTGTTTTGCCTCAGCCTCCAGGGCATTTTGAACCGCGAGGAGCCCCGCCTCTATTTCCTCGACAGGGAAAACGGGCCGGAACGGCACTGGATCGACTGGTACCGCGGGTACGGACTCGAGGGGGAGACGATATCCACCGACACACTTATTGAAAAACACGCCTCCATCGCACGGGGATATATCCTGTTCGATCCGGAGTGCGGGGAATCGGCGAATGCGGCCCTCTCCCTGGCCGGGATCGAGGATGCGGTGATCGCTCCTCCCTCTTTGACCGGCCGCCTCGAAAAACAGGGACTCTCCATCCTGGCCGATCTCAGGAACCGATGGGATAGACCCTATGAGGCCGCCGCATGGGCCGTCGAACAGATCATGCCCCGGTGCGACCTCCATACCCTGGGGACGTATGATCAGGCAGAAAGGCTCCGGGGGTTCCCCACCATGGACCTCCTGTCCGCCCGGAAGGGTTTTTGCCTGGGTATGACCATCAACGACGCCGACTTCCCCAAAGAGGCAGCCTTGTGGGAAAAGGTCCAGGAAAGGGCCCCGGATCACGCCATGATGATCGGGTGGCATACCCCCCGGGGAAGCGAGGCCACATATGTCCACTTCGCCAGCAGTCACAATGTAAGAGTGTTCTGCGGTTTCGCCTGGAATATGTCCTTTCACGTTCACGTAAGGGCTCGCGGGGATTACAACCAGGACCATCCCGCCGGGGAATCCTGTGATCCGGAGGGGAGATACGCCACCCTGGTGCTCTCCGACGGTGATGCGTGGCATTCCATGTGCGATGTACAGAAAAAGTTCTGGCTGCATCCCCGGCGGGGGGAATTTCCCCTCGGGTGGGAGGTTTCTCCATCGTTCGCCGAGCTGGCCCCCGCGGTGCTGGAGTATTATTACCGCACCCGGGGAGAAAACGACTGCCTGGTTTGCGGTCCCTCTGGGAACGGGTACAATTACATGAGCGCTTATGAAAAGAGGGAGGAATATCTCAGGGAAAGTGCGAGGCTTTTGGAAACCCTTTCAATCGATACGATCTGGACCATCAATCGCGTGGTTCGCCACCTCCCGGGGGGTGTGATTGAACACCTCTTGAGAGACGGTCCCACCGGATATACCCGTGCCCAGATGGAGGAGTTCGGGGGGATCAAGGACGAGAAGGGGGCGGACCTTGTGGATCCGGAGGTGATCGGCGATTACATGCGGATTTTTCACGACGCTCCTGGTTTTTTCCAGGGCTGGGAGCGAATCCCGGGTGAGGCGCCCCGATGGATCGAGGAAAGGGTGTGGTGTCCCACAGGGGCGCTTGTTCGCGGGAGTGCGGAGGAATCGATCGGCCATTTCGAACGGGCGGCCGGGGAACAGTGCCGTCCCGCGTTTGTATCGGCCCATGTGAATTGCTGGGATGCGGATATGGATATGGTGATTGAAACGATTCAAGGGCTGAAAAGGAGGGGGTTCGAGCTGTTGCGACCTGACGTTTTTCTGGAGACGGCTCGAGGGGCCCCCCATAAGGGACACACTAACTAATATTATCGCTCTGAACGGTTAAAAAAGGTAAATTGGGTTACCCATATAACAGAAGAGGTGTAAAAACCCTTTACATATATACAACCTCATCCGTTTTTTGACCTCTTTGTAAACCACTGATACAACCGCACTTAGGTGGTTTCTTCACCCCTCCCGAAACACTGGCACTTTACTTGCATGAAATAATATTACCCTGTGCAAAACTATTTCCCCAGAAAGTCCCCCCTCTCCGGAACGCGCGGTTCCTCGGGGGGCTTTTCCTTTTCACCCCTCTCCCCCAATTAGAGCTTGCCTTTTCACCTCCCCCCTTTTACGTGTGCTGTAACAATATCCGGGAGGTCGTGCCATGCAAAAATATATGCTTTTCCTTTTGATCCTTGTCGTTGCTTCCTGTTCCACGATGGGAAAAACACCTGTCGAGGAAACCGCTGCAACCATCGCGAAACCAACTCCGACTCCCCAGTCGCTTCCCGAAGTTTCCCTCGAGGACGCGGTGAAAAAATGCGTCACGGACCATACCTCGAAAAGCTATGACGAGCTCCTTCCACCACGGACCAAGGTGGAAAAAATCGACGTCTCGGGGAAACGCGTTAACGTGCATCTCTCCGGCCAGATCCTCGATTACCCCCTCCGGCCCGAAACTCCGGATCAGATCCGCGAGATCCTGAAACCAACCATAAATCCATTCATCCCCGGAGCCGATATCGGGCTTTACACTGGTGACCGGGAACTCTCGATCTTTATCCCCCCGATCTTTCGAGCTGAAAGGGAAACGGCGGAAAAGGCCCCGGAACCTGCCGCACCCCCCTGGATCCGGCGGGCCTCGAATGCGGCCCCCGTTCCAACCGCCGGTCTCTTCGGAAGGCACCTTTGCCTCTGGGGAAGCCACGGCTGGTTTTACGACGCCCGGACCGATCTCAGGTGGGAATGGCAGAGACCCCGCATGTTCACCATCGTGGAGGACCTCCTTCCCAGCTCCTTCATGATCCCCTTCATCCTCCCCATGGTGGAAAACTCCGGCGGGGTGGTCTGTTACCTCCGGGAACGCGACTACCAGACAAACGAAGTGCTCGTGGACGACGGGGACGGCAAATCGAACGGGGAACGGGGGATCTGCGAGATGATCCCCGCCGCCGCCTGGGAAGAGGATGATGGACCCGGTTTCCAGAACGGCCTGGCCCCCTATTCCGACGATTTCAATCCCCATACAAAGGGTCATCATCACGTGGCCCCGGTATCCTCGACTCCTGAGGGCCGGGTTCGCTGGATCCCGAACATCCCTGAAAAGGGGCGATACGGGGTATACGTATCATACAATATGGGGCCTGATCGTGCCAGCGATGCCCATTATATTGTACATCACCTGGGAGGAACCACGGAATTCCGGGTCAACCAGCAGATGGGAGGCAATACCTGGGTTTTCCTTGATTACTTCCTCTTCGACAGGGGAATGAATGCTGAAAAGGGCTCTGTTGAACTCACGAACCAGTCCTCCGGCAAGGGAACCGTATCCGCCGATTGCGTCAAATTCGGGGGCGGCATGGGGGACATCATCCGTGCCGGCCGCACCAGCGGGTATCCCCGATACTGCGAGGCGGGACGTTACTGGCTGCAATACGCAGGGGTCAAACCCGAGCTGGTTTACAAGCTGGGATACGAAGGCGGTGCGGATGGACCGGATTACACGGAGGATTACGTTTCCCGGGCCGAATACGCCAATTTTCTGAAAGGCGCCCCGTACGGCCCCAATCCGGACCGCAATTTCCCGGGCCTTCACGTTCCAGTGGATCTGGCCTTCGGGTTCCACACCGACGCCGGGATCAGCAGTGAAATCGTGGGGACCCTGTCCATTTATACGGAAAAGGACGATGAAAAGAATCTGACCTTTCCGGACGGGAGTTCGCGGCTGGACAGCAACCGGATGCTGGCGGATTTGATCCAGACCCAGATCGTGGATGATATACGCGAGAAATATACCAGCACCTGGAACCGGCGGCAGCTGTGGGATCGCAGCTACAGCGAGAGCCGGCGGGGCAACATGCCCTCCTCCCTGCTGGAACTCCTCTCACACCAGAATTTCCATGATATGAAATACGCCCTGGATCCACGGTTCCGGTTCGATGTCTCGAGGGCCATATACAAGGCCTTTCTGAAGTTTCTCGCCTTTCAAAACGGTTACGAGCCAGTGGTTCAACCCCTGGCGCCGACCCACTTCTGCATCACCCGTCAATCCCGCACATCGGCCCTTCTCCGGTGGCGCCCCAAGCCCGATCCCCTCGAACCTTCGGCCGTGGCCTCGGGTTATGTCGTTTACACCCGCAAGGGTCCGGATGAAACCCTTTCCGATTTCGACAACGGCGTTTATGTAACAGGTACGGAGTACACTGCGGAAAACCTCGATCCGGAAGAGGTCTATTCCTTCCGGGTAACCGCATGTAACGCGGGCGGGGAGAGTTTTCCCTCGGAAACCCTGTGTGTTCGAACCGGAGAGGAAACGGAAAACGGGGAGGGCATCCTGATCGTGAACGCCTTTGATCGCATCGCCCCCCCCTCCACCATCATAAAGCAGGGATATTCGGGTTTCGACCGGAAGGACAGGGGGGTGGGTTACATGGCCACTTACGGCCTGACCGGGGACCAGTGGGATTACGATCCATCATCGAAGTTCCGCACCAACGACGCCCCCGGGCACGGGGCCTCGGACGGGAACCTGGAAACCCGCATGGAGCTGGGAAACACCTTCGATTTCGCCGTCCGACACGGGGCCGCCATCGCGGCGATGGAACGATCCTTCGATTCCGCAAGCGACGAGGCGGTTCGGGACGGCATGGTGGATCTGGCTCGATATGCCGTGGTGGACTGGCTCCTGGGTGAGGAGCGAACCACACATCCCCCCGAGGGTTTCGAAAAGAGGGGGGCTCCCGACCGGATGAAAAGCGAGTTCAAGACACTCACCGCCCGGGATCGGGAGCTCATCGGGATGTATCTTGAGGCCGGGGGTAGCCTGTTTCTTTCCGGTGCTTACGTGGGAACCGACCTGGCCGGCGTACCGGAGGCAACTTCCGAGGAGAGGAATTTTCTCCAGAACAGGTTAAGGATTTACTGGACCGCCAACCAGGGAAGCCGGACCAACGACGTTTTCGCCCCCCCGGAGGGCCCCTTCAAAGGGCTCGAGCCCTTCCATGTCAGCTCCGGTCTGGGAGAGGACGGCGTTTACGGGGTGGAGCTGCCCGATTCGATCAAGCCGGCCGCGGCGCCGAAGAAAGCAAAGGATTTCGAAACCTCGGAGACCATACTCCGTTACGGGGACAACCGCTGGAGCGCGGGAATCGCCATGAAGAAACCCTTCCGGGTGGTGGTATTCGGATTCCCCTTCGAGTGCATCACCGGGGCGGGAAGCAGACAGGTGGTTATGAAATCGATTCTCGATTATTTCTCGGAACCCTAGCCCATCTTCCGCAGTTTTGAGACCGCGGTTCAATAAAATCAATGGTTTACGTTGAAAATCAGTGAAAAGTCGCCACTACATTTGGCACCCGAAAAGGGGGTCAGACTCTCAGTTTTGAAAGATTTCCGCATAACAAGATTATTATGACACTTTCATCCGCCCCCTTTTCAACAATGATCAAATTAACTGATTTGTGTTAGTTTCTTCTAAAACTGAGAGTCTGACCCCCTATCCCTGCGTGTTATATCAGTTCCGTAAACAGATCCAGGTAATCGAGGAGAAGGCGGGTGATGAGGAAGTTGCCGCGGATGTGCTCGCGGCCCTTTTCCCCCATTTCCTTTCTCATGTCGGAGTTTTTGAGGAGCTGGACGATCCTTCCCGCAAACCCTTCAGTGTCGTCCGGATCGAGGAGGAATCCGCTTTCCCCATCCTGGATCTGAAGGGGGATGCCCCCGACGTTGGAGGCGACCACGGGGGTTTTTTTCCAGAGGGCCTCGGTCACGGTGAGCCCGAATCCTTCCTTCAGCGATTTCTGGATAATCACGTCTGAGGTGCGTTGGAGGACGTTCACAAGGATGTTATTCTCACTTGTGCTGAGGATGATATCGCGATTTTGAAGGTGCTTGTTGGCTTTTCGTTCGACCTTTTCGTAGATCTTGATGGCCTCGGGATCGTCGGAGGCCATACTTCCACAGAGAATCAGGCGGCAATCCACTTCCTGCTTCACGAGTTTATAGATATCGATGACGCCCAGGGGATCCTTCCATTTGTCGAACCGGGATATCTGGGTGATAATGGGTTTATCCTGCGGGATCTTGAACTTTTTCAGGAACTTGCCAATTGTGGCCTGATTGATCTCCTTGTTTTTGGGGGAGAGGGGATCGATGGCGGGGCGAATGATCCTCTGCTGTACGGGGAGGTCTTTTTTCCTGTACTTGTCGTCGGAAATGATCACGGCGTCGTACTTGAGGATGAATCCCTTGATGAAGTCCCAGAGGTCCTGGTGGGGATGAGAGAGGTCGATGTGACAGCGCCAGATCCAGGGCTGTCTCTTGCTGTAAAACTTGATCAGGGGCAGGGGCTGGGGGTCGTGGATGACGATGCAGTCGTGATCCAGGTGGGTGTAACGGGAGAAGGAGTGGTTGGTTTTCTCATAGAGACGTTTTTTCATTTCCGAGAAGTTGATCTTTTCTCCCTGGAGGGCATTGTGGAATTTTTTGGTGATGGTGAAAAAATCGGAGTTGCCGTGCAGGTTTCTCCAACCGGTGTCGAACCCGGTGTCGTTCATGAGGGGAACCATGGAAAAGAGCATTTCAGCGACGCCGCCCCCCTGGGCTGTGGAGTTGATGTGGATCACGTGTTTGCCGAACAGTTTCCCCCCTTTCTGATAAAGGGCGTGAATGACGTCGTCACCGATAATATAGCGATAGTCTTCGAGGCGGTTCATATCGTCTCGACCTCCTTTGGTTTTTCTTGTTTATTGATGTAAAGGGTTTGGGTGGGATAGGCAAACTCGATGCCCTTGTTTTCGAAATTCTCCTTGAGGGAGAAATTGATATTCTGCTGGATGTCCATGTATTTAGTATAGTCGCCCGTTTCCACGTAGTAAACAATTTCGAAGTTCAGGCTGAAATCCCCGAAGGAGGAGAAATGAGATCGATCCAGTGTGGCGCCTTCGATCCGGTCGATGGTTTCCCGGATGATATCGAGGACGTCCCGGATGCGATCCATGGCGGTTTCGTACGTGACGCCGATTTTGAACACCACGCGACGGCGCTGCATGAGTTTATAATTTCGCACCCTGGAGTCGGTGAGGTCGGAGTTGGAAAAGATCAGTTGTTCCCCCCCCAGGCTTCGAACGCGGGTGGTTTTGATCCCGATCCGTTCCACTGTTCCGAGGTAATCCCCCACGATGATGAAGTCGCCGAGTTCGAAGGGGCGATCGAAGAGGATGGAAAAGTAGCTGAAAAGATCTTTCAAAAGGGCCTGAGAGGCGAGGGCCACGGCCACTCCCCCGATCCCGAGGGTGGTAACCACGCTGGAGATTTTGAACCCGAGGTTATCGAGGAGAAAGATGAAACCGACGATCCAGATCAAAACGCGGAGTGCGGGGAAGAGGCCCCTGAGCCTCTGTTTTTCCGATTCCACGTCGGTTTTTCCCTTTATCCAGAGCCTTGTGAGGGCATACTCCGAAAAGGCGATGACGAAATTGATCCCCATACAGGTAAAAAGAAGGAGGCCAAAGATGCTGAAGGCCTTCGCGATGGACCTGTGGAGAATGAGGCCCCTGATGGCGAGGTAAAGAACGCCGAAGTAGAAGAGGGGAAACACGGTTTTCTCCCCGATGCGTATGATGAAATCATCCCAGTCGGTGCGGGTCTTTTCCGCCCATTTTACGATTCTCTTGAGGATGTATTTTTTCAGCATTCGGATGATAAAAAACCCGGCCAGCAGGATGAGCAGGGAAATGAGGTAGTCCGATACCCTGTTTTGGAAAAATCGATCCTGCATTACTCTGTTAATGAATTTGAGGGTTCCCTCCATTTCAACGGTTCCTTTCAAAAAAAATGAATTTGCGTTACCTGTTTTTCCCGGTCAACTCTTCCAAAAGATTCCTGACATTCCTGTAAGAGTCAAGGTTATACCTGGCCCGGGAGAGGTGAAGACCGACTTTGATGGTATAGGCATCGTCGGGCACGGCCAGAAAGATATCCTCGTCGGTCACGTCGTCACCCACGGCCATGATAAAATCCCATTTTCTCCGATTGAGCCACCTGAGAGCGGCGCTTCCCTTGTTGATTCCGGCGTGTTTGATTTCGATCACCTTGTTGCCGTCCATGATCTCGAGGTCGCGGTTTTCCGTGAGGTGAATCAGGTTATCCTTGAGTTCCGCCACCCGGATGGAGGCAAGATCGGAATCCACCCGGCGATAGTGCCATACAAGTGAAAAATCCTTTTCTTCGAGCAGGGCGCCAGGAGTTCTGTCCACGTACAGATCGAGTATGGGGCGGATCTCTCTTTTCCAGTCCTCCTTGAGACTTTCCATGGTGAACCAGTCCCCTCCCCTTCGTTTCAACCAAACGCCGTGTTCCGCAACCAGGTTCACCTCGAGGGATCCGAACCAATTCTCGAGGGTTTGTTTATCCCTGCCACTGATGAGAACCAGCTCGTTTCCCTGTTTTCGGGAGATGCGATTCAGGAGTTGGAGGAGCTTTTTATCCGGTCTGGCCTTTTCGGGTGTGGAGGCAAATGAAATGAGGGTGCCGTCATAATCGAGGAAGAGGAGGCGGGTTTGGCTTTTCCGGTAATCCCGGAGGAGTTGTTTTTGCACTTTGGGGGAAAGTTTTTTGCCCAGAAGCCGTTTCTGCCTCTGTTTGACCTGATCGAGCCGCTGCATGAAATCGCCGGCCCACTTGGAAACGTTGTATCGCTTCAATCGTTCCTGCATGATGGTATTGTGCTTGATCTGTTCCCGGGCGTCCATGGTCAGGGCCCTGTAAATCGCATCGGCAACGTTTTCTTTTCTCTTGGGATTGACGATAATGGCCTCTCCCATCTCGCTGGCGGCGCCGGCCATTTCGCTCAGGATCAGGACCCCTTTTTTGTCTCTCCTGGCAGCTACGTATTCCTTGGCGATCAGGTTCATGCCGTCCCTTACCGGGGTTACCAGGGCCACATCGGCCAGGTGATAGAAGGCGCTCAGGGTGTGAAAGGGCAGGGAACGGTACAGATACCAGACCGGGTTCCATCCGATGGTGGCGTTGGTCCCGTTGATCCGTCCCACCAGTTCTTCCACCTGGCGCCGGAGCCTGACGTATGTTTCGACCGTGGTGCGGGAGGGGACGGCCACCAGGATGAGGGTGACCTTTTCCCGGAACTCCGGATGTCTCTTCAGAAAGGCGTCAAAGGCTTCGAGCCGTTCGGGGATTCCCTTGGTATAATCCAGTCGATCCACGGACAGGATAATCGCGCTGTCACGGATCTTC
>Ga0272441_10008067_pt1 | contig 16834 bp, 13 predicted proteins | sample SSMProp6N_FD_193582 | JGI IMG/M metagenome (GOLD analysis project Ga0272441, IMG submission 193582) | Marine sediment archaeal communities from Little Sippewissett salt marsh, Falmouth, MA, United States - SSM-Prop-6N | ecosystem: Environmental > Aquatic > Marine > Wetlands > Sediment ...
AACATCTGTTGGATGAGTTTAAGATCGTGATTTCGCGTCGGCTGGGCCGGTTGCGGGCCAGCCCGCACTTTTATAACTCGCCAGACGAAGTTGAACAGCTGATTGAGGCTCTCCCGGCCCATTAGAAAGCTGAAACGTTATTCTATCGGGCTTTGAACGAAGCACTTGAACAACCACCCCAGGCTAATCGTATAATGGTTGTGGTAAGCGGGAAGACTGTGTTCCCCACGGATTGGAGTGATGAAGAAAACCGCGTTAATGATCCGCTGCGTACCGCGTTACGGTCTGGACAACACCGAGGTCCGCACTCTGGACCTCGATATTCCTCGCGACGCCGACGAGACAACGTTGCGTGGCGCGTTGAATCTATTCTTTGCCGTTCGCGGAATCAGCGACGCGGTTTACGACGTTGACGTGGATGACGACGGCTACTTCGCCATCATCAATGACGAGGTCTACGACGCCAAGTGGGGCACCCCCCTGCTCTGAGTCGGCGGACTCAGCGTCGCCCGGTAGTCACGCGCTTTCCCTCCCTGCTGTCGAAAGACGGATGTGGTCTCGATCGGGGTGCCTGTGCGCATCCGGGCAGTGAACGTGCCGGACCTCGTCAGGATCGTCTAGCTGATGGGCATCTCACCGCGTTCGAACAGCCTGAGCTTCTCGTTCGCCCCCATCACGAGCACGACGTCGCCGGCACGGAAGACGTATTCTGCGCTGGGGACGGCGTTGGCCTCATCCTGGCCGGCCTCACCGCGTGGCTTGACGAGCAGGATGGTCACCTCGAAGCGATTGCGCACGTCGAGGCTGCCGAGGCTCCTCCCCCAGAAGCGAGCCGGCACGGAGACCTCCACGATGCTTGTGTTCTCGACCGACGGGACCGGTTCGGCCTGCGTGGCCAGCCGCATCGTCGAGGTCATGCTTGAGGCCATGTCGCGTTTGAACAGCTCGGCGTTGTAGCGCTGGATAACATCCTCAGGCCAGATCACGCCGACGAGCCGCCCGTCCTCCACGACGGGCACTTCCCCGCGGTAGTGGGCCAGACGTTTCATCACGTCGGCGAGGGTGTCGTCGGGACGAACGATCGGGAAGCCGCCCTCCTCCATCATGTCCTGCGCGATGATGAAGGCCTCGAAGGAGGACGTATCGGCCAGCAGTGTCCGGCTCTGCGGCCCCGTGATAAGCCCCTGAAGCCGCCGCTGGTTGTCCACCACAAAAATCGAGGTGCCGGGATGGGCGACCAGCTTGGACACGACTTCCATCAAGCCGGCGCCCGGGCGGACGGTCACGCCGTCACGACGCATCTCGTCCCGCACAAGCACATGCTTCAGGACGCTGACGTCCTGGCCCTTGTGGATGTCGACGCCGCGCCGCAGGAGCTTGATCGTGTAGATGGAGCCTTTCTGGAGCTTCATCGCCAGCAACGTGGCGATGATGCAACTGATCATCAGCGGGAGAATGATCTCGTACTCGGTGGTGAGTTCAAAGATGATCACAATCGCGGTGATGGGGGCGTGGGTGGTCGCCGCCACGACCGCTCCCATGCCCACGAGGGCGTAGGCACCTGGCTGTGCGGTGCTGCCGGGCCAGATCTGGTTGATGACGGTGCCGACAGCGCCGCCCACCATCGCGCCGATGAACAGCGACGGAGCGAAGATGCCGCCCGACCCTCCCGAGCCGATGGTGACCGACACTGCGATGATCTTGATCGCCACCAGCGCCAACAGAAGCCGCCAAAGCACCTCCCCGTGCAGGGCCTCGCCGATGGCTTCGTACCCGACCCCAAAAACCTCGGGGAATTGCAGGCCGATCGTGCCGACGATGGCACCGCCGACAGCCGCCTTGAGCGGCGGCCAGACGCGTGGCTTGTCGAACAGGTCCTCGGTCAGGTACAGCAGGCGGACAAACACCAGCCCCGCCAGGCCGGCGAGAATGCCGAGCAGGGCATAGGCGAACAACTCCGTGTAATGAACGAGGCTGTAGGTTGGGACGATGAAGGCCGGCTCGTTGCCCAGGAAGTGGCGGCCGATGACGGTCGCCACGACCGATGAGATCACAATCGGGGAGAACTGCATTACGCCGAAGTCGGCCAGCACAATCTCGACGGCGAAGAGCGCCCCCGCCACGGGGGCATTGAACGTGCCGGCAATGCCGGCGGCCACGCCACAGCCCACGAGCGTCCGCAGCCGCCGTTCATCAATGCGCAGCCACTGTCCGACCGCCGAACCGAAGGCCGACCCAATCTGGACGATGGGGCCCTCGCGGCCGACGGAGCCACCGGACGCGATGCTGATCGCCGACGCCAGCATCTTCGCCACGACCACGCGTGGCCGCATCCGCCCGTTGCGCAGGGCGACCGCCTCCATTACTTCGGGGACACCGTGGCCCTTCGCCTCGCGTGCGAAGTAGTGGACGATCAGGGCACAGACGAGGCCGCCAGCCGCCGGCACGATGATCTTCCACCAGACGGGGAGCTGCCGGATGTAGTCGAGGCGATAGTCGCTGTCGCGCCACGCGACCCAGTTTCCAAGCCCGATCAGCTCGCGGAACCCGACGGCGGCCATCCCGCCACCCAGGCCGACCAGCACCGCCAGGAGCACCATGTAGACATGCTCGGACTCACGCAGGTTGGCGTGGACCCGTCGCACAACTTTCAGCAAGTTCCGCATGGCACTCTTCACACGACTGGTGTACGCCGGCAGCGACCGGCATCCGGTCAACCCGGCGAGTTGGACGTTTGAGCGACGCTCTCGTGGTAGCGGTTCATAACCGAGGCGCGCGTGATCAATTCGGGCGGGCGATCCGGGTCCGCGGGGTCGATCACCGGCAGCGATTGGATCGACCGGCCAGCGAACCTGCTCAGCACCATATCCAACGTGTCGTCCAACTGAACCGCCGGCTGGTCGTCGCGCATGACGTCGGAGACTGTCAGCAAAGGCATCGCCTCGGTCTCCAGGAGCATGGTCCGCAGGTCATCTCCGAGGACCATTCCGCACAGACACCCATTCTCGTCCACGACGACGAAATCATTGACACTCGTGACGCGCATCAGCTTGATCAGATTGTCCACATGTTCCTGCGGATTGACCAGGGGGGCGGGCAGGCGCGGGATATCGCGAACGCTGATCCGCTGCAGCAGGCGCAGGTCGCCGGTTCCAAAGCGAATGCCCCGCCGCACCAGCTTGAGCGTGTAGATCGAAGCGCCTTCGATGCGCTGTGCGACGGCCAGGCCGATGACGCCGGCGAGCATGATCGGAACGATGACTTTGTAGTCGCCGGTGAGCTCGAAGAGCATCAGCGTGGCAGTGAGTGGTGCGTGGATCGACGCCGCCACGACCGCCGCCATACCGACCAGGGCATACGCACCGGGGTTCATCTCCGGGAACCAACCGGTGGCCTGGACGATCAGGCCGAACGCCCCGCCCGTCGTCGCCCCGATGAACAGGCTTGGTGCGAAGACACCGCCGCTGCCGCCACTGCCCAGCGTCAGGCAAGTGACGAGGATCTTGGCCCCGAGCAGGATGAGCAGAATGCGGATCGCCCAGCCGCGTGCGCCCTCGTCGTGATCGTCGTACGCGTGAGGCTCGAGCGTTCGGGCGATGATGGGGTAGCCGTTGCCCATGGTCGGCGGTTGCTCGGTTTCCTCCGCATCGGCAACGACGGACGCCACGGCGGCGGCGGGCTCGGCCTTGGGGGGGATATCCTGCAATGTCAGGGCGTCGCTGCCGAGCGCGACGAGGCCCAGCAACAGGGCCCCCAGCATGGGCCGCAGAACGCGGTGCACCGGAAGCCGCCGGAAGACATCCTCTGAGTAGTACAGCAGCTTCACGAAAGCCAGTGCCACGAGTCCGCAGACAAGGCCGAGAACGGCGTAGTTTCCGATCTCGCGGACCGAGAACGTGTAAACCGGCTCGCCGCTCATGAACTCGAACGGCACGGGGAAGATCGGATCGTTGGCGCCGCGGACGGCCTGCGTGATCGTGCTGCTCATTACGGAACTGATGATGATCGGCACGAACCGTCGCAAGGACACATCACGTAGCAACACCTCAACGGCGAACAAGACACCGGCGATGGGCGCGTTGAAGATCGAGGCGATACCCGCGGCGGCCCCACAGCCGATGAGCACACGAATGTCGCTCATGCTCATGCGCAGCCACTGCCCAAAGCCACTACCGATGGCCGCGCCGATCTGAATGATGGGCCCCTCGGTCCCGGCCGAGCCGCCCGAGCCAATAGTCAACGCCGAGGCCACGGCCTTGGCACCGGCAACGCGCGGGCGGATGCGCCCGCCCTTCCGGGCCATGGCGTCCATGACCTCGGGCACGCCGTGGCCTTCGGCTTCGGGCGCGAGGTAGAAGGTAATCAGCCCGACGAGCAGCCCCCCACTCATCGGCAACAGCGGGAGCATCCAGCGGAACAGGCCGCGGGCAGCGAGCTCGCCGCCCGCGTGTTGGAAATACACGTCCTTGACGAGGTCGATCAGGGCGGAGAACCCGATCGCACCGAGGCCGGTGATCAGCCCGACAAGAATCGCGAGGGTCGTCAGCAGCCGGTCAGGATTCGCCCACAGGCGACTTACGCCGCGAAGCAGCCTCGCGACCTGCACGCGAAGCCGATCTCTCCATCCAGGTTCGTCTGTCATCGTGTTCGGTGTCAATTTCGATCCAAGTATCGCACGCCGGCATCGCAAGCCGGCGTATTCCCGTCCAGCAGGGGGCAGCCTGTACGGAGTGACCGCGTTTCAGTGCAAATGGGTCGGCTGCGCTCCCCTCCCGGCAGCGCGCGCCCCGCAGCGGAGTAGCCACGAATCCTACAGAGACCCGTGGATAAACGCCAGTCCCGCGCCTATCCTAACCACTACTCGCGATGTTGCCGCGTCCGCGGGATCTTCCGTGCGCGGGGACAGTCCACCACCCCTAGCCCCAACGGAGCCGGAACAGATGGCCGAGTCAGCACCCACCCGTGAGGCAATCGTTGAAGCCCTGCGCGCGGTCCAGGACCCACGATCCGGACGCGACGTCATCACGCTCGAGTACGCGCAGAGAATCGAGGTGGAGGGCGGCGAGGTGCAAATCGAGTACCAGGTGCCGGCTCCGGCCTTCAACGAAGAGCTGCAAACCTCGCTCCGCGACCAGACCGTCGCGGTCGTATCCCAGCTACCCGGGGTCGAGAATGTCTCGATCGCCGTGAATACCGCGCACGAGCGCCCCACGAACACGCTCCCCGGGGTCAAGCACGTGATCGCCGTCGGCGCCGGCAAGGGCGGCGTCGGCAAGAGCACGATCTCCCTGCTGGCAGCGGTCGGGCTGCAACGCAAGGGTTTCAAGGTCGGCTTGCTGGACGGCGACGTCTATGGGCCCACGCTGCCGAAGCTCACCGGGACGGAGGATCGCCGGCTTGATCTCGACGACGCGGGCCGCGTCCTTCCGGCCGAAACCCAGGGCCTCAAGCTCGTAAGCATGGGCCACCTGATCGCCCCCGAGCAAGCGGTGATCTGGCGCGGCCCTATGGCTCAGCAGTACGTCAAGGAGTTTCTCGACCGCACGCATTGGGACGAACTCGACTATCTCTTCGTCGATCTCCCGCCGGGCACAGGCGATATCCCGCTCACGCTGGCCCAGTCGATCCCGCTCACCGGTGCCGTCATCGTCTGCACGCCGCAGCCCGTTGCCCTGATCGACGCCGTCCGAGCGCTGCACATGTACGAGAAGCTCGGCGTTCCGTCCCTCGGCGTCGTCGAGAACATGAGCTACTACGTCTGCCCGCACTGCGGACACCGGGACGAAATCTTCAGCCACGGCGGTGCGGAGACGGCGGCCCAGGAACTCGGGGTGCCGTTCCTCGGATCGATCCCGCTGAATATCGCGATTCGCTCGCACGGCGACGCCGGACGACCACTGGCCAATTTCACGGACGTCGAGCCACACGTAATCGAGTGCCTGGACCACTTCGTGGACCGGCTGCGTGATGTCATCGCCGAGCAAGATCGGAAAGCGACGCCGCTGCCGCAACTCAAGACCAGCGGATAAGCACGCTGTGCCCTGCCCCGATAGACGCGAGGCCGGCGGAGTGACCCGCCGGCCCAGCGATGATCCCTATCTTCGTACGTCAGCCCTTGCGGCCGCGATCAGCGCTGCATAGACCCCAACAACGCGACGAACGGGTTGATGTCGTCGAAATCAACATCGCCGTCTGTGTCACAATCGGCGTTGAGCCAGTTGCAGTCGGGATAGGCTGCGTAATAGGCGGCCTCGCCGCTGAGGGCCAGGACGAACGGGTTGATGTCATCGAAATCAACGTCGCCGTCGCAGTCCAGATCACCGGTCAGCACACAGCTCCCCATCTCGGACAGGTCGCTCGGGACGTAATCGGGACTCGTGCCGAGGCCCTCCGACAACCCGGCGATTGCGTCGCCGCAGGTGAGGCTCAGGTAGCTGATCGTGATGACGCCGTTGAAGTGCATCTCCACCTGGAACGTGTTGGCACCGGTGTTGGAGTACTCCGGCACGTTTTGGTACGTCACCGCCACGCGGTCGGCGAGTTGCCGGTAGCTGATCGTTCCGCCGGAGGGCGGGTTCAGGTCATCGAACAGCGCGGAAATTCGCGGCTGCTCGAAATGGTCGGTGAGCGACTCGCTGTAGTCCGTGTCGCCGCCGGTGAACGTGATGAATCCGTTGCTGCTGACATAGAACGTCGAGTAACTACTCCCGTAGAGCGAGACTGTCGCGCCGCCGCTCAGATTCACCGTTTCGTAATCGTCATCGGAAAGTGACAGCACCGTGCCGCCAATCGGATCGGTCGGCAGACTCGTGATGCTCTCGACACAGCCGCGGTAGGAATCCGAGCTTCCATCCGGCGTGAAGATGAGGCTCAGGTTGGCCAGATCGACACCGGATGTGAACTGCTCGGTGAAGAAATCGGGGATGTCGGGCGTCATGAAGACGTAGCACGCGCCGCCGTTGTCATCCGTGGTGACGTTGCCGGCCTCGTCCGCCGCATCGACCGCGTAGAAGTACGTCTGGTTGACGTTCAGGCCGGTCACGTTGACAGCGTGGGCCGTGGTGTTCGCGCCGCCAACCGCCGTCCCCGTCAGCGCACCGCAGGATAACCCGTATCGCACGGTTCCTTGTGCGGGCTCATCCGTCGTGAACGTGATCGTCGCTTCACGGGCCTCGATGTTGGTCGCCTGGACGTTGCTGATCACCGGCGGGGTGCAGTCGACGATCGCCGTATCCGTCACGACGACATTGTAATTGCCCTGGCCGTCGTCGGCATCGATGTAGGTGGCGGTAACGGTGTCGCCAACGTTGATCTGCAGGACGCCGGGGCTGTTTGTGCCACTGAGCTGGATGGTGCCGTCAAAGAGCGCGGTCGCGGGCCCCGTCTCGGTCAGGAGCACGCTCTCGCCGGCGGGCTCGGAATCGGAGTCAATCGCCACGGTGACGGTTTCGGCGACGCCATCGTCGGTGTTCAGGCCGCAATCGTTGACCCGCATTTCGGCCACGCTCTCGCACGCGTACTTGGCACGGTCCAGGCCGATGGTCCCTGCATCCGAGCAGGTCTCGCCGATGCGCACGTAGTAGACGTCCTGCTCGCCGTTGAATGTCCCCGCGTACGCGAGATCCGCCCCCATGTCATCGGAAACCATGTGGAAGTAGTCGCCCATCTTGTTCTGCTGCGGCCAGCCGATATGCGGATCGAACGAGGGAGTAAGAGCCTCGTTGGGAGACCACGTCACGCCGCCATCCTCGGAAGAGCAGTAGTAGAGCTCGGAGTCGTAGCCACCGGGATCGCCGCGGGTGTCGAGCCAGATGACGTCGATGCGGCCGTTCGGAGCCACCGACATGGTGCCGAACCACTGGTAGTTGCTCGTGCTGACGTCGGTGTTGATCCGCACCGGGGGGCTCCAGGTCTGGCCGCCGTTGGTGCTGCGGGCGAACATCACGTCGAGCGGATCCGAGGTCGAGCTCCGATCGACCGAAGAGAGCACATACACGTTTCCGCGGTTCGGACCGTTGGAGCAATCCACGGCGATCCAGAGTTGGCCAAGCAGGCCGCCCGGGTTGGGCCCGCCCGACATCGTCATGTTTCCGTCGAGGTTCGGCGAAGAAGTGACATCCCACTGAATCGTCTGACCCGCGTACTGGGCGTTCGGGGACCTCGAGACCGTGAAGCCGTCGCCGGCGACATAGAGCTCGCCGTCGGGGCCAACGGCGAGGGTTCCCCACTGCGGGCTGTTCGGCACCGAGACGCAGGATTCGAAGGACTGGCCGTTGTTGGCTGAACGCGTGAAGTGACCCGGATAACAGATGCTCCAGTACTGCGTCCAGTAGGCGTACATGTTGCCATCGCCGACGCCGCCGGTTCGATCGATCACCATCCACTGCTTGTCACCACCGTAGGCATACGTGCCCGCGTCCCACGTGGCACCGCCGTCGGTGGACTTGTAGACGTGACACCAGAAGTCGTTGCCCGCTGCGGTCAGGCTGTTGTAGTAGAAGTTCCCCTGCGAGTCGACGTCGAGGACCGGGTCCGACCGGAAGATGCCCGGCTCGATCACACCGGGGAACGTCCAGCTCGCGCCGCTGTCGTCCGTGTAGGCGTAGCCCGCCTGCCGGAAATCGTTGTTCACACTGTCGAACTGCCGCCAGCCGATCACCATGCGGCTGTGGTCGTTGGGGTCGACCGCGATCGTGGGCTCGTTGGCGGCGTCGCCGACGATATTCTGCCCGAACGCGTTGACGTTGACCTGCACGCTGACGTAGCCGTCGCGCTCATAGCGCCCGCCGGGCGTCGTCCGCTGAGTATCGCGGGGGACGGGGACATACTGATCGTTGGGGACCTCGTGGTGCCCCGCTTGCCCGGGCGGAATCACGGGAGCCTTATCGGACTTCTGCGCGTAGGCCAAACCCGTACACGCGACCAGAACACCAACCGCCGACATCCTGAGAATCAGCCGCACTGTCATCGGAGCCCTCCTTCAGATGAGCCGTCTTCCACGGCTCTCCGTTGTAGAGAATGAGCGTAGAGACCCCCGCGCGCCATGTTGCACAATCCCAGCGTCACGCATTGCCTGTATGGTATCAAAATGGCCTCATAACAGCAACGTCCAACAGCCTGCCGACCGGGCAGGCGCCCCGTCATTCTTGCTCGGAAGTGTCCTCGTCGAACACCTGGCGAGATCGGACCTTGCCCTTGCTGTTCCACGACATCCACGTCCCGTGCGGCTTCCCGTGGAGATAGTGCTCTTCTTTGGCCTTCATCCCCTTGTCGTTCCAGATGCTGCGCACGCCGTGCCTCTGCCCGGCGACGTAGTGTTCTTCGACCCATTTCTGCCCGTTCTTGTGCCAGCGGGTGACCGGACCATCCTTCTGGCCATGCACAAACGTCGCCTCGTACTCCTTCTGCCCGTTGTCGTACCAGCGTTCATAGGTGCCATGGTCCACGGAGCCACCCTTCGACGAGGCAATAAGCTCTTTGCGGACCTTGAGCCGGCCGTTGGGCCAGTGCTCCTCGACAACCTGCGTCGGGCCGGCCGGCTCGGTCGACGGGGTGGCTGGGTGGGAGTTTGAGCACCCCACGACCAGCGCTAGCGTGAGTGCGACAGGAACAAGGCCGTAGCTTCTCTTGCAGATCATCGGCGCAGCACCTCTTCGATATCGACCCGGCCGGCTGCGCACGTCGTCCGTCCGGCAGCACGCCGCCTTGCCACTACACTCTCAGTCACTGGATCATAACGCGCGGTGAAGCTGGCGAAACAAGCGGCTGTGGCGCGTCCCGCCCGGTCCGACAAAAACCGACACATCGTCGCACCACGGCGGAAGCTCGTGGTCCGGGCGCGTGTGACGTGCCGAGGGGAACGGTCCTGCCGGCGTGTTTCTGTGGTCGCCCTCCTGGCAGCGTGTTACAATTCCGTTGTCGAGGCCTCGCAGACCATGTCAGGAAGGCGTATGGCCGACTCGCGGGCGAGAATGGGCCGTCGATCCTGTCCGCGCTCCAGCCGAGGAGACTGGAATCGCCTCACTCGGTGCGCGAGGGAAGCGCTGGAGAGACGTTTCGCGGTGACGGGTGAGCTCACGCCACAGGCGGTAGCCGCCGCGGTCATCGTCGTGTTGCCCCGCCGGCTGGGGCGGCTGCTGTGGAATCAACTGAAGCAGTTCGGCTGGCTGGAGCCTGACAAGACCATCCCGTTTGATGTGCTGGACGGGGCGGATTGTCCGCCGGCGTTCAGCGGCGACCGGCGTGAACTGGTCCGGCTGGCGGTCTTCGGGCTACCCGGCCAGGGCCTAGCCGCGCGTGACAGGCGTCGCCACGACTTACACCAACAGCTCTGTGCCCAGATCATGAGCAGCGCCGTGGACGAGGTGTCGTTGCAGGCGGTGGCGGCACGCGTGCTGGGGCACCCGGAAGTCTGTGCGGACGCTCTGCTGGCCTCGATGTTGCGCAGCTTCATCGCCGAACGAGAGTCCGTGTTGCGCACGCGTTCGACACCGGCCCAGCAGCACAGCGAGCAGGAGCACACGTCGAAACTGCAACGCGCTTTCGATCTTCCGCCGCGATGCGAGTTTCCGAGTCGAGAGGAGACGCTGGCGGCCTTCGCCCGCCTGCAGCGCGATTTTGACGGTTTTCTGGCGCAATTCGAAGAAAACCGCGCCGAGCTGGTGCTGGACAAGATGCGGGAGGTGCGTCGACGTTATCCCGTGCACATCCCGGCCGGCTCCCTTCAGGAATGTGAAGAGCAGTACGACCAACTTCTGAAGCGAGCCGGGACGTATCGACGGCAGATCAAGGAACTCGCCCAGCAGGGAGCCGAGGCAGCCCAAAGCGGCGACCAGAAGACGGCGGCGTGGGTGATGCGGCGTCTGGAAGCCATCCACATGCTGCTGCCGAACCTTCTGCCCGATCAGCAATTGGAGCATTTGCACGGGGAAATATCGCGTTCGGAGCAAGACCACGAGTCGGAAGAGGCGACCCGCGAACTGATGGATCGGGAACGGGCGGTGGCGGCCAAGATCAAGAATCTCGCGGGCGTCATCCACCGTTTCCACGAGATCGCAGGCCGCGTGCCCCCCGACAGCGAGATCTACCTGCGGGCCCAGGCCAACTACCACCGGGCCGTGGAGGAGATCCGTGTGATGGACACGGAGTGGCTGACCGGGCTGGTGCTCCAGCTCGAAACGCTGCTGGAGGATCTGGACGACCCGGTCGGGAAGATGCAGAGTCACCTTGACCGTTTCATCGCGAGTGTTCGCACGGCCTTGAACCACCTTTGCCTGGAAATCCGTGCACACCAGGACGACAAATCGCGACCACAATCCAGGGACAATCCGCCCTCCCAATCAGCCTGACGGCGACCGCCGGGCACGCAAACCACACCCGCCTATTGCGTGTCCAATCCGAAAACAGCACAATGCCCGGGGTCGCAGCCAAGCGGACGATTGAGTTCTGTGATATGACGCGTGCCGAATCGATGCTTCAAGATGCGCCGTCGCAGACCACCGCCGAGCCCTCGCAACGTCCGGCCGACAGACGCGTGAACTGGTACGACCGCGTCAAGTTCGGCCTCGTGCGCTGGTTTCTAAGCGGTTGGGCTGCGGTCTTCAGCTTGCGTGGGCTGTTTCTGTTCGGGCGCTGGTTCGGAACGATCGAGTACGTGGTGAACTTCAATCGGCGAGCGCGCTATCGCCGTGAATTGCGCCGCGTGTTCCCCGAGGCGATCGACCGGACGCGCGAGCGCAAAATCATCCGCGACTACTTCCGGCGAACGCGTTGCGACAAGCTCTACTACCTGATTTTCGATCGGCTGCCGCGCGAGAAGATCATGCGGCGAATCCGTTTCCACGGCCGGCAGTATCTCGACGAAGCCCTGAAGAACGAGCGGGGCGTGTACGTGATGATGAGCCATCACGGCTCCCATCATGTGGCCGGGCTGCTCATGGCGCTGCTGGGCTACCACTCCGCCGGGATTCGCGATCGGAACGAGGGGGGCCTGCGTCGGTATGTGCAGGAGAAGTACACGAAGACGTTCCCGGAATGTGCCGCCACGCGGTTGCTGTATGCGGACAGCTTCCCGCGTGACATCTATCGCTGTTTCCAGGAAAACCGCGTCCTCGGCAGCGCCCTGGATGTCAACCGCTATCGTGGCTCGTCCCTGAAAACCTGCCCGGTCCGCATCTTCGGCCAGGAACGCGAGTTTCTCACCGGCACGCTCCAGGTGGCGCTACGCTGCGGAGCCACGATTTGCCAGGCGTTCGTCGTGTCCCGCCCGAACTTCTACTTCCGCCTGATCGTCAAACCGCCGCTGTACGTGCCAAAGGACCGCCAACGGGGAGAGAACCCCGAGCTGATTCAACAGCTCATGCAGAGCTACGCTGATGGGATCGAGGCCCACGTCCGCGCCCATCCCGACCATATCAGCCGGATCTGAGGCCGGTCCGACGTCGCGGGTAGCGCGAGGTGGAAGACCTTCCAGCCACGAGCTAGAATCTGGCTCGATCGTCCGTTGGCGACGTGCGGGACCGAGCGGTGTGCCGGCCTGGCTGAGTCTTTCCTGAGACTGGATGAACGCGTGAAATTCGTCCTGATTGACCGGATCACGGAACTTGAGAGCGGCAAGCGGGTCGTTGCCCAGAAGGCCGTATCGCTGGCGGAAGAGTATCTGGCGGACCACTTTCCGAAGTTCCCCGTGCTCCCGGGGGTGCTGATCGTCGAGGCCATGGTGCAGGCCGCAGCGTGGGTTGTGCGGGAAAGCCTGGATTTTGGACCCAGTCTGGTGTTGCTGAAAGAAGCTCGCAATGTTACGTATAAGAGCTTCGTTGCCCCCGGCCAGGTCCTCACGATTGAGGCCACCTGCTCGGCGTTGGGGCGCCAGGAAAGCAGCTTCAGCGCCCGCGGGCACCTTGCCGGGCGTGATATCGCCAAGGGCCGCTTGACACTGCGGCACCTCACCCTGGCAGAGACCGACGCCGGGTGGGAGCCGGTCGACCAGACGTTGCGTGAGCGCCATCGCGCTCTATTCAGACTACTGTGGAAGGGTTGTCCTGCCGGTCAGCCTGCAGCTACTTCGGAAGGTTAGTTGACCGCCTTCGAGTGGAGGGTGCCGTTCATGGCCACACGCCCCAGGGAAGAGATTTTCGACAAAGTACGGCAAGCGCTGGTGGACGCCTTGAGCGTTGAGGAAGACGAGGTGACAGAGGAGGCGACCCTCACGGGCGATCTCCAGGCCGAGTCGATCGACATCCTCGATATCGTGTTCCGCCTGGAAAAGGCCTTCAATGTCAAGATCTCCCAGGAGGAGCTCGCGCCGCGCGATGTTCTGAGCAACCCCGAGTACTTGAACAACCGGAAGCTGAACGAGGCCGGTATGGCGGCGCTGAAAGAGCGCGTCAAGCATGCGGACTGGTCCCGGTTCGAGCAGGATCCGGATATCGACAAGATTCTGGACGTGTTCACGGTCGGCACGATCGTGAACTTCGTCGAGGACAAGCTGGCCTCCGCCAACTGAGGATTGTGGTGCGTTGGATCTGGTTTGACCGGTTCGAGGAATTCGTGCCCGGGGAACGCGCGGTGAGCGTTAAGAACGTCTCCCTCGCGGAGGACCACCTCCACGACCACTTCCCCGGCTTCCCGATCCAACCGGCCAGCCTGATGATCGAGGGGATGGCACAGACGGCAGGCATCCTGGTCGGGCACGCCCGCGACTTCACCGAGAAGGTCATTCTGGCGAAGGTCAAGCGGGCCGCGTTTCATCAGATTGTGCGGCCCGGCGATCAGATCCGGTTTTCCGCGCGTGTGGAGAGCATGAGCGACGCCGCGGCCATGACCCGCGGCGAGATCCGCTGCGGGGACGAGCTGGTGGGAGAGGTCGATCTGGTGTTCTCGCACATCGACCAGAACGTCAGTGGGTTGGAGTTCCCCGAAGAGAACTTCGTCTTCACGGAGGAGTTCATGTCGCTGCTCAGAACATACACGCAGCGCGACACGGAAAGGATCAACCTGTGAACCGCCGCCGCGTTGTCATCACCGGTCTGGGCCCCGTCACTCCGCTGGGCATCGGCGTCGCCGAGTTCTGGAACGCGCTGCTGGAAGGCCGGTCCGGGATTCGCCGGTTGCAGGCGTTCGATCCCTCGCGGTTCGATTCGCAGATCGGCGGCGAGATCGATGGCTTGAAGATCGGCAACTACGTGCACAAGAGCTATCGCAAGGCGGCAAAGATCATGGCGCGCGACATTGTGCTCGCCGTGGCTGCCGCCCATCAGGCTGTCACGGACGCGGGGCTGGGGACCAAGTGCCTGATCGAGCGAGGTGAGTATGAGGGCGAGTCCGATTTGGACAGCGCTCGGTTCGGCGCGAACATCGGCGCCGGGCTCATCTGCGCCGACCTGCACGAGTTGGCCGAGGTCCTGCACGGCGCCAGCGTCGACGGCAAGTTCGACTTTGCCCGCTGGGGCAGCGAGGGCATGAACAACCTGACGCCGCTGTGGCTGTTGAAGTTCCTGCCCAACATGCTGGCCTGTCACGTGACCATCGTGCACGACGCGCAGGGCCCCAGCAACACGATCACATGCGGCGAGGTGAGCAGCCATCTGGCCATCGGCGAGGCCTACCGAACCATCAGCCGTGGAGCGGCGGACGTCTGCATCTGCGGCGGTGCGGAGAGCAAGGACAACCCCATGGCGCTGCTCCGGCAGATGCTTGGCCGGCGCGTCAGCTCGCGCAACGATACCCCGGAGGCGGCCTGCCGCCCGTTCGCGGCCGATCGCGACGGGACGGTCGTCTCGGAAGGCGGCGGGCTGGTGATTCTCGAGGCGCTGGAGCACGCGCGGCGACGAGGTGCCCGGGTCTACGCCGAACTCGTGGGATTCGGCGCGGGCCACGATGCCCATATTCCGCATCAGCCGAGCCCGCCTCACCCGGAAGGACGGGGAGCGACGGTGGCCAGCCGCAAGGCGCTCGCGAACGCCGGCATCGGGGCCGACCAGCTCGACATGATCGCCTCCTGTGCCGCCGGTTTGCCCGAGCACGACCGCTCGGAAGCCGCGGCGATCCGGTCAATCCTCGGCAATCGGTGCGACGACGTGCCGGTCATGAACGTCAAGGCAGGGCTGGGCAACAACGGTGCGGGAAGCGGTGCGATCGATTTCATTGCGGCCGTGTTGGCGCTGCATTACGGGTCGATCCCGCCAGCGATCAACAGCGCCCCGGTCGATCCTGCATGCCAGCTGAACGTAACGACGAACGGTCCGGTGGACGCCCCCGTCGAGCACGCACTGTCGCTCTCATACGCCTTGGGCGGCGGGCAGAATGCGGTCCTGTTGATCAAGCGGTACCGGGAGTAGTGTCGGCTGAAGCGGCCGGCGAGGTTGTGGTCGAGTGCGACGAACGGCAGCCTGATCTCGATCGTGTGTCGGTGCGGCGAGTCGGCCGACCACGACAACTGGATGTAAAGCGATGAGTCGACGTATTGTCGTAACCGGGATGGGTTGGGTCACACCACTCGGCCATGATCTGGAAACTGTCTGGAAGCGGTTGCTGGCGGGTGAGAGCGGCATCGCGCCGACGACGGTGTTCGACGCCCACACGTTCCCCACACAGTTTGCCGCCGAAGTGAAAGACTTCGATCTCAAGCGGTTTCTCGGCCCGCGGTACGAGAATCACGCAGGCTGTAACCGCAATACCGGCTTCGCGCTGGCCGCGGCGGAAATGGCCTGCCAGGACGCGGGGCTCGGTGACCAGGCAGACATCAACCCCGAGATGATCGGCGTGTACCTCGGCGGGGGTGAGGGCCCGATCGATTTCGACAACTTCGTCGCGGCGGCCATTGCCGGCTGGGATCCGGAGCACGGCAACCTGGACAGCGCCCGGTGGGCCGAGGTCGCCGCCGAGCGGCTGTCGGCAGCCAAGGAATTCGAGCAGGATCCGAACTGTGCCGGCGGGCACATTGCCTGCCGCTTCAATGCCCAGGGGCCGAATCTCAACGCCCTGACCGCGTGCGCCGCGAGCACGCAGGCTCTCGGCGAGGCGGGCGCACTCATTCGCTACGGGGACGCGGACATCATGATCTCGGGCGGCGCGCACAGCATGATTCACCCGCTCGGAACCACGGGTTTCAACCGCCTGACGGCTCTGTCCGTTCGAAATGACGACTGCAAGACGGCTTCACGCCCGTTCGACCGCACGCGGGACGGCTTCGTCCTTGGCGAGGGGGCGGCGATTGTCATCCTCGAGGAGCTGGAGCACGCAAAGCGGCGCGGGGCGAAGATCCTGGCCGAGATCATCGGCTATGGTTCGACGGCGGACGCATTTCGCGTGACCGACATGCATGAAGGCGGTCGCGGCGCCATCGCCGCCATGAACGGCGCCCTGCGAATCGCAGGCCTGACGCCGGCAGACATCGACTACATCTCGGCTCACGGCACGGGGACCGTGGAAAACGACAGGGTCGAGACACTCGCGATCCGCGGGGTCTTCGGCGACCTGGCCACGAAGGTCCCGATCAGCAGCGTCAAGAGCATGCTGGGACACCTGATCGCCGGCGCCGGGGCCGTGGAGCTGATCACGTGTGTTCTCGCGATTCGCGACGGCATCGTTCCGCCCACGATCAACATCCACACGCCGGACCCGAACTGCGATCTCGACTACGTCCCGAACGAAGCCCGTAAGGTGCCGGTCCGCACGTGCCTCAGCAACAGCTTCGGCTTCGGCGGCCAGAACGACACGCTGATCATCACCGCCTACGAGGGCTAGACCATTTTCAATTAATCTCCGGCACATAGCCGCAGTGCCGGAAGAAGGCTTGGGCATCGCTGGTGGTGACCCGGTCGAGCACGCCCTG
>Ga0272441_10008068_pt1 | contig 16834 bp, 16 predicted proteins | sample SSMProp6N_FD_193582 | JGI IMG/M metagenome (GOLD analysis project Ga0272441, IMG submission 193582) | Marine sediment archaeal communities from Little Sippewissett salt marsh, Falmouth, MA, United States - SSM-Prop-6N | ecosystem: Environmental > Aquatic > Marine > Wetlands > Sediment ...
ATTGTATCTGACTTGAAATTCATTCACTGAACGCGAATTCATTTTGATACAGAATACGGGGTTCGTGAGGCAACGGAAACGGGACGGAAGAGAGAAAGAGACGCGCACGCAAACTACCGAAAACATGAGGAAACTGTTACGAAGCGCGGTTACGGGGATGAGTGGATGTTATCGTTAGAAGGGATCGTACTGCTGGATTCGGCACATCAATATCCCGGGCCCTACTGCTCGATGCTGTTAGGGGACTTGGGGGCCGAGGTGATCAAAATAGAGCGGCCGGACGGGGGAGACCCGGCCCGTTACCTGAATGGTTTTTTCCAATCTATCAATCGAAACAAAAAAGGGATGACCCTCGACTTGAAGGAACCGGAGGCGAAGGATGTCCTCTATCGGCTTGTTAAACGAGCAGACATATTTACCGAGGGATTCCGGCCGGGTGTCGTAAAGCGTCTCGGAATCGATTACGAAACGCTCAGAGAGATCAACCCCCGGCTGATATACTGCTCCATCTCGGGGTACGGGCAGGACGGCCCGTATCGCAACCTCCCGGGGCACGATCTGAATTACCTGGCCATGGCGGGGATGCTGGATTGCATGAGAGACTCCCAGGATGACCCCGTCGTTCCGGGGGCGGCCATCGGGGACCTCTCATCGGGGATGTTTGCGGCGATCGGGATCCTGGCTGCCCTCGTGGCGCGCGAGAAGACGGGTCGGGGGCAGTATATCGACGTGTCGATCTTCGACGGGCTGGTTTCATGGATGGGAACGCGTCTTGGGGTTTTCTTTGACAGGGGCGCCACGGAGAAACGTTCGGTAGTCCCGGGTTACGGGATCTTTCGGGCCGCTGATGGCCGGCATTTCACGACGTCGATCATCCATGAAAACTCGTTCTGGGACCGGCTGTGCTCGGCCATAGGCCTCGATGAATACGTCGGGATGCCGCTGATGGATCGTCAGAAGCGGGGCAAAGAGCTTGCAGAGAGGCTCCGGACGGTATTTTCCCAGCGGCCCCGCGACGAGTGGGTAACAATATTGACGGAGGCCGACGTTCCGGTGGCCCCTGTCCGTGATCTGCAGGAGGTCTCCGAGGACCCGCATATCAGATTCCGGCGGATGATAGAGGAGGTCCAGCTCGGATCGGACAAACCGGCCCGGCAGGTGGGCTTTCCGGTGAAGCTATCCGAAACCCCCGCGGCGATTCGAAGGCCGTCGCCTGCGCTGGGTGAACATACGGGAGAAATCCTGAAATGGCTGGGATATGCGCCGGATGAAATGGAAGGGCTCAAAGAAAAGGGGATCATATAAAAAGGAAACTGCGAAACGGTGTACGAATCGTCTTGTATTGAGCAGGGCGTCTATCTTTCAGGAAATTTGCGATGAGAAGGGAGAAGAATCAATGCCGACCACAGACCATCTAATCAGACGAGGAGCACGGGAATACCCCGATAACATAGCCATCAAATTCAGGGATACCGCCTACACCTTTGCGCAGACGAACGAACGGATCAACCGGCTCGCGAACGGCCTGTACGGTCTGGGGGCCCGGAAGGGTGAACGGGCGGCCATCCTGCTCAAAAACTGCAATCAGTTCATAGAGGCCAGCTTCGCTCTGGCAAAGAGCGGCATCATCCAGGTTGGTCTGAATGCCCGGGCCTCGATGAAGGAGCACGAGTATATATTGAACGATTCCGAAGCCGGCACGCTGATAGCCGGGGACAATTTTCGGGAAGGCATTGAGTCGATCAGAGGGACATTGAAACACCTGAAAAGGATCGTGTGGGTCGGGGGCGAGGCCGGAGTCGATTCTTCGTACGACGAAATCCTGAAGGAAAACCCGGCCGACGAATTCCGGGTTGAAATTGACGAAAACGACCTTACCCGGATCTCCTACACCTCCGGAACAACCGGAGCGCCCAAGGGGGTCATGCTGACCTACAAGGCCGCCAAGCACATGTTGCTGAATATGTCGCAGGCCCGCCAGATTTACCAGGACGACGTCTTCCTGCACGTGGGACCGCTGAGCCATGCCAGCGGTTCACTCATCCTCCCCCACTGGGTCCGCGGGGCGAAGAACGTCATCATGGAGAACTTCGACACGGAAACCTTTTTCCGAACGATCCAGGACGAGAAGGTGACCGGCCTGATGCTGGTTCCCACCATGATCGTGCGGCTCCTGAAACACCCGGGCCTGAAGAAATACGATCTCTCCAGTCTCCGTTCCATCAGCTACGGGGCTGCCCCCATGGCGGAGGACAAGATCAAGGAGGCATTCAAGGTCTTCGGGCCGATCCTGTCCCAGGGATACGGACAGATGGAAGCACCCTCGACCATATGCCGGCTGGAGAGAGAGGACCATGTCACCGAAGGTGATCCGGCAAAGGTTAAGCGGCTCCAGTCCGTGGGGAGGCCCTATCTGGATGTGGAGCTGAAGGTGGTCGGCGAGGATGGGAACGAGGTCCCCACCGGTGAGATCGGCGAGATAATCGTGCGAAGCGATCACCAGATGCTCGGGTACTGGAAGAAGGAAAAGGAGACCCAGGAGTCCCTCAAAAACGGGTGGATCTATACCCGTGACATGGGATACATCGACGAGCTGGGATACGTATTCCTGGTGGACCGGAAGGGCGATATGATCATCAGCGGGGGATTCAATATCTTCCCGCGGGCCGTTGAGGAAGTCCTCAACAACCACCCGGCGGTCCAGGAGGCGGCGGTGTTCGGGATTCCGGATGAGGAATGGGGAGAAGCGGTGAAGGCCTGGGTTTCACTGAAGGAAGGGACACAGGCGACCGAGGAAGAGCTAATACAGTTCTGTGCCCAGCACCTGGCAAGCTATAAGAAACCCAAGTCGATCGACATCGTACCCGAACTCCCGAAGAACGCCATCGGGAAGATCGACAAGAAGGCTATCAAAGAGCAGTTCTGGGCAGGTCGCAACCGGAAGATATGATCGTTCGCTAACCCGGCTCATGCCGGAAATGCTGAGCACAGAGAAAGGGAGAGTAATTTCATAGTACGAACTCATATTTAACAAAACTTGACACATTACAAGGAGGGGTGACAAATGGTAGCAACACATGCGAAAAGGGTGTCATGGTACGCGGCACGTTTTCTGATAGTGCTCATGATATTATTCGTTGCATCTTCCGCTCTTGCAAAGGGGCCCAAGGGAGAGGTTGTATTCTGTCCGCAGCATGGTTCGTGGTATATGAAGGTCGCCTTCGATCCGCATACCGCTCAGGGGGGAGCCAGCGCGACACCGGTGATGCTGCTCTTCGACAGTCTCGTTTCCAAAGATCATACGGGGGCGTACCGCCCTGCCCTGGCGGAGTCATGGAAGATCTCCGACGACTGGACGGTTGCCGACTTCAAACTGCGCAAGGGGGTAACCTTCCATAACGGTGATGCCTTCTCCGCAAAGGATGTCAAGTTCAGTTTCGAACGTGCGGTACGCGAAGACCTGCAGTTTGGAATTGCCGGTCAGCTTCGTCGTCAGGTCACCTCTATCGAAATTATTGACGACTATCACGTTCGGATGCACCTTATCCCCGAAACGGCCAATGCGGCACTCATCAGCCTTGTATACCAGACGGCCATCGTGCCGAAGGAGTATATCGAAAAAGTCGGTGACGAGGGGTTTGCCGCAAAACCGATCGGAGCAGGCCCGTTCAGGGTACTCAACTTCAACAGGGATCGGCTCCTTGAGGTTGAGGCCGTTGAAAATCATTACCGCAAGACACCAAACATAAAGAAATTTACCCTCAAAAATGTCGCCGAACCCTCTACGAGACTGAGCATGCTCATACGGGGTGAGGCGGACCTGATTACCATCATACCCAGCCAGATCGCCACCGTGAAAAAAAATCCCGACCTGAAGCTGTTCTGGAACAAACACTGCCTCCTGCATGCTCTGGCCTTCTTCGATCTGGCCTACCCCGAGGACAGTCCCCTCAAGGATCCACGAGTCCGCAAGGCGATCAGTTACTCCATCAATCGGGAAGGGATGGGAAAGATGCTTCTGCGCGATACCCATGAGGCATGGGGAAGCTTTTTCGCCCCGTATCAGATCGGGTTTGATGAAGCCCGCAGCACACCCGATCCCTACGATCCCAAGAAGGCCAAACAACTGCTCGTCGAGGCGGGATATCCAGACGGCTTCGACACGGTGATGATGGTCCCGTCGACCTACCAACTCGTCTATGTAGCCATAGCACAGCAGTTGAAGGCCATCGGAATCCAGGCCGCTATTAAACCGCTGGAATCCGGGACATGGTCCAGCCAGATGATCGCGGGGAATCTCCGCGGTCTCGGTTACAGTCCCACACCGTACTGGTCCGGTACGATTCATCCCGGAATTACGGCTGAAAGCGGCTTTGTCGGTTCGTGGTCTCATAACCTCGCGACCCCGGAGGTCAAAAACAAACTCAGCGTGCTCATGAAGGCGACCGAAGATGAGGCCATCGCAAAGGCCACCCGTGAGTTGGAAGAGGTCTTGCAGAAGGAGGCATCCAGGCTTCCGCTCTGGTCGGTTCATACCCCCTTCGGGGCACGGGCAAAGATCAAAAATCATGGCTCCTTCCCGGGCCTGCAGCCCGTGGTGGGGTTTGAATACCTGACACTCGAGGATGAATGAAAGACGGCATCCTTGTCACACGCCCCGTGCCTGACCGGTGAGAAACATGGAGCACGGAAGACCGTAAGAACCCGAGGAAAGGCGCCACAGCACCCTCCCCCGGGGGGTTCCGACAGCCGCTCGCAAGAGCAGGAATAGTGTTTATCATGAAACGATATATCTTGAAACGGATACTGCAATCGACCCTCTCCCTTCTGGTGGTTACCTTCATCATCTTCAGCCTGACGCATCTCAGCGGTGATCCGGCTGTCCTGATGGCACCCCCCGACGCCAGCCAGGCGGATATTCAGGAGATGAGAGTAAGTATGGGGCTTACCGAACCCTTTCATGTCCAGTACGGCCTCTTCTTGTCGGGGCTTCTGAAGGGTGATTTCGGGCGGTCCTTCAAGTGGAATCAGCCCTGCCTGGAGGTCTGGTTCGAACGGTTTCCCAACACCCTGCTCCTGGCGGCTGCGGCGATGGGGTTTACACTGACATTCGGTCTCTCGTTCGGCATATTATCCGCCGTCAACGTGGGGCGATGGTTTGATAAATTCGGCAAGATATTCGCCCTGCTGGGGCAATCCCTGCCGGTCTTCTGGGTGGGGCTCATGCTGATGTGGATCTTCGCCGTCAAACTGGGCTGGCTCCCCACCTCCGGGATGGGGACATGGCAACACCTGATCATGCCCGCCATTACCTTGGGGTGGTTTTTCACCGCGGCCATCACCCGCCTCACCCGGTCATCCATGCTGGATGTGCTGGACCGGGACTATATTAAGATGGCAAAGATCAAGGGGGTGTCCCGTATCAGCGTCATCCTCAAACACGCCTTCAAGAATGCGTCCCTCCCCATCCTGACGATGGGATCGTTAAACTTTGTCTTTATGCTCAACGGCACCGTCATTACCGAGACCGTCTTCAACTGGCCCGGCGTGGGGACGCTGGTGGTTGAAGCCATATTCGCGCGGGACTACCCGGTCGTACAGACCACCGTACTGATTGGCTCTTTCTTCTTTGTCTTTGTCAATCTTCTGGTGGATGTCCTGTACGCCTACATCGACCCGCGTATACGGTATTAACGTATTCGAAATGAGAAGGATCATGGGATGAAGAATCTGGAACACAGCACTGAAACAAAACGAATACACTGGTTTTTTAACAGGGAATATCTCCGCGGCTGTCTGTCGGGCCTGAAGGAACTTCCCCTGTTTTCGATAATGCTGCTCATTGTCTTCGTGTTTCTGGGGGTCTTCGGGAAGTTTTTCACCCCCCACGACCCCACATGGACCGACCTGAACGCCATTCTGCTCCCCCCCTTCTGGATAGAGGGTGGCAATGTGAGCTATCTTTTAGGGACCGACCCTCTGGGGAGAGATATCCTGAGCCAGTTGATCGCCGGGGCCAACGTGTCGCTGGAGGTGGGGTTTGCTGTCGTCATCATCGCCGGGACGACGGGAACGATCATGGCCCTTCTCTCGGGGTATCTGGGAGGAAAGGTCGACGCCGTGGTGATGAGACTGTGTGAAATAGCCCTTTCCATCCCATATCTGATGGTCGCCATCGTCCTCGCCGCAATCCTGGGCCCGAGCAAGGAAAATATCATCCTTATCCTGATCGTCCTTGGATGGGCTGGCTACGCCCGGGTGTTGCGCGGAGAAGTGTTGCGTGTCAAGGAGGGAGATTTCGTCCGCCTGGCGGTCATCGCCGGCTGCAGTCCGCTGCGGATCATGCTGCGGCATATCCTCCCCAACATCGTGAACACTATTATCATTATGTCCACCCTCCAGCTCGGGATCGTTATCATCGCCGAGGCATCTCTCAGCTTCCTCGGTCTCGGCGTTCCCCCTCCGACACCGGCATGGGGATCGATGTGCGCCGAGGGGAGAAACTATATCTTCGACGCCTGGTGGATCTCCTTCTGGCCGGGGCTGACGATCATGCTCGTGGTCCTGAGCTGTAACTTCCTGGGGGACTGGCTCAGGATCCGGCTGGATCCCAAATTTCGGCAGATATGATGTGAAGAGATAACGGAGACGAAAATGGACGCGAAGACTATCCTGGAAGTAAAGGACCTGAAGACTCATTTCTTCACCCGCCGCGGTGTGCTGAAGGCCGTCGACGGCGTCAGTTTTTCCCTCAGGGAAGGAGAGACGCTCGGGCTTGTCGGCGAGTCCGGGTGCGGCAAGAGCATCACCTGCTTTTCCATTATCGATCTGGTACCGGAGCCGGCGGGGCGCATCGTGGGTGGAGAGATCATATTCAACGGAGAAAATCTCCGCCTCAAGTCGGAAAGAGAGATGGATCAGATTCGCGGGCCCGAGATATCGATGATCCTCCAGGACCCCCTCACCTCCCTCAATCCCCTCTTTACGATTGGAGAACAGGTGGCGGAGCCGATACGGATACACCAGAAGCGAGACAAGAACGCTGCCTGGGGAAAGGCGATGGAGATGCTGCAGATGGTGAGAATCCCTTCGCCGGAGGTACGGATGAAAGAGTATCCACACCAGATGAGCGGCGGGATGCGGCAGAGAATCGTCGGGGGAATGGTCCTCTCCTGCCAGCCCAAGGTCCTGATCGCCGACGAACCCACGACCTCCCTCGACGTGACGATCCAGGCACAGTTTCTCAAGCTTCTCAAAGAGATACAGCAGGAATCGAACCTCTCAATGATCATCGTCACACACGACTTCGGCATCGTGGCCCGGGCCTGTGATCGCGTGGCGGTGATGTACGCGGGAAGGATCGTGGAGAGCGCCGGGACATTGGAGCTCTTCAACAATCCTACTCATCCCTACACGGTTGCGCTGATGGACTCTCTCCCCAAGATGGGGGAGAAGAGGGACCGCCTCTTCACCATAGAGGGCCAACCCCCCGACCTTCGAACGCTGGGGACCGGCTGCTCTTTCGCCCCGCGGTGCACCAAGGCAATGGATATCTGCCGGCGGGAATATCCGCCTCAGATGACTATAGACGAAGGGCACTCAGTCAACTGCTGGCTCGGAAAGGAACAGGCATAGGCGATGGGCGAAACGCTTCTTGAGGTCCGGGGGATCAAAAAGCACTTCCCTGTTACCAGGGGAGTCGTCATGATGCAACAGATCGGCGCGATCAAGGCCGTCGATGGCATAGACTTCACGATCAAGAGGGGAGAGACCTTTGGCCTGGTGGGAGAATCGGGGTGCGGCAAGACCACCACTGCCAAACTGATACTCCTGATGGAGAAGATAACCAGCGGGACCATCCGGTATGGCGGGAAGGACATATCCCGGTTGAAGGGGGCCGATCTCAAGGCGCACCGGGGTTCGGTCCAGGCCGTGTTTCAGGATCCCAACAGCTCGCTCAGCCCGCGGATGCGCGTGGGAAACATCATCGCCGAGCCCATCGTGGTCGGTGATAACCCCCCGCCCAGAAAGGAAGTCAGGAGTCGGGTCTCCGAGCTCCTCGGCCTCGTGGGGCTGCGGGCCGAAGCGGCGAATCTCTACCCCCACGAATTCAGCGGCGGTCAGCGGCAGCGGATCGCGATCGCCCGGGCGCTGGCCCCCAACCCCGATCTGATCGTCCTCGATGAACCGGTATCCGGCCTCGATGTCTCCATTCGCGCCCAGATCATGAACCTGCTGCGTGATATCCAGGACCGTCTCGGCGTCAGCTACCTGCTGATCGCCCACGACCTCGCCGTTGTCCAGCATATGAGCACCTGGGTCGGGGTGATGTACCTCGGAACACTGGTCGAGGTCGCGCGAAGTGAGGATCTCCATGAACGTCCCGTTCATCCGTATACGAAGGCCCTCCTCTCGGCCGCCCTCCCCGATCACCCGGCAAAGCAGCGGGAGGCGATCATCCTCCCCGGAGAGCCTCCCACACCCTTCAATCCCCCGGAAGGCTGCAAGTTTCATCCGCGCTGTTTCAAGGCACAGGACGTCTGCGCGCGGGAGAATCCTCCTCTGAAGGAGATAGCCGGCGGCCACCTCGTGGCCTGCCATTTCGACGGTAATGAGTCAGCTTGAAAACGTTCCTCACCCAGGGGTGAACACGAAAATCAACAGTGAAAGGAAGAAGATAGATGGAAAAACAGGATGAAGAACATGATCAGATACAAGAGGTCCCGCTGCGGGAAGATCTCTGGGCAGAGGCCGAGCCGGACGGCATCCCGGAGCTTATCGCCTCCCAGTGCGGTCTGTGCGGAGGGATCTTTTTCCCGACCTCGAAGGTGTGTCTGAAATGCGTCAGCGATGAAGACCTGAAAACGGTCAGGATCAAGGGGACCGGCACCCTATACGCCTATACGCAGGTGAAGAGAGGCCTGCCGGGATACACGTCGCCCTACTATCTGGGCAGCATCGATCTCGATAACAACGGTCCCCGCGCCGTCTTTCAACTGGAAGGATGCAGCCTCGACGATCTGCACAGCGGTATGCGGATGGAGGCCTGTATCGGCACGGTGCGAACGGAAGAAAACGGTACGCGCAGGACAGGTCCGCTGTTCCGCCCGGCAAAACAGCGCTCATAGAGGAGGAACAGAATCATGGAAAAAGTGTATGTCATCGGCGCCGCCATGTCGTCGTTCGGATACTATCCCGACCGGAATCTCGTTGAATCAACACGGGATACGGCGTGGGATGCCATCAAATCGTCCGGTATCGATCCTAGGGAGATCGGATTCATCACCGCCTCCCACATGGGGAGGGGCGGCACCTTCGGCCAGCGGGTCTTTGCCCAGCTGGGTCTGTCGGGCGGCACGATCATCAACTGCGAGAATGCCTGCGCCAGCGGCGGGACGGCCGTCTATCTGGCGAGGATGGCGATCGCCTCGGGGGTGTGCGATATGGCCATGGTGATAGGCGCCGAGAAGATGACCTCCATCCAGGGGTTTATCCCACCGGACCCCGCGGATTACAACGGGGCGACGGGGATGGTGATACCGGCCGGTTTCGCGATGATCGCCCGGACTCACATGGAGAAGTACGGGACCACGAAAGAACAGATAGCGATGGTCTCCGTCAAGAACCACAGGAACGGCTGCCTGAATCCCCGGTCGCAGTTCAAGATGCCCCTGACGGTCGAGCAGGTCCTGGAATCGAAGATCATCTGCGACCCGATGCACGTCTACGAGTGCTGTCCCACCTCGGACGGGAGCGCCGCCGTTATCCTGGCCAACGAAAAGGCCGCGAAGAAGTACTGCGGCAAACCGGTGGAGATCATCGCCTCGGTCGTCCTCTCCGGCGCCTATACGGACCGGCCCGACCGGACCATGTCGGAACTGAGCACCCGCGTGGCGAACGCGGCGTACAAGGAGGCGGGGGTCGGCCCCGAGGATATCGACATCTGCGAACTGCACGATCCCTTTGCCATCACGGAGCTGTGGCACTACGAAAACCTCGGCTTTTGCAAACGCGGAGAGGGCGGACGGTTCATCGAAGAAGGAAAGAGCGAAATCGGCGGGCAGGTCGCCGTCAACCCCAGCGGCGGACTTCTCTCCAAGGGACACCCCCTCGGAGCGACCGGCGTGGCCCAGGTTGCCGAGAACTTCTGGCAGTTGCGGGGAGAGGCCGGCGAGCGGCAGGTCCCCAACGCAAAGATCGGCATGGCGCACACCATGGGCGGGCCGGTCACCGGTCTCGATGCCGGGGCCTGTTCCATGCAGATATTGAAGGTGTAGCTCCTACCCTGCCCTCTCACGGGACGGTGTCTATTGGAAGAATCGATGCAAGAGATTGCCCCCGGGCTCTATCGGATCACTATTTCCCTGTCGTTCGGTCTGGATTCCGTCCACACCTTCGCGGCGGTGGAGTCGGGGCGGGTCACCCTCTTCGACACGGGCCCCGATGTGCCCCCCTCCCTCTTGATATATGAGGACGCCCTTGCCCGCATCGGGCGGTCCGTGGCCGATGTAGAACGGATATTCGTCACGCACTTCCACGTCGACCACTGCGGTCTCGCCGGCCGGATCAAGGAGATCTCGGGGGCCGAGATCCGTATCTCGGAGATCGAATACGAGGCCGCCGCCCTCACCTTCCAGGGGCACCGGCAGACCGACCTGATCCGCGAATTCTGGCGGCAACACGGGGTGGATACGCGGACCATCGATGCCGTGTGCGCGGTCCTGAACGGCTTCACCTTCGCCACGGCCCCCTTCACCACGGACCTCTTTCTGACCGACAACGAAACGATAGCGGTCGGCGGGAGGAGCTTCCGCGTTCTCTCCACCCCCGGCCACACCCGGGGACATGTCTGTTTCTACCTGCCGGAGGAACAGATTCTTCTCGCGGGGGACAACATCCTGCCCCACATAACCCCCAATCTGAGCCCCAACTTGTCATGCCCATCATTTCTCCCCCTGGAGAATTTCATCCGGTCACTGGAACGGATAGAGGACCTGCCGGTGAGGATGGTATACCCCGCCCACGGAGAACCCTTCCCCGACCTCAAGGGCAGGGTGGCCCAGATCAAGCGGCACCATGTCGAGCGGACGGCGATAACCCTGGAACACGTCACCCTGAATCCCCGGACGGCCCGGGACATATCCGGGAGGATCTTCGGGGACGATCTCTCCGCCTTCGACAACGGCCTGGCGGTCAACGAGACGTACGCCCACCTGATGCAACTGGAGAAGGAAGGGCTGATCGAACAGACGCAAAAGAACGAGATGATCTTCTTCAAGAAAACCTGACGGTAGCTGGCACCCCAACCGTTACACCCGGCCGCCTCCCCTCTACAGACCATCCTTCACGCGGCGTGAAGAGCTATGACAGATCATTTCAACCATATAAATTTCTTGACAGAATATTTTTAAGCTGTATGGTTTCTCTTACGTTCCGGGGGGATATTCCGTATCTAAGACACGTAACCATTCAAACAGAGTCACATGCATGGGCACTGCTGACATTAAGACTGAAAATCGAGTCATATTTTTTGACAATCTGCGCTGGCTGTTCGTCCTCTTTGTGATACTGGAGCATTCGAGCAACGCCTACCGGAATCTCATATGGTGGCCCGTCGCGGATACGGATACCAGCATCATAGCCGGCTGGGTATCGGCCTTTTCCGACGCGTTCGCCATGCCCCTCCTCTTCTATATCGCGGGATATTTCGCCATCCCCACCATCCGGAAGAAGGGCACACTGCCCTTCCTGAGGGGAAAGCTGAGGAGACTGGGCATCCCCTGGGTGCTGTGCATTCTCACGATATGCCCGGTTCTGCCCCTGATCTATCACTTCACGAGAAACGGCCTGTCGCTGACCATGAGCTACTGGGACCTGTGGGTTGTTCTGCTCAGAAATGCCGCCGAGTTCAACGTCGGGCTGATCGTTTCCATGAACGATCTGATGATGAACAACCACTTCTACCAGCGCTATATGTGGTTTCTCTCCCTGCTGCTTTTATTCTTTTTTGTATTCGCCGTACCGTACTCGTTCAAGAAAGAGTGGTTTGACAGGACCGACCAACCGGTCGTTTCGGAAAGCCCCTCTGTCTCATCGACCCTGAAACTACTGTTTGGAGTCGGGTTTCTCACCGCCATCTGCTCCTTCCTGACGGTTGGGGCTATCCTCGCGTTCGGCCCGAAATCATCCAACCCCGAGCCCCTGTTCACCCTCGGCAATATCATTCAGTTCCGGCCGTCACGGCTGTTTCTCTTCGTCATCTACTTTGGATTGGGTCTGATGATATACAGAAACAGATGGATCGAGCGGGGCAAGTTTCCCGGTCACCTCAAGACATGGGTGATCTCATTTACCGGTGTGCTGATCGCGTATCTGTTTCTTTACAACCAGATGCACAGCGGCCCGGACCACCTGCAAGAGATGTACGGGGCGATATTCTTTTTTGTTCTCCATTTCCTGACCATCACAACCCTGGGGTTTTTTGCGTCAATCGGGGTCAGGTACTGGAACCGCCCCACGGCTTTTGCCGGAAACATGGCGTCAAATTCATACAACATGTACCTTTCGCACTACATCTTCGTCCTGCTGTTTCAACTGATCTTATTCACCTTCCCGGCTGTTCCGGGTCTGCTGAAGTTCAGTCTCGTGTCGGGACTCTCAATTCTCTGCGCTTACAGCGTCAGCCGGTTCTGTATCAAACCCTTTCCACGCCTATCCGCCCTCGCGACGATTGCGCTATTCATCATGATGGTGCTGATGATCCACCCATAGAAGAAGCGGGAAGATCTGTAACCGGCTATCGATACAAAGCCTCAACTATACAAAATTCCTTGACAATAGATTTTTAAGTAGTATGGTTTCCTTACGTTCCGTGAGGGAATTTCTTATTGCACAATCAGCAGCTCATGTCCCGACAAGGGGGAACCCATGCCGTGCTGTTATGAAAGTGGACCTGATAGCGGCCGCAACTGGTGCCAAGACCTCGAAACCGTCTATACGGATGCGGAGGGGAAGGACTATTGCGTCTTTCACGCGCCACAGGGGAAGAAGGGCGTATCGCTTGAGGAATTTAATAAACTTATCTTTGCAAGAATACGAGAAGCGCACGAGCAGGACAAATCATGCCACTTCTCGGGGACCATATTCGAGGGCAATATAAATTTCAGTCAGTTTGATGAGGACAATCCCCTCCCTGAGATAAATTTTTCAAAAGCCCGGTTCAGCGGGAATGTGACTCTTGTGAGGTCCAAGTTCAGCGGGCATGCGAACTTTTGTCGTGCCCAGTTCAGCGGTAAGACAAACTTTAGGCACACCCAGTTCAGCGAGTATGCGGCCTTTGAGGGTGCCCAGTTTAACGGGTATGCAGACTTTGTGGATGTCCTATTCAACTGGGGTGCGCTCTTTGATAGCGCCCAGTTCAACGAACATACTGACTTTTGGGGGGGGGAGTTCCGCGGGAGAGCATCCTTTTATAATGTCCGATTCTGTGGGAATACAAACTTTAATGGTGTCCGGTTCAGCGGGGATGTGAATTTTTATAGTGCCCAGTTCAGCGGGGATGCGGACTTTGCGAGTGCCCAGTTCAATGGGGATGCGGCCTTTGCGGATGCCCAGTTCAATGGGGATGCGACCTTTGTGGATGCCCAGTTCAATGGGGATGCGGACTTTCGGGTTGCCCGGCTCAGCGGAAATGCGGCCTTTTGGAATACCCAGTTCACAGAGGATGTGACCTTTGCGAGTGCCCAGTTCAACGGGGATGCTGCCTTTGTGGATGCCCTATTCAACGAGCATGCGGTCTTTGTGAAAGCCCAGTTCAGCAGGGAGGCGAACTTTGCGGGTGCCCAGTTCAGCGAAGAGACACACTTTGATTATATCCGAATCTTGGGAAAGGGACAGCTCTTTTTCCGTGACATAGTGAAGACAAAGACCTTTGAGGGAGAGGCTTGTTTCAGAGGTCTCGATATCGAGGGCCAACTCATTTTCGAGGGTGTCGACCTCTCAATGGCCTCCTTTACCGATACGCGAGTACAAAAGATAGACTTCGTCAATCCCCGGTGGCACAGATCGGGGTCGAGAGGCTGGCGGAATACCCTGTATGATGAAATTGCCCTCTTCGACGGGATGAAAAGGGGTCCGTCCCGTGACGGGGAAAAGCCGAAAACACTCTATACTGATTTTAAGAACCGGATGGAGCGAACCTTTTTCTACAAGGAAAAATACGGCGATGAAATTCGCAAGGTGGAAATCCTGTACCGGAGAATGAAAAACAAGTACCGAACCCTCCAGAACTGGCCCGAGGTCTCCAACTGGCACTACGGCGAGAAGGAGATGCTCCGGAAGGAAAACGCAGTCAGGAGGTATTTCCCCTTCAGCTTTTCTTTCCTCTACTGGCTTTCGAGCGGCTACGGCGAGCGCTACGTGAGGGCGGGGGTTTCCCTGGCGGTCTTGATCCTTCTCCTCTCTTTCGGCCTCGCCTGGGCCGGCCTCGATGCGGCGGCCCTCTCCGGATCGAACCCCGGCGATTTTCACGGGATCGGGTCGATAAGGCTCGGAACCCTCGATCCGAAGAGCATCGGAGCACTCCTGATGAACACGCTGAAATACGCGACATTCCAGAAAGATGTCTTTTTCGTCCCCCGGAATATGTGGGGAGAATGCCTCCGATTGATAGCGCAGATACTCATACCCATCCAGACGGCCCTTTTCATCCTGGCGGTGCGGAACAGATTCAGGAGATAGGCTAATCAGGGGCAGAACTCCTTAACGCGGAAACAGGCCGAGGTTGAAATGATCAAAAGCCACATATTATTATTTGTTTTTGTCTTGCTGCTGCTCAGCCCTTCTTTCGGATGCGCCGCTCCGCCGGATAGCCAATCGTCCAAGGCGTCGGGCGATTCCGCAAAGCAGGGATCATGGATTGCCCACGATCCGATCGAAAAGGATCCACGATACAAGGGCGTTTTCGCTAATATCGACGCAGAGGTTGACGAGATCCTGAAAGACCACCCCCTGCGGGGTCGGATGGGTTTCTGCCATACAATCTGGGATACCAAAAAGGAAATCCTGAAACAGAAATACGGAATCCCGTGGAAAACGCCCGCCGAGATGAACCCGCATATACTGTTCGACTGAGAAAAAAAGAAAGACCATACTACGTATGATGTCGAGGTATTTAGAGAAAAGAAAGCCCAAAAAGGAAAGATACTCTCCACTGTTTTTAGCGACCGTCCCGGTCAGCACGGCGCGGTTTTTGTGCGACCTCAGGCTTTTCAACGATGGATAAAAAAACGATCGATCTCATTGAGGCGGCCATCAGCAGGCGCAAGCCCCTGAGGAAGATAACAAATGCCCTGCGGCTCGTTAACGGGCTTGGCGACGGGTTGCCCGGGTTGGTGATCGAGCAGTATGATGACCGCTGTGTGATCCACCTGTTTGATAAGCGGTGGGTCGCCCGCAAGGAACCCCTGGCGGAGTTTGTTGCGAGCCGTCTTGGCGCCCGTTACCTTATTGTCAAGGAGAGGCTGGACCCGCAGGCGCTCACGTCGGAGCAGATCAACGCGAGCGTCTGGATCGATCAGGCGCCGTCCCGGACGGTGGTCCGGGAGAACGGCCTTCATTTCGGCGTCGATCTCAACGATGGTCTGAACAGCGGCCTGTTTCTGGATATGCGCCGCAACCGAAAAACCGTTGCCGGATTGACCGGGGGGCGAAGGGTGCTGAATTGTTTCGCGTACACCTGCTCCTTCGGCGTGTATGCCCGTGTCTCCGGCGCGTCGAGCGTTGTCAATGTGGATATCAGCCGCAAGTCTCTGGATCGCGGCCGCGAAAACTATGCACTGAACCGGCTGGATTGCGCCGAGGGTGAATTTGTCCGGGCCGACGCCCTGACGTATATGAAACTGGGCCTCAAGAAGGGCAATCGCTTTGGTTGCGTGATCCTCGATCCGCCCTCTTTTGCCCGACACGATGGAAAAATATTCAGCGTCAAAAAGGATTTTCCCGTCCTGATCGGCACGGCGATGAAGATCCTGGAACCCGGCGGCATCGTGCTGGCGGCGACGAATTTCAGCGGACTTTCCCCTCAGGCGCTGGAGGCAATGGTGGTTGCCGGGGGCGGCAGAGAGAGGGTGACGTCGGTCAGGAAACTGGGGCAGGATGCGGATTTCCGCGGCAGCGGGCGCATGCCCGAGAGTTATCTGGCGGCCCTGCTGGTCACGACACAATAAAGAGGGAAATGAGGCATATGGACGGCACAAGACGAGAACAGATACACCCCGGATCACGAGTGTACGTCGTGTTAAAGAAGGACCAGCGATCCGGGATACTCACGGAAGGTATCGTGAAGGATATCCTGACAAAATCCCCCGTTCACCCCCATGGGATCAAGGTCCGCCTGGAGGGAGGCGAGGTTGGACGCGTCAAGGAAATCATACCATGATATACGGCTGTGGGAGAAAACCGGAGAGGGTTGCAGAGATAGCCGGTCTATTTTTCTGGCACGGGTTGTGCTTTACTACACAGGAGAAAAAACGAGTGCGAGGTGAATGATGAAAAGGCTTAGCCGCGTATCCACATTCCTGCTTGCCGCCTGTATTTTCGGGGCTGTCCTGCTGTGCGGACCGGCAACCGTGTGCGCCGACGAGAGCTACAATATCCCCGAGGGCGTACACATCGATCTGGATAAGGATTTCTACAGGGCCCTGGGCAACAGCCAGAAGGGGTCAAAGTTCTACACCACCGATCCCTCCAGGATATACCTGCAGATGATCCTGAAGAATCAGGAGGAGATCATGAAGAAGCTCGATCTACTCCTCGACAGGAAGCAGTAGAGCAA
>Ga0272441_10008069_pt1 | contig 16834 bp, 11 predicted proteins | sample SSMProp6N_FD_193582 | JGI IMG/M metagenome (GOLD analysis project Ga0272441, IMG submission 193582) | Marine sediment archaeal communities from Little Sippewissett salt marsh, Falmouth, MA, United States - SSM-Prop-6N | ecosystem: Environmental > Aquatic > Marine > Wetlands > Sediment ...
CATGAGCGTGGTATTGTGAGGGAGGCGTCAATAGTATGCAAGAGAATGTGAAATACGACATATTGCGTCCTTGATCTGATCGGGGCGATGTGTTAGTATTATGTTAGAGACCCCAACGTGTTGATTCCTGTCGGGGCCGTGTCGTCCGTTCCAGCAACTTCCCGATGGGCAACGAGTTGCGGGGAACACCAATATTTTGGAGTTTTTCCGCTTGACGCCCCAATATATGGTGTGTAGATTCATCGTCGGCTTGTCCAAAGACCACTTCGTCCGTGGTTCGACGTTGGGAGACGCTGGCGCAATTCGAAAGGAAACATCGGCTCCGAGTGCCGGGCGGTTTTTGCGCCGAAGGAGGGGCTTCTGACCGAGAGCTTGGGAGTTTTTCATGGTATCGCGTGATTTGTCAAATCCCTTGGACGTCTCCGGCGGCAGCACGCATTTGCCCATGACCTCGTCCGCGCCGGACGGGCTGACGGTCCAGCAGGTTTTCTCGACGCCCGGCCAGCACCCGTTCGATCAACTGGAATGGGAGAAGCGTGCGGCCCGGATTACCGACGGGCAGGGGAACGTCATCTTCGAGCAGGAGGAGGCCGAGGTTCCCTCCACCTGGAGCCAGTTGGCCACGAACGTGGTTGTCAGCAAGTACTTCTACGGGGAGGCAGGGACGGAGGAGCGAGAGAACTCGGTCAAGCAACTGATGCACCGCGTCAGTCGGACGATTGCCGACTGGGGCATTGAGGACGGCTTGTTCGCCACGCCGGAAGACGGCGAGCGGTTCTACCAGGACCTGACGTGGCTGTGCGTCAACCAGTACGGCGCGTTCAATTCCCCCGTCTGGTTCAACGTGGGCCTGTACCATCAGAATGGCATTCCGGGCTCGGAAGGCAACTACCACTGGGACGCCGACGAGAACCGTCCCGTCCGCACGAAGCAGAGCTACGTGCATCCCCAGGCGTCGGCCTGCTTCATCCAGTCCGTCGACGACACGATGGAGGACATCATGCGCCTCGCGATGTCCGAGGCGATGCTGTTCAAGTACGGCTCGGGGACGGGGACCGACCTCTCGACACTTCGCTCCAGCCGCGAGAAGCTCTCGGGCGGAGGGACGCCGTCCGGCCCATTGAGCTTCATGCGGATCTTCGACCAGATCGCCGGCGTGATCCGTAGCGGCGGCAAGACGCGACGGGCCGCCAAGATGCAATCGCTCCGCTGCGACCACCCGGACATCAAGGAGTTCATCGAATGCAAGATGATCGAGGAGAAGAAGGCGTGGTCGCTGATCGACTCGGGCTATGACGGCTCCATCGACGGCGACGCCTATGCCTCGGTCATGTACCAGAACGCCAACCTGTCGATCCGCGTCACCGACGAGTTCATGCAGGCGGCCCTGGACGGCGCCGATTGGCAGACCTACGCGGTGACCACCGGCCAGCCGATGAGCAAGTACCCGGCCCGGGAGCTGTTGGAGCTGATCGCCGAGGGCACGCGGGTCTGCGGCGACCCGGGCGTGCAATACCACAGCACGATCAACAAGTGGCACACGTGCAAGGCCAGCGGCGAGATCTGCGCGTCGAACCCGTGCAGTGAGTACATGTTCCTCAACGACTCGGCCTGCAACCTGGCGAGCCTGAACCTGATGAAGTTCCGCCTGCCCGACGGCGGCTTCGACGTCGAGCGGTTCCGCGCCGCCGTGCGGGTATTCGTCATCGCCCAGGAGATCCTGGTCGACCACGCCAGCTACCCGGGCGAGAAGATCTGCCGCAGCAGCCACGATTACCGCCCGCTGGGGCTGGGGTACGCGAACCTCGGCAGTCTCATCATGTCGTTGGGCCTGCCGTACGACAGCGACGGGGGGCGGGCGTACGCCGCGGCGGTGACGGCGATCCTCACGGCGACGGCCTACCGCACCAGCGCCGAACTGGCCAGCCGGGTCGGGCCGTTCCCCCAGTACCGCCGCAACCGCGGCAGCATGCTGGGCGTCCTGGGCGTTCACCGCGACCACGCGGCGAAGATCTCCGCGGAGGACTGCCCTCCGGAGCTGCGCGAACAGGCCCTCGCCTGCTGGGACGAAGCGGTCGCGGCCGCCAACGCGCTCGGTTGCCGCAACGCGCAGGTCACCGTGCTCGCGCCGACCGGGACGATCGGCTTCCTGATGGACTGCGACACGACGGGCATCGAGCCGGACATCGCGCTGGTCAAGTACAAGGTTCTGGCCGGCGGGGGGATGTTCAAGATCGTCAACCAGACCGTCCCGCTGGCGCTGGAGCAGTTGGGCTACAGCCAACAGCAGATCAGCGAGATCGTCGAGCACGTTGACGACCACGACACGATCGAGGGGGCCCCGCACCTGCTCGACGAGCACTTGGCGGTGTTTGACTGCGCCTTCAAGCCGGCCAACGGCAAGCGGTTCATCCATTACATGGGGCACATCCGGATGATGTCCGCCGCCCAGCCGTTCCTCTCCGGCGCGATTTCCAAGACGGTCAACATGCCCAAGGAGTCGACCGCACGGGAGATCATGCAGGTGTACGTGGACGGTTGGAAGCTCGGCCTCAAGGCCGTGGCGATCTATCGCGACGGGTCCAAGCGCATCCAGCCGCTGAACGTGTCCCAGGACGAGAACAAGGGCGCCGACGCCCACGCCGAGGACGGCAAGTACATTGACGAGGAGATGCTCGAGGCCGCCCGGCGCATGCCGCACCGCGAGCGCCTGCCCTCGACGCGTCCGTCGCTGACCCACAAGTTCAGCGTCAGCGGTCACGAGGGATACCTGACGGTCGGCCAGTACGAGGACGGCCAGCCGGGCGAGTTGTTCGTGACGATGGCCAAGGAAGGCTCGACCGTCGGCGGGATGATGGACGCCTTTGCCACGGCGATCAGCCTGTGTCTCCAATTCGGCGTGCCGCTGGGGGACTTGGTCAAGAAGTTCACGCACCAGCGGTTCGAGCCGAGCGGCATGACCTCCAACCGCGACATCCCCTTCGCCAAGAGCGTGGTGGACTATATCTTCCGGTGGCTGGGCCTGACGTTCCTGGAGGACTACCGCCAGAAGAATCTCCCGCAGCGGGGCCAGTCCGCCACGCCTCCGCCGATCGCAGAGAGGAAGAAGAAGGTCGTAACCGAGGCTGTCACGGAAGATGTTCCCTCGGAAACCGGCAGCGCCTCTCAGACCTCTGACAAGGACGTTAGGAGGTCTGAAGGCGCGTCTTTGCCGGACCAGTACCTGCCCGTCTCCCCAGCGCATCGGCTCGCGCCCGTCGCGCAAGTCAAGGCCGCGGTGCTCACCGCGCGGGAGACGGGTCCAGGCCGGCTGCCGCAGATTGACCGGATCGACCAGCAGTTCTCGCACTATCAAGAGGACGCGCCGGCCTGCGACGTGTGCGGGTCGATCACGGTGCGGAACGGCAACTGCTACAAGTGCTTCAACTGCGGCTCGTCGCTGGGCTGCAGTTGATCGGCGTTTGACCGCGCACAAAGGCGCCGTGCGGCTGCCACGGCTGGAGAGCTTCGCGCGGCGCTTTTGTGGGGTCAGGGCGCGCACGGATGGGCGTCCGAAGTGCAGTGCGGGAGTGGGGCGAGAGGCTGGCATTTGTGTCCCGGCCCGTTGGTTTGTCCCTGGTCTCCTGGTCTGTGGCGTGCGTCCGCAGGGGCGCCGGGACGCGGTCGTTCCCGGCTGCGGTCGTCGCGTGCTGAGAAGAACGGATTTGCGTAGATTGGGGTGGCCCTGCCGGCGCCCGGCCACCTCAAGTTACGAAAGAAGTGCGAAAATACAGATATCGGTTAAAGATTGAAAAGCTCGGATTCCGAGGTAGTATAGCGGTGCCGGTAACGGACGTCGGAAACGAGACGACAAGTTGTCCGCTGCACCCGTATATGGTGTAGGTCTCCCTCCGCCTACATCAAGGGTTGCGGCTAATCGGGCGATGCCAAGGTCTCCCTCCGCCTGGGCGTCGCCCTTTCTTGGCGCCGGCGAGACCTTCTCCGAAGGCCAAACGACCCATTGACATCCCGCCCCGGTGGTGGTATGGTTGCGCCGTGGTGGTTGGCCTACCGGCCGAAAACCGGCGAGCGCATGGTGGCTGTAGCTCAGTTGGTTAGAGCACCTGGTTGTGGTCCAGGGGGTCGGGGGTTCGAATCCCCTCAGCCACCCGTATGCGGGACATCGGGCCGCTCCGAAACGAGCGGCCCGATGTCTTTCCCCGCCGACGCCGCCAAACCGCCCCTGACGCATCCGCCCCGCCGTGGTAGAATGATCCATGAACGCAGGCTGCTTGGCAGGAGGAGACCCCGCCGTGAGGAGCAAACCCCGACAAGCCGCTGCATGGATGGTCGGTTTGGCCGCCCTGCTGGCGTGGTATGCGCCGAGCCAGGCCCTGACGATGCAGTTCGACTACCGCTACGACAACGGCTTCTTCACGGATGCCAACGCCTTCCCACATGCCCAGAAAGCGCGGGCCGTGCTGGAGCATGCGGGCAAGAGCTTCACGATGTATCGCGACAGCCTGGCCGGCGTCGAGCCGGCCGGCTCGAGTGTCTGGAAGGCCAAGCTCTTCAACCCGGGCGACCCGTGGGCCGAGCCCATCGAAGAGCCGAACCTCCTCGTGCCCGCCGACACGGTGATCGTCTACGTCGGGGCCGCCGACCTCGGGGGCAGCCTCGGCGTGGGCGGGCCCGGTTGGTACTGGGCGAAGGGAGCGGAGGAGTGGCTCGACACGGTCGAGTACCGCGGCCAAGCCGGCGCGGCGGCGTCCAACCCGACAGACTTCGGTCCGTGGGGCGGCTCGATCACCTTCAACGCCGCCGCCGAGTGGAGCTATGACATCTACAGCCCGCCCGCCGGCGGCGAGAACGACTTCCTCTCCGTGGCAACGCACGAACTGGCCCACCTGCTGGGGTTCGGGACGGCACCGTCCTTTGCGGGCCTCGTGGACGCCAATGCCGACGAGTTCCACGGTTTGGCCGCCATGTCGATATTCGGCGGACCCGTGCCGCTGAATGAAGACCCGAGCGGAGGCAACGGCCACTGGTACCCGGGCACGGAAGGCACGAACGGGGGCAGGGCCCAGGAGGCGGCGATGGACCCCAACCTTCTCGTCGGTTCTCGCAAGCTGCTGACGGACTTGGACGTGGCCGGCATGATCGACCTCGGCTGGGAGATGCCCGAGGCGGGCGACGCCGACCGGGACGGGGACGTGGACCCCCTCGACTACCTGGTGGTCAAGGCAGGCCTCGGCGGGCCGGGCGCCTGGACGGACGGCGACTTCGACTTCGACCAGGACGTGGACGAAGACGACCTGGCGTTGTTGGCGGCGCGATTCGACGGGGTGACGGGCTCGGCGCAGCCAATGTCCGTGCCCGAGCCGGCGGGCCTGTCCATTCTCGCCGTCGCGGCCGGGGTGTGCCTGTCTCTGCGCGAGCGGCGGGGCGGGTGACGTGGCCCTCCCGGCCGGCCTGACGTTCCGCCGCTACCGAGACGCCGACCACGACGCGGTCTGGGCGCTGCACAACCTCGCACTGCATGACGTGGGGGCCCACGCGGGGAGCGGCGCGTGGGACGACGACCTGCACCACATTCCGGCGGAGTACCTCCGCGCCGGGGGGGAGTTCCTCGTCGGCGCGGTGGACGGGCGGATCGTGGCCATGGGGGGGGTGCGGCGCAGCGAGCGCGGCCGGGCCGAGATCAAGCGAATGCGCGTTCATCCCGATTGCCAACGGCGCGGCATTGGGGCCGTCCTCCTCGCCCGCCTGCTGGACCGTGCACGGGAACTGGCGTACCGTCGCCTGTACCTGGACACAACGGTTGGACAGGTCGCCGCCCAGAAGCTCTACCGGGCCGCCGGCTTCCGCGAGGCCGGGCGAACACACTTCGCCGGCTTCGAGGTCATTCGGTTTGAGAAGGAGCTTTGAGCCCCCACGCGGCTTGCTCCCTCGGCCGTATGCGGGTAGGGTCCTTGCCATGCCACGCAAACCAGACGCGCTTGTATCGGTTTCCTCCCGCCAGAAGGCGGTCCGCGTGCCGCGAAAGCGTATCGCGGAGTTGGTTCCGTTCGTTGCCGAGGCGGAAGGCGTGGTTCTGGCGGAGGTCGACGTCGCCGTGGTGAGTGCCGAGGAGATCGCCACGTTGAACCGTCGCTACCTCCGCCACGCGGGGCCCACCGACGTGCTCAGCTTCGACCTGTCCAGACCGGGCGACCGGGGTCTGGTAGCCCAACTCGTTGTCTGCGGGGATGTTGCCGTGACCGAAGCCGCCGCTCGGGGCCTCCGCCCGCAGCAAGAACTGATGCTCTACGTCATTCACGGCCTGCTGCACGTGATGGGCTACGACGACCGCCGACCCCCCGACGCCGCCCGCATGCACGCCCGCGAGGAGCACGTGCTGGGGGCCTTCCTCGCATCCCGCTGACGCGGGCCCCGGCCCACGGACTGACACCGGGGCATGCGGAGGGCCGGCCGCCGGACGTCACGCCGGGGTCCCAGCCGCTTCCAGGGCAGGGACTTCGCCGGTACGCGGGCCGGCGAGCGGCAGGCGGATGATGAACGTGGTCCCTTCTCCCTCTACCGTCTCGAAGTCGATCGTACCGCCGTGGCTGTCGGCGACCATGGTGTGTGCGATCGACAGGCCTTGCCCCGTTCCTGTGCCGACCTGCTTGGTGGTGAAGAACGGGTTAAAGACCTGCGAGCGGATGCTCTCGGGTATGCCGCAGCCCGTATCGGCGACACGCACCTCCACCGTCCCCCCGACGCGACGGGTGATGACCCGGATCGCTCCTTTCTCCGGCGGGCTGGGTCCGAGCTTCTCCCGAATCGCCTGAGCGGCGTTGACGATGAGGTTCAGAAACACCTGGTTCAACTCGCCGGGCGAACAGACCACGTCGGGGAGGTCCTCCGCGAGCTCGGCGGTCAGCTCTGCAACGTACTTCCATTCGTTGCGGCAGATCGTGATCGTGCTCTCGAGGCAGTTGTTCAGGTCCGTCGGGGCTTTCTCCTCGACGTTGGGGTGAGAGAAGTCCTTCATCGCGCGCACGATCTTGACGACCCGCCCGATCCCCTCCAGGGACTGCTCGATCGCCAGGGGTGCCTCTGCCAGCAGGTACTCGACGTCCGCGGCCTCCAGCGCCTTGTCGACGGCGGCGACGTTCTCGGCGGCGACCCCCGCGGCCCTGGCGGCCTCCAGGAGGCTCTCGTAGGTCGCCAGCACATCGGCCACTTGGCCAAACGCATCCTGTACGAACCGGGTGTTATCTCCCGTGTATTGCAGGGGGGTGTTGATCTCGTGGGCGATCCCCGCCGCGAGGTGGCCGATGGCTTCGAGCTTACGGGTCTGGTGCAGGGCATCCTGCATTTGCTTGCGTTGGGTGATGTCCTTGACGAACTGCACAACGGCGAGGACCTCCTGCGAGGCTGCGCGCATGGGGCACAGCGAGGCATCCTGCCAGAAGTCTCCATTCGGGTACGACACCCGCTCTTCGGTCCGTTGCGGTCGGCCGGAAGAGAATACCTCGCGTAGGCGCTTCATCATCCGACCTGCCTGCGGCCCTGGCAGGTATTCTGCCGGTGTCCTGCCCACCAGGGCCGGGATGTCGACCCCGTAGCGAGCGCCGAGTGCCGGGTCGCCCCAGGCGTGCATCGTGCGGCCCTCCCGGTTGAGGACCAGGATCATGACCTCGTGCAGCGACAGCAGGATTGCGCGAAGCCGTTCCTCACGTTCGCGGAGTTCGGCGAGATGCTGGTGCCGGGCGGTTTCCCGAGCGTGGTGCTCTTCGCGGACCTCGCGATGCAGATTCAGGATGCGTTCGGCTGCGCGCAGGCGAGCGCGCAACTCCTCCGAACTAAAAGGCTTCACGATGTAGTCGTCGGCGCCGGCATCGAGGCCTTCGATCATATCCTCGGTGCGGGCCTTGCCCGTCAGCAGGATCACGTAGAGGTAGTCTTCCCCTTCCCGCCGGCGGATTCTCCTGCAAAGCTCCGGGCCGCTCAGACCCGGCATGGCCCAGTCCAGGACCGCCAACGGCGGTGCATTACCCGCCTCGATCCGCCGCCAGGCCTCCTCGCCGTCGGCGACGGACTCGACCCCGTAGCCCCACCCGCTGAGCCTTGCCTCCAGTATGCGCCGCGCCAGCGGCTCGTCATCCGCTACCAACACGCGCATGGGCTATCTCCTCAACGTAGGTCTTCGCTCTCGTTGCGGCTGCCTCCGCCTGGCATGCGAGCCCCTCGAAGAACTCGCGGGGCCTGAAGGGCTTGGTCACGTAGCCGTCCATTCCGGCCCGCAGGCACTGTTGTTCGTCTTCCCAGGCGGCGCGGGCCGTCAGGGCGATGATCGGCACGCGTGGCCGGCCCGGCCCCTCCGCCCGTCGGATGGCGGCGGCAGCGTCCAGTCCGCCCAACTCGGGCATTTGGATATCCATCAGAACCAGGTCGAACGACCCGCCGAGCGCGGCGCGGAGGGCTTCCCTGCCGTTGCCGGCCACCACGACCTCGTGCCCCCACTTCCCCAAGAGCGAGACGGCGAGTTTCTGGTTCAGCCGGTTGTCTTCCGCCAGCAGGATGTGGAGGGGTCGGCGCGGCGTGAGGTGACTGGGGCCCGGCGACCGGAGCCGGGGCGGTTCCGGGCTCGGCCCACAGGCCAGCGCCGCCCGCAGCATCGACAGGAGATCCGCTTGCCGGACGGGCTTGGCCAGGCGCCCCAACGCGCCGAGGTCGCCTTCCGAGCATCGCTTGGTGCGGGGCGTGGGCTTTTGGAGCAGCAGGACGGGCATCTCGACCAGACGCCTGTCTTTGCGGACCTGGCCGAGGAGGGCCACGGTGCCCCGATCAGGAAGATCGGCGTCCAGCAGCATCACGGCATACGGCGCGGCGTGGTTCCCCGTTCGGCGCAAGGGGTCTGGCATGTCCGCGGGCGCGACGGCGACAGGCGGTGACCCCCACGCCCGCAGCCGCTCGGACAGGGCCTGCCGAAGGGTGGTGGAGTCCTCCACAACCAGGACCCGGGCCGGCGGGAGCTCGGCGGTTTCGGCGGCCTCGTCGTCGCGCCGAGAGGAGCCGGGCCTGCGGAAGCCGACGACGAAATGAAAACAACTGCCCGCGCCGGTCTCGGAGACCGGGCTCTCCACGCTGAGCTGCCCGTCCATCATGCCGATCAACCGGATACAGATCGCCAGGCCCAGGCCCGTGCCGCCGTGTTTCCGTGTGGCCGAGCCGTCGACTTGCGTGAAGCTCTCGAAGATCTCCTCCTGCTTTTCCGGGGCCATGCCGATCCCGGTGTCCGCCACGGAGAAATGCAGCCTGACGTTCTGGGCGGACGATTCCCTCCCTTCGGCCCGAAGAACGATCTCCCCGGTCTCCGTGAACTTGATCGCGTTGCCCACGAGGTTCACCACCACTTGGCGCAGTCGCCCGGGGTCGCCGACAAGGACCTCGGGCACGTCGCGGGCGGGCCACCACACCAACTCGAGGCCCTTTCCCGCCGCCCGGACCGCCAGCGGACCGAGCGCACCTTCCACGCACTCCGTCAGGCGGAACATCTCCGCGCGAAGCTCCATTCGGCCGGCCTCGATCCTGGAGAGTCCCAGGATGTCATCTATGACCCTCAACAGCGCTTCGGCCGAGGTCCCGGCCATCCGGAGATGCTCTCGCTGGTCGTTGTGCTGCGCCAGGTCCCGCGCCAATTCCGTCATGCCGAGAATGGCGTTCATGGGCGTGTGGATCTCGTGGCTCATGTTGGGGAGGAACTCGCTCTTGGTGGCGCTGGCCCGCTTGGCCGCGACGGTCATCCGGTTGGCCCGATCGATGGTCGCCTCCAACTCGCGGTTCAGCACCGCCAGTTCGTTCCTCGTACGCTCGGCCTGTCTCCGGGCCTCCACGAACTCGGTCACGTCGATGACGTTCAGCAAGACGCCGTCGTAGCGGTCGTCCCGGTAGATCGGCTGCATGCGCAGGATGACCTCCGCGCCACCGAGGGGGCGTTGGAGGACGACCGGTTCCGCGTGGCGGTCCCGCCGAAACTGCTCCACCCGCTCCAGGACCGGCCCTGTCAGCCTGCGGGCACGCCAGCGGCGGGGAGGGCCGCCGGCTCCTCTGCCGCAACGTCCGAGAACCGGAGGACCACCGTGCGAATGGGCTCCTCGATGCCCACACCCTGCGCCCACCGCAGCAAGCGGGTGCGCATGGGGAAGGTCACCTCCTGCCCTCGCGTGACCAGGAGATTGCCATTTCTCGCTCGAACGTCCTGGTCGAGGATCATGCCGACCGCAAGCTGGTCCACGCGCAGGATGCGAATCTCGCTGCCGCTGGGACGCACGTCCAGACTCGCCAGGGCAACGACGATCGCCGGATCGTATTCCTCCGGCGCCGCGGCGAGGGTCGCGATCGCCTCGTCGGGATCGACCCCGCGACTGACCAGCCGGTCGAAGTCCAGCACGGCCTTGAGCAGATGGCCCCCGATCTCAACCGGGTCCTGGTCCTGTGGCGCCTGGGAGGACGGGGACCAACTGTACGGCTCGTGTTGGCGGGCGATCATGTGCGCGACGTTGCCCAGCCGGGGGATATGGGCGATCAGCTTGCCGCCCAGTCCGGGATGCGAAGCGAACTCCTTCTCCTCGGCCTCGGTCAGCTCCTGGCCGGCCCACTGCTTTTCCACCACCTCTCCGGAGAGAGTCACGCAGCCGATCTGGGAGAGCATGGCCGCGACCTCGAACTGCCAGGCGTCCGGCAGGCCCATGCCGGCGGCCAGGTGCTCGATGTGTTTGCGGATGCGGGCGGTGCGCCCGAACGCCGCGGGATTGGCCAGGGACAGCACGTCCGCCAGAACGGTGATGCTGCCGTTGAGGGTCTCTTCCAGAAGCTCTCGTTCGGCCCGGACAAGGCGGTATTGGGCGATTCCGGCCGACAGGGACGCCGAGAGCACGTCCTTCTGGCACGGCTTGTTGAGAAAGCGGAAGATATCCCCTTCGTTGACGGCGTCAATGGCGGTCTGCTGGTCGGCGTTGCCCGTGAGCATCATCCGCACGCTGTCGGGAGCAGCCTGCTTGGCCCGGCGAAGGAACTCGACCCCGTCCATGCCGGGCATTCGCATGTCCGCGACGATCACCGCGAACGGACCGTCCCTGTCGATGGCCTCCAGCCCCGCGGCGCCTCCCACCGCCGTGACGATCTCGAACTCCTTCCGGAGCATTCGCTGGTACCCGGCGAGGATGTTGGGCTCGTCGTCGACGTACAGGACCCTCTCAGACATGGGCCGGCTCCTCTCTTACTGCATCTCGGCAGAGGTTGCTCCACGCCCCCAACTCTTCCAGGACGCCGACCGCTTGGAGGTATCTCGCGTCGACTTCCCGGCCCCGCTCCGGTCCGTCCGTCAAGGCGTTCTGGTGAACCCAGGTGTCGGCGACGTGGACGGCCGTCAGGGCCCCGAACGCGTTGCCGCCGGACCGGCTGGGCTCGTGATGGTACGCGACGGCCTCGACGATGCCTTCGTCCAACCCCCACAGCCCCAGCAGCAGCGCACCGACCTGGGCGTGCGTGGCCCCGACGGCCTCTCTTTCCGCTTCCGCTGCGCCCCGTGTGCCGTCGCCGACAGCATCCAGAGCCTGTTGGTATTGTGAGGGCAGCTCATCGGCGAGGACCAGAACGCCCACGTCGTGAAGCAGGCCGGACGTGTAGGCCAGTCCCGCGGCCTTCTTGTCGGCGCCCTGCGACGTGGCGACGGCACGCGCCGCCCGCGCGACGGCGAGGCTGTGTGCCGACAGCGCCGAGGCCGAGACCACGGGACTCGGCGCGGCGGCGGGACGGAACCCGTCCTCTGATCCCGCGAGGGGCTTGAGCACGTCCGTGCCCAGGAACACGGCGGCCTCGGACGGCAGCAGCGTGCGCGCGGGGCGGGCGAAGAACGCCGAGCTGACGAGTTGCATGACCCGGGCGCTCATGCCGATGTCTTGGGCGATGAACGTGCCGAGGTCCTCGGCCGTCGCGCCCTCCGCCCGTGCGGTCGCGACGAAATCCTCGTAGAGACCCGGCGCGGACGCGACGCAGGACAACCCGCAGATGCGGCGCCGGAGAGACGCGTCGTTGACCAGCCCGACCCGCGCGGCGGTCCGGTTGAGCGTGGCCCGAAGCACCGAGGCTTCGCAGGGCTTGGCCAGGTACTGGTGAACCAGCCCGACCGACGCGAGCACGGTCTCCTTGGCTGCCTGCCCGGACAGCGCCATCCGCCCCACGTGGGGGTGGCTTTCCCGCACACGCCCAAGAAGCTCCACACCGTCCATGCCCGGCATGCGCATGTCGGAGATCACCACGTCGCAGTCCTCCACGGCGAGCAGATCGAGGGCGTCCCGGCCGGAGGGAGCGAACAGCATCTCCCACTCCTGACGCATGGGGCGCAACATGCGCCGCAGGCCGCTGAGGATGCGGGGTTCGTCGTCTACGAAAAGGGCTTTCATCTTAGGAAGCATGGATCGGCTCCGTGGGCTGTGGGGTCGGGTCGACGGGGCATTCGAGGATGGGCAGTTGAATGGTGAACGTCGTGCCCGAGCCCACTTCGGACTCGAGGGAGATCCGTCCCCCGTGCTTGTTGACGATGACCGACTGGGCGAAGGCGAGGCCCTGTCCCGTGCCCTTGCCCACTTCCTTGGTAGTGAAGAACGGCTCCCAGACCCGCCTGCGGATCTCCTCCGGAATGCCGCAGCCGGTGTCCAGGACCTGGACCTCGGCCCAGTCCCCGTTCTGGAGAGTCCGCACCCGGATGGTGCCTTTCTCTTCCGAGCCATCGCCGACCACGGCGGCGATCGCGTGGGCGGCGTTGACGATCAGGTTCAGCACCACCTGGTTTAACTCGCCGGGGAAGCACGGGACGGCGGGCAGGTCCGGGCTGAAGTCCGTCTCCATCTCCGCGACGTACTTCCACTCGTTCCGGCAGACGGTGATGGTGCTCTCGATGGTCTGGTTGATGTCGACGGCGACCTTCTCCTCGACGCCCGGGTGCGAGAAGTCCCTCATGGCCTTCACGATCTTGCTGACGCGCGAGACGCCATCGAGGGACTGACGAATCGCGCTGGGGATCTCCTCGGTGAGGTACTCGATGTCCGCGGATTCCGCCGCCTGCTCCATCTGCTGGACGGCCTCCGGGGTCAACGCTCCCTGAGCGGCGTCGGCGAGCGCCTTGCGATACTGTCGAACCAGGTCGATCAGGTCGGAGAAGGTCTCATCGAGGAACCGCGTATTGTCGCCCACGTACTGCATCGGCGTGTTGATCTCGTGCGCGATGCCCGCGGCCAACTGCCCGATGCTCTCCAGCCGCTGCGACTGGACAAGTTGGCCCTCCAGGGCCTTGCGCTCGGTGATGTCGCGCCCCAGGATGAGCACCCCGATGCTGCGGTCTCCGGCCTTCATGGGGTTCAGCGTGATCGCCAGGAATCCGTCCGTGTTGTCGGGGCGCCGGAAAGGAATGTCGTCCACGCGGACCGGTGCGCCCGTGTTCAGGCATTGGGAGAGGGCGGCCTCGATGGGCTCGAAGTCCCAGGAGACGGGGCAGCGGGAGAGTTTGCTGCCGACCGCTTCCTCGGCCGAGACCCCGATCGCCCGTGCTGCCGAGTCGTTCCACTGGCGCACCGTGGTCTGGGCGTCCAGGCAGATGAGGATGGAGGAGATGGACCGCACGATCAGCTCAGACTGGGCGCGGGCTTCCCGCAGCACGATCTCCACGCGCTTCCGCGCCGTGACGTCACGGACCACGTGCATCAGGCCCAGCGACCGCCCGTCGGGACGGATGACCGGCGCCGAGCTGATCTCCAGCCATCGCTCCTGGGATACCTGGGACATCTCGAAGCACCGACCCCGGCTTGCCCCCAGGCTTTGGTGCAGGGGGCAGCGCTCGATATCATGGTCGTCACCGCAGACCGCGCTGTGGCACAGCCGGCCCACCAACTCCTCCTTCGTTGCGTGGAGCCAACGGGCCGTGGACTGGTTGACCTGGGTGATGAGGCCGGCGGCGTCCAGCACCAGGATCATGTCGGGCGAGGCGTCGAAGGTGGCGGCCCAGCACTCGGCAAGTTCCGCCATGGCCCGGGCCTGGCGAACGGCCGCGTGCTGCTTCATCGCCCGGCCCACCGTCCGCGCGATGCGGTCCGCGCCGGCAGGCTTCTCCATAAAGTCGAACGCCCCGTGTCGGGTCGCCTCGACGGCTTCGGCGATCTGCCCCGCCCCGGAGAGGATGATCGGCACGGTGTCCACGGCCGCCTCCTCCATGGCCTCCAGCAGCGCCATGCCGCCCATGACCGGCATCCGCAGGTCGCTGAGAACCACGTGGTAGTCGTGCTCGCGGAGCTTCTGCAGGGCTTCCTTGCCGTCGGCAGCCGCGTCGCAGGCATAGCCCAGCCGCCGCAGCTCGCGTCTGAGCGCGCTGCGGACGTTCTCGTCGTCGTCCACAACCAGGATACTGCCGGCGCCGTTCATGCAGACCGTGCTTTCTCTTTGGGCGGCTCGCATTGGAGGGGAAGGCGAAGGAGGAAGGTCGTTCCCCGGCCCACCTCGGATTCGAAGGTGATCGTCCCCCCGTGCTTCTCCACCACCACGGCCCGAGAGATCGCCAATCCCTGTCCCGTGCCCTGTCCGACCGGTTTGGTCGTGTAGAACAGGTCGAAGACTTTGCTTCGGATCGCTTCGGGAATCCCCTGGCCGGTATCCTGGATCCGGACCTCGGCCCAGGAGCCGGCCTGTTGCGTCGAGACGCGGATCCGCCCCTTCCCTCCCGGGCGCCTGGCGACCACGTCCGCGATGGCATGAGCGGCGTTCACCAGGATGTTCAGCACCACCTGCTTAATGTCGCCCAACAGCAGCGGCACGGGGGGAAGGCCGGGATCGAGGTCCAACTCCAGTTCTGAGACGTACTTCCACTCGTTCCGAGCCAGCGTGACCGTGCTCTCGATCACCTCGTTCAGGTCGGCGGGCGCCTTCTCGTCGGTGTCCGGATGAGCGAACTCCTTCATGGCCCGCACGATCTCGGTGACTCGGTCGACACCCTCGAGGGATTGCCGGACGGCCGTGGGAAGCTCGTCGGAAAGGTACGCAACGTCCGCCTCGTCTTCGGCCTGCTCGATCTCTGCGGCGGCCTTCTCGTTCGGATGGGCCTCGGCGAGCAGCCGACGGTACGTGCGGATCAGCGCGATCAGGCTCTCAATGCCCTCCAGCGCGAAGCGCGTGTTGTCTCCCACGTACTGGATGGGCGTGTTGATCTCGTGGGCGATGCCCGCCGCCAGTTGGCCCATCGCCTCGAGCTTCTGCGCCTGAGCCAGTTGCGCCTCCAGCAGCTTCCGCTCCGTGATGTCCCGCACGACCCCGTTGATACACGTCGGACTGTGCCCGTCGCCCGGGACGACCGTGGCGGTGATGGTTCCCCAGAACGTTGTCCCATCGCTGCGGCGGAGGCGGGCCTCCTCCCCGGCCATGCCACCCTCCAACGCCAGCTTGTTCAGGAACGCCCGGCATTGGGCGGCGTCGGCAAACAGGCCCGCCAGGTTCTCGCGGAGCATGTCCTCGACGGACCGGTAGCCGAACATCCGCACCAGGGCGAGATTCGCCAGCAGGAACTGTGGCTCCGGGTCGCGAGCCAGGCGGAATACTCCCACGGGGAGGCCTTCGAGCATTCGGCGGTACGGCCCGATGCGTTCGCGGAGGGCCTGATCGGTCTGCCGGGCCTCTGCAGGTCCCGCTGGCCGCTCAGCGGGCCGTGGCGGGGCCGTGCCCGGGGCCGTGCCGGGGAGGCTCCCGAGCGTGTCGGCTTCACTGGGGCTGTGGGTACGGCTCATCGCGCTGTTCCTCTCTGGTTTCTGCGCCCGTCCGGTTCTTGCCCCGGCCCGCTCCGTGTCGACCCGCTCCCCGTATCGACCCCTTGCCATACTGCAGCCATGGCGGGTTCTTGTGATTCCGGGGGGTCTGACGGCGCCAACGGCCCGCACTGCGCGCACAATCACCCCGTTCGCCCCCTTCCCTCGCCGGGCCTCAGTCCAGGGCAAGCAGGCCTTGGCGGATCGCGTAGCGCGTCAGCTCGGCCACCGAGTGCAAGCGGAGCTTGGTCATGATGTTCTGGCGGTGACGGACCACGGTGTGGGGGCTTAGCGTCAAGAGCTTGGCGGTTTCCGCGTTGCTCCTGCCTTCCGAGATCAGGCGAAGGACTTCCGCTTCCCGGTCGCTGAGACCCTTGTCTTGTCGGTCCCGCCGGCGCCTCCCGCCCGTTCGCGTGCCCCCGGGTCCGTCCAGAAGATCGTCTAGAACGCGCGTGCGCCCGGCGTGCAGGTCGCGAAGGGCCTGGGCGAGCTTGGGGAAAGCGGTCCCCTTGGACAGACAAGCCGACGCACCGGCGGCCCGCATCTGTTCGGCCAGCGCGGTCTCGCTGGGGCGAAGCAACCCGAGGACCCTCACGTCGGGATCCTGCCGCAATGCCAACCGCGTCACGTCGACCCCGCTCAAGTCAGGAAGGGCCGGGTCCATGATGATCAGGTCGGGAGCGAGGGCCGCCGCCAACCCGAGCGCCTGGCGCCCGGTGGACGCGATACCCGCGGCGGTCATGTCTGCCTCCGCCTCCATCAGGGAAGCGAGGCCCTCCGCGAAAATCCGGTGACGGTCTACAACCAGCGCGTTGATCTTCATCGCCTACTCCCCAGGCCTTGGGGCTCGTTCGCAGACCGACCCCACCCAAAGACCTGCTAGACGTGACGCACCGAGACATGCCTGTGACCTACTAGGCCTATCGGCGAGACCGTCCAAATCCAGCATGGCGCATGGTCGTCATTGGGGGGATAACAAGTCACCATTCTCCCCTGCGATCGGCCCCGGGCTCTCTCGG
>Ga0272441_10008070_pt1 | contig 16834 bp, 10 predicted proteins | sample SSMProp6N_FD_193582 | JGI IMG/M metagenome (GOLD analysis project Ga0272441, IMG submission 193582) | Marine sediment archaeal communities from Little Sippewissett salt marsh, Falmouth, MA, United States - SSM-Prop-6N | ecosystem: Environmental > Aquatic > Marine > Wetlands > Sediment ...
ATCATCCCTGTTCCGGAACCGGTCACCCCAGAATTCAATGACATCATAAAAATCAAAGCGGCCGTCTTCTCCGCCGGTTATACGAACGGGTATTTCACCAATTTCTCCCACTATTCTGAAACTCCGTGGATTCATCATGCCGGGATCCCATCCGGCATTCACCATCATGGGATAAGTAATCCGGTATATCCCCTGTTCCCTGGTGACGATTTTCAAACGCCTGTCACCATGGGCCGGACGTTCCTGAATCTTGTTCTCCGGAATATTCCTAGAAAAACGGGACACTGCCCGTTTGAGTGCAATCCCTGAAACAATGTCATGCTGTGCGGCTGTATCCTGAATCAGTTTCAGACCGGCACCAGTGATCTGTATAATTGCTTCCCGTGCAATTCGCACTCTGCCCGACTGCAATTGACAGCCGGTGATATTCAGCTGTGATATATATAAATCATCCGTTCGACCCAGCGTTCGAAGTTCCCAGTAACCGGATATTTTTTGTTTTTCGAATTCAGGCCTTCTGTTTCGCGATCGCTCACTGGGCGACAGTGGAACGTCCATATATACAGAATCTTCCGGAATGCCCGCTTCCGCCAGCCACTTTTCGCCACTGACCCGGATGGACAATTCGGGATCGGATGACTGCACAATCAAACGGAGCGGATTCAACAGGATACGGCCCTGAATGGCATCCGACGTATTTTCAATATGCAGAGTGATTTCATTTTCTGAAGAGGAGAGCACACGCCACGTCATGTTATTCATTGAAGCGGCAGACAGGGCATGAGCCAGGAAGAGAAATGTCAGCGCATTATAATGTTTTCTGCATCTCATTCACATATTCCGTTTAGGCTGTGGTGGACAATTCCATTTTTTTCGAACCGTATTTCAACGCATGCACCAGCACCTGTTTGAGCTGTTTGTAATCCAGATTCCGTATCAAATCGCCGTTTTCGGCAAGTGAAATGGATCCGTTTTCTTCGGAAATGACGATGACAATGGCATCCGATTCTTCGGACATACCGACAGCGGCGCGATGCCGGGTACCCAGCCGGTGCTCAAATTTGGGATTTTTACTCAACGGTAAAATACATTTGGCAGCGGCAATGATATCATCCTGTATCAGGATAGCCCCGTCATGCAGCGGGGAACGGGGATTGAAAATGGATACAATGACTTCAGAAGTCACCAGGGCCTGTGTTTTCACGCCTGTTTCCACAATTGTCCGAAGCCCGGTATCCTGCCCAAGAACAATCAACCCGCCATAACCCCGGCGCGACAATTCAATGACTGCTTCTGTAATCTCTTCCACCATTTCATTGGACTGTTCCCTGGTAAAAAACCGGACAATACGACTCTGTCCCATTAATGTCAGAAGCCGGCGAATCTCCGGCTGAAACAGAATGACAAAGGCCACCAGCCAGACCGTCCTGAGATTTCTGAAAATCCAGCTCATTTCCTTCATTTCCGTGATTTGCACGAGAAAGGATATGATAAATATCAACACCAGCCCGATAAACATCTGTATGGCACGGGTTCTGTGCATAATGATGTAAAGTCTGTACAGAATAAAGGTGACCAGGAGAATATCCAGGACATCCACAATACCGATTGTTAAAAAGCCGATTCTCATGTTTTGCTCAGGTTATTCTCTTGTTTTTCATGTTCTACCGAGGCGGTTTCACGTGCCGTCTTCACGGCATCCGCCACCTGAACCACCTGACGCATTTCCCGGACATCATGCACCCTTACGATATGACACCCGTTGAGTACTGCAGCGGTTACAGCCGCAGCCGTGCCCCACAATCGCTCCTGTTCCGGCAGGTTCAGAAGATGCCCGATGAATGATTTTCTCGACACCCCGACCAGAATGGGGAACCCCAGCTTCTGAAAGATATCCAAACAGTCAAGAATAATATAATTATCTTTCCATTTTTTTCCAAAACCAATCCCAGGGTCAATGATGATTTTATCCTCATGGATACCCGCATCCAGAGCGGTCCGGACGGATGTGTTTAAAAATGCGGATATATCCTCAATCAGATCCGAGTATTCCGGTTTCTTCTGCATGGTTTTTGGATTGCCCTGCATGTGCATTAAAACCACACACGCCCCTTCATCTGAAATGACCTTTTGCATCTGCGGATCAAAGGTCAAGCCGCTCACATCGTTGATCATATCTGCCCCGGCATCCAGCGCGGCCCGGGCCACATCCGATTTGGATGTATCGACAGAAACGGGGATGTCCGAATGCCTCCGGATTCCTTCAATAACCGGCAAAATCCTTTCCATCTCTTCCCGGACGGAAACCGGATCGGCACCCGGGCGCGTGGATTCTCCGCCCACATCGATGATATCCGCACCTTCTTCTTCCATGACCAGACCCCGTCGTACAGCAGCATCGGGATTTAAAAACAGGCCGCCGTCATAAAAACTGTCGGGTGTCACATTTAAAATGCCCATAATGTGCGTCCTCTCAGGCAGACGAAATTCCCTGCGGCCGCAAACAAGGACACCGGAATGAGACAGGGCACCGGATGCATGCGTCAAGGTTGTTCACTCCTCTGATGATTCCATTTCACCAGTGTTTTTCTGGCTTCCTCGGCAAACGGATCGTCCTGGCCCTGCCTGAGGCGCATACGCTCCCGCAGATGAAACAGCCCCTTTTCCCTGTCCCCCTTTTTCATGTACAGCGCTGCCAGATACAAATGCGCGTCGGGCCGGCCATTCAGCGCGAGTGTCCTCTCAAAGAAACGTACGGCTTCATCCGTTTTGCCGTCTTTCTGATACGCAATTCCCAGGTTATAATATGCATCGGCATAATCGGGATCAATGGTCAATATGGTACGGTATATATCGATAATTTCAAGACGCTGATTTCGCGCGATAGTAAGTTTTCCCAACGCCTGGAGTGCATCAATGGATGCCGGATTAATACGGAGTGCCCTTCTGTATACTGCTTCTGCCTGATGAAACCGGTATTCCAGATAGTAAAGCTCTCCCATGGCAAGGTATGCAGGAAGATAGCCCGGGCAGGATTTCAGTGCCTGCTGAAGGATTTCCTGCCTTGTACGAAATCCAAAATCCCGATAACGGGAGTGATGCAGACGCGATATCCAGAGAAGCAGTTCAGGATCATTCCTGTCCATGGCATACACATTTTCCAGAACTCTTTTGGCCCGGTTCCAGTGTGACCGCTGCATCAGGCATCTGGCTGTCCATTTCATCACAAGATGGTTGCCCGGAGCCGATCGCTCAAGACGGGAAAGCCGCTCTTCAACCTGATGAAGACGCCCGTCGACATATTGGCCGTTTGACTGCATGGATGCAATTTGTTCGAGATTCAATGCCGCCGCATGCAAACAGAGCGGGAGAAATGAGGTATCTTTTTGAATCACCCGTTCAAACGCGTTCAGAGCTTCCCTGTTTTTCCCGTTGATTTGCGCAACGCGTCCGGTGCCGTAGTGTTTCCAGATCGTCACGGGAGGAACCGCATTCCATGCCCCTTTCCTGTCCGTAAGCCGGAACCAATCCGACAGCACAGTGGCTGCTGCATCAAAAAACAGGATTGACCGGCTGAGGCAAAGCGTGTCTTCCCAGACACATGAGGCTTCTGAATCCTGTAACTTATCGTATTCAATGCGAACCGCATAATGATCTTGCGAAATCATCCGGCTTCGGACCAACAACACCGTCTCCAGCTGAATACGGCGCGCAAAGTCGATAATGTAATCAGGGTGTCTGGCAGAATCAGCAGACAACAACGGATAATACATATCCGGGGGATGAATCAGGACAGTGCCGGCAGCATGATCGTTCAGCCATGCGGTAAATGCATCAACAAGCGTGATATCCAGCCATTCTGTGGTTCCGAAAACCGCGAAACACCCTGTCCGGATTTGCCCCCTGTTCTTCTCAGGCCGCTTCTGACAGGCAAAACACAAAATAATCACGCATGTAAAAAACAAAACAATCGCAGATGCGATCCGTTTCCCTTTTCCGGCAGGCCGTGCTGCACGAAGATTAGAAGACCCTGCACCATGGATGGTATCTGACAGGTGAATTCCGGCACCCTTTTGAACAGACCGGCTCATTGACGCGTTTCCCCCGCGGCATTTGATTGATTTCAGTAATCTGTTTTCAAGATTTTTTTGTGGCGGAACCGGCTCCGGATATCCGCGTTCGGGTCCCTTTTTCCTTTTTCGGGGCCGTGGTTTTTTTCCGGATGCCCGCCTTATTCTTCTTCGGAGCCAGTTTCTTTCCTTTCAGGATCCGATCGATTTCTTCGCCATCGAGAATTTCCCGTTCAAGCAGTGCCTCTGCAAGACGATGCAGTGTTTTTATGTTTTTCTTCAAGAGCCCTTCGGCCTTGTTGTAGGCGCGTTCAACGATCGTTTTCAGTTCCTGATCGATCAGAATGGCTGTGCTTTCGCTGTAATCACGGTGCTGTGCGATTTCTCTTCCCAGAAAAATTTCTTCGGATTTTTTCCCGAAGGTCACCGGTCCGATTTTCTCACTCATTCCCCACTCGCAAACCATTTTTCTGGCCAGCTCCGTGGCGCGCTCTATGTCATTTCCTGCTCCGGTACTTAATTCGTTAAGCACGAGTTTCTCCGCGGCACGCCCGCCGAGAGCGTAGGCCATGGTGGCTTCGCAGTACTCTTTTGTGTACGTATGCTTCTCGTCAATGGGAAGAAAACTGGTCACCCCCAATGCACGTCCTCTGGGAATAATTGTAACTTTATGTACGGGGTCCGTGCCCGGAATCAGCTTGGATACAAGCACGTGCCCGGATTCATGATAGGCCGTACTCCTTTTTTCTTTATCCGTAATGATCATGGTTTTCCGTTCGACACCCATCATGATTTTGTCTTTGGCTTCTTCAAAATCATCCATTTCCACTTTTTTTCTGTCACGGCGTGCTGCCAGAAGCGCCGCTTCATTCACCATATTGGCCAGATCAGCACCACAAAAACCCGGTGTTCCTTTGGCCAGAATGCCCAGATTCACATCGGATGATAAAGGTATTTTCCTGGTATGCACTTTTAAAATGCCTTCACGTCCCCGGACATCCGGAACATCAACAACGACCTGTCTGTCGAAACGCCCCGGCCGAAGCAATGCCCTGTCCAGCACATCGGGCCGGTTTGTGGCCGCCAGAAGAATGACACCTTCGTTGGTATCAAAACCATCCATCTCCACCAGAAGCTGATTCAGAGTCTGTTCACGCTCATCGTGGCCCCCGCCCAATCCGGCACCGCGATGCCTGCCTACGGCGTCGATTTCATCAATAAATATAATGCAGGGCGCATGCCGCTTTCCCTGCTCAAAAAGATCCCGTACCCGTGAAGCACCGACACCTACAAACATTTCAACAAAATCAGCGCCTGAAATACTGAAAAACGGGACACCCGCCTCACCGGCCACCGCTTTCGCCAGCAGCGTTTTGCCTGTTCCCGGAGATCCAAGAAGCAGAACCCCCTTGGGTATACGTCCCCCAAGACGTTGAAACTTTTCCGGATCTTTCAGGAAATCAATAATTTCACTCAATTCCTGCTTGGCTTCATCTGCACCCGCCACATCAACAAACGTAACTTTCTGACGGTTTTCCGTGAGCAGCCTGGCCCTGCTTTTTCCAAAGGAAAATATACCCTTCGCACCACCTCCGCCCCCCTGAAGTCTCCTGAGAAACAACAGATAAAGAAGAATCAGAATAATCCACGGCAACATACTGAGAAGATAACCCCACCACTCTGTAGATTTCTTTCTGAATTCATATTGAAGTCCTGTTTTTTCCCATTCATTTACCATATCCCGGTCAATGAACGGCAGAGTCGTCTTGAACTGCTTGAACTGTACCGGATTTCCATTGCGCATGACGGTTTCTTCATATTTCAAGAGGCCATGGAATTCCATTTCTTCTATTTGTGCACTGAGAATGGCACCATTATCCAGAAATTGTCTGTATTCGGTAAAAGTAACCTCAACTTCTTTGGGTTTTCTCAAGTTAAATACATGAACAATATAAATCGTACCCAGAAAAAGCAGAATCCAGAACAGCAATGTTTTGGTTGCTTTTTTCCATTGAAAACCACCGTCTTTTTGAGGTTCGGTTTGTTTATTATTCATCTATATTTATTCCTTTTCGACTTAATATTCTTTCTTTTTGCAGCCACGAGAGTCATACAAAAACCCGACATTATTGAACGTCCCGAAAGACCTGAAGTTTCATTTCCGCGCGTATTTTCTCCTCAAAAAAGAGTCATTCCGGACAGTTCAGAGGGGGACTGCCTCAATTCGCGTTATTTTTCGGGTATCCGGTTTCATCTTGAAACGTTCATCGATACGATAACCAACCACCCACACAATTTGATCCCCGGAAACAATCAGGGGCACATGCAACCGCCGGTATACCGGGACTTTCATATCAACAAAGAAATCGTGAAGTTTCTTTTTTCCCTTCATACCCAGGGGGTGAAAATAATCGCCCGACTGCATGTTGCGCAGTTTGAGCGGAAATTTCAGAATGTCACCGTTCAGATACTCAATATGCCGGTTGTGTTCCTCCGCATATGGATCTGCATGTTTTCGAACAGTATCGGATATGATAAACAGCATACCGTATAATTCGCACCGGTTTGTGATACCGGCATGGAGTCTCATCTCCGGCCTGGCGGCTAATTCTGTAAAAAAAGCCAAATGATGCCGGCTCTTCTGCACCCGAATGCCATCTTCCAGATGAACACAGGCACCGCTTTTGGCTTTCAATGCCAAATCCAAAATTCGTTCAATTTCAAAAAGCCTGATCCTGTGTCCCGGATGACAAAAATCCTCCAGGATATGGATGAGAACTGCTTTTCGAACTGCTTTAAAATACTTTAAAAATAATTGAATATCAAGTACAATTTCACCCGTGGATTTCATCCGGACAGTGGTTTCAAATGCTTTTTTTGCCTTGCTGTCGATCATATTCCAGGCTTCCTGAATCACTTCAGCGGACCGGGCCATGTTACGAGCGGTACCTTTTCCAAAAGTTCTTTCCAGAACCGGTATCAGTTCTGCTCTGACGCGATTTCTTTGAATCCGGCAGTCTGTATTGGATATATCCTGTGCATATGCAAGATTCCTGGAGCGGCAGTAGGACAATATCTCGGAACGGTTTGCAAACAAAAGCGGATGGATGCGCCATTCATCTACTGAACGAATCCCCCCCAAACCACGCATTCCCATGCCACGGGCCATATTCATCAACATTGTTTCAGCCTGATCATCCGCATGATGGGCGAAGGCGCATACATCATATTCAATGCGCATCATAATCTCCTTCAGACACCGCATCCGGCAGGACCGTGCGCCCATTTCCAGAGACACTGCATGCGACCGGATGTAACGCCGGATATCCGCTTTGGCGCTGTAAAGGGGCATCCCGTACCGCGCAGCGGCGCGCCGTACCAGCACCTCATCAAAGTCAGCTTCCCTTCCTCTCAGACCGTGATTCAAATGGGCGGCCGAGAGTCTCAAATGCCAGTTTTTCTCGAGACGGCAAAAGAGATCCATCAGTGCTATCGAATCCGGCCCCCCGGAAACCGCAAGCAGGACAGACTGCCCGGGATGAATGCATGCTGTCCGTTCAAGAAATGCCCTAAAACGCTGGAACATCATCGAAAATCCCTGCAAAAAAAATGACCTTTCCAAGGTTTGAAAAGGTCATTTGATACATTCATGATACCCTCATATGGTAGCGGCGCAGGGACTCGAACCCCGGACACGCGGATTATGATTCCGCTGCTCTACCAGCTGAGCTACACCGCCCGAAAAAGCTTTCTAATATAAAAATAATCATTGGCTTTGTCAAGCCGTTCATGCGTAAAGCGGCCGTTTATTTTACTTTTTCCAGGTAGGGAACAGTCTGCCTGCTGTTGACTTCCCTGTGAAAGTTCCACAGGATTTTCTCAATGTCTTCAGACTGATAAGAGGACAGAACCCTGCGGCTTAATGCCTCGCATTCTTCAATGGTTACAACACGAATGCGTTCCTTCATTTCCGGCAGCATCAGCGGACTCATGCTGAATTGTCTGAGGCCGAATCCCAGGAACATACCGGTATACAACGGATTGCCGGCCATTTCGCCGCAGACAGAAACACTTTTTCCGGCTGTTGCGGCCGCCTGTATTGTTTGCTGGACCAGTCGCAGAATCGCCGGATTCAGGGGCTGATAAAAACGCGCCACCTTGACATTGTTCCTGTCTACAGCCAGTGTGTACTGAATCAGGTCATTGGTGCCAATACTGAAGAAGTCAGTATGGGATATGTATTCGCCGGCCATGATGGCTGCGGAGGGCACTTCGACCATGATGCCGACCGGTATATCCTCATTAAACGGGATGCGTTCCCGTAGAAGTTCATTTTTCGTTTCTTCAACAATATCATTGATTTCAATAATTTCTTCGACACTCGAAATCATGGGAAACATGACCCGTACCTTTCCAAAGGCACTGGACCTGAAAATCGCCCGTAACTGGGCTTTGAAAACATCTTTTTCCTGCAAAAAAATGCGTATTGACCGCCACCCCATAAAGGGATTGAGTTCGTTTTGTACATCCTGAAACGGCAGAAACTTGTCACCGCCAAGATCAAGCGTGCGAATGGTCACTGTTTTTCCAGGCATCGATTCGACAATCGCTTTGTATATCTTCAGTTGTTCCTCTTCACCAAGCAGCTTTCCGGCTGTCAGAAATGGCAATTCGGTTCGAAAAAGACCGATCCCATCCGATTTATACAGGGCAGCCAGACTTACATCCGGCATCATCGATACATTGGCCTGAAGCGAGATTTCCACACCGTCGGCAGTAACAGTGGGCAGATTGATATCTTTAGAGAGACGTTTCCGGTAAACCGCGTACTGCTGTTTGCGTTTTACATATCCACTCTGGACTTTTTCTGTTGGATTGATATGCACCATCCCGGTATTGCCGTCGACAACCGTTGTATCCCCGGGCCTGATCCTCCGGATCAGTCGTTCAACACCGACCACAGCCGGCAATCCCATGGACCTTGCCAAAATGGATACATGCGACGTTTTGCCGCCCAGTTCCGTGGCAAATCCGAGAATTTTGCCGCGGTCAAAACGGGCCGTATCCGAAGGCGTTAAATGGTGTGCGACAATGACCGCCGGTTTTTTGAGTGTCGTACCGAAATCTTCCGTCTTCAGCAGTACACGCAGCAGCCTGTTGGCCACATCCTGAAAGTCATCCACACGATGTCGAAAGAAATCATTGGTCATATTCAAAAATTTGTTTTTAATATCCTCGGTACCGCTTTTCAGGAGACTCTCCACATTGTGCTTTTCCGTGCGTATCCGGTCCGGAATATCTTCCTGGAAAAAGGGATCTTTTAATATGTGAATGTGTGCATCAAAAATGCTGGCCTCTTCGTCACCGATGTCTTTTTGGATATGCCGTCTGCAGTTGGACAACTGTGACTCCACTTCCTCCAGGGCGCTGGAATAACGGTCCAGCTCGGATTCGATTTGTTTATCCGTTAAAGCCGTGTCATTGATCTCATCCCACAGGCTTCGGATAAGCCATATCTCTCCAATGGCAATTCCCTCGGATACGGGTATTCCTTTCAGCAGGCAGCTCAATGGTTTTTTTTCGGCGTACAGACGCATTCCTCCTGATGATGAGCAAGATACCTTTTTATTTTCAGACCTGTTTTTCCAGCTTCTTCAGCTTTGACTTGAGAAATGTGCGCTGGATCGCCGTGGCATGATCAATAATAAGGATACCATTCAGATGATCAATTTCATGCTGCAACGCTCTGGCAAGAAGACCATTTGCGCGGATTTCCTGTGAACTGCCCTGGCTGTCAATCCCCCGGACATCCACAATAACAGGCCGCGACACATCGACACGTATATCCGGAAGACTCAGACATCCTTCCTCAACAGCATCCCGTTCCTCACTTGCCCGGATAATTTCAGGATTGACAAGTGCCATCAGATTCTCACCCACGTCCAGTACAATCACCCTTTTGGAGATACCTATTTGCGGCGCAGCAAGTCCGACACCCTCATCCATATACATGGCGTCCGCCATATCCGAAATGAGAGCGTCCAGAGACGGATCCTCCGGATCAACGGGCTCTGCGATTTGCCTTAATACAGGATCTGGATATTTTACAATAGAAATCATAATTTTTTTCCCGGCTGTAAATGAATATTATATGACGTCATAACATGCGAACAGGTTCCCCTGAAAACAGCGTTCCGTATTTTTTATTGAAACGGCTGTTTATTTCTGCGCCAATGCTTCTTCCACAAGCCGTATGGCACAGTACTCGCCGCACATGGTGCATCCATCCTCATCCAGAGGCTTCCCCTGCCGTCGAAGCTTGCCAGCCCTTTCCGGATCGAGCGACAACTTGATTTGTCGCTCCCAGTCCAGCGCCTTCCGCGCCTGTGACATTTCTATATCCCATTTCATGGCACCTGGAACTCCCTTGGCAATATCCGCAGCATGGGCGGCAATCCTGGATGCGATTACCCCGAGGCGGACATCTTCTGCATCCGGCAGTTTCAGATGTTCACCAGGCGTTACATAGCACAGGAAATCCGCACCCGCCCAGGCCGCAATGGCACCGCCAATGGCCGATGTGATGTGATCATACCCCGGTGCCACATCCGTGACAATCGGACCGAGGACATAAAACGGCGCATTGTTGCATAATTTTTTCTGGATTTGAATATTCATCTGTATCTCGTTCAGCGGAACATGCCCAGGCCCTTCGATAATAACCTGGACATCATGTTCACGGCACCGCCGGGCCAGTTCACCGAGTGTAATCAGTTCCTGTATCTGTGCCCTGTCCGTCGCATCGGACAGAGATCCCGGCCGCAATCCATCCCCCAGACTCAGCGTGATATCGTGAGTCCGTGCGATATCCAAAATCCTGTCAAAATGTTCAAAAAAAGGATTTTCCTGATTGTTCGCCAGCATCCAGGTTGTCAAAAAAGATCCGCCCCGGCTGACAATATCCGTTACGCGCCCCTGTGCTTTCAGCCGCCGAATGGCATCCTGTGTTACACCCGCATGGATCGTAAAGAAATCCACACCCTCAACCGCCTGTTTTTCAAGGACATCAAAAATATCATCCACGGTCATGCGAACCAGAGCCCCTCTCTTTTCGATCGCACGGATCGCAGATTCATAGACGGGTACGGTTCCGATGACAACAGGAACCTGATCGATAATCCCGTTCCGTATCGCTTCGATATCGCCACCGGTGGATAAATCCATTACGGCATCGCTTCCGGCATCGGCGGCCACCCTGGCCTTTTCAATTTCATTTGCCGGATCCGCCCGGTCCGGAGAGCTCCCCACATTGGCATTGATTTTTGTACGGAGACCGGTCCCCACGCCAATGGCCGAATCCAGATGATGGTTTTTATTTTTCGGGATAACGATTTCGCCCGCCGCAATACGGCTGCGAATCACATCCGGAGAAATGCCCTCGGATTCGGCAACCTGCCGCATCTCTTTTGTGATCTTACCGGATTTTGCAGCCTCTATCTGTGTCATGAACATTTTTCCTGATTTCGTTTTTGCAGTCAAAATTTTCCTGCAGCGTTTAAATATACAAAAAAAATCAGGAAAATACCATGAGAATAGAGCCATACAACGGGAAACAGCCGCCGTTTCCGGCCGCTGTTCTCCAATCGTGTATCTTTTACTGCGGGGTTAGAAGGATTTCATTCAGTTTCTGCTGGGAGAAACATGGATACGGTTTGGCCGGCCTCTTTCCCGGCCTGGATGCGGATGGCCCCGTGATGTGATTTTGCCACCCAGTGCGCGGCAGACAAATAGACGTTGCCATTGTTGGTTTTGGAATTCCAGATAAACAAGTCGTGTTCAGGCTCCAGGTTATCTTTGTATTTGGATTCCTTTTCCACGACATCGATTTGTATATACTGTCCGGATTCATGACCCTTCACACTCTTTTTCAATGTTTCCGGAAGAGATGACATGCTGATTTTTATTAAAATCGTACCGATGCCTCCCAGATTCTGATGTGCATTAATCATCATACCGGTTATTCCCTGCTGTATCTGGATAAAGTTGCCGGAAAACTCGGCAATATCATCATCAAATTCACATTCGATATTCAGGGATTCGTTGGTTTCATCCCGGAGAATATCAGCGGTATCTTCGATCAATTTGCGGAATGGAATGGGTTCCTGGTCGACAAACCCATGATCCGACAGATTATTCCATTCCTCTGCCATATTGCTGATGATATCCAGCTTCATTTCCTTGTCGGACAGCAAACTGCACAACATGCCTGCCACTGCATCGCTTAAAAGTCCCAGTGAAGCAAGCCGCTGCATATTGAAAAGGATATGATGATATCGTTTATTCTGCTCTTTCAGGAATTTAAAATCCAGCTGGTTTTTAACCCGCGTCGATATTTCCACCAGATTAAAAGGTTTGGTGATATAATCCACGGCGCCCAGTTCAAATCCGCGGATTTTATCTTCTACATCGGTTTTGGCTGTAAGAAACATGACAGGAATGTCGCGGGTTTCCTCTTCAGTTTTTAACAGCTCGCATACCTCATAACCATCCGTGCCAGGCATCATCACATCGAGCAGAATCAAATCCGGATGATACTGAATGGCCGCCTTGAAACCTTCAAATCCGTCTTCGGCAGTCAAAACATTATATCCCTGCTTTTCCAGATAATGCGTTAACAGCCGGACATTTGCAGGTGTATCATCAACCGTCAGAATTGTTATTTCCTGTGGATTCATAATCATTTTTCAAGTTTATTGTATTCTTTCAGCAGCTGCTGCTGCAGGACTTCAATTTTTTCCCACTGCTCTTCGCCACCGGCCTTCTCAATGGCATCTCCGATCTTTGAAAACTCTGGGAAGCCGTAGGATCCGGCTGTTCCCTTGATGGAATGTCCGAACCGCACCACGCTTTCCCTGTTTTTTTCAGAGATATCCACATGAAACTGTTCCAGTTTCTGCCCGAGATCATTAATGAAGAAACTGGTCAGCTCAGCCATAATTTCATCTTCTTCGGACAGCGCCTGTTTCTGGCTCTCTGCCGTGACCTCTGCTTTCCTGCCTCCGCTGACATCTGCGGCTTTCCGTGTTTCCGCTTTTTCATCGCGGATCAAATCGGTTTGCAGATATTTTTGCAGCAATTTCTCCAGTTTAATGCGGTTTACCGGTTTCGAAAGGTAATCCGTGCATCCCGCCCTCAGAGTCTTGTCACGATGTTCTTTCATGGCATGTGCTGTCAGGGCCACAATGGTCAGATCCTTGTACGCTTCTTTTTTCCGGATTTCACGGGTTGCTGTAAACCCATCCATCTCGGGCATTTCCATATCCATTAAAACCAGATCATAATGGTTGTTCTCAAGAAAACTGAGAACCTGTTTGCCTGTCCCGGCCAGATCCACATCATAACCCATGCGGTTCAGCAGATGTTTCATCAGCTTCTGTCCGGACGGATCGTCTTCTGCCAGGAGTATTTTGTTCTTGAACTCCGGTATTTTCTTCTCAGCCACAGGAATCCGCTTTGATACGAGCTTGTTCAGCTGTGTCAGCAATGTTTCCGGTGTTTCCTGTGTTTTCTGCAGAATCAGTTCATATCGTTGACTGAGTTTGTTCCGGTCTTTGGCCGTCAATTTCTTCCCTGTATATATCACTACCGGAATATCGCGTGTCTTTTTGGATTCCTTCATTTTCTCCAGAACCTGGAATCCGTCGACATTCGGCATCAGAAGGTCAAGAATCATGAGTGCGATCTTCCGGTCGCCATTCATATATTCAATGGCATCGAGCCCGTTTTCAAAGGTTTTTACCTTCACACCCTGTTTGGAAAGCAGTCTTTCAAACAGAATGAGAACCGATTTGTCATCATCCACAACGAGCACTTCCTTCTTGCCGTCTTTCGGGATGCCCACGGAATGATGGAGTGTCTCGAGTATATCGCGTTCCTTGGCCGGTTTTTCGAAATATTCCACGGCACCAAGACTGAAGGCTTTCTTCTGATTGGAAAGGACCGAACACACAAATACCGGCACTTCACGTGTCAGACTGCTGGATTTCAATTTCCGCAGCACTTCCCATCCATCCATTTTCCCGGGCAGCAGGATTTCGAGAAGAATGGCATCCGGTCGATAGAACTTGGCTTTTAGCACACCGTCTTCACCATTGGTGGCACATTGCACCTGATAACCATCTTTTTCGAGATATCGTTTCAGGAGGGCCATTGTACTGGCATTGTCTTCGATGAGAAGGATCATGGGCGCCCTTGTTTTTTCTGCGGGCAAGCTATCTTTGACTCCTTTTGTCACACTTCCGACTTTTTCAAGAACGGATCTGGACTGTTCTTCATCCAGCTCATCTGCCATCTCATGTTCGGATTCTTCCTCAACGGCCAATTCACTCCGTTCGCCAAGCACTTTAACCGGCACATTGAACGAAAAAGTACTGCCCTTCCCCTCCTCCGATTCCACCCAGATCTTTCCGTCCAGGAGCTCAATCATTTGTCTGCACAGCGCCAGCCCCAGGCCAGTCCCGCCGAAACGGCGCGTCATGGAAGCATCCGCCTGGGTGAATGCTTCAAAAATATGAGTCAGCTTGTCCCCGGGAATACCGATTCCCGTATCGGAGATATGTCCTTCCAGGACGGCCTTGTTTCCCTTTTTTTTCTCGACAATCACTTCCAGTGTGATCATTCCATCTTCTGTGAATTTGACCGAGTTACCGAGAAGATTGACCAGAACCTGCCTGATTTTCAGACGGTCACTGTCAATGTACGGGAGTGTTTTTGGAGTGGTTTTCACTTCGAATTTCAATCCCCTGTCAAGAACCCGCGGCCTCAGCAGCTGGGCCACATTCTGAACCATTTTGTGGAGATCGAATTCTATGCTTTCCACTTCCATCCGGCCTGTTTCGACTTTCGCCAGATCCAGGATCTGATTGATGATATGCAGCAGTTCCTCGCCGTTCAGCTTGATGGTCTTCACAAAATCAGCCAGTTCCTCCGGGAGCTGTTCCTGCAGCAAAAGATCTGAAAATCCGATAATGCTGTTCATCGGCGTACGAATCTCATGGCTCATATTGGCAAGGAACTCACTTTTGGCGCGGCTGGCCGCCTGGGCCATTTCCTTGTTCTTTTTCTCACTTTCATACAGCCGGGCATTTTCCAGGGCCATGGCCATCTGGTCGGACAGGGTTTTCATGAGAACCGTATCGATTTCATCAAAATCATTCAGTTTGTTGCTGAAGATGGTGAGCACGCCCATCGGCTTCTTTCCGGTCAGTATGGGCACGATGAGTTCCGACTGCACTTCAGGCAGTTTTAAAATCTCTTCTTTTATGTCATGAACATTGCCGATGGCAACAACTTCGCCATTGGTGGCGACTCTCCCCAGTATGCCCTGATCCAGAGACTGACGAAATGAAATGGGAATCTGCTCTGATGTTGCACCGGATTGGCACTGAAGAAACATATCTCCGCGTACTTCATCCATCAGCAGCATGGCCACATGCGCGTAATCGAGACCCTCGCGGATTGAATCCACAACAATTTTACTCAGTTCGTCAATATCCAGCGTGGACATGGCTTTTTTCGAAATATCATTAATGATGGAAAGCTGCCGTGTCCGGCGTTTTTCATCCTGCATCAGGCGCGCATTTTCCATCGCCACCGCGGCCTGTCCTGCAAGGATGGTCAGAATTCTCAAATGGGCATCAGAGAACTGATGCAGTCCCGCTTTCAGCAAAACGATGACACCGAGGGTTTTATCCTCAAACTGCATGGGAACCGAAAGCATGGATTCTTCGGGCGGTTTTTTATTGGGCGGATACTTCGCTTTTGGATGTTTGGCCACATCACTGACCATTTCGGCCTTGCCTTTGGCATAAACCAGGCCGATAATACCCTCACCCACTGCCAGTTTCAGTTCATTCACCCGTTTGTCTTTTTCATCCTCAATCCGTTCTTTTCCGTAATATACGGGAATCAGATACTGGCCTGTCTCGTCAATCCGGTATATTCTCACATCATCATAATCAATGAGTTTCTTGATTCCGACAGCGACAGCTTCACCGACATCTGCCGGCATCAGGGACCGGTTCAGCTTTTCAGACACTTCATTAATGGTTTCAATGGTTTCAAGGGCGTTGCGCAATTCCTTGTTGGCCTGTTCCAGCTCCTGATTACGCTGGACCGCATTTTCAAAAGTTGAAAACAGCAGATCCAGGATCTGCATACGGTCTGACGTAATGAAATGCTTCTGACCGGCAAAAAATATTTCGATTCCCATCTCCGTGATGGCATTTCGCCGCAGTTCCTGATTGGCAAGGATATACTGGATCCTCGAGATCAGAAACTGTTCACTGTAGGGTTTGGTAACAAAATTATCGGCGCCGCTCAGCAACCCCCGAATCACATCACGCGGATCAACAAGCTGCGTTAAAAGAATGACCGGGATAAATTTTAAATGTTCATCGGCACGGATTTGCCGGCACAGTTCATATCCATCCATTTCGGGCATAATAATATCACTGATCACAATGGTCGGTTTGTTGGTGCGCATGTACTCAAGCGCTTCCGTGCCGTTTTTTGCCACTGTGACCTGATAACTGTGCTGCTCGAGTATGTATTTCAGGTGCATGGCCTGGGTCGGACTGTCTTCGACAACCAGTATTTCCACACCGATATTAAAAGATTTTTTAGGCTGTGTTTCGACCATAATAAATCCTCAGATCTTCAAATGATGTCCCCTCATGATTCGATGGACATTGAATTCAACTCAA
>Ga0272441_10008071_pt1 | contig 16831 bp, 8 predicted proteins | sample SSMProp6N_FD_193582 | JGI IMG/M metagenome (GOLD analysis project Ga0272441, IMG submission 193582) | Marine sediment archaeal communities from Little Sippewissett salt marsh, Falmouth, MA, United States - SSM-Prop-6N | ecosystem: Environmental > Aquatic > Marine > Wetlands > Sediment ...
CCCTGTGGCTCTGACTGTGACCAAGATTGATGCCCTGCTCAAGGGTGGCCTCCTGGACAAAAGCCATCCCGTGGCATCACCGGCGCGCTACGATGGTGGTTTCCATGTCAAGGAGCACGCCCAGGTAGCGGGGTACATGCGCGAGAAGCTCCTGGAGTGGGAGCAGGCGCAACTGGTAAAGACGGTGGACCTGTACTTCCGCGACCACACCTTCTGCGGGGTCTCTGCTCTTGGGCAGAACCCCCGGCGTCTCGAGAGCGACATGGTGCTGGACCGCGAGCCGGCCCCACTTCGAGTCGCCGATCCGTTCATCTGGCTGCTGGCCCGGCTGGGCACGATCACCGCCCGATAACCGGAGGCCGGTGCAAAGCAGTGCAGGCGTATAGTACCTGAGGCACTACCCATGGGCACAGGCCTCTGAGCGTGGGAGGAGTCTGTATGATCGCCCAGTTCTACTACACCTCGACCGAACACCGCCTCGATGGGGGCAAGGGCTTCGGCCCTCGTGCCAGGTCAGCCGGTCTCGCCGCCCCCGATATGGACGAGATTGCCCGCATCGTCACGTACGACTGGGGCGCCATGGACACCTCAGGCGCGCCCGCTGACTTCCCCCAGAGCATCTCCTATGGGCCGCTCTCGTCCGGCCGAGCCCATATCAGTAACTCTGTGTACCTCGGGACCGATTTCACCGGGCGCACCGGCAACTTCTTCGTGCACTCACTGGTCCTCGATGACCTCGATGCGCTGGCCGCCGTGCACCACACGCCGATCCTGCTGTATGGCCTGAACGTCCAGGTGGCCGGATCCTGCGTATGGTGCCGGTCCGAGGAAGGTCTGCCGCCGAAGGCGGACTTGCCGGACTTGCCACAGCTACCCGTTGACACACGGATCACCACCGAGATCGTGACCAAGTTCGCATCCTCGCGCGCCGCGACAATCGCGGAGATGGTACAGGCCGTGATCACATATGGGGCGCACTCGCGCCGGCTGGTGATCCTTGACACTGTGCGGACCCTCCCGCTGTGGGTTGCGGCCGTCACGATGGCCCTACCGCGACGGGTGCGCAAGGCTACGAGCTTCGAGACCTTCCGCGGCGATCCCGGGGGGTCTCCCGCCCAGATCGTGGGGACGACCGAGCATGTCAGCATGCCCATTGATGACCGGGCGATGCGCATGAGCTACGCCGTGTTTGACCTGCCCGGGGGCCGCAAGAGCGAGGGCTTCGCTCCGGGGCCGTACGCCCGATTGGCCGTGTCGGCGGTCGCCCAGGGGCGGTGGGGCTTCATGGAGACCGTCGATGCGACGTGGGACCTTCTGGCGGGTGATGCTCCGTCCGATCAATGGGAGCGCGACCCCCAGCTAACGGAAAGGCTGGACGATGTTGCCTCCCTGGCGGGTTACCTAACACCTGGCGTGGACCCACGCTCGCTGCCCGATGATGTTCGTACGCGGGCCATTGAGGCTTTGCGCATAGCTCCCATCACCGCAGCAGGGCTCAGCGAGACCATTCTGACCCGCCTGCTCGAGGTGCTCCAGTTGTGGGTGCGAGGCCCGTCCGCTGAGACGCGCGGGGCCGAGATCCAGGCGGTGCTGGAAGTGCTCAGACTGGGCACGCAGCAGCAACCCGCCGGTCGTGACAGGTACGCTGCTGCGGCTCAAGCAGTCGTCGAGGCGCTGCTGTTCGAGCCCGAGGAGACCGAGGATGCCCTTCGACTCTTGCAGTCGCTGCCCCAACAGGCGCAGGAGGGCATTGGGCGGCACCTCGCCACCGCGACCGACCACTTCGTGTCCTATCTGGACCGGGCCGGCGATGCGCCCCCGGGTGATGTGCTCGCGCCCCTGCTCGACCTGTGCCTCGGAGGCAAGTCACTGACCACACCCGATGGCGAGCGCATCGCCATGGCGGCTGCCCGCTGGATCGGGCGAGCGAAGAAGGCCCGCGCCGCGGAGACGCTCTCAGAGCGTCTGGAGAAGGAGTTGTCGGGTAAAGAGCCCGCGGCTGTGGCACTGTGCCGACGGGTAATTGCCGAATGGGAGCGCGCTCTGCCCGAACAGGCGGCCAGGCTGCTCCTTGCTCTCTGGCACCGGTGCTCCGGTGTGCCTGAGGCTGTGGCCGAGTTGCAGACAGGGCCACGACTGGTTGCCCAGCTTGCAGGGCAGCAGCGGCCGTTTCTCGAGGTGGCAATGCAGCTCGTGGCCCCGGCCTTCGTGGACGATGGCGCCGCGGCGACCGACTACTTGCAGGCACTCCTGATGGATGATGCCGGGCAGGACGACTCCGGAACACACATACTCGCAGACGCTTTCGCGACCAGGGCGGGAGGACTGCCCGCACCCGATGCGGAGCGAATACGCATCAGGCTTGTGGAGCTGCTCCCGGAGGACGGAGCGGCGCCCGGAGAGCTCGAATGGGTACAACTCCTGTGGCAGACCGATCTGCTGCGGGAGTGCCGGCGCGCGGGCGAGGAGGGCGACGAACGCGCGCGAGGAAAGCCCGGCCGGCAGGACAAGCGAAGCGGCGCCGATGGACGATCCGCCCGCCCGGCCGAACGACTCATCGCCTGGCACGACCGCATATTCGCTCCGGCCGGCCGGGCACAAGTACTCACTAACTGGCTTCGCCAGGACGACGGACATGGGGGGCGGAACGCAGCCGGCGCGCTCGTGGGGACCAATGCCGAGGGGATCAGGCTGTTGACCGATCACACGGCCCTCTACCGGGCGATGTGGCAGGAGCTCGCCGCCCGTTTCTTCCTCGACCAGCCATTGAAGCCGCTCAAGCGCGATGGCGAGGACCGCCGGTGGCTTGAGGAGTGGCTTGATGCCGTCGGCCCCGAGGAGGCCGGTGACCCGCGTGTCGGCCACGGGTGGATGATTCGGCTCCTGTCGTGGGTCGACGACGCTACGCAGGATGAACCCAAGCCCGCCTTCGATGCTATCAAGGCGCTTTCCGAGCACTTCGCACAGGCCGCCGACACCGAGTACGAGCGGGCTCTGGCCGAGGTGGTGGGCGCCATCGCGTCATCCGGGCTTGCCCCAAAATGTGCCCTGCATTTCAAGAACGCCTACGATGGAAGACGTGCCGAGGTATACACAAGGGCTCTTGTGGGTGTCGCCGTCGGCTACGACCCAGACGACCCGGACCCGGACGGGCGTCGACCGGCCATCCGCGGGGGCGTCTTCGGGGCGTGCTACAGCGCCGAGCCCAACTTGGCCTACGGTGAACATTGGGACAGCCCGGCCTGGGACAGGGCCTTTGCCCAGCATGTCCCCCGGCTCAGCTCCGCTGCGCTGCGAGAGGCCAACACGATCGTGCGCCCGCGTACAGCCGGGCGCCCCGAACTGCTCGAACGTTGGGAGCAACTGGCTTACGTGGAGTCCTTGGGGGAGCAGGTGCGCCGGGTCTTCAGGGCCGTGTTCCTGTGGCCGATCCCCGGCCTGGAGTGGCCCGTCGGCCCGGTCGTGGTCGGAGTGGCGGTCCTGGTGTTGGTGTGGCGCTACTTCGACCGCGTGAGTCGGTTCATAATCGCCAACTGGGTGTTGGTGATAGGGGTCCTGATGGTGCTGGTAGTCTGCGGCGGACTGTGGACATGGCTGAGAATGCGGAACTCGGGCGGACCGCCTGATCGTGGCTATTGATGCAGAAGCGACCCTTGAGCCGCGCGCACGGACCGGGGGCGAGCGAAGACACAACGCGGGCATCATGCAGATGCGGGCCACAGGCTAAGCCACAACACCGTGCTGTTGAACAGGCGAGGGAAACAGGAGGCTACCATGGCCAAGGGCAGTTCCAGAGACCCAGAGTTGGAGTCCCTGTTGATGGTGCTGTTCGTGCCGACCGTTATTCTGCTGGCGCCGGTGCTGCTGGTCGGAGGATTGGTATGGGGCGTACTCCACGGCTTCATCGCGGCGACACGCTACTTCATCGAGGGGCTGCACAAGGCCCGCGCGATCGCACGCCAGCGCGAGCACAAAGAAACAGAGACAAGACCCGACGCGGAACCCGCCTACAAGAGCTTCCTGTTTGGTCCGGCCCAGGTCACCACCCACATGGCGCTCAACCAGACGGCGTGGGCGATGGGCCGATTGTTGGAATACCTGGGTGAGCTCGACGACAACACTTTCATTGGAGGACTTCTTTCCTTTGGGGCTTACTGCGCCGTACCGACTGTCTACCTAGTGGGCTTCCCGATTCTGATCATCTACGCATCGGCACTGATCGTCCTGGCGACGGTCGGGACCATTCTCGGCTCGGTCCTCTACGTGACCATGCGAATGTTGGAGACCATACAGATGGCCGTGCTCAGGGTGAAGGCCGTATGCCCCGAGTGTGCCCATGTTTCTCGTCCGCCCATCTTCGTCTGTGATTGCGGAAGGCAGCACTCCAAACTAGTGCCTTCCGCGTACGGGGTGTTCAGACGCCAGTGCCTGTGCGGCAATATGCTCCCCACGATGATAGCGCTTGGCCGGAACACGAAGCTGATGAGTGTGTGTGCCGCAAAGAACTGCCCGAGCGCGCTCAACATGCACGTAGGACGGACCCGGGATGTGCACATCGCCATCGTTGGTGGTCAGAGCTCGGGCAAGACATGCTTCTCGGTTCAGGCCCTGCGGCAAATGATGGCCCAACTCGACGGCGGGGAGAAAGGCACCCTCGAGTTCATCGAGGGCGACCAGCAACGAATCTTCGGTGAGGAGATCGAGTTGCTCAAACGTGGCCAGGCGGCACGGAAGACGGTCGCGAACAACCCGCGGTTCGTGCGATCCAGAATGCTGCTCTATACGCCTCCAGGAGGGAAGAACAACACTCTCATATACTTTTACGACTTGGGCGGGGAGTTCTTCGAGGACCAAAACCTGATGCTCTCGCGGGGATTCGTGCCACACCTGGACGCGATCATCCTCGCCCTGGACCCGTTCTCCATCCCGGCGGTGGCGAAGGCCTATGACCGTGGCGGCTCAGTGAGGCGGGATGCTCTGCCCAGTTACTCGTGGCTTCCCGCCGACCTGGTGGAGCGCACCATGAACGCGCTTGAGCGTGCTATGGGCACCAAGCGCGCTCGAACCGTACCCACGGCAGTTGTCATCATGAAGACGGATGTGGGCGGGATTGAGAAAGTCGTGGGCGACAGCGCCGTCCGGCGGGTGATGGCCGCGTCGCGCAAGCCCATCGCCTACGCCGACGCGATGCACCGGGTGTGTCGCGACGTACTGCAAAGGCAGTGGAACCAGGCCCGACTTCTCGGGCTCGTGGACGAAGGCTTCCCTTCGGCCAGGTTCTTCTCTTGTTCGGCCCTTGGCCGCCCTGTTGCGGGCGGGAGCGCCCGCGATTTCACACCCAAGAGAGTCGAGCTGCCCCTGATATGGGCATTCAGCGAAGTGGGGATCCGAGGGTTGGCCAAGGGGAAGCCCACTCAGCCTCAGACGGCCTCCGCTCCGGCCCCCGCGCCTCAGGCCTCAGGGCTCGAGGCCGGAGAATAGGGCTATGCGTCCGTCGGCCTTGTTCGCGGGAGACCCTCGGATCGGATCGGGTTGTCCAATGGGTGGCCTGTGATCGCGTGGGGGCCTGCGGGCAGAGGGGAGAATGGCTCTGGCGCTCGAGGCTCCTTCTGATCCAGCCCGCTGGACTGGGGCCGTAGAGGATCGAAGCGTCGGCGATACCTGAGCGTTGCCACAGGGGCTTCCCCGTCTGTCTCGCGAGCACGCACCTCATCTGCCGCGGGCCCGTTGCCCATCGCACCGGCTCGAGGGCCCGCAACCCGGAGGCCGTCTTTCGCTCGTCGGAGCCGCCTTGATGGCTTGTCGGGACACATATGAGCGCGGCCACCCGGTACCGACTGATGGCCTGCAATGAGTGCCCGGCGCCCTGGGGACGCGAGCTTGTTTGCGTCCCGGAGCTATTGCTCGCTCTCCAAGTGCCTTAGGAGCGCGTAAGGCTCCACCCCTCGGGCCTGAAGCATCCTGGTTGCGTACCCGCCCGCCTGCGAGAGAACCCCCGGTAGTAGGCCTGCGGCCCCGAGTGGGGGAGAGCCGGAACTCTCAAACGCGGCGCGCTGTACGCGCTCCACAGTCGCTGATAGGTTGGCCGACAAGGGCAGGGCCGGGGGCGCGCCATCGGCAGGCCCGTTGGTGACTCCGCTGTCGGCAGCTCCCAGTTCAGCCTCCATCTCCGCCGCCAGCAGGTCAGGGTCTCTGCCCATGTGGCGCACCGCGCTCCGGAAGGCCTCATGGGTCCTGAGAGCCGCTGCCGCAACGTGGGGAGTGCCCACCTGGGCATGGCCGCAACGTACTGCGACAAGCGCGGCTTGCTTCAACAACCCCAGGTCGTCCTCGGCGAGACCGTCGAACTCGGCGGCATCACCAAGAAGGGGCGTTCTTGCTGTGGGCACGCTGTCGCGTCCCCGGGCGGGCGACTCGTAACCAAGCGACGCGAGCACTCGGCCCATCTGCCCGGCTTTCAGCGTTACTGCCGCCGCGAGGATCTGCTCGATCCCGATCTCGCTCGTCTCTGCATCTTTCGCAATCTGGGCCGCGGCCCTCAGAATGCGCACAACATTCGCCGATAGTGTCTCCTGTCCCGTGGCCGACAGTTCGTCATTGCGGGGCAGCTTCCGGCGGATGCGCTGAACCACACTATCCGCGGTGAGGCCTGACTGTAGGAGCCGCTCACACAGCGAGTTGTCGCCGACCTCCAGGGTTCCCAGGAGAAGATGGGTGCTGCTGACCAACCCACCGGTGGTTCTGGCGTCGCTCTGAGCGATCTGGAGTGCACGCCGGGCCTGATCCGAAAGGGGCAGTGCTTCGGCCAAGGGGAGGGCTTGAGTGACCCGATTCGGGTAGCGAGTCAAGTCTATGCCGATGCCGGCGAGCAGGTCGGCCGTCACTCCGCCCCCAAGCTTGACCAGCTCTAGCGTCAGCGCCTCGAGGGTGATCGGCTCGCCCCGCGGCTGTGCTTCCATCCAGTCCCAGAGTCTCTCGATGGTCTTACTCAGAGGCGGCAGGTCAATCTCCTCTCCCGGCTGCGGCTGTTCCGCATCCGAGTGCACAACGAGGCCTTCGAGCAGTCGCGCAGCTTTGCTCAGCGGCAGGCCGTTGGTGGTCAGCCACTCGCCGAGTGGGCTCGGACGGTTGACGAGAATGGCCCAGACCAGGTGGGCCGAGGTCAACGCCCCGCCACCGGTGTCCGCGACTCCGGCGGCCCGGGCAACAACGAGGCCGCATTGGGTATCGAACCATTCACTGCGGCAGACTCGTCGGCCCGGACGCTTGGGCGGGTCGACTGGGGTGCCGGGAGGAGCGATCGACAGTGACGGATCCCCGTAGATCACGTATCCCGCCAGTGTAGCCGCGTCGAGTGCGCCATGATCGGCCGCAGTCGGCACCCCGCCGGTTGCCAACGCCTTGGCGGCCAACATCGCGCGCCCCACAGAAGTGCCCTCCGTGAGGGCGCCGTAGAAGCGTTCGGCGAATACACGGGCCGTCAGGTCCTCAACCGCCCACAGGGCGCCGATGACCGAGGGCACCCCGGAGGCCATAAAGCCCTGTGCCACTCCCGCAACGAAGGCCGCCAACTCCGCGGTCTGGCCGGCCCCCTCGGTCGTGATGGCGGAGCCACAAGCGTTGAGGAACACAAGCGTGGCGCCGCACTCCATGTTCGCCACAGTGAAGGCCGGCATGTGGGCGTCGCTGAGTCGCAGCGTCCCGCCGGTCCTGTCACTGTCCACGTGACCCGAATAGTGGACGAAGGCATAGCGCTGGCTTTCGAGTGCGTTGTAGACCTCGTCGTAGGAGGCCACTCTCCCGCACATCAGGTCAATCTGCCAGCCCATGGCTGTGAGACTCTCGGCCAGCACTGATGCTTCGCGCTGTGCCTCGGGCAGTCCGTCGGTCGGGTCCGCGATGATGAGGCCCGCCTGCTGATGGGTGCTCTCTGTGGGCGGACAGGTGGGTGGAGTCTGTACATCAGGAGCCGGGCTTGTGAGCAGAGAGCGGGCAACCACCGCTCGCTCGCCCAGGCACGTGGCATCCTCCCCCTCGCCCACGACCCCGGCGAGCTCCCACGGCATCCCGGGGTCGTCGGTGACGATCATGAAGTCCGTCTCGGTCGTGCGCAGGGCGGTACGGATGGCAGGGGGGAGCAGGTGTCTGTCGATGGCTCTCCCGATCTCCAGTACCTGCGCGCGGGTGGGACGCTCTTGCCCGGGGGCCGTCTGCACTACGCGTTCGCGGACCCTTGCGACCTGGTACGGGTCGACCAGCCGATCGATCCGCGGCATCGGCTGCAGGGGTCTTACGTCAGGCTGTGGGCCGAGGACGAGGCGGTGAAACGAATACGTTTCGGCGCCGCCCGATATCTCGAGTCGGGTGATGAGCATTGGCCGTCTCCCGGGATCAATATGCCAGCCCACACACTCCAGGCAGGCTACACACGGCCCCGTCCCCGGCTTGCTGAGCCCCAGTCCCCGGCCTCCCGGGTTGCGGAGGCCCTCGCCGCCCAGCGTGCGGACCTGGCACCCCACACGGCCGCGCCGGCAGCGCTGTCCGGGCAAGGCATCGGCTTGAGCGCTGCCGGTACACCGGCTCCTATGTTAAGGGGTGGATGACGATCGGGATCTCGCAAGCAAGCTCCGCATCCGGCACCTCAAGGGCCATTACGTAGTGTCCGGCTCCTACGTATGGCAAGGCGAGCTCGTCGCCAGGGCTCATCACGGCAGTTCTCTTCAGCGCCCCACTGCTGTCGCGGAACGCGATGTGGAACTGCTGGGAAGACGAACTGTCGCCGAGCGCAGTTGGGCCCACCTTCACCGTAACGGTTGGGTCCTCTCCGACACGCTCGAAGGCCAGTTCGACGCCCACGCGCCCCTGCGGCAGTACAATAGGTACGTCCATCTGGGTCTCCCCGGCGACGGCTGTCAAACCTCGTAGGGCGGGTGCGGGCTCAAATTGCACTCCGCCACCCTCGGGTATGTAGACATCGACCGGCGCAATGAGGCGAAGCGCGCCCTCTTTGGTCCTCTGCCACATCTCCATCGCTGCCACCTTCGTTCTCTCCCAGTCACCAAGAATCCCTGGGTCTGCGGTCTGCAGTTCTGCCCTTAGATTGGCCATCAAAGCCCGGCAGTACCGACAAGTGTTCAGGTGGCCGGTAAGTCGGGGAGCCAACGATGGGTGAACTTCACCGCGGGCAAGCTGCAGTGCTTGGGCGAAGCTTAGACACTGTGAACCACGCGCCGGGTGACCTGGCGGGGCCGAAGCGGCCACATGATCCAAGAAGGCCTGCATGAAGCGCGAGAACTGTCTGTCAGCCATGCCAAAACCCTCCAGAGCAAAACGCGGGAAGTCGCCACCTAGGCCGCTGCGCAGCCAGCCCGACGGCTACGCGCCGAAAACACACGCCACACCTTTATCTACGAGTTACAGGCGCTTCCCTGTGAATAGACCGGGACCAGTCGCTACCATGCCGGGAGCGGCCGGACTGCGCCGTGCGGAGCACGGGAGCGATCATCAGGTCATCCCAAGATGCCGGGCCATCGCGCTCCTGGCTCGCGCGGCCTCAGAGCGGGCCTGCTGCACGCTGCAGCCGAGACCATCGGCGACATCTTCCCACGTCTCGCCTGCCCAGTATTTGGCGGCCAGGACAAGCCGTTGCCGGTGCGGCAACGCCTCCCACGCATCGCGCACGCACGTCCAACTCACGAGCCTATCGGGGTCCCAACTCTCGTCCGGCGGCTCCACAGGGGCAGTACCATCCGGCTCCGCCGCTTCGTCAAGACTCACGAATTTCCACTGGTGCCACCGAAGGTGATCAATGCAAACGTTCTTGGCAACCTTCAGAAGCCACGCCTGGAAGCGGCGTACCTTCGAGGGATCATAGCTGCACCTCGCCATCGCCCCCCACGCCCGAGCGAAGGTCTCGACGGACAGATCGTCGGCCTGCTCGCTTCCTCCCACAAGAGACGCGCAGGCGGCACGGACCTTGCTGAATAGCCTAGCGTGGAGTTGATCGAAGGCGTTGTAGCCGCCCGACTTTGCGGTACGGGCGAGCTCCTCATCAGACGGTTCGTGTGGCGCAGACATCGAGACCCCTCTGCCGACGGTGTGTGCTGCCTTTGTGCGGAATGGCCGGATACTGATGTGCGGCACTACTGGACGCGCGATGATACATCTAGACCGGGTGCTCCGGTCCGCCGGCACGCCAGATCGTCCCCCCGCCTGGTGAATTCCACGCACAACCACTGTATACCTTCGTCGCGCTGCCTTCTTCTCGAGTATGACGCGGCACGACCACGCCGGCCGTCGCGCGTCCCGGCGGCGACCCCGTGTCCGCCCCCGCCGGAGTGCTTCAGTCCCTGGACTACACCTATGACGCCGACGGGCGCCGCACCAAGACCGCGCGCGAAGATGGCACCAGCATCTACTGCAACTACGACGCCGTCTCCCGGCTCACGGGCGAGGAGTGGCCGGACAGTGGCGATCAGGGGCTGTATTCTTTTTCCTATGAGTTCGATGCGTCCGGAAACCGTATATTGCTGAAGAATAACGGACTAACCACGTACTATGAGTACAACTCGCTCAATCAGCTCACCCTCACCGTGAACATCGGGAGGCCCGACGGAGGGCCACGAAGCGGGACACAGGCCGGCGGGAGGGTTCTGGCTGAGGTGGTGTTGGTGAGACGAACGGCCCCTCAGCTCAGTCCTCTCCCCGATCGCGAGCCGAGCTCGCGATCGGGGAGAGGAGGAGGGACAGGCCAGCCCTCGTGCGTCCGTGGGGACGTTTGCCACCGGGCCTAAGCGCCAACGAGGCTACACCGGCCCCCGTTGGGAGGCGACGCATGCCGTGAGACCCTCTCCCAGTCCCGCAATGCGGGACGACCGGGAGACGGAGTGGAGCGCGAACGGTCACGCTCGCGCTCCGGGGTGAGGGCGCATCGGGAACGACGACGACCTGCCGCACCTCGGTCCTCTCCCAGGGGGAGGTATGTGCTTAGCGTGCATTGCTCTGCGCAGTGCCGACCACGAACCGGCTGGTACCCGCCCGCGGGTGGGGCTGGCTTGCTTTGCGCGATAGCGCTACGAATCGTGCCGGTGCCGCCAAGCGACCTGAAGGGTCGCAGACGGCACCGGCACATGCCGTTGGCGTCCTCGCGGCCATTCATCCGATGATGCCAGATTGGGGAGCCACGCGCCCGCCGCATTCGGCTACGAGCACGAGCCCGCTCGTGCTCGCGGGTCCGGGGCTGCTTCGAGCACGAGACTGATGCCTCGTGCTCACGGGCGGGCTTGGGCCGCAGGCCCAAGGTGTTGTTGTGGGTCGTGTGCCATAGCTCGCCGGAATGCCACTCGGCGTCAGCCAAGGCACGCTAAACACATACGTAACCGTGTTCCCCACGCCGGGTGCGGGCGGAGGCCATTGCACTAAGGCGCCGGCGGGCGCGACACCTTCAGGCTATCAACCCACCACACATCGCCATGGCCCCCATGGCCGCTCTGCATGGACAGGCTGAACTCCGCGCACCCGAAGTGCAGGTTGTGGAACCCCTCGCCCAGTAGCTTGTCGTCAATCTCCAGGCGGTATGTGAGGCGGTCAAGTTGCAGCTCGATCTCATGGTCTACCCCCGGCTGCAGAGGCTTCCAGTCGAACAGCGGCTCGGTCCATCGGGAAGCGAGGGTATGGCCGTTGGAGAGCCACACTTGAGACCCGTTGTCGATGCGCAATAGGAAGCGGTCCTGCATGTCCACGACCGGATGCAGGCCCAGGAAGGTGCCCGTGTAGTGGGAGCCCTCTGCCCTGTCATTGCGCAGGCGCGTCCGTAAGACGACGGGCTGTGAGGCGAAGTCAAGCAGGCCCCGGGTTGCCACCGACACCGAGCCGGGGTCCTTGAGTTCCAGTCGCAGGCGGCCATCCACGCAGGCCACCTTGCCTTGCTCAGCGGAGACCCTCCACACCTCATCGCTGAGTTGTCCGTCGAATTCCTCCGCCAGGGGCAAGATGGATAGGGTGCGCCGTAGGCCCGTCGCATCCAGTGGCTCGGCGGGTGAGGGCTTCGGGTCCGCGGCTTCGGCCAGCAGGCGCGCCGTGTCCTTGGCAAGCTCGCCCATCCGCGTGGTGATCACATCCTCGCCCTGTATCCCCGCTACGAGTTCGCCCAACCGGGAGGGAAGGTCATCCTCCGAGGCGTCCTGCAGTCCCTTGACGTTATCTGCCAGCGGGTGGGGGGCCTTGTTGCGCAGTTCGTACTCAACACAGCACAGGTTGATGTCTGCGATTCTGTCGCGGGCCATCATTCGGCGGGCCTGCGCCTGAGCGTCCGGCCCGCCGATGGCCAGCAGTGCCGTCTGGCCCGACGAGAGGGCTACCTTGGTGCTGAGGGCCTCCCCCTGCACGCGGCTAGTGCATGGCGTCTCTGTCAGCGGGTCCCAGGCCCACGCCTGAGCGCCCCCGGGCGTGTCGGCAAGGGGCATGTCAATGCCAAGAGAGCGCCCGGCGCCCATATTGGTCACTACGAGCATGACCGGACCCGGAGTCTGCCCGTAGCGCTCGATCCACACATCCGGGGATTCGCTGGTCGCCAGGGTGACCGGCTGCCACCCCAGGCGGTGCAGGACACGCATCCACGGGATCAGCTTGCGGTAGCTCTCGCGCATGCCCGAGGGGGCGCTTTCCTTGGCGCCGATCCCGCCCGGGAACACGTTGAGCAGCAGGTGCCGCTTGAGGAAGTCATACTCATATGTGCGGTACAGCAGTTGGCTGATCACCTTGTGGTAGCCCGCCTGGCGCAATCGCGGCAGCAGGACCCCTGTTGGGTCGAAGTCCGTCTCGCTGCCGATGACATGGAAGCAATGCCACGGCATGGGAAAGCTGAGGCCCTGCACGTTGGGCAGGATGCACTGGCGCTCAGGGCCAAGCTGAGCCTTGAGCGCCTCGGTCCAGGCGATGAGCTCGGACCACACGGCCACATAGGGCTTGAGCCCATCGCTGAAGGCGGGTGGCGTCGGCGAGGCCTTTACACTGTCCGGGTTGAAGTCGCGCCGCGAGCCATGGGCGCCGTAGCAGTCCAGATACATCCCGTCGATGGCGGTCTTGCACTCGGCCAGTCGCACCTGCCCCACGCCGCCGGGCAGGTTGGGCAGCAGGTTGAGAGGGAACTGGGCGCCGAAGTTCTTGTCACCGATCCACGGCCAGTTACCGCATACCGGGTCGGTCATCCCACCATCCTCATCTCTCACGGGAGCGGCGAGGATTCCGGCGGAGATATCGTGCACCCACTGCCGGCGGCTCTCATCCTTGTCGCTGCTCGAGCGGACGATGACATCAGGCAGTTGCGCCTTGGCGTTGTGCTCGATACGCGCGTAGGCCGCTTCCCGAGTAGGCGCACCGTCCAGGTCGCCGTGGTATTGCTGGTACATGCTCGGCTCGATATAGGGCAGGCTCAGCACGCCCAGCTTGTCATCCTGCTCGGCCGAGCTGTAGCCCATCTCGTGCAGCACGAGCCCCAGATCGCTGGCCGGCGGATCGTGCCGCAATACGTCTCCCCAGGCCATCCATCCCCCCGGCGGAATGGCGTCATCCCGGGCCCACTGGTCAAACAGGGCGAAGTAGGAGTCGATGACAGCCCGTAGGCCCCAGGGCCCCGCCGGCGCCAGGATGTAGAAGCGAAAAGGGATGGAATTCTCGAACGAGCGCTGGCCGTCCACGAAGGCGTAGCGGAAGGTGATGCCGAACTGGCCCGCCTCGGCGTCATAGGTCTTGCGGTGGAACCACTGCTCATCCATGCGCACGGCCAGGCCCAGGGCGCCGGCGTCTGATGAGATCGCGGCGAAGGGGACCGGGTCCGGCGCCCCGAGGTACTGTTTGCTGCCGCCGGGCTCCATGGGCTCGCCTCTGACAACATCGCGCCACCAGGTGAAGCCCGTGACGTCCACCGGCAAGCCGAACCGCAGGCTCACATAGCGCTGGGGCCCGGTGCGGGAAAGGCTGCCCTGTACCTGAAAGCCATTGCCCATGGGGCTGATCTGTGCCTCGAGGGTGATGCCTTCACGCTGGGCCTTCAGCAGGGCCTTGCCACCGGCGCTCTCGACTGTGCACGCCAAGGCCACAAATCCCTCGTCCTTCTGGTGGTCCCGCAGCGCAAAGCCCGACTGCGCCACCGCCTTGGGCGCAAGGCAATCGCGGCCGGCCAGGTCCATGGCGGTGATCCGGCCTGCATCATTGAGCTGCAGGTCCAGGGCGCCGGAGGATAGGTGAAGGGGGGCGGCGGACGACAAAGCACTGCACAAGGCAGCAAACACAAGAGCAGCAAGCCTCAGAGCCATGGGCGGTCTCCTTCGGGCGGTCCAACGGTCAGGCTTCGGTGAGCGAGTCGCAAGTGGGAGCACCCGGATTACACACCCTCCCCGAGATCTGCACGCGGCGGCCAACGGTCGCCGGCCCCACTCCCAGTCGATCGTGACGCAGCAGTAAGCTGCGCCGGGAAGCGTTGGCGCGGCTCACCTGCGAAGAGGCCCAGCATTCGCGCTGCTTCAGACTACCGCAGCTTGAATTCCGGATCAGCAATGAAGCCCTTCTCATGCTCCGTTGCCAGCACCGCGTTGAACTGCTCGGGGGACATGTGTTGGGGCGCGTAGTCAAGACCGCGGCGGCGCAGTTGCCACATGAACGTGCGAAGGTGGTTCCGTGAGCCCTTGGCCAGGTTCTGGTAGACGATCCTGATGTCGTCGTTGTCTGACTGCGCGATGAGCCGCTGCAGGTCGGCGATGTCCAACTCCTCGATGTGCGCCCCGACACTTAGGGCGTCCCCCAGGCTGCTGGATCCCTTGGTCACGAGGTCGTTGTAGATGCTCTGTAGCTGCTTGCTGGCGTAGCGTCCCGGAGGCATGCCGGCGGTGGGATCGGCCAGCCCGTAACGCTGCAGGAGGACGCGAACGGCAGACATGTGCATGATCTCGCTGCGCCAGCCGATGTTGTGGAACGGCCTCAGACCCCACCTGTCGTACAGCCCGGCATAGACGTCGTGAGCCAGCTTCTCCTCCTCTATCATCAGGAGCAGTCCCGCGCGTTCCCCATCGCTCAACGGCTGCATGGGAAGCTGCTCAATGGCCTGCACCATCCCTGCACCGGCCGGCTGGGCCATGACATGAGCGGCCATCAACGAACACAGCGTCACCGTAAGCACCGTCATCGCAGCCTGCATGCCGATCACTCCCTGTCTGTGGTTGGCCTGCCTGCGGCAAGCCCCAAGATGGCCTGGCACAACGTGCGGGTCGGGACCCGGTGGTATTGGGTCACAACGTCTATGTGTCTTCGCCGACTTTGGGCGGTGGGCCTTGGTGCGGCTCCGCCCCATGGCTGAGCCGGCCCGAAGAGCCTCGTCGGGCGAGAGCTATTCCGGCAGCTCCCACTCAGAGCCGTGAGGCTTGGGCGCCGCGCGGAAGTTGGCGTCATACTTGCCTGTAACGATGTCGCGAGTCGTTGGAGTGAGCCCCACCCCGCGGTGGGTACGCTCCCACTCATCGGCTTCGAAGATGAGTGTGTAGATTTGCGTCAACTGCTCAGCGAACCCCGTCGCCGCGACCTGTGCAACGGACTTGCCATCCGCCAGCATCGACTTGATACTCACATTCTGCTTCCAGGGCGCTACGTACCGCGCCTTGGAGGTTAGCCACCACATGTTCGAAGGTTCGGGTGTGTCGGCGAGTATGAGCCGTTCGAGCTCGGCCTTGCGCAGCCTGAGCATTGCGCCGACCCAGGCCCGGGCGGCCATGAAGTCCTCGTCGATGGCCTGAACAAGCTCGCCTTCGGAGCGGATGCTCGCCTGTCTGATGCGCCTGCCCAGCATCCTGCCTTGCTCCTCGGCGATCAGGTCGTTGATCGCGTCCTCGCCAAACTTGTCCCAACCCTCCAGGTGCCACAGCTCGTAGCCGATGAACAGCTCCCTGAGGGCATCTCTCTGCACATGGGCGTACTTCACCCCGGTGGCCCAGTGCATCACGTTCGACAGGTTCTTACCGCCCCCGATGAAGTCGGCATCAGGCGCCGCGCTGGTGTTCTCACTCCCCACGAGGAAGGGCACATCAATCAAGGGTATCTTGGTGATGTTCTCGCCCTTGCCCAGCACCGGTAACTGCCAGAACTCCGTGGCCGGGTAGAGCCAGGTGGGCGTAGTGGGGTAGCGTCTTCGGACCTTGAGAGGCACATACTGCGCCGCGCCCGCGTAGGAGGACAGCTCAGGAGTCCCTTGATGCGCTCCGATGGCGTCGATGGCCGTGCGCCCCTTGGCCTCGGTCGGGTCGGCGAAGTAGTCGGCGAGGAAGTGGCCCTTGAGTCCACTGACGAAGTTCGAGCCCGCCGACGTGCCCGGCGTGGACCGAGCCCTGCGTTGGGCCTCAAGCTTGATGCGGCATAGCACCGCCTGTGCCGGGTCGCTGACCTTGTCGAGGATCGCCGAATAGTCGGGCGGCGTCGTTGAGGCGGCCCCCGTCGGGGGCACCTCGACCCACATCACGTTGCCCACCGGGATGCCCGACGCATCGGGGCCGGCGCAGGATATCTTCCACGCGGTCCTATCGTTATTCTCCTCGTCCAGCTCGGCGATTTCCTCGGCGAAGTCCACCACCACCTTGAGGGCCAACTCCTGCTTCGTCACATTGGGACGATTGGCCGTCGGCGTAGGCGTGTCTGTGCGCCACTCGAGGGTGGTCTTCTCGCCGATGGGCAGTGCGGGATGGCTCGTCCGAGAGTACGCCACGGCGCGGAACTCCTTCTCCGGCCTGCCCTCGCCCCATGGGCCAAGCTTCTCCAGGCGGGCCCCGAAGCGCTGTGTCATGTCCGC
>Ga0272441_10008072_pt1 | contig 16829 bp, 14 predicted proteins | sample SSMProp6N_FD_193582 | JGI IMG/M metagenome (GOLD analysis project Ga0272441, IMG submission 193582) | Marine sediment archaeal communities from Little Sippewissett salt marsh, Falmouth, MA, United States - SSM-Prop-6N | ecosystem: Environmental > Aquatic > Marine > Wetlands > Sediment ...
TACAAACATAGGGCCTAAAGGGGACTTGCTGATTGTCAGGTATTAATTAGCCCCCCTTCTTTGCCTTCGGGTAGCCGTTTCGGCCTTCGGTCGACGAAGACGGCAGAGCAAGGTAGGGAGTAGGGGTTAAGTTTAAGGCTTAGGAGACAGATGACTTCTTTTGTTAATTTCGTCAAGAATACGTTCTTTAACAGATTCGATATTTTCAAAGATTTCTTTATTTGTAAATCTTAATATTGAAATACCAAGTTTTTCTATATCATGCTCTCTTCCATCATCCCTTTCCCGTATTTCTTCTTTCAGATGTATGTCACCATCAACCTCAATTACCAATTTATATTTATGACAGTAGAAATCTACAACAAAAATATCAATCGGATGTTGTGCTTTCCATCTGGCCTTAAATAAATCCCTGTTCCTTAATTCTTGCCATAATTTTTTTTCAGCTTTTGTCATATTATTTCTCAATTCAATAGCTCTTAGAAATATTTTTTTGCTGGCACCATAGAACATATGGCGTTCAATTACCCTGGATCTCATGTCATTAGTCTTAATAGCAGCGAATGAATAAAAGTAATAAAAACTTTGTTATTATACAAAACTAAAAGCCCCCTTCAGGGGGTTTGGGGGCCTTTTTCATACGCCCTTCAGGGGGTTTGGGGGCCTTTTTCATACGCCCTTGGGGGGGGTTGGGGGCTATTAACAAGGAGGGTGAGTACATCCACAAAAACAGATTGCTTGAGCAGATTAAAAAGTTTTAACTTACTTTTGTCATATCAATCCCTTTCAACTATGGATAACAACCTTACAATCTATAACAGTCTTTCGCGTAAAAAAGAAACCTTTAAACCGATTCATCCGCCGTTCGTCGGATTATATGTCTGCGGTCCCACGGTATACAGTGAACCTCATCTTGGTCATGCACGGCCTGCAGTGACTTTCGACATGCTTTACAGGTACCTGTTACATCTTGGGTATAAAGTACGTTATGTACGAAACATAACTGATGTTGGTCATCTTGAAAATGATGCCGATGAAGGTGAGGACAAGATTGAAAAAAGAGCCAGAATAGAACACCTGGAGCCCATGGAGGTGGTACAGAAATATATAAACAAATTCCTGGCAAATATGGAGCAGCTCAATACGCTTCATCCTGAAATTGAACCAAGGGCATCAGGACATATTATTGAACAACAGGAGTTTGTGAAGACACTGCTTGAAAGGGGATATGCTTATGAAAAAAACGGTTCAGTATATTTCGATGTCGGGAAATACAATAAAAAATATAAATACGGAAAATTATCCGGCCGTGTTCTTGACGAGCTGCAATCGAATACCCGCTGTAATCTTGAAGGACAGGATGAAAAACGGAGTCCTTTCGATTTTGCATTATGGAAAAAAGCAACACCGGGACATATAATGAAGTGGCCTTCACCATGGAGTGAAGGATTTCCCGGATGGCATCTTGAATGTTCAACTATGAGTATAAAATATCTTGGTGAGGTATTTGATATTCATGGTGGTGGTATGGATCTGCAATTTCCGCATCATGAGTGTGAGATAGCACAATCGACAGCAGCATTGGGTAAAGAATCGGTGCGTTTTTGGATGCATAATAATATGATCACTATAAACGGTCAGAAAATGGCCCGTTCGCTTAATAACTTCATCACTCTCGATCAGCTGTTTAAAGGCGATCATCCTCTGCTGGAACAGTCTTACAGCCCCATGACCATAAGATTCTTTCTTCTTCAGGCTCATTACCGCGGCACTGTGGATTTTTCAAACGAAGCTCTGCAGGCTGCAGAAAAAGGTAAGCAGAAACTTATGAAAGCAATAGAGACACTCGGCAAACTGAAACCATCCCTTAGCTCATCTGTCGATATTGCTTCCCTTAAAACAAAATGCTATGAGGCTATGGATGATGATCTTAACAGCCCGATCCTGCTGTCACATCTGTTTGAAGGTGTCAGGTATGTCAATTCGGTAAGTGACGGCAGCGAAAAACTTACAATAGATGACATTAAACTACTGAAAGATCTGTTTGAAACATTTGTATTTGAAATACTTGGCCTTAAGGATGAGGAAGAAACCGGCAGCAGTGACAGACTTACAGACGACCTGATGAAGATAATTATTGACTTACGCCAGAATGCGAAAAACAATAAGGAATGGGCTGTTTCGGATAAGATCAGGGAAGAATTGAAAGGGGCGGGAATAGTATTGAAAGATACGAAGGATGGTGCCGAATGGGAAAGGATTTAATCATATGGAGGGAAGCTTTAATCATTATATCTCTGATCCGGTTTTAGTGGGTTCCGTGCCCCTGGGAGGTACAAACCCCATACGTCTCCAATCAATGACCAACACAAATACCCTCGACACCAGGGCTTCTGTTGCCCAGGGCATAAGGATCATTGAAGCAGGTGCCGATTTTGTACGTCTGACGGCACAGGGTGTGAGGGAAGCACAAAACCTGGAAAACATAAAAAAGGAACTCAGGAAAGCAGGATTCAGTACACCTCTCATAGCAGATATACACTTCAACCCCGCTGCAGCGGAAACAGCGGCAAAGATCGTGGAAAAGGTCAGGATTAACCCCGGCAATTATGCAGATAAAAGGGCATCCTTTAAAAAAACAGAACTCTCAGATAAAGAATACAGCGAAGAGTTGGAACGTATCCAGGAAAGGGTACATCCATTGATCGATATCTGTAAAAAAAACAATACTGTAATACGTATAGGTATTAATCACGGTTCTCTTTCTGACCGTATTATGACCAGGTATGGTAATACCCCGAAAGGGATGGTCCTTTCAGCGCTGGAATATATCAGTATATTCAGGACAGAGAATTTCAATAACCTGGTAATCTCACTGAAATCATCGGATCCGGCTATTACCCTTAAGGCTAACAGGTTGTTGGTTAAAATGATGCAGACAGGAGGTGTAGCATATCCTATACATCTGGGAATTACCGAGGCAGGTGAAGGTGAGGAGGGAAGAATTAATTCGGCAACAGGAGCAGGAGCACTGCTTTCCGAAGGAATAGGAGATACTATCAGGGTGTCACTGACAGATGATCCCGAGAATGAGATACCTGTGGCAAAGGAGATACTTAATTTTCTGAGCGGATCATCAGGCAGGGTAGTACATCCACTTAAAAAACAGGCGTTTAAAAAGAGAGATATACTATACAAACCGGAGGTAATAAAATTTGACAATGGCAGGTATTTCAGGGAAAACGGAGAACCATTTAGTGGCGAGATGCTTATTTTTAATTATAATACACCACCCCTTTTATCAGAAAAATCCGGCAAGAAAGTTTTTCTCAATCCTATATTTTCAGAAGATGATCCCTGGAAGCTGGAAATTGATGCTGCGGCACTGATAGGACGCTATTTTATTCTGAAACAAGCTGACGGTATTTGTATCACAAATAAAGGTGCGGTACAGGGAGAGAAACTGGAAAAACTTGCATTTTCCATCCTGCAATCGGCAGGTGCAAGGATAACAGCGAACCGCTATATCTCGTGTCCTACATGCGGACGTACAAAATTCAATCTTAAGGAAGCTGTAAAGAGAGTCAAGGAAGCCACTTCACATCTTACCGGTTTGAAGATAGCGGTAATGGGCTGTGTTGTCAATGGCCCGGGAGAGATGGCGGGTGCTGATTACGGTTATATTGGTGCAGGTGATGGCAAGGTGCATATTTACAGGGGGCTTACCCCGGTATTGAAAAATGTGCCTGAAGATAAGGCGATCGATGAGTTGTTGAGGATTATTGAAGAGGATAGCGTACCCCCGGTCCCCGAATGATCGGGGCCCACCCCCTAAAGGGGGTACGAAACCCATTATCTATTGAATTCCAGTTACTTGTGGGTTTATAGCCCCCCTTTAGGGGGGATGGGGGGTCAGCCCGACACCAGCCTGTAATCGAGCTGTTTTTTCTCAAGATCAGCCTTTACTACTTTAATGATGACTTTATCGCCAAGAGTATAGACTTTCCCGTTTAACCTGCCCCTGATACAATAATTGTCTTCGTCATATTCATAGTAATCATCACCGAGGTCGCGTATGTTGACCATCCCTTCACATTGATTCTCAATTACTTCAACATAGATACCCCATTCGGTAACACCTGAGATGATACCTTCGTATTCATTACCTGTTTTGTCACTCATATATTCTACCTGTTTGTATTTTACAGATGCCCTTTCGGCTTCTGCAGCCAGGCGTTCCATTCTGGATGAGTGTTCGCAATGTTTTTCAAATTCTTCCCTGGCTCCGGGATTTTCCTTATTAAGATAGGCTGTAAGAAGCCTGTGTACCATAATATCGGGATATCTTCTTATGGGGGATGTGAAATGGGTATAATGTCTGAAAGCAAGACCGTAATGACCAATGTTGTCGGTTGAATAAACAGCTTTTGCCATGGCTCTCAGTGCCAGTGTTTCTATGATATTCTGTTCTTTCCTGCCTGCTACTGATTTTAAGAGTTTGTTCATGGCTTTTGGCAGGGACTTTTTTTCATCAGTGTTCAGGTCATAACCAAAGCGTGTGATGAAATGGCCGAAATTCTCGATTTTTTCAGGATCTGGTTTATCATGTACACGGTAAACAAATGTCTTTCCTTTCATCTTTTTCCCGATCAGTTCGGCGACCCTCCTGTTTGCAAGAAGCATAAATTCTTCAATGAGCTGGTTTGCTGTACCGAATTCACGGAATTTTATCCCGAGAGGTTTCCCGTCATCGTCAAGGTCAAACTCCACCTCTGTTTTCTCAAACAGAAATGCACCATCTGAAAAACGTTTTGTACGAAGCTTTTGGGCAATCTTATGAAACATAAGTATCTGGGTATTCATATTCCCTTTACCCGTATCGATAATCTCCTGTGCTTCCTCGTATGAGAAACGCATATCTGAATTAATCACCGTTCTGCCAAACCATTCATCGAGAACCTCCCCTTTTTCATTCATCTCCAATACAACTGAGTAGGTAAGTTTATCTTCATCAGGGTTTAGGGAACAAAGATGGTTGGAAAGCCTTTCAGGAAGCATTGGAACCACCCTGTCGACAAGGTATACTGAAGTAGCACGTTGACCCGCCTCTTTCTCCACTTTTGTCCCGGGTTTAACATAATGTGTCACATCAGCAATATGGATTCCAACCTCCCAGTTTCCGTTATCCAGTTGCCTTAGGGAGAGTGCATCATCAAAATCCCTGGCATCTCCAGGGTCGATAGTGAATGTCGGGACATCACGAAAATCGCGACGCTCCCTGATGTCTTTGTCTGTTATGGCTGCAGGGATCTTTTCAGCATCAGCTGTAACATCTGTGCTAAACTCATATGGAAGCTCAAATTCTGCAAGTATAGCATGCATTTCTGTCTCATGAAGCCCGGGCTCGCCGAGTACTTTTATGATTTCCGCAACCGGATTCTTCGACCGGGAATCCCATTCAATAACCCTGGCAACTGCTTTTTGTCCCTGTTTCGCCCCATTAAGCTTTGATGATGGAATGAATAAATCAAAGGGCATGTTTTTATTGTCAGGGATAAGAAATGCAAAATTTGGCATTACCTCTACTGTTCCCACAAAAGATGTACGCCATCTTTCAATGATCTCAACAACTTCTCCTTCAGGTCTGCTGCCTTTTTTCCTGGCATAAAGCCTCACTTTTACTTTATCACCATGCAAGGCAGTCCGCAGGTTCTTTGCCGTAACAAATATGTCTTCCTCTATATCGTCAGAAACCACAAATCCATATCCCATACGGGTCATATCAACAGTACCGGTAAAATAACCCCGGCTTATGCTGATACAATATTTGCCCCTGTATACCTCCTTTACAGTTCCTTTATTTGTCAATTCCCTTAAGATCTGCGAGATCATCTGTTTTTCAGACGGACCATGGATATTAAGTCGTTTGGCGATTTGTTTGTAATTGAATCCCTGCTGAGGGCTTTTGGACAGTATGGTGATTATTTTTTCTGTAACCGATTCTTTTGAAAGACCACCTCTTTTTTTCTTCTTCTTTCCCTTACTACTCATGCTTTTGATTTTTGCGAAGGTAACAAAATGAGCCATTATTTTTATAATTTTGATTTATAATAATATATATAGGTATGTTTAATCTGAAATCAGTACCATCACGGTCATCATCGGTAGTGACACGTAAAACGGGGAAGGAATGTGTGCTTATCCCTGTTACAAATAACATTGCCGACATGACCAGTGTTTACACTCTCAATGAAACAGGTGCGTTTCTATGGGAACTTATTGATGGTGAAAATAGTGTCGAAGATATGATCGAAGCATTGGTAAAGGAATACAAGATTGATAAAGAGACTGCAACCACAGATGTCTTCGCATTTATAAATAACATGCGCAAATATCTTATAATAGGAAAGTAACAAAACACTTGGAGTAAAAATAAATGAGGAAGTATAATTTATATATAGCAGGATACAACATAAGGATAGAAAGTGATGATAACGGCCCTGACCTGACTCCATCAGAAAGATTTCTTAACTTTTTCTGCTTTGAAAATAATCCGGATGTCATTATTAGGGTACATGCAGAAAAGTATGATATTCCGGATAATGCAGAAAAAGTATTCGAAGCACCCTATATCGAAGAACTGAATGGTATCAGGATAAAGAAGGGCAGCAGATTTTGGAGCATACATAAGATGTACAACGATCTGTATATCAGTGCTATATTCCCGTATTCGCAAGAACGCAGAGAAGCGATTCTAAGATTCTCATTAAAAAATAAGGAATGGGATCTGTGGCTGGACACAACAGACAATGAAGCTGATCCCATTGAATACCCTCTCGACGGACTTATCCTGTATTACCTTACAGTGTTACACGGCGATATTATGATTCATGCTTCAGGAGTCTGTTACAAAGGACAGGGATATCTTTTCAGTGGTATTTCAGGTAGTGGGAAAAGCACCATGGTAAAACTCTGGGATATGTCAGGTGTGAAGGTAATTCATGACGACAGGCTTATAATAAGAAAAGAAGGGAAGGGATACATGATGTATAACACTCCCGTCTACAACAATGATGAACCACACGAATCATGGCTCGACAGGATATTTATAATTGAACATGGTAAGGAAAATGAATTGAGAACCCTGAAAGAGGCTGAGTCAGTAAGCAGTATAATGACAAATTGTATACAGCATAACTGGAATACAGATATTATTGAAAAACTGCTTGATTCGGTATCTGATCTGAGCTCAGCGGTTCCCGTTGCAAGGTTCTGTTTCAGACCCGACAAGAGTGCCATAGAGCATATAATTGAAAATGAAAAGGAAGGATCATAATATTGCAAAAGAATTAGGCTTTTCTCTGCTTGCGGAGGGTAAAACCATAAGGATCAGAGCTGATGGATATAGCATGTTTCCAACTATAAAAGCTGGTTCTTTAATATATATTGAACCGGATATTGATCCTTCTCCCGGTGAAATAATAGCCTGGAAAAGAGACGAGGGTTTTGTCGTTCACAGGTTAGTGAGAATAGCAAATGATGGAGCATATATAACAAGAGGCGATAGCTGTGCAAGAGAGGATAAGCCGGTAAAAAAAGAACAGATTGCCGGACGGGTAATAAGCATTGAGAGTATCACAGGTGATAAGTACGGTAGTGAAAAAAAGATGATCAGCAGGTTTGATTATATTTATAACAGATTACGTGTGTGGCTAATTTTAAAATTCAGAAGAGCGCGACGATTGATTAATGAATAATAAGATCAGATATTTTACCGAATCAGTAAGACTGGTATGGAAATCAGCTCCGGGATGGGCAATGGCAAACTTCTTTGTTTCCCTGTTAAAGAGTATCCTCCCTCTTGCCCTGATCTGGTATCTCAAGGGATTGATTGATGGTATAACAGAAGCTGTCTCGCGATCAACACAAGGTTCGGTAGCAGATGTTGCATGGCTTATAGCCGCAGTGGTTATAATCTGGTTCCTAGATGAAGCAAGTACCGACCTGGGTAACTTTATCCGTAAGAAGCAGTCGGTAAAACTTGAGGCTTATATGTATGACCTGCTGCATACTAAAGCCGTAAAACTGGATCTTATCAATTTTGAGAGGCCGGAATATTATGACTGCCTGTCAAGGGCATCAAGGGAAGCTCCCTGGAGACCAAACAACATACTGAATAATATTGTTTCGGTATTCAGATCATTAATATCCCTGATACTTATGGCAGGAGTCTTGTTTGTACTTCACTGGAGTATGGCAGTGCTGCTCATTATCTTCAATATACCGGGAATATGGCTGCGACTCCATTTTGCAGGAGTACTTTATAATTTCCAGCGGGAACAGACACCTGAGGCAAGAAAAACTGCTTATTTCAACTGGATTCTTACCGGTGACCGACCCTCAAGGGAAATAAGATTATTCGGCCTTGGCAGTTACTTTATTTCACTGTTCAAAAAATCATTCAGGAAGACAAAAGAAGAAGAGGTAAGAATAATACAGAAACGTGCTTCCATTGAGCTGATATCGGATATTTTCAAAGCAGGCGCCGTACTTATTACACTGGTATTTGTAGCCGGCCATACAATAAAAGGCTCTGTAACTCTTGGCGAGATGGCAATGTTCCTGCTTGCCTTCAGACAGGGAATGATATGTATAAGAGACCTTTTCAGATCATTTGCAGGTCTTTATGAGGATTCACTTTTTATTAGTGATACATTCGAGTTCCTGAGCCTGGAGGAAAATATAAAAGTACACCCGCCTGAGATCCTGCCTGCAAGTCTGGAGAAAAGCATAACTGCTGAGAATCTGTCATTTACATATCCAGGGAACAGAGACAAGACAATTGATAATGTGTCTTTTGAGATAAAAAAAGGCGAAATAATTGCACTGGTAGGACCAAATGGTGCAGGAAAAAGTACACTGGTCAGATTATTGACCAGGTTATATGATCCTGATTCGGGAACTATATATTATGATGAGCAGAATATAAGGAATATGGATCCGGATAACTACAGGAAACATTTTTCAGTTATTTTCCAGGATTTCATGCTTTATAACCTTGGTGCAGGAGAGAATATACGGCTTGGAGATATTGATTTGCCGGAGACGGATGAAAAGATCAGGTCAGCTGCATCAGCCACAGGTATCGATGATGTTATAAGCAAATTGCCGAACAGTTATTCAACGGTAATAGGCAACCTGTTCGACGACAGCCGTGAGTTGAGCTGGGGTGAATGGCAGAAGCTGGCCCTCTCCAGGGCCCTTGTCAGGGATGCTTCAATACTTATCCTGGATGAGCCCTCAAGCGCACTGGATGCAGATACCGAATACGAAATATTCAATAGTTTCAGGGAAATAGTAAAAGGACGTACAACAATACTTATCAGTCACAGACTGACAAATATCGGTATGGCCAACAGGATCATAGTGCTTGTCGACGGGAAAATAGCCGAAACAGGTATTCATGATGAGCTGATGGAGAAAAAGGGAGTATATTTCAATATGTATACAAAGCAGACAGGCAGGTTCTCGGTATGAATGGAAAGAGTGATATTACAGGTGAAGAGACACTCCTCACAGGATTGTGCCGGCTGGAATTCAGCAGCGACCGGATTAGAAAATTAAAATCCCTTATTACAGTTACAGAAGACTGGGAATATCTGGCAGACCTTTCAAATAAACATGGTGTGGCAGCCCTGGTTTATTATAACCTTGAAAAACTGGGTTTTTTGCAGTATATCTCTCAGGAAACAGTTGAGTTTCTCCATAATGCACATATGATGAGCATGGCGAGGAATGTACACCATCTTAAAGAAACGGAGATGGTTTTGAAACTGATGAATGAGGCCGGAATAAAAACAGTACTGTTGAAAGGGCTGGCTCTTGAAATATCGGTTTACGGTAACCGGGGTTTGAGACAGATGACAGATGTTGATGTACTGATGAAAAGTGAAGATTGTATTCGTGCACGTGATATACTCATAAGCAATGGATTCACTTCATTGCCTTTAAAGTCTCCTCTGCATGAACGTATAATGATGCATATAGGTAAACACCTGCCATCGTTGATTAAAAACGGATTTTCGATTGAGATACACCACAGGCTTTTTGGATCGGGAGAACAAGGGCTGGCAGGTATGCTATATGAAGAATGCAGTGAAAACAGTATTAATAACGAAATAGTCTTCATACCGGAAGCACAGATCTTATTCCTTTATCTTATAAGGCATCTTTATATGCATGAACAGAATAATGAGTCACAATTGAGGCTTTATACCGACCTTGTGGTTCTTATCGGGAAATACAGAGATGAAATAATTAATTCTGATCTGACTATTCTGGCACGGACAGGGGAGATGAGCAATATTCTGGCCAACAAGCTTGAAATACTCAGGGATATCTGGGAGATATCATTTCCCGGATGGCTGAATGAATTCATCAAAGGAAATTGTGAACCGGGAAATAAAGATAAGTTCATGTTTTTCCTGAGAAGCCCGAAAGATAATCCTGCTGTTAATAAGGCATGGTTTTACAGGTATACCATACATGAGATTCCGGGAATGCACCGGAAGTTACTCTATATCTTAGGTGACCTGTTCCCATCAATTATTTTTATGAAAAAAAGATATAGATGTAACAAAATCTGGAAAGTATTTCTTTACTATCCTCACCGACTTGGTAAATTATGGTATTTGATAAAGTTGCGCCCCCCCAGATAAAAAAAGGCGGTATAAAAACCGCCTCGTATCTCTTTATAAGGTTTTTAGTATTCCCAAAGGTCGTGTTCAAAATTGAAAAGCTCCATTTTAATACGTTCGGCTTCAAAGAGAGAAGATTGGCCGATTGAATATTCATTTATAAACCTGTCGTTAAAAACGTTGGATTCTCCCCAAATGACACTGCTGAATCTTCTCTGCATGAAAAGGTCATCGAAAGAGATTCTCTGGGCATCGTTGTTTGTCCCAAATGCTTCATTTATTGCCAGGATATCCCTTATTTCGTTAAAGTTGACCCAGAATAATGGTGTCCTCATATTTCTGCCCATTTCAGCATCGAATCCCATATAATAAGGGCACATTGCAATAATTCTTACATCGAGTTTACCAAGTTTTTTATCAAAATACCACTCTTCGTAAACAAGCAGCTGTTTTATCTCCTCGGGTTTTGCCTGTTCCGTTATCATACTATCCCGGGTATTACCGTAGGCATCGATCTGGATCTGTATTATCCTGGTTTCAGCTCCCATTTTGCCTTCAATGTCCTGGTATGTAGTAGGAACATCTGACTGGTCGACGTCGTAAGCCGTGATTGTTCCGTCTTTTATACCATCGATTAATACTGTTATCAGGCTTTTTCTGCCATCCTTGGTAACCGTTGTAGGATAATATAGCGGATGGTTCATCTTTTCCCTCAGGTCAATAAGGCGGTAATATCTTTTTGAGTATATCACCTCTGCTTCCCTTAAAAAGGGATAATCGATCTTCCTTGCATCCGGTATCGATTTCTCGTAAATATCGGTAAATGCCTGGCCATAAGCCATTCCTGTCAGAAACAGAATAAATATAAGGGCAGTTACTATTTTCTTATTCATAATGCATTAATTATTTAACTAATCAATATCCAGGACAATAGGTGACAGTTGTTTGATACCGTCAGGTCCTCTTGCTTTTATATCTGTGATAATAAGTTTTTTGCCTCTTGTAAGTCTGTCAAGAAGATTCTTTTGTGCTTGTGTGAGTCTGCTGGTTGTACTGGATTCAGCAAAATCACCCATTCTGTCGGAGTAGTTAATAGTAAAACCTGTTATTTCATAGATAAGGTCAAAATCGAAATCAGGAAGTATCGCGAATACGCCATCCTGTGCTACTGCGACAGCTTTTGTGACTGTTCCGGATGATTTACCAGCGAATCTTGCTTCAGGGGGTGGTATTGGTTTCACCCTGAATTCATAGGGTGCATAATTTGTAACTTTGCCGTCGATATCAGTAGATACCAGTACCTGTACATTTTTCCCTACGGCTTCAGGTTTTATTGCCCAGTTGCCCCTGAATGGTTCACCCCTTGGATTCAGGACTTTCTTGGTTGAATAAGTTCCGTTGACAACTCTTACTCTGATATTGGCCGGGCTGACACCCGGGACTGAAACATCGAGTGGATTGTCGATGCCGGCGTACATCACATTCATGGCTGTGGGAGAGCAGATAACATTTGTTTCACCCACATTATATGTCTCAGTGAAAGGATATGACATAACTGAGCCGTCAGGGGCTTTCAGTGAAATAATACCTCCCCAGGTTCTTTGTCCTACAGATGATGCTCTCACGGAATAGAGTCCTTTACCTGAGTCATCGACCGGTAGTTCCTGGTCGCCAACAGTTATGGTAGGTTGTTGTGTTGTGTCAGTAGCGGAAATAAATACTGTCGCCTCATAATTACTGCCAACAGTAACATAATTTGATTTGGGGATTACTATAGCATTAAGTTTGTTGAATCTGAAGGAAGAAGCATCAATTTGTGTGTAGAGGTGATTAAGGACCTCCGTTTCAGCATTCCTGATATCGACTTGTATTTTCGACAGTATTGTGATACAGGCAACAAGCGGGAGGTGGTAGAAAGTTACAATTTCCCAGCTTGCAGGATCGCCGGCTGCATCTTTACCATCATCAGTATTAAGAGTACTGCGTATTCGTTCTTCAGCTGCCTGGTTACCTCCATCAAGTGTTTCTATCAGGAACTCCCGGAAGTCTATTATCATTGTTTTAAGTCTGAATGCCAAACCATCCTCATTACTACCAATAAGTATCTGGGAAGGAATATTGTTTTCGTCGATTTTTTTAACTTCATCAATTATAACATTGGTTCCCTCCACAGCGGGTGTATCCTCACCTTCGGCCTCTTGTATTATTTGTATTTTAATACCCTGCAGATAATCGAATAGTTCATCAGCACGTTCTTTTACTGCATATGCAGCAGTACGCCACTCTCCTGCTTTTTCAGGGTTTTCGGCAGCAGCCCTGTCGAACTCACTGTATATAAGATTATTCTTTAACATGTAATTACTTACGGTAAGTGTAAGACCGTTATCAACCTTTTTAAATGCCTCCACGGCCTCCTTTGATACATTAAGTGCAAGCATGGCAGTAAGTACCAGGTACATCATACCGATCATCTTTTGTCGCGGAGAAAGCTTTTCGTGAGCCATTTTATGGTAATTTAGTTAAGTAAAACAAATGCTGTATTATTTAACATTCATAGCAGCAAGCATATTTCCGTAAACGTTATTCAGAGCTGACAGGTTTTCATTCAGTTTGGTAATCTGTTCACGATATAAGGTAGTGTCACCTGCCGAATCAGCAAGATCTTTAACCAGGCCCTGAAGTTTTTTATAGAGTTCTTCAGATTCTTTAAGATGATTATCTGCTCCCTGTTTCTGCAGTTCGTACACGGCATTAAGGGCAGAAAGGTTTTTATTAAGTGTTTCCAGCTGTTCCTGGTATGATTTGCCGCCGACCTCAATAATTGAGAACGAATCGGCCATATTTTTATATGTGCTGCCGGATTCGTTTATTGCTTTTGCGGTATCATTATATGATTGTGTAAGGTTACCCAGTGATTCTGTTGCGCTACCAATAGACTCGGCATATTTATTTGAAGCAGCCGTTATATCGCTCATGGCATTTATGTTGGTTGTTGCCTGGCTGAGTTTTGTCATACCAGTACCAAGATTCTTGAATAATTCCGGTGTTATTTCGGCTTTTTCAAGCATCTCGTCGAATTTTGCCAGTGCAGCAGATCCTGCACCTCCGCCTCCTCCATATCCGACGACACCTGTTCCCCGGCCGATAGCATCACGCTGTTTACCGGTACCGGTTTGTTCCGGAAGTTCTTCGCCTTCCTCTGGCATACCTGCAAGTTCCGGATACACCAGGGTCCAGTCTATCTCTTCATGCAAAGGTTCGAATGCTGAAAAGAAGAAGATGACAGCTTCTGTTAAAAGACCAACAGTAAGCATAAATCCTGCCAAAGGCCAGTGCTGTATTTTAAACAATGCACCAACGATAACGACGGAAGCACCCAAACCATAAAGTTTGGCGATAAAGTTCTTCCATCCGCTGCTTTGTACTAATTCTGCTAGGCTCATATACCTGATTATTTTAGGGTTATTTTATTTAAATTTCTGCTCCAATATAAGATCTTACGTTACGGAATCCGACATATGGCTTTGTCGAGTCCTGATATTCATAATCTCTCGAACTAGTCTGAAGAAAATATGCGATGTCTTTCCAGGAACCGCCACGTATCACTTTACGTTTCATGATGGGAGGATCCTGTGGTGTTGCATTATATTCATAGTTTGGCTGAAGGTCGTGCTGGAAAATGTATGCTGAGGTATGATATGCCCCAGAGGTCCATTCCGAAACATTACCAGCCATATCATACAGGCCGTATTCATTGGGCTCGTATGATGCCACTTCACCGGAATATACATTTCCGTCGTCAATATAATTACCACGTAAAGGTTTAAAGTTTGCCAGGAAGCATCCCTGATAATTACGTGTATAGGGTCCGCCCCACGGATACATTGAAAGATCCAGACCACCCCTGGCGGCATATTCCCATTCTGTTTCCAGTGGTAGCCGGTATTTCATGACATCCACAACACCCTGTTTTCTTAATGCGTCGTTCATGAAATCTGTTCTCCAGTTACTGAAAGCAGTTGCCTGTACCCAGCTGACACCCACAACAGGATAATCATCGAATGATGGATGCCAGAAATACAGATCGGCCTGAGGATCGTTGAAAGAATATGTAAAGTCTCTGATCCAGCAAAGGGTGTCAGGATAAATATTTATGATTTTATGCTTGATAAATGAAGAACGATCCTGCACATCAGTCCGTGAACCGTCAAGATTGGTTACCTGGCCCTCATATCTGCCAGTATTATTCTCATAATCATATACATATCTGGATTTTGCAGCCTGCTGGTAATCAACCCAGTAGTAGGAATAGTTATATTTACGGACATCGTACTGTTTTCTCCCGTTGAATCTTTCTTCCGGGGGATAATACATCTCCTCAATTATACTAGCTGTAGTCTCTTCTTCAGGGTCGATTTTTTCATCCCAATTCAGAACATAGGGTTCTATAATATTTCCATCTTCGTCAACGCGGAAATATTCCCTGTCGGGGATCCCTGCATCACCGAGTTTTGTCCTCAGGATTGAATCACGTACCCAGTATACGAACTGGCGGTATTCATTGTTGGTTATTTCCGTCTGGTCCATCCAGAATGCATCAACAGTAACTGATTTTGAGAGACTGTTCATGGCAAACATGGCATCCTGGTCACTGGGCCCCATCATGAAGTTACCGGCAGGTATAAATGCCATCTCAAAAGGTACCGGCTCGAAGAACTTTTTTCTTCCCGGAACCCCGGTGAGCTCACCTGTTTTTGACGAGCCACACCCACTAAATAAGATTATTATTATCAGGGCAGATAGGATAACCTTTTTCATACTTCTTAAGAATTTTATAATGCAAGTAAGTTATTTTTTTTTAATAATCATAAAAATCTGATACTTTTATATCTCATGGGACTTTTGCCCAAACTGATATCAAAACAATAGTTAACCATAAATTCATGTGATCCGCTGGTACTCTTTCTGACGTCCGAAAGAGGGAAATCATAGGCATAACCAATACGGATCCCGTTGTATAATTCAAGGCCGACTATGCCTGTTAATGCATCACCGGCTCTGTAAGAAACGCCCCCCCATACCTTTTTATTGTATTGTAATAGGGTTGTTATGCTAAACTGTATTGTTTTGCCATCACTGAACCCGAAAACCGAGGGTAATAACTGAAATGCAGGATTGGGAAGCTGAACCTTATAGCCCCCCGTAACATAATAGTGCCTGCTGATATAACTGATTGCTGTTGAGTTCTCTTTTGTATATTTTATTTTTGGCTGGTTTATATGGGTAACAGAAACAGAGGCATAATATTTGTCAGTCTTGTAATAAGCTCCTGCACCCGCATCAAATGCAATAAGACTCTCCTTGTTTACGGGAATTAGAGGATCCTCATTAGCCTGTGTGAATTCATCACCGGAAGGAATAAACCAGTTGGGCTCAAGAGACTTGTTGATAACTCCAAGACTGACACCTATTCCCAGTTTTCCCATGCCCACATCCATGAGATATGAATAGATACCTGAAATACTTATATCCCTGTCAAAACCAATATTGTCGCTTTTCAGAAGAAGACCCACACCACTTTTTATCCTGAAAGGAGCAATCGGGGCTGTAATGTGAAAAACTGTTGTTGAAGGTGCACCGTCAAAGCCCAGCCATTGCTGCCTGTTAAGCGCTGTTGCACATATCATGCCCGAAGTACCTGCAATGCCCGGATTATATGCCATGGTATTAAACATATAATGACTTGATAGCGGATCCTGTTGCGACCATCCAGAACACGTTATTACAGTTATTGAAAGAAATGTTATATACAGTCTTTTCATTTCTTTATCAACAGATTCAATGCCCGTTTGAGAAACGAGTAAAATAAATAAAAATATAAAACGTAAACAAATATACTTTTATTTAATTGAAGCTGAAAAAAATCATTTTGATGAGCGTATCAATATGGAATGATGAACAGCTCCGTATGTATGATAAATGAGAAATAATAGTTGATCAATGATTATTTCATTCTTTCAGACCCCCATACCCATCGTCCGGGTATCTCATCCCTGTTTGCCTTAAGATAATCCTCATGCGAGCATGCTATGTAGAGCGGTTCGTCATCTCCTTTCAGGAACTCCATCCACC
>Ga0272441_10008073_pt1 | contig 16829 bp, 9 predicted proteins | sample SSMProp6N_FD_193582 | JGI IMG/M metagenome (GOLD analysis project Ga0272441, IMG submission 193582) | Marine sediment archaeal communities from Little Sippewissett salt marsh, Falmouth, MA, United States - SSM-Prop-6N | ecosystem: Environmental > Aquatic > Marine > Wetlands > Sediment ...
CCGTGCAGGACGGGTGCCTGGTGGCCGACGGGCCGCGGAGTCATCTGTTCTACGTCGGGCCGGTCGGCAAGGGCGACTTCAGGAACTTCGAGCTTCTCGTCGAGGCGAAGGCCGAGCGGGGGGCGAATTCCGGGGTGTTCTTTCACACGGCCTTCCAGGAGAAGGGCTGGCCGGGGAAGGGGTACGAGGTGCAGGTCAACAATTCGTACCTTGGCCGGGGCGGGTACGTGGAGCGGAAGCGGACGGGCAGCCTGTACGCGGTGCGGAACATCGCCAAGGCGTGCGTTCGGGACCGGGAGTGGTTCCGCGTGCGCATTCGCGTGGTGGGCGATCGCGTGCGGGTCCACGTCAACGGGCACCTGACGGTGGACTACGTGCAGCCGGCGAGGCCCGCGCGGACGGCCAACCGGGCCGGGCGGGTGCTGTCGCGCGGGACGATCGCCCTCCAGGGCCACGATCCCCAGAGCGTGGTGCGTTTTCGTCGCGTCGCGGTCCGGCTGTTGGCGGACGACGCGGACGCGGCCGGGCCGCCGCGGGCCTCGGCGGCGGGCTACGGCCTGACGGAGGGCCTGATGGGCCGCATCGCCGGTGCCGACCTGCCGTTCATCGACTATCACGTTCATCTTCGCGGCGGGATGACCGTCGAGAAGGCGATCGCCCGGCAGGCGGTGACGGGCATCAACCTCGGCGTGCTGCGGAACATCGGCACGGGCTGGCCGATCGAGACGGACGAGCAGCTTCGGGCCTTTCTGGACAGCGTCGCCGGCCGACCCGTGTTCGTCGGCCTGCAGGTCAACGACCGGGACTGGCACAAGAAGCACTCGCGCGAGCTGCTGAAGCGCGTGGACTACGTCCTCGGCGACACGATGATCATGCCGATGCCCAACGACGACAGCCCGCCGGTCAAGCTCTGGGAGGCCCGGCGGTACACCATCGACGACCCCGAGGAGTGGATGGAGCGATACGTGAAGCACACCCTGCGGGTGCTGGCCGAGCCAATCACCATCCTGGCCAACCCGACGTACCTCCCCCCGGCCGTGAAGGACCGCTACGACGAGCTGTGGACCGACGCGCGGATGAAGCGGGTGATCCAGGCGGCGATCGAGAATCACGTGGCCCTGGAGATCAACGCCCGCAGCGGGCTGCCGCACGAGCGGTTCCTCCGCCTGGCGAAGAAGAGGGGCGCGACGTTCACGTTCGGCACGAACAACTTCAACGACAAGCCGATCGACATGTCCCGCTGCTTTGGGGCGATTGAGAAGTACGGCCTGGCCAAGAAGGACATGTACGTCCCCGCGCCGAAGCGGTGGGTTCGGAACGGGCAGTGACGGGGGATTCGGCGGCGGACCTGCGCCGTTCCGTTTTCGGGCACGTGGGCGCGGGGCCGGACCACCCGCCCCGCAGCCCCGATAGGCACTGCCGGCGCCTCGGCCGAAACGCCGATCAGGATTCGCCTTCGCCTGGAGTGTTCGGCAACCGGGCTGCGTCGACGACGTACAGCAGCTCCGAGGGCAAGGCGATCTTCTCGGCCTCCAGGCCGGCGGCCCGGAGGGTCGCCTCGAAGCGGTCGGCGTAGTGCCTCGCCATGCCCACGTCCCGGCCCGAGAGGCTGGCCGTGGGGAAGGAAACGACGATCCAACGAGCGGGAATGCGGCGCAGCAGGCGTTCCGTGCAGCCGGCCTGCTGCTCGAGGCACGGCAGCATCTTCAGCAGGAAGCACACGTCGGCAGGCCCGGCTGGAAGCTCCACGAGAACGTCCCTGCACTCCGCCTTTCCGCCGGGCAGGGGCGTCCTCGGGAAGAGCCCGTTGGCCAGGTCCACGATCCGCCGGTCGATCTCCCACGCCCGGTACAGGCAGCCTTCGGGCAGGTGCATCCACGGGAGGGCGAAGGGGTGCAGGCCGCAGCCGATGTCCAACACGCGGGCGGGCGGACCGGTGACGGCGAAGATTCGCTCGTAGAACCCATCAAGCAGGGCCAGGCGTTCCCGCGTCGAGGCATGCAGGGCGAGGATGCGGCGGCAGGTGTCCCGCAGCGCGGGGCCCTCGCATGCGGCGGGCGCATCGGCCAGGACCGCCGCGGCCCGGCTCGCGTCCCATTGGGCGAGGTAGGCCCCGTAGACCTGGTGGAGCTTGCGTCGGGCGCGTTTCTCGGCCTCGGCGGCGGACCGGCTCCGTGCCGCGGCCCAGCCGGCCATGCGGCGGACCGTCGCGTCGCAGAGGTGGCGGTACTTGGGCGACCGCAAGATGCGAGCGGCGACGTCCGGGATGACGATGTCTCTGCCCATCTGCAATTCGGCGGCTCACGCGGGCTGCACTCTACCGCCGGCCGTGCCGATATGGTGGTATACTGCCGCCCCGGCGGACAAGCCCACACTTGGCGTACCGATGGATGCGATGAACGTGAAGGCCGTACATCCCCTCCTCCGCTTGCTGCCGATGGTGGCCTTGACGCCGATCGCCTGCGTCGACGCCACGGTGGACAGCCACATGAACACGTTGGCCGAGATTCGCTACGTGGCCGACGAGTCGGGCGACCGCTGGCAGGCGCCGGAGGAGACGATCCGCCGCGGCGCGGGCGACTGCGAGGACCAGGCCCTGCTGCTGCACCGCCTTCTGCGGAAAGACGGCATCGACAGCACGGTCGTCTTCGGCGTCTTGGACGTGGAGGCCGCCGAGACCGGCCACGCCTGGGTCGAGTGCGAGCTGCACGGCGAGCGGTACGTTCTGGACCCGACCCGCCGGATGACCGACGCCCGCGCGGACCTGCCGCCCACGCGGTACTGGCCGGTGATCGACCAGCCCGTCCTGGCCGGCAAGCTCCGCGAGTACCTCGCCCGCACCGGCGACCGGGGCGTGAACGTCATTTTCGAGGCGGCGATCCGGAGACGATCCGCCAACTGATCGGCCGCCCGGGCGGGGTCAGGAGGCGGCCTTCTTGGGAACGGGGTCGTTGCGGGGCGAGGCGGTGTGCTTGCCCTTTGCCTCCCCGCCCGTCTCGGCGACGGGGTTGGTCAGGAGGGCGGAGAGCATCTGGTCCAGGTAGGGCGAGTCGGCGAGGCCGTCCTGCTCCAGGTCCGCCAGGATTCGCCGGTAGGAGGCCAGGGAGCGGCTGAGCGCGGCGCGGTACTCGAACTGCTCGCCGGTGCGGCGTTCCGCGGCGTATTGCGAGGCGCAGAAGTAGAGGAAGAAGGAGATCGGCACGGCCGCCGCGAGCGCCACCACGGCGGCAGCCCAGCCGGACGCGGCGGCCACGATCGGCACGGCGATGCCGGCGACCCCGGCCCCCGCGGCCCCCCCGCCGATCAGCAGCCGGAGCCATCTCCGCTGGCGCGGCGCGCCGCGCTCGGCGAGGCCGTCGAACTGGGTGGACAGCCCCACGTCGGCCGCCTGGCCGATCTGCTCGGCCAGCTTCTGCTGCAACTGTTCGTTCCGTTCGACAAGGTCCGCGATCCGACCGCCGAGGTTGCTGAGGGCCGCTTCGGAGTCGGTGCGGAACGCATCGAGAAGCTGCGTGGCCCGTTCCTGCAGCGCCGCGGCGTCGCCCTCGTGCTGTCGAGCCTGTGCGAGCAGGCTGTCGATCTCGCCGTGGGCGCCGCGGGCCTCGGCCGCCGCTTGCCGCGCGGCGCGGAGCTGGTCGTCGACGGCGGTCCGGGCGTCCGTCGCGCCCGCGAGCGCCTCGGAGAGGGTGCGTCCGGCCGAGCGGGCCTCCTGGAGCGTCGCGCGGACTTCCCCCGCGGCCTCCGCGGCGGCGGTGCGGGCCTCGGCGGTCGCTTCCGCGGCGGCGACGGCGGCGCTGCGCTGCTGGCGGGCGTGCTCGACGAGGCCGTCGGCCGCGCCCTTCGCCGCGTTCACGTCGGCGAGGGCGGCCTCGGCGGCCTGGCGCTGCTGATCGGCGGCGGCGGCCGCGGACCGCGCGGCGTCGAGAGCGTCCTGCTGTCCACGACGGAGCTGCTCTGTTGCCGCCACCGTCTCCCGTTCCAGCGCCGTCAGACGCGAGCGGATCTCCGAGGCCCCCGACAGGTGGTCTTCGACCCCGGCGCGGAGCTCGGCGGCCTGGCCGAGCACACCGGCAACCTCCTCCGCCGCTTCCCGCGCGCCGGCCAGCGTGGACTCCAGCTCGGCTTTTGTCTTTTCAGCCTCGGCGGCCGCTTGGCGGGTTTCCGCGCCCCGGGCCTGGGCGGCCTGGAGGTCCGCCTGGGCCGTGCCGAGCAGCTCCTCCGCTCGCGCTCGGCTGCCCTCCAGCGCCGTGACGGCGCCGCAGGCCGCTTCGAGCTGCTCGCGGAGAGAGGCCTCGCTGGCCTGCCGCTGGTTCTCCGCCGCCGTCGCCGTGGTCCGGATCGCCTCCAGGACGTCCACCTGGTCCTGCCCGAGTTCGGCCGCCTTGGCGGCGGCCTCCTCTTCAAGCTGCTCCAAGCGCCGGCGGACCTCGGCCGACCCGGCCAGGTGGCCCTCCACGGCGCTCTTAAGTTCGTCGGCCTCGGCGAGTGTCGCCGAGAGCTTCTCGGTGGCTTCCCGCCCGGCGGCGAGGGCCGTTTGGGCCTCGGCCGCCGCGGCAGCGGCATCGTCCCGGGCCTCGTGGACCTGCCGAAGCGGCTCCTGGGCGGCCTCGCGGTCCTGTCTCGCGCCGTCGAGCAGACCCTCGGCGCTCGCCCGACTGTCCTCCATGGCCTCAACGAGGCCACGGGCCGATGCGAGTTGCCCGGCCAACGCCGCTTCGCTGGCTTGCCCGTGCTCTTCGGCTGCTGCCACGGCCGCACGAGCCGCCTCCAGGGCCGCCTCCTGCTCGCGGCGCGCCTCGGCGGTCGCGGCGGCGGCCCCCTTCTCGAGTTGCGTCAGCCGCTCGCCCAACTCGACGGCGCGGGCGAGATGGCTTTCCAGGCCGACCGTCTTCTGGGTGGCCTCCGACGCCGCGGCCGAGAGCTTCTCCAACTGCCCGCGCGCGTCGGCAAGCGCGGCCTGTGCTTCCGCCGATGCCTCGCCCGCGGAGACACGGGCCTCGAGGATCTGGCGGACCGGTTCCCGCACGGCCTCGACGTCCTGTCGCGCCCGGCCGAGCAAATCCGCCGCGGCGTCCCGGTCGGCCTGGGTGCCCGCGGCCGCCTTCGCGGCGGCGGAAAGCTGGTCGGCAAGCGACCGCTCGAACTGCTCGCGGTGCTGCTCGGCCTGGGAGACCGCCTGACGGAGGTCGGTTTGGGCCTGCTGGTGCTCCTGCTGGGACCGAGCGGTGCTCTCGGCCGTGTCGGCCTCGTGCTGGTAGGCCTCCTGGGCCGATCGCCACGCCTCGGCCAGGGCTTGGGCGACGCCAGCCTTCATCTCACCGGCCACCTGGGCCAGCGATTCCAACTCCGCGCGCTGCCTGCCGCATTGCTCGACGAGCCCGCGAATCTGGGCCAGGCCGTCCCCCGCGCCGCGGCTGAATTCCGCGGCCGTCTCGCGGGCTGCCTGGGCGTCGCGGGCGTGCTGTTGGGCCTGGTCGGTCGCTTGTCGGGCCGCCTCGCCATCGGCCTGGAGTCTGGCGAGGGCCTCGGCGGCCGCGCGGGCGTGTGCCTCGCCCGCCTGGCGAGCCTCGTCGCGGGCGGCCTCCAGGGCTCGGGCGACCTCCCGGGCCGTGGCGGCCGCCGCCTGGTGCTGCTCCCGTCCCGCGCCGGCGAGCGCCGTCAGTTCCCGCACGGCCTGCTCGGCGGCGACAAGGTGTTCGGCGGCCTGGTCCTTCCTGCCGGACAGCTCTTTCTCGGCTGCCACGGCGGCGTCGCGCAGGGCGCGGACCGCCGAGACGGCCTCTTCGCCCTCGGCGAGCTTTGTCCGAATCGCCTCGCCCGCCTGGTCGGCCGACGTGCGGGCCTCCTCGATCGACTGGAGAGACTCCCGCGCCGCGTCCAGTTCCGCCCGGGCGGCCTGGGCAAGCTCGGACGCGGCCTGTCGCTGGTCGTCCGCCTCGCCCGCCAGCCGGCGGACCGCCTGGACCTGATCCTCGATGTGCTCGCGCGACTGGTCGCGCAGCGACTCCATCTCCTGCTGGGCGCGTTCCAGCGCGCCAAGGGCCTCGGCCCGGTGTCGGCGGAAGGACTCGGCCTCCGACCAGACCTCCGCGGAGACCTCGGACGCCAAGTGCTCCAAGGCCGCGGATTTCAACTCACAGAGGTCCCGCAGCGCCGCAAGCTGCTCATCGGCGGCCCTCTCGACCTCCTCGGCGTGGGTGCGAGCCGCGGTGGCGATCGCGTCGATGGCGTTCACCGCGTCGCCCATGCGGCGTTCCAGGATGACGGTCATCTGCCCGAGCTTGCTGGCGTCCAGGCCGGACGCCATCACGTTCAACTGGAGGCAGAACCGCTGGATCGAGTCGAGGGCCCGCATGACGCCCAGCGCCTGCTCGGCCGTCAGGGGGGTGGGCAGGGCCTCCAGCGCCCTCGTGGCCTTGGAGGACTTCTCGAACAGCTCGTTGCGGGCGGTGAAGGGCATGCCGCGGAGCTCGTCCTGGTGCAGCAGGCTCTCCAGGGTGATGAGGAAGGCCTTCAGCCCGCGGAGCGCCACCTCCACGTTGCTGATCCCCTCCGGCGGCTTCTTGCTCAGCAGCCGGGAGATCTCGGCTAGGCGGCCCTCGAACAGCTCCCGCAGCCGCCGAACCTGGAGGCATTGCTCCTGTGCGTTCCCGACGTGTACGCTCATGCCGGCTTCTCCTTGCGAGTCCTTTCGCCAGGCCCGCCGGTCCCTTCCGCGGCGCAGGATGCACCGCCGGCCGCGCCGGGGACCGGGCGCCCTGCACAGAGGCAATCGGCATAACCTCAGGAGTTCCTGCAGGAATCATGGCTCGGCCCTGCCGGGGGGGGCGGGGACCGCTCCGTCGGGCCGGGCGGCTGGGCGGTAGGCGATCGGCCGGGCGGGCCGTATAATGGGGCCGACCGTTCCGCCCGGCCCCGCAAAGGAGACGCACATGTCTTCTCCGCCCTGTCTTCGGTTCGTGTGGACTGCGCTGGCGTGGCTCGCAGTGTCGGCCCCGGCGGCGGGCAAGCCGCCCGCGCCCGAGAACCTCGCCCTGCGGGCGAAGGTGACCGGGACGTCGCAGCACAGCGCCCCGCACCGGGTGCGCCTCGTGGCGGACGGCAAGATCGCCCCGCCCGCCAGCCGGGCGGACAAGGACAATGCCTGGGCGGCGAAGGGCAACGACCACCCCCGGGGCGTGGAGGTCCGGTTCGAGTGGCCCCGACCGGTGACGATCGCGGAGGTCGTCTACTACGGGCGGACCGCCTGGGTGTGGAACGAGAACTGGCGGGACTACGAGGTCTACCTGGACGACGCGACGTCCCCCGCCGCCAAGGGCCGGTTCGTGCCCGGACACGGGCCGCAGCGGGTCAAGCTGGCCGGGCCCGCGGCCGCCAAGTGCCTTCGCCTCAAGCTGCTGAACCACTACGGCGGGCCGAACCCGGGTGCGGCGGAGGTCCGGGTTTACAGCGTCAGCCCGCCGGAGAAGGCACTGGGCAAGTTCGTCCAGCCGTTCGGCGGGGAGATCGTCTCCAGCGTGCCGCCTCCCGAGATCGCAGAGTCCGCCGAACTGGCCGCGAAGCTCCGCGCGGGCGGGCTGGGCTTCACCCAACTGCTGCTGGTTCAGCGCCACCACATTCGTTCGTCGCACGTCTACACGTACCACTGCGAAGGCCAGCGGGACGGCGGGGGCATCTGGGTCTTCGACGTGACCGACGGTACGCTGACGAAGGTCTTCGACGCGGGGGCGGGTCAGGTCCTCGGCTGCGACCTGTCGTACGACGGGCGGGCCGTCCTGTTCAGTTGGCGGCGCAAGGAGACGGGTGAGTATTACCAGATGTACCGGCTCGATATCGACGTGTCGCCCGGCGCGGGCCCGAGCGCCTCGGGCCTGCGGCAGCTCACCGAGGGCGAGCACTACAATTACGACGGCTGCTGGCTTCCGGACGACACGGTCGTTTTTCTCTCGAGCCGCCGGCCGCAAGCGGCGTACTGCTTCTTCACGCCGGTGGGCATCCTGTATCGCATGAACGCCGACGGTTCGGGGCAGCGGCGGATCTCGGCGAACTACCTCAACGACTTCACGCCCGCGGTCCTGAACGACGGGCGGATCATCTACGGGCGGTGGGAGTACGTGGACCGCCCGGCCATTCCCATCCAGAGCCTCTGGACGATCAATCCCGACGGCACGATGCTCCAGGCGTACTATGGCAACCGGGTGCTGGACCCGGCGACGTTCATCGAGCCGCAGGCCATTCCCGGCTCGACGGCTGTGCTCTGCACGCTGACGGGCCACAACGGCTCGTGCCGCGGGGCGATCGGGATCGTCGACCCGGTCTGCGGGGACAACGCCCAGGCGTCGATCCGCAACCTCACGCCGGAGGTGCGCCTGCGCGGCGTGGGTGTCAGCTCCAACGGACCCCGGGGGCCCTACCAGACGCCGATGCCCGTCGACGAGCGGTACTTCCTGGTCTCCCACGACGGCACGATCCTCCTGCGGGACTACGACCGGACCGAGCAGACGGTCGTCCTCACCCCGCGGGACAGCATGGGCTTCTACAACCCGCGCCCGCTGCGGCCTCGCCCGCGTCCGCCGGTTCGCCCGGCCGTCTTGGAGGACCCCGCTGCCGGGCCGTACGCCGAGCTGTACCTCCAGGACGTCTACAACGGGCTGGGCCCGCACGTACAGCCCGGGGAGATCAAGCAGATCGCGGTCGTCGAGGAGCTGGCGCGGACGCTGATCGACAGCCCCGGCATCCACAAGCCGGCGTTCGGCTACCAGCGGGTGCTGGTCTCGTGCGGGGCGACGTACGTGCCGAAGAAGGTGCACGGGTTCGCCGAGGTCGCCGCCGACGGCTCGGCGTACTTCCGCGTGCCCGCCAAGGTGCCGATCTACTTTCTCGCGCTCGACGCCGACGGCCGGGCCGTCCAGCGGATGCGGAGCTTCACCCACCTGATGGGCGGCGAGGTCCAGGGCTGCATTGGGTGTCACGAGCCGCGCAGCGAGCCCCCGCGTCACGCGCGCCGGCCGGCGGCGCTGTCGGGCCGGGCCCGCCCGCTTACGCCGCCCGAGTGGGGCGCGGTGGGCTTCAGCTACGCCGCGATCGTCCAGCCCGTGCTGGACCGGCACTGCGTGAAATGCCACCACCCGATGCGGGCCCCGAAGGGCATCGACCTGACGGGCGACTACACGGACTACTTCAACGTGTCTTACGAGGTCCTCGCCCGCCGCAACCAGGGCCGGCGGGGCAGCCCCTACGTCAACTGGATCCCCACGTACAACGGCGAGGAGTGGAACATCCTGGAGATCACGCCGAGGGCCTGGGGCTCGCCGGCCAGTCCGCTCGCCGACCTGGTCCTCGCCGGCCACCCGGACGAGGCCGGCAAGCGGCGCCTCAAGCTCACCGAGGCCGAGCGGCGGCGGATCCTGACGTGGATCGACCTGAACGCCACGTATTACGGCACGGCCGAGACGGCGCATCCGGAGCTGCCCGCCTGCCGCCGGATGCTGCCCCCGGACCTTCGCCGCGTGATGGACGACGTCTACGCCCGCCGCTGCAGTGCCTGCCACGCCCGCAAGCGCGTCCAGCCGCTCCTGACGTGGCGCGGGACCCAGTGGAGCGGCGGGCGGGCCCCGTGGGGTGGCATGGGCGTGCGGATCACCAACCCGCAGCGGAACGACTTCCTGCTGGCCCCGCTGGCGAAGGCGGCCGGCGGGACGCAGCGTTGCGGCGATCCGGTCTTCGCCGACACGGCCGACCCGGACTACCGGGCCGTTCTCGCGACCTTCGAGCCCATTACGAAGCGGATGAAGGCCCGCCCCCGCATGGACATGCCCGGCGCGGCGCCCGCCCCGGCCTGTGCGGCCGGCCAAGGACACTGAGTGCTGCGACAAGGGGTTTTTCGATCACGATCACGAACCCTCGGGCGGGTCGGCGTCGTTGAGGCGTCGGGTGATGGTGAGGAAGCGGCGGTCGTCGGCGGCCGCGAGCCGGGCGGCGAATTTTGGGATGCCCCCGACGCGGACGATCACCTCGCCGTCGGCCGGCGTGTCGGTGGCGATCAGGTCGCCGGGGGCCAGGCCGGCCAGGTCGTCGTTTTCGACGGTGACGCCCTCCAGGCCCGCGGACAGCTCCAGCGGCGCGGTGCTGACGCGCGGGGCCGTCGGCGGGGGAATCACGTTGCCAAGGGCCTCGGCGTCGGCACAGAGGCGCATCGTTCCGACGTACTCGCCCACCGACAACTCGAACGTGGCGACCACCACCTCGGTCTCGCCGTCGACGCCGGCCAGCGGGGCGCAGCGTCTGGCGGCGTGGAGGTCCGGCCGCGGCTCGACGGGCCAGGCGGCCGAAAGGCTCCGCGCGACGGACTCGGCAACGCGGCGGAGCACGCCGCGCTCGACGCTTGTCAGCGGCCGGACGTCAGGAGACCAGGCGGCCGACGCGCCCATCAGCCGCTCCGCGATCAGGCTCGCGATGCCCGGGGAGAACTCCACGCACAGGCCGGCGGAGTTCGGCGCGCCGGTCAGCACGTAGCTGCACGTCAGTTCCTCGATGCCGGCGGTGAACTGCTTGGGCGTGCTCCGCGCGAGCCCGGCCAGGCGAACGCCCAGCGCCGCCCGGACGGAGCCCGAGACCGCGGCGGAGAGATTGTGGCAGAAGCCCTCCGCCAGCCAGCGCATCTCGCCCGGCGGGCCGGAGGAGTGATACCACCGGTCCGCAAGCCGGTGGGAAGGCGGGTTGTCACGTCCAGCCTGCTCGACCACGGACGACCTCCCTGTCGTCGGTTCCACGCTACGCATTGAACCACAAGCGCCGGGGGATTCAAAGGTCCGCCGGCCGGGAAAAACCCGAGGGCTACCGCTCGACCACCGCCGTGCCCATCATCTCCAGCCAGAAGAGGCCCGCAATGACCCAGGTCGTGATCGAGATCAGGGCGATGGCGATGCCCAGCGGCCGGGCCTGCTGCCGGTAGTTGGGATACACGCGGACGAAGGCGATCTTCCGCAGCAGCAGCAGGAGCGCGACGACGGCCAGGAACGCGTGGTAGAAGCGCGGGCTGTCGACGGTCCACTGGAGGCCTTCGGGCAGTGTGGCACTGCGGTGGCCGCGGCGCCGGCACGAGGGTTTACGCGGGCTACTTCGGCCGACGTCTCTTGCTGCGCTTGCGTCGCCGGCGGCGTTTGGACGAGGACTTTCCGCCTTTTCCGGCCTCGCCGGGCGACGCGCTGTCGGCAGCGCCGCCCCCGTCGTTCTGTGGCGCCTGGGCTTGCCCGGACGGCTCGGCAAGGCCCTGGCTGCCGCCGCCGGCCGGGGTGGTGTCGGACCGGTCCCGCGTGCGGCCCGGCCCGGCCGCGGCGCCGCGCGCGCCCGACGTCTTCTTTCGCCGAGATCGCCGACCCCGCTGTTTCTTTTTCGAGGACCCGTCTTCCTTCCCACTCGACGGATCGCCCGCGGTCTCAGCCGGCGCCTTGGCGGCGGTCGGCGGGCCGGCCTCTTCCCCGGCAAGCGCGCCGGCGGGCTGGTCCCCGTCCGGCGACCGCCGAGACGCCTCCCGTCTGCGGTGGGCGCCGCGGGACTTGGCCGCCCGATCGTCCTTGCCGCGGGCGCCCCGCCCTTTGTCGTTTCGCTTCCCCGTCTCCCGCCGAGAGGACGCGCCGTTGGACCCCGGCGGGGGGGGCGGGGTGACGTTCCGCTCGACGATGGCTTCCATGCCCACGGCCGTACGCGTGCCGTCGACGAGCTGGAGCAAGACCAACTGGGTGATGATCTGCGTGTCCACGACGCGGCCGGTCACGTCCTCGGTGCGGACCCAGGTGTTCTTCCGGGGCAGGTTCTTGCGGAGCACGTCGTAGGTTTCGTCCTCGTACCGCAGACAGCACATCAGCCGCCCGCACCGGCCGGAAATCTTCGACGGGTCCAGCGTGGCCTTCTGCATCTTGGCCATTCGCATCGAGACCGGCTTGAGGTACTTGAGGAATCGCTGGCAGCAGCACTGTTGGCCGCATCGCTCGTAGTCGGCCACCAGGCGGGCCTCGTCGCGCGCGCCGACCTGGCGCATCTCGATCCGCGTTCGGTATTGGGAGGCGAGGCAGCGGACGAGCTCGCGGAAGTCCACGCGGTGCTCGGCGGCGAAGTAGAAGACGATCCGCTCCCCGCCCAGCAGGTGCTCGACGGTGACGAGCTTCATCTCCAGGCCGAGGTCCCGAATCTGCTGGCGGCAGAACGCGCTGGCCTCTCTCGCCGATTGCTGAAGGTGACGGTAGTCGATCACGTCCTGGGGGTTGGCTGGACGCAGGACGCGCCCGTCCCGGCGGAAGGGCCATTCCGCCCCGTTGGCGGCGGCGAACTCCTTGAGCCGGTCGCGCGTGACGAACCCGCAGCCGTGGGACGTGCAGTCCCCGGGCCGACACACCGGCGCGACGACCTCGCCCAGCTCGACCCCCCGCTCGGTCCGTAAGACGACGTGCGTGTTTCTCGAAGGGGGCGTCTTGAGGTTGTGGCGGAACTCGCCGATGTTCCGCATCAGGCCGTACCGCGCGATGATGGTCGGCCGGGGCTTCGACGGCGAGGCCTTTCGCGGGGCGTGCCGGGTCTGCGTGCCGGGCTTTTCCTCCGCCTGCTGTGGCCCGTCAGGAACGGGGGTCTCGTCGGGGGGGGACGGCGGCGGGGAATTCTCCGCCTGCACGGACACACCGTCGGCCGCGCCCGCGGATTCGGCAGGATCGGACATCCTACAGGCTCCGAGCTGATCTCAACCGCGGCGGCCCGCGGGATAATTCCAGTTGATTCCAGCCCCCGGCCCGTCACCGGGGTCCATACGCCCAAGGGGCGGTGCTCCCGCCGCATGCGGCGGAGCGTCGCCACACCCGCGTTGCCGCGGCAGCAGCGACCCGTCGATTATATCGGCAGAATCGACGCTCGGGAAAGGCCTTTCCGGCGGAGGCGGATCGCGAGGCGGGCCGTGCCACCCGGCGCGCGGGCCGACACACCCTCCCCCGCTCAGGGCGTCTTCGCCGCCTTCAGGCGTTCCATGGGCAGGACGGTGATGTTCCGGTAGGCGACGGGTCCGTGGTCGCCCTGGAACATGATCGGGCCCTTGGCGTGCTCCTTCCCGGTGACCCCGCCGGGCGTGGGGCCCTTCATCTCGACGTTCTCGTGAATGAGCTGCCCGTTGAGGATGACCTTGAGGAACTTCGCGTTGGCCGTCTTCTTGCGGTCGGCGTCGAAGCGGGGGGCGAGGAAATGGATCTCGTACGTGGACCACTCGCCGGGCTTCTTGTACTTCGGCTTCGTCGGCGGGGCCGCGCCGTAGATCGCGCCCATGTCGCCCTTGCCGGGCTTGGCTTCCCGGCCGTGGCTGTCGAGGATCTGGATCTCGTACTCCCCGTGGACGTAGATGCCGGAGTTGGAGCCCTGGGGCACCATGACCTCCAGCCGGAGGATCGCGTCGCCGTGGACGTACTTGCTGTAGATGTCCACGCCGCGGCCCTTGGCGTTGATCAGCTCCGTGCCCTTCTTGGCGACGACGAACTCGCGGGGCTTGTCCTTGTCCGGCTTGGCCGAGCCGACCATCCAGTTGCTCTTGTTTCTGCCGTGCTTCTTGAGCTGCCATTGCTTCAGCTCGACATCCTTGCCGTCGAAGACCACGTCGGCCTTGGGGCCTTTGGCCTTGGCGCCTTTTGCGGGCTTGGCGCCGTCTTGTCTTGCCACGGCCGGCGCGATCTCCGACAGCCCCGCGACCAGCAGGAGCAGGCCGGCACAGAGAACGGTGCGTTTCATCGTGATTCTCCTCTCGCGTGCGTTTCGATGAACTGCATGCTTCCGATGGACGGCAAACGCCCATAGGATACGCCGAGCCGGGACCAAAAGCGACCGGGCACTGCGAAGGCCGGTCCCACCGGCGAATCCGTGGAGACAACGGGAATGGACGCCTTAATGACCCGCCGTGCGTTCCTCGCCGTCGCGGGAGCGGGAACCGCGTCGCTCGTAGCGGCGGCCGAGGCAGGCCCGTCGGCGAAGTCGGCCGGGCGAAGGCCGAACTTCATCGTCCTCCTCTGCGACAACCTCGGCTACGGCGACGTGGGCTGTTTCGGGTCCGGCAAGCACCGCACGCCGCACGTGGACCGAATGGCCCGGGAGGGCATGCGGCTGACGAGCTTCTACTCGACCAGCGGCGTGTGCACGCCGTCGCGTGCGAGCCTTCTGACCGGGTGCTACCCGCGCCGCGTCAACCTGCACGAGAACGAGCGCGGCGGGGCGGTGCTGTTTCCCACGTCCCGGAAGGGACTGCACCCCGACGAGACCACCCTGGCCGAGGTCCTCCGGGCCCGGGGGTACGCCACGGCGTGCATCGGCAAGTGGCACCTGGGCGACCAGCCGGAGTTCCTGCCCACGCGACAGGGCTTCGAGGAGTACTTCGGCATCCCCTACAGCGACGACATGACCGCCCGGAAGGACCGCCCCTGGCCGCCGCTGCCGTTGATGCGGGACGAGCGGGTCATCGAGGCGCCCGCCGACCGCAACACCCTCACTCGGCGGTACACGGAGCGGGCGGTTCGCTTCCTCGGCGAGAACCGCGACCGGCCGTTCTTCCTGTACCTGCCCCACGCCATGCCGGGCAGCACGACCGCGCCGTTCGCCTCCGAGCGGTTTCGGGGCAAGTCGGCCAACGGCCCGTACGGCGACGCCGTCGAGGAGCTGGACTGGTCGGCGGGCGAGGTCCTCACCGCCCTCGGGCGCCTGGGCCTCGATGAGCACACGCTGGTCGTGTGGACGTCGGACAACGGCGCCCCGCGCCGCCGGCCGCCGCAGGGGTCCAACGCCCCGCTTCGAGGGTGGGGCTACACGACGGCCGAGGGCGGCATGCGCGTGCCGTGCGTCGTCCGCTGGCCCGGGAAGGTCCCCGCCGGGGCGCGCTGCGACGCGCTCTGCACGATGATGGACCTGCTGCCGACGTTCGCCCGCCTCGCCGGGGCGCAGCTCCCCGACGGCCGGGTCATCGACGGCAAGGACATTCGGCCGCTGCTGTTCGGCCGGGCCGGGGCGAAGTCCCCGTACGAGTCGTTCTTTTACTACCACCGGGGGCAGCTCCAGGCGGTCCGGTCCGGGCGATGGAAGCTCTATCTGCCCCTGGCGGCCAAGCAGGTCACGTTGGGGACGGAGACGGCCAGGACCGCCGCGAAGCTGTACGACCTGGCCGCGGACATCGGCGAGACGGCCAACCTGGCCGCGAAGCACCCCGACGTCGTGCGCCGGCTGACGGCCTTCGCCGATCGGGCCCGGGCGGAGTTGGGCGACGGGTCCCGCCCGGGCACGGGCCAGCGCCCCGCGGGGCTCGTGGACAAGGCGAGCCCGCGGGTCCGGCCCGCCGGAAACGCCGGGCTCGCGTGAAGGTCCGGACCGTCGCGGCGGAGACCCCGCAGCCTTGGTTCCCAAGCCTCGCCGCTATCGGCTGAAGCGGCCCCTTCTTACGGCGAGGCGCTGCGGCGCCCTTCCAGCTCCGCCAGCATGGCGAGCAGGTGGTCGGTGATCTTCCGCGACGCCTGCACCTCGACGCGGTTGGTCCCCAGCCACGTCTCGTAGCCTCCCAGTTTGTGCTGCTCCGGCGTCGGCAGGTATCCGTAGGACCCGTTGCCGAAGGAGATCGTGAAGGACCGCTTCAGCGGGGTGCGCCGCTTGATCTCGAGCCCGATCTCGGCGAAGACCTCAAACGGGATGGCGACGATGCCCGTCTCGCCGATCCGAACGGCTTGCAGCGGGACGGAGACCTCCTCCGGCGACTTGCTCATCGCGACCGTCCGGCGGGCGTAGGTCTCTTCCCGCCGGTGGCGGGGCTTGGCGCCCGGGTCGCGGTCCAGCACGGCACGGGCCCACTTCAGCAGGTCGGGGCCCGGCTTGCGGGCCCGGAGGGTGAGGTCCTTCATGCTGACTCCCAGCGGGACCCAGTCGTGGTGCGTCACCCCCTTTTCCGCGGCCACGACCTTGGCGGCCAGGTCGTGCGCGACGAAGGTCATCTGCTCGTACGGCTTGCGTCGAGGCGTTTTGGCGGTGAAGTGGATGTTGTTGATGTCGCCGCTGGTCCCGTTGGTCATGATGCCGACGAACGGCGGGTCTTGGCGGTCCGCCCCGAGCAGCTGCTGGACACGATCGGCGAAGAGGCCGAAGTAGTCCGCCGAGATATCCCCTCGCCGGACCCCGCCGACGTAGTGCAGCGAGTAGTTCGCCAGCAGCGCGATGGGTCGGCCGGCCTTCGAGCGGACCGAGAGGAACGCCACTTCGGGGTCGGTCGGCCCGGCCGGCTCGATCAGGCCCGGATGGCGCCGCGGCGGGTTCATGCGGGCCTTGTCCATGCCGCCGAAGGGGTTCGCCAACTCCGGGCCGGGCTTCATGAGCCAGCGGCGGTTGTGGACGTGCTCGGGGGCGCCGGCCGAGCCCCAGCCGATCTTCGCGGGCTCGAGGTTGTTCGCCGCGCGGCGCACGCCGTCGGCGACGCGCCGCGCGAGGAAGCGCTGGTATTCGAACAACGCATCCCCGCCCAGCGGCGCCGTGCCTCGGGCGGGCGTGGCCGAGTGCGTGTGCGTCGAGCACATCAGCACGTGGCTGGGCGGAATGTCCGTCTCCTTGCCGATCCACTGCCGCGCCAGGTCGAAGGCCTCTCGGTGGACGCCGAGGTTGTCGCAGACCACGAAGGCAAGGCGGGTCCGGCCGTTGTCGAGCACCAGGCACCTCGCATGGAGCTCGTCGTGGACGTGCGTGGCGGGAATGGCCGCCCACCCCCCGATGATCGGCTGGCCCAGCGGCGGCGTGATGTTCGCAGCCGCCGCCCCTGCCCGCAGGAGCTTGGGGGG
>Ga0272441_10008074_pt1 | contig 16829 bp, 8 predicted proteins | sample SSMProp6N_FD_193582 | JGI IMG/M metagenome (GOLD analysis project Ga0272441, IMG submission 193582) | Marine sediment archaeal communities from Little Sippewissett salt marsh, Falmouth, MA, United States - SSM-Prop-6N | ecosystem: Environmental > Aquatic > Marine > Wetlands > Sediment ...
GCCAGACCATGGCACCCACGCTCAAGAGGTTATGAGACAGCCTCTCACCGTCCCGCGTCCGATGCGGCCCGACCCAATCCCGACGGACATCGTCCTCAGGTGGAACACCGTGGCCCGGTCCGAGGCGTGCCTGGTCTGCGAGCGAGAGTTCATCCCGCCCATCGGGCCGTGCCTGACCTTCGACAACAGCTGGGGATTCATCTGCCTCGACTGCGCTGATCGGCAAGCGCCGCACGCCGCGCGGTGTACGTCTTCAGCGACAGTGGCACATTGGGGCCGTTTTGCTAAGTCACACTTCGCGGCTCTTTGGCCTGCTTCGGGTGACCTGAGTTGCCTGCCCGACGCCGGGCAAGCGTTCGCTGTTTCAAGGCCTTTCGCCGGGCGAGGATCGCCTCGCGCCGACCGAAGTATACATCCTCCGGCGTCACGTTGCCAAGGGCTTCGTGATACCGGCCGCTGTTGTACCACTGGACGAACGCCGCGATCTCCCGCTCCAGTTCCATCGGCGTCTCGTGCACGTGCAGGTTGACCCGCTCCTTGCACGAGCGGTGGTAGCGTTCGATCTTGCCGTTGGTCTGCGGATGATACGGCGAGGCCAGGATGTGGCCCAGGCCGCGTTCCTCCAGGTACGTCTGGAAGTCGCTGCTCACGAGCGCCGGGCCTCGGTCGGTGACGATCCGCGGCCGCGTGGCCTCATCCATCCGATCCACGCCCGTGGCCTCACAGGCCAGTTCCACCACCTCGCTGAAGGCCCCGGCGTCCATCGACCGCTGCAGACGCCAGGCCAGGATCCGCCGACTGTAATCATCCAGCACGCTGATCAGGTAATACCAGCCCCAGCCGACGGCCTTGAAGTACGAGGCGTCGGTCTGCCACTGCTCGTTGGCCGCCCGGGTCTTGGTGTGGTACTCGCTGCCGGCCGGGAAGGTCCTGACCACACGCGGCTTGACCCAGCCGACTGGATATTCACAGCCTTCGCCATACCTTCGGCACCATGCTGTCCCGTGCCGGAGTCGCTCCCCGGGTGGCTCAGGCAGCTATGCGCCACTCCAGCATTGACCTGACGATGAACGTCTACACGGACCCCCGGCTGCTGGATGTGGCAGGGGCGATGGAGACTTTGCCGGAGCTGGACGGGAAGCCTGCCCCGCAGGCTGGTGCAATCGGAAACTCAAACTGAGCAGTGTAGGCACGTTCAGGCCATGGCCTCTTCCCGCTTCTCATGCCAGGTCTTGTGAACGAAACTGCTGGGTGTGGCTGGTGCCCTGGAGGCGTTGTCGGGGCTGGGAAGTCCGGGCAAGGCTGAGGCTCAGGCAGGTGGGTGAGTGGCGGAGATCACTCCCTCGCCCCGTGGCGGCGGAGGCTGTTTGAGCCACCAACGACGGATGACGGAAGGACCGAATGGTCAGTGGCTCGCCTGTCGTGGCCGCACGCCGCCCGGCCGGGTCAAGTCTACTTGATTGGCGTGCAGGGATGTGCCATATTGGCATCAGGAAAGCCCGGCTGCGGTGCCGAGCACAGGTCAAATGGGAAATGTCGGCTAAGTCAATATGCTGTCATGGCGTGCGTTGCCCGCGTTGCGTCGGCCGTGGTGTTGACAGTCCGGGTTCGGGCAGGTGCGGATCATGGTCGCTCCTGGGTGGTGGTTACGGCCTTGCGAAAACCCACTGCAAACTGTAGCATCGACAGAGGTTGAGGGCAAGTCACCAACAATGGATGACGGAAGGACCAACTCGCCGGCTTGCGCCGGGCCGTAGAGTTGAATACCTGGCAGCGGCAGCGCAGACTTTTGGGGGAAAGGATGATCATGAATCAGTTCGCCATGAAACTCATATTCGTTGTGCTCATTGGCCTGTTCGTCACCGGCACCGTCTGGGCCCAGGAAGAGAAAACCATTCCGGACGCCCAGACGCCGACTTTGGTCAGCAAGCCGAAACCCGTCCGCCCGGCGTGGACGCCTGGCCGGACCATCAACAAGGCTAGTTGGGACTACAGCGGCCCCGTCAGTACCATCTACACCGCAGCCAACACCCCGGCCACACCCAAGCTGCAGGACTTGCCGCTCAAGGAGTCGGTAGAGCAGTACGGAATCACCTGGACCTTCGACAAGCCGGTCCGCGTGGGCCAGTTCATCACCGGCGACTTCTACGTGGTCGGCCCGGTCACCGTGGTTAGGATCGACCCTAAGCCGCTCTTCGGCGAGGAACTCGACAAGATGTCCGACCGGTGGCCACTGATTAACAAGTCGGGCGTGCAGGAAAGCAAGTACGAAGGCAAGCGGGCTCGCAACGGCTCGGTGCTCAACCAGGGCGTGACCGGCAAGCGGGCCACCTTCGGCGGCTTCGACAGCCGCCTGGCCCACACCATGTACGACCCGGAACAGTTCGCCCACTTGCCCATTGCCATGAAGCCCGGCGACTCGCTCTTCTCCAACATCAGCAACGACGAGCCGCTCTCGGCCTACGACGGTCACGGCCAGCCGGTGCTGAGTTCGGCCGTGCTGACCTGCATGGCCGAGCCGGTCCCGGCCGACGCCTTCCGCCCGTCGTACTGCGACAAGGAGAACAAGACCTACCTGGCCCGGAACCTGCATCGCGAGTTGCTCTACGCGCTGCCCCGCCCGGAGACCGCCCCGGCCAGCCTCTCGGAATTTGCCCGACTGTTCCAGCGGCCCTGGCAGGACACCGTGGCCTGGGGCTACGCCAACGCCGAACTGAACTCGCCGCGCTACGGCCAGCGGATCACCAACTCGGTCTCCACCGTGGCCCTGCTGCTGCAACTGGATTACCCGGCCCTGGACAAGGAGAAACTGCTGGTTCACTACGTTCAGTACGGCATCGACCTGTGGGGCATCGTGCGAGCCGGTTTCCCCGGCTGGAAGGGCCACGGCGGCTTCTGCGGCGGGCGCAAGTGGACGCTGATCTTCTCCGGCATGATGCTCGGCGACGACGACATGCGTTCGCCCAACAGCAAGTATCCCGAGCTGCTGTTCGGCGAAGACACCCAGACCGCCGCCGGCAAGAGCTGGTCGGGCTTCGATGTGGTGTTCACCAGTCACCCGGCCTGGTGCGACGCCGTGAAGAACTCCCCGGAACTGGAGCACCCCTCGAAGTGGGCGGAGATCCGCGAGAAGGACCGCTATCGTCGCGGCGACCAGAGCGAAGGCTACCGGCGGTGCTGCACCAGCGTCGAGTGGCCCGGTGAAGCCCTGGCGGCGCGGCTCATGCGGGCCGAAAGGTACTGGAACCACGAGCCCTTCTTCAAGTACGTGGACCGCTGGATGGACGGGGAAGACATTCACGCCACGGCCAAAGTGGTGCTGGACGCCGCCGAAGAAGACGCCAAGAAGGCCGGTAAACCTTCCTCCTATTCTCAGAGCAAGTGGCTCCTCACCCAGCCGCGCAGCAATCCGTTCTTCCTGGACATGTGGGGCAAGTATCGTAAGAATCTGCCGGCACCTCTGGGCGAGACCAAGGTCCCGGCGAGCCCGAAAGGCGTAGAGGGCCCTCCGGCGAGAGAAGCAACTCCTGCGGCAAAGTAACCGGGGAAGACCCGGGTTCGTGTGCACCGGTCGGCTTGTCAGGCCGTGCGGCACCGCAGCCCTGGATTCGGTGCTGAACGGGAGGAAAAGGAACATGGCTGAGAGGGTGGCAAGAAACTCGGTATCGATACTCCTGGGCGCGACCTTCATGGTGTTGTGCGCCGCACCGCTGCTCCTGCGGGCAGCAGACGAACCGACAACGGGCGCGCCGCCGCGGGGCAAGTACTTTCAGGAGATTGTGGACGCGGAAGAGAAGGCCGGGGCGTTGGCCCTGCCGCCACTGCCGATCTACAAGGCGAAGAACGCTCCGGCGGTTCCCAAGGTCGAGGACCTGCCCAGGAAGAAGATGCTCACACAGTACGGGATCACCTGGACCTTTGACAAGGAAGTGCCGGCGGGCCAGTTCATTAGCGGCGATTGGTACGTGGTCGGCGAGGTAACCGTGGTGGCTATCGACCCCAAACCGCTCTTCGGTGACGAGGTGACGGAGCCACCGATCGACACCAAGAACAAGACGGTACAGGAGAGCAAGTGGGTCAGCCAGCGAGCCCGTCATGGGGCGATGGTGAATCCGCCGGCGCTGAGACTGCCCGCGCACCTGACGGCGGCCGGGTTCGACAGCCGTCTGCCCTCCGGCCGCTACAAGCCGGACTTGTTTGCCCACCTGCCCATCGCCCTGAAGCCCAACGAGGCCCTTATCTCTACCATCAGCCGGGGCAATGAGGAACTGACCACCCTGGCCAGCGGCTGGGTCGACGCCTTACGCTCCTGCGCCGTGCTGACTTGCCTGGCGGAACCACAACCGGCGGATGCGTTTCGGCCGTCCTACGGTGACACGGCCAACAGCAAGATCTATCTGGCCCGCAACCTGCATCGCGAATTGCTGTCTAACCTGCCCCGTTTGCCCGGCATGCCCGAGAGTCTGCATAAGTACGCCCGGGTATTCCAGCGGCCCTGGCAGCAACTGTGCGACTACGGCATCTCTTGTGCCATCGAGAACATGCCTCACTACGGGCAGGGAATCAACGAACTCGAGGGCGAGGCCACGTTGCTGCTCCAGATGGACTACTCACCCGAGCAGAAGGAGCGGCTCGTCGTCAACCTGGCGCAGGTGGGCATCGACTTGTGGGGGCAGGTCCGCCTGAACTACTCCTGGATGGCCGACGGGGCCCACCACCAGGGTCGCAAGTGGCCGATCGTCTTCGCCGGACTGATGCTGGGTGACGAGCAGATGCAGTCGCCGAAGAAATACTACCCCAAGTGCCGGTTCGAGGAAGACGACCAGACGGCCATGTGCCCCTACACCTACAACGGCAAGACCTATGAGCGGTGCTGGACCGGGGCCAAGGCTTTCTTCGTCGGTCACAACCCTTGGGACGTCGAGAAGGGCGAAGGGCCGACGAACGTCTGGGAACTTGGTTGGGGGCCCATCGAGCTGTTCCATCCCAAGGACTGGCCGCTTCCCGGCAAGCCGGTTCTGGGCAGTGACGGCTACCGCATGTCCAACGCCAGCCCGGCGTGGGTGGGACTGGCCCTGGCCATTCGCCTGATGCACCAGGAGAAGGCCTGGGGCCACGACGCCTTCTTTCCCTACGTGGACCGTTGGATGACCGAGGACGATACCGAGCAGATCAAGGTCCTCAAGGAGTGGGGCCGAGAAGACCGGACCCAGAAGAAGTTCGGCGACTGGAACCGGCAGGGTTATGTCAGTAATCGCCCCAAGTGGGTCAAGGAGATGTGGCGGAAGTACCGCAACAGCATTCCGCCCGGCCCCAACGGCGAGAAGACGCCTCCGGCCGAGACGACGTGGAAATAGACAACCCGCCGGAACCGCGTGCTCGGCAGCTTGAGGTGTGAGTGAGTGATCCCGGTGTGCCTACGGCCCATCCTGATCGGCAAGGCCGCAGGTCGAGCCTAACGTGTGGGCACGTCGGTGGGGTGGGGTCAAACCGCAGAACGAGCCTTCTCGATTGGCCAAGTGCGGGCTCGCAAAACACTAACGGATGAGATAGAAGGAACCCTTTATGAGATATCTTCTGACCGTGAGACAGGTTGTGTGCCTCGGTGCGGCTCTGTTGCTGGTCGCGGGCGCGTCGTGGGCCCAAGCAGATTCAGACAGGGCAACTGATGAGGATTCCTCGGCCGCTCCGGAGGTCAAGTCGGACATAGCGCCGGCTAAGGCCGCCGGAACGAAGGTTGAGGAACCGCCGCCGATGAAGTACCCGTTGCTGCCCACGGTGGTTTACACCAAGGCCAACACCCCGGGCACACCGAAACTGGACGACCTGCCTCGCAGTACGGCATCACTTGGACTTTCGAGAAGCCGGCTCGGGTCGGGCGGTTCGTCAACGGCGACTACTACGTGGTCGGCCCGACGACCATCACGGCGATCGATCCCAAGCCGCTGTGGGGCGACGCAGTGGGGGCAACGATTCACCAAGGGGCGGTTCGCGAGAACAACTATCCGGGCAAGACAGCCCGCAACGGCTCGACGCGGAACCCGCTGGGCAACGGCAAGGCCGGATACGATAGCCGCATCCCCAGCGAACGGTACGATTCGAGCCAGTTTGCGCACCTGCCGATCAATATGGCCCCGGGCGACAGTCTGGTGTCGACCATCAGCCGGCCCAACGAGCTGATCAAGCACTTCAGCGGGGACCACGTCGACCCGCTGAGCAACGCATCGGTGCTGGCCTGCCTGGAGAAGCCCGTGCCGACGGATGCGTTCCGCCCGTCGTACGTCGATACGAAGAACTCACCCGTCTACCTAGCACGCAACCTGCGGCGCGACCTGCTGCGCAAGTTGCCGCGGCCGAAGATGTCGAACCCGAAGCTCGATCCGCCGGCGACGCTCGAGGATTACGCCCGCGGTGTTCAACGGGTGTGGCTGGACCAGGCGGAGATGGGCTTCGCCGCGCCGACCGAAAACATGCCGCACTACGGCCAGATCATGGCCCAGCAACTGGGCGAAGCGACCTTGTTGCTGAACACGGACTACTCGGCCGAAGAGAAGGAGCCGCTGCTGGTCGGCATCGTCCAGATCGGCATCGACTTCTACGGCCTGGCCCGCGGCGGGATGACCTGGCCGGCCCACGGCGGGATCTACAGCGGGCGCAAATGGCCGATCCTGTTCGCCGGCCTGATGCTGGACGACGAGGGCATGAAGTCACCGAAGACGGGGCGGCCCAAGCTGCGCTTCCAGGAAGACGACCAGACGGAGTTTGGGCCGGTCACCGTGCAGGGTAAGGCCTACGAGCGCAGCTTCAGCGGCTCGCGCGTCATCTTCATGGGCCACAGCCCATACCGTATCGGCGTCCTGGAAAATCACTGGGAGAAGGGCTGGGGAGTGATCGACGTGGTGCCTCCGAGCGAGTGGCCAAAGCGGCCCGACGGCGGAGACGTCCTGGCCAGCTTCGGTTACCGGCGGGCCAACACCAGCCCGGGCTGGGTCGGCCAGGCCCTGGCGGCGCGGATGATGCACGCCGAGCCGCTCTGGAATCACGACGCCTTCTTCGCCTACGTCGACCGCTGGATGACCGAGGATGACTCGAAGCAGAACGAGGCCATGAAAGAAGCCAGCTGGCGCGACTACACCAAAGTGAAGCTCGGCCGCATGGGCCGCCAAGGCTACATCAGCGGCCCCGGGGCCGCGTGGGTCGGCAAGATGTGGGAAACCTATCGCAACAACCTACCGCCGGCCCCCGACGGTCACAAGGACCCTAAGGCTGAAGACACTTGGAAATAGGCGGTGGGAGAGTGGCCAGCCCGTGAATCTCGCCCACCGGGTCGGCAGCATTGATGCGGCTGTTCAGATTGCGTGACAAGCCGCCACGCATCCGTTGCATCCAGCGTCACTTGGGTCGTCACCGGAACGCGGTCGGCGGGTTTCAGTTGTGTAACCGTACGCGGTCCGGATGCGGCGCCGCCCTTGTGAAATCCTGGGGAGATCATTGTATGGCGAATCGACGGATGTTCCTCGCGTTGTCGCTCTTGGCGGCGTGTGTTGTGCCGGCCATGGTCACTGCGGCGTGCGGGCAGGATGCCCCGCAACCGTCTGAGCGACCTGTGCAGACCGGCAAGCCGGGGTCGAGCTACGAGTCCGACCCGGGCAACTATGTCGAGGAGCCGACCGGGAACATGGGCAAGGACGCCCCGGTGGCCGAGCCTGGTGACGCGGCGCACCCCGGTCCTGCCGACGCAGCGCGGCCGGGACCGGTCCTGAGTGACATTGAGCGCAAGGCCAACGAGGATGGGCTGAAAAAGACGCTGGAGCGGTTGGCTCCCGGCACGCGACACACGTTCGTGATGATGCCGCTGCGGGACGGCACGCGCCTGGCCACGGACATCTTTCTGCCGCCTGAGGGCGACGGTCCGTGGCCCACCCTCCTGCTGCGGTCGCCGTACTACCGCTGGGGCCACGCCTCCCTGGCGGCCATGGACGACGTGCCGGCGGTGCTGGTGCTGCAGAACATCCGCGGCCAGCACGGGTCCGAGGCCGGCCCGTTCGACCCGTACACGTTCGACTCGGAAATCAACGACGGCTACGACGCCATCGAGTGGGTCGCCGCGCAGAAGTGGTCCAATGGGAAGATCGGCATGTCCGGGGCCTCGGGCAGCGGCATGGCCCCGTGCAATGCCATGTGGTCGCTGGCACCGCACCTGACGATGATCGACGTCAACATCACGGCCGACAATGCCTACCTGCACTGGACGATGAACAACGGGGCCCGGCGGTTCACGTACAGTTGGTATCAGCAGCGCGGCGTGGTCAGCAAGGGTGGCGAGTGGCCGCGGCCGACGGTACGGACCTATGATGTCGCCGCCTATCACCGGCGGATTGCGGAGATCGGGCCCAAGTCCAAGGCCTTTTATCGCATGAAGGGCGGATGGTTCGACATCTTCAGTGAGGGAGCGTTGGACGCTTTTGTGGCTCTGGCCCCGTCAGGCCGGGCCTACCTGCGCATGGATCCCGGCGGCCACGGGCCCATCGGCGGCGACCTGACGTTCAAGGCCCGCGGCGGCATGGAGCCCCTCGGCCTGAAGGCGGCGCGGCTGTTCACGTTGAAGAACGCCCTGACCGGGAAGATTCCCGAGAACACAACGTCGTGCCTGATGTACTACCTGATGGGCGACGGCAAAGACCCGGAGGCTCCCGGCAACATCTACCTGTCGACCGATCACTGGCCGGTGGCCAATACCCCGACACCGTACTACCTGCGCAAGGACGGCACGCTGACGCTCGAGGCCCCGGCCGAGAAAGACGCCGCGCTCAGCTACGACTACGATCCGCGGAATCCTGTGCCCTCCCTTGGCGGCAACTATGATGTTACGGACCCGAAGCGCCTGCAGATCGGCCCGCTGGACCAGCGTCCGCTGGCGGACCGCAAGGACATCCTGCGTTTCGCCACCGCCCCGCTGGAGGCGCCGGTGGGCATCACCGGCAAGGTCTGGCTGGAACTCCACGTCTCCAGCGACTGCCCGGACACCATGTTCACGATGAAGCTGGTGGATGTCTACCCGGACGGTTACCAGGCGGTGATCCGCGAGTCGGCCATGCTCGCCCGCTGCTGGACAGGGGAGGACAAGCATGCCCCGCTGGAGAAGGGCAAGGTCTACAAGCTGTCGATGGACTGCTGGAGCACGGCGATCGTGTTTGCCAAAGGTCACCGCATTGCCGTGCACGTCTCCAGTTCCAGCGAACCGGCCTACGAGGTGCATCCCAACACGTACGAGCCGGCCGAATCGATCGACGAGGCCAAGGTCGCCCACAACACCGTGCACCTGTCGGTGGACCACGCGTCGAAACTCGTCTTACCGGTGGTCGATCCAGAGACGTATATGAACTAAGGATACATTGGCGGAGGTGGGGCACTCTTTGCAGCTGACATTTCGTCAGCGGACGGTACCGAGCCGTTCGCGGGCGCCGGGGACCTCGACGATGGGCCAGGAGGCGCGGCGCGGGTCTTCGTACGGCCCGATCTTCTCCACGGGGATCGCCTTGAAACCCAGCTTGAATGCAGGCGATTCGGTTTTCAGACGCCAATCATCCTCCTGCGGCGCAACGAACACCGGATCGGCCACAAGCGAGTGGCGGTCAAACCCACGGTCCTGAAGTGACTGCCATTCGTCGAGCGGCTTAACAAACTGGCCGGTGGCGATGGGCAAGCCATTGTGCCAGACCAGGTTCCTGTCGGCCTCGTTGTGACCAAAGGGCATGTCCCTGAAGCTGTACAGTTTGGCGTTCGGATCGTGGTAGTAGAAGATGTTCGTGGACAGGACGTTGCCGGACATGGTCAGCCCTCCGGGCAGGATCGCGTCTTTCGGGTGGGTCGCCATGCCCCGCATCTTCTGCCACGCCGGCTCGTCCGCGACCGACTCGTAGGCTTTGACCATCGCGGCGATGCTGCCCCGCCAGTAGGGGGAACGGTCTGTCCATCCATTGCAGATGACCTGGCTGCCGAAGTGGTCGATGAAGATGTTATTCTCGACGCGGGTGTCGCGGGCATTGTGAAGGTACACGGCGGACCCCGCGCAGCGGGCCACGATGTTGCCGATCACGTCCACGCCGGCGCAATTGTCATCCAGGTAGATCCCGCGGGCCGCGGGATGCGGGCTGATCCATCGGTCACTCGTACGGCCGTCTCGGCCGAAGCCCGGACAGTCGTGGAGATAGTTGTAGCGGACGACGGTGCCGCGCGCGGAAAGCCAGTCACAAAGCCCGCTGTAGAGGGCGCCCGTGTCGTCGGTCTCCAGATTGACGTGCCGAACGTGGTTGTACTCGATGAGGTGGTTGTTGCCGCTGAATTCGATGCCTGTGCGTGGGCCGTCGTGGATGAGATTGTGCGTGGCCCGGTTGCCCACGCCGCCAAGGTCGATGCCCATGCCGGCCTTCTGAAACACGCCGACGTGGTGAATGTAGTTGTTGTCGGCGTAGTTGTCCGCAGGGACGAGCTTCTGGCGGTCTCCGCCCCTGATCACGATGCCGCTGTTGCCGCACTCCGAGATGTCGCAGCCGGCCACCCCGTTGGCCCGGCCGCCGGACACACGCACGCCGGACCCGCCAAAATAGCCCACCTTGCTGATGACGCAGCCGGCGACCAGGCAATCGGTGGTGTTGTTGAGAATCACCGCCGTGTTTTGACAACACTCGATGTCGAAGCCCTGGATGGTGACATGTGAGGTGCCCTGTCCCATCTCGATGATGCTCTCGAGCGTTGGCGCCACCACGGCCTTGCCCTCGAGCGGCGCGGGCGGCCAGAAGTAGAGCTTGCCGGCCTCCTGGTCCAGATACCACTCGCCGGGGGCGTCGAGTTCCTCAAAGAGCCCCTGGACGTAGTAGCGGTCGCCGGGGCGAATGGCGTAATAGCAGTCGGCGGCAAGGGCTATCGCGCGGCTGTCGCGATCGACCGAGCGGATGCGGATAATGTTGCTCCGCCAGTTGTAGCGCGGGAAGATGAAGACGTCGCCGTCCTGGCAACGGGCCCAGGTGCGGGCGTTCTCCGCCTTGAACTGGAAAAGCCTTTTGGATTCGCCCGGCAAGTTGCTGTACATCGACACGATCTTGCCGTCCACATAGGCCCAGCCGCCTGCGACGGGGTCTTTCGGGACGAAGTTCGGGTAGCGGGCCATGATCTGCCGCCGTCCGTCGAAGAAGAGCTGCTTGAAGGCAACTCCCTTGAGCCCCTGGCCGGACACGTCGGCGACCAGAATCTGATCCTTGTGCGGTGTAAATCCTGTGATGACCTTGCCGCCGACCAGCCTGGGTCGCTCTTGGCCGTAACCGCGGTAGACGACCGGGGCCTCCGCCGTACCGGAATCCTCGGCCGAGAGCGTGAACGTGCGTTCCAGGAAATACGTCCCCGCGCGGAGGTTGACCGTGACCGGTGTGACCGGGGCCCCGGCCTTCTTGATCCTGCGGACCTCGTCCCGCGCCCGGTCGAGCGTGGCGAAGGGCTTCTCCTTCGTTCCCGGATTGCCGTCATGGCCGTCGACCGCGACGAACAGCGACAGGCCGTCCGGCTGGCCGAGGGACGCAGGTATCTGTCCCGCCGTCGCCACAACCGCTAGCAACATCATGACGCCCGCAGAGACCGCCTGAGCATATCCGTTCATCCGATGCTGTTCTCCAATCATTGAGCGGGCCGCGATCCCCGTCACTGCCCGGCCTGCTGCGTGACCGCGTGGGCCAAGGCGTAGAGTTGCCCGACGCGCTCCGTCCAGCCGCTCATGACAAACCAGGCGTTCCCTTCGTCCTTCTTCCACTTCGCCAGCAAGGCGTGGTAGTAGGTACTGTAGTCGACCGAGCCGTGCTTGACGAAGTCCGCATCCGTGGCGCCCTTGGCCCGCCAAAGGTTGAGCTGCTGCTCGTCGAGGAACCCCTGGGCGCGGTCGGCCAGGTCGGCTCCGAGCCCGGCCTTGAGGGCCGGATCGGTCAGTGCGGACTCAATGGCGATGCGGGCTTCACATTCCTGGAGGCCCTCGCGGATGAGTTCGAGGCGAGCCGTGGCGACGGGCCCGTCGGGCCCCGGAGCCAAGTGCCAGTTGTAGATGTTCAGGTTGTGCCAGTAGGCCTCCGTGTAGCGGTCGGTCACCGTGTTGCCGAGGCGGCCGCGCGTGTCCTTGAGGCAGTACCAGAAATCGGCCCCCAGCCGCCCCAGGCCGCGCTGCTCGCCAGTGATCTGACACTCGGCCTCGTGTCGGATGCCGCTCAGGGAGAGCTGGTGCAACTGGACGGATCGCCAGTACTGCGAGTGAAGGACCGGCTTCTGCCAGCCGTAGGTGCGAGCCAAGGCCGGATTGATCGTGTAGCGGAAACTGAGGGCCAGCGTCGTGTAGCCGACGGAGGCGATATCAAAGAGCGCGCCTTCACCCGATGGCTTTTCGCGCCATCGGCAGTGATGCGAGCATGAGACCCACTTCAGGCCGCCGGAGACCTCATGGAGGGTCTGGACGTCTTCCTTCGTGGGCCACCAGTCGGAGATGACGCCGAGCATCATGGCCTTCTCCAGTCCGCGGCGGGCCATTCGCTCGCGGATGGCCTGCCACAGCGGCGCCCAGAGGGCCTTACCCGCCGGGTCGCCGTACTTCGGCAGGCAGACCATCTCGGTCTTGCCAGTTGAAGGGTCGATCACAGTGACGGGCGGGCCCGAGTCCTTGTAGGCGTTTCGAGCGTTCAGCCGGGCCTTTTCCTCGATGGCGTATTGGCTGTCGCCCTCCTTGGGGACCGTGTACTTGTCGGGCGGCGGATTGAGATAAACGTCCCAGACCCAGAAGCAGACGATGTCGGGCTTGCCCATGTTCTGTTGGACAAGGTCCAGGTACTTGTCCATGACAGTGAAGTCGTACTCGTACTGTCCGTCACCCTTGCGAACCCAGCGGACCATACTTTCCTCATTGCCGAGATTGGTACGGGCAACGAGCGGCACGTAGATGATGTCACCGCCGGCCTGGCCGATGTGCTTGAGCGACTGTCCAATCATCTGCCAGTGCTTCTCGGACCACAGGGGTATGCCGTACTGCACGGCCAGCGTGTCGGGCGACTGCACCAGTTCCACCCAGGTCCGCCACTGGCGCGGCTCGGGGATGATCCACTCGCCCACGGCGAGCTTCACGGGAACGTCGGCCAGCTTGCCGCTGTCGGCCTCGATCGTGAGCTGCCCCACATATTGGCCGGACCTGGCATCCTTGGGCACGCTGACGGTGACCCAGATCGGGACGATCGGGCTGGGCTTGCCGAGGGGTGACACGGCGTCGGCGGAATCCAGAAGAATGTCCCGGCCGACCGGCCGGCCGTGGCCACCGATCGAGTCGGCCCAGGCCTGCGCGTAGCGGATCTGGATGCACGAGGCCGGGATCACGGCCTCGCCGTTCCTTAGGTCATTCGCAATGGCCTTGAGGCCCTTGATCGCATCGTCCGTCGCGACAACGACCTTGCCGTTGAAGACACCACCGCGGGCGCCGATGAGATTGATGACGGGAGGCCCTAGGTCCGCGTCGTGGTCGTCATGGATGTCGGACGTGTACACACGAACAGCGGCGGGCCCGGCGCCGGTGGTCGTGTCCTGAGCCGCCACGGGCCTGTTCCATGCGACGGGGAGCATGGCCAACGTCGCCACGGTTAGCAGTCCAATTCGCGTTACTAATGCATGGCTCATGATAGCATCTCCAGAATGGCAGGATGTCGTAACGGCCCAACGCCGCGACCTGCACGGTGAAAACCGGCCCGAGAGGCCTAGTGTCGGATTGATTCCGGCGGTATGCCGCAGATGGCCGAAACGCCCGCCACCCCGCGGGGATATTCAAGGTTTAACTCGCCGGTCGGCCCCAACAAGCACGTGAGGAGATGCCGGTGACGCGATGGACCATATTTTTGGCGGCAGTGTTCACGATCTTCAGTGTCTCGCTGACGAGCAAGGCGGCGGTGCGCATCCAGGTCAGTGATCTTGTGGCTCCGGACGTTGCGATCCCCGAGGCCTCCGACATCGACGCGGCCCGCCCGGTTCTCATCGTCGGGGCCCGCAACGGTGTTTTCTCCGGGAAGCTCCTGGTCAGTTCCGACGAACCTGTCGAGGGGCTGAAGGCGGTGCCGAGCGACCTGAGCAGCAAAGGCAGCACCATACCCGCCTCCGCAGTGCGAATCCGTTACGGCGTGGGCTGGGAAGACCGGACAGGCTTCGGCCGGCCCAGGGGGCTGGACGTTCTGCAGGATTCGCCGCCCGATCGCTACTCGCTGACCTCTGTCTGGATGACCGTGACCGTTCCACGGGACGCCGCGCCGGGCGCCTACAAGGGCACTGTAACCGTGACGGCCGGGCAGGCTGATCCTGTCGCGGTGGCGATCGAGTTGCGCGTCGCCGATTGGGTGTTGCCAAGTCCGGGCGACCACTCGTCCTGGATGGAACTCGCCCAGTCGCCTGACACCCTCTCGTTGGAGTACCGGGTGCCCCTGTGGTCCCCGGAGCACTGGAAGCTCATCGAACAGTCGTTTGACCTGATCGGCCATATGGGCAGTCGCGTGGTCTACGTTCCTTTGATTTGTCACACCAACCTTGGCAATGCCGAGTCGATGGTCCGCTGGAAACCACGCCCGGCATCCGGCGACAACGGCGACGCCGCGCCGCAGTACGACTTCGACTTCTCGGTCATGGACCGCTACCTCGATGCGGCCGAGAAGTTCATGGGCCGCCCCAAGATCGTAGTCTTCAACGTCTGGGACGTGTATCAGCAGGATCGCTTACTGGCCAAGGGAAAGCCCCGGAATCTTGCCCCCGAATCCGATGACGAGAAGGGAACCGCCACACCGGCGCACAGCACCGGACCGGTGGTCACCGCAGTGGACTCCGCCACGGGCAGGAGCGACCCTCTTACGCTTCCGCGTTTCTCGGACCCCAAGGCCGTTTCTTTGTGGAAACCCCTGTTCGCCGAACTGCGCCGCCGGATGGCGCAATGCGGCCTCGAGAAGGCGATGCTTCTCGGCATGTTCACCGACGCGGCACCCACTCGCGAAGAGACAGCGGCTCTCGATGAGATTTCCGGCGGCCTGTTGTGGGTCTCCCACGCTCACTTCAACCCGGGCCGAGCCAAGAACGCACCGAAGGCTGGGTATTGGACTGTCCATGAGAATCTGATCCTCACGTTGAACCCAGCCAAGGGGCGGACTTACGGTTGGCGCGAGCCTGATCTGCGAGCCGCCCACTTTCGTAGCGTCGAGCTCGATCGCATGCCGCCCAGCACTGCGCGATGTTTGATGGAACTTCAGATCACCGGCAAACAGCGAGGCATCGGGTACGTCGGCGGCGACATCTGGCACGTCATCCGCGACAAGCGCGGACGCCGGATTGGCATCGTCACGGATCGCTACCCGCAGTCTTACTGGCGGAATCTCGAGATGCGGTCTTGCCTGCTCGCACCAGGTCCCGATGGCCCGGTCGCCACGTCGCGCTATGAGAACGTCCGCGAAGGCATCCAGGAGTGCGAAGCCCGCATCTACCTGGAACGTGCCCTGACGGACGACGGTCTGCGCGCCCGGCTCGGCGAGGCCTTGGCCGATCGCGCCCAGAGACTGCTCGACGATCGCCAACACGCCCTGTGGCGTGACAAAGGCCTGACCAACGAGGAGATCCGGACCATTGGTTCAACCACCAGTTGGATACGTGAGCTGAAGTTTGACCAGCGGACTCTCATCGACCGGCCGAAGGAAGGCTACCTGTGGTTCCAGTCCTCCGGATGGCAGGAACGCTCGGAACAACTGTACGGCCTGGCCGCCGAAGTCCAGAGGATCCTTGCCGTAGAGTAGTCGGGTTGCTCTTGTGAAACAAGACGACACAGGATTTCTGTCGTGGTGCTTTTGCAGCAATTAGGATGCATTTCGGCTGACGCCAAGGTCGGCCGCTTGAGTGACCAGCAATATTTGGCGAATATGCTCTGTGAGCCAGATGCCGTTCAGCGGTAAGATTCACGGAAAATGGTCCCTATCTCACCCGGGGATGTTGGCGCCGTCACGATAGAGAAGCAGTCTGAGGCAAGTGGGTTGGTGGGGCATCGCTTCGTCCAATCTGAACCACATCCCCGCGATCCCACCCCTGCTCGCACAGACTGCAGCGCTGTTCTGTCACCTCCTGTCACTCTATGGCGTGACATGGCACCAACATCTCGGGTTATAATGTTACGTACTTGGACCTTCGGGTTCGGTTCAGAACGATGCGGTGCCCCCGTTGAAGGTCATTCTGAGGTAGAGCCTACTTCGATGGTTGGCCGGACGCCTTCTCCCGGGGACGGGCTTTGAGAAGACCAGCTTCGGGGCTTCCGAGGTAGCCGAGGGGCTGCTCGTCGGGCCGCCGGATGCGATGTCTTCCAGAAGAGCGCCTGCCGGAGGGCGAACCGAGTCGGGGAACTCAATGGACACTGACTGCGTCGCCGGCGAGCAGGTGATGCCAGGCGTGTGGCCCCGGCGGCCCCGAAGCCCCGACAGTGATCTTGCCCGAAAACGCCCCACCTCGTGCCCCGACCATGGAAATGGCCTGCGGGCCGCCCAAGTCCCGGTCGGTGGCGTCGTGGATATCGCTGTTCCAGGGCCTGATGACAGCCGGCGCGGATACCGGCTCGCTCTGGCCCATCGCGCATTCGGTCATTGCAGGAGCCAGTACGCAGAGGGCTAGACACTTCGCCGCAATTACTAGCGCTACTTTGTCAACTCGACGTTGAACGCGTAGCCTTTGTGTTGCATGTGTTCTTTGAAAAGTTCGATGTGGTCGGGCAGCCAGACCAGGAGGAACACCTGTCGCAGGTA
>Ga0272441_10008075_pt1 | contig 16828 bp, 8 predicted proteins | sample SSMProp6N_FD_193582 | JGI IMG/M metagenome (GOLD analysis project Ga0272441, IMG submission 193582) | Marine sediment archaeal communities from Little Sippewissett salt marsh, Falmouth, MA, United States - SSM-Prop-6N | ecosystem: Environmental > Aquatic > Marine > Wetlands > Sediment ...
TTCTTGACCGCATCGAGGAGGGCGACCGCCTTGCCCGGATAGGCATCGCCCTCGGTGCGGGCATAGGTGCCGGCCAGGCTGATTCGGATGCGGTCGGCCTCGTCCCAGCCCTCGTAGCGATTGGCCAGGTTCTCCAGCAGCGCTGCCTCCTTTTTTCGGTACGCCACATCGGCGTTGCCGGCGACGATGAGGAACCGGGTCGCTTCGCCGGCCAGCGGGCGATAGGCCGGGTTGGCCGCGTTGGGGCCGAGCAGGCGGAGCATGGCGTCGGCGGCCTCGGCCCACTTCTCCTGCCCCTCCAGCCGGCGGGCCATGTAGGCCTTCAGGTCGGTGGCCTGCGGCCCGTCGCCGAGCGTGGCGGCCGCAGCCTCGACCAGGGCCCGGGCCTCGCCGAGCTTGCCCTGCACGTCAAGCGTCTCGGCGGCGCGGGCGACATAGTACCTCTGCCAGTTGCGGCTAAAACGGAAATCCTCCACCAGCGTCCGGTAGGCCTTCATGGCCTCGTCGGGCTTGGCGACGCCGTTGTAGGCGTTCGCGGCGTCGGCCAGCCGCGATTCGGCGTACGGATGGCACGGGCAGTGCTCGGCCACCAGAAGGTTGAGCTGCGCGGCCAGTTCGACCTTGCCGGCCTTCTTGAGGGCATCGGACAGTTCGGCGGCCGCCGCCGGGCCGTGTTCGCTCGACGGGAACTCCTTGAAGAGCCGTTCGATCCGCCGCATCGCCGCATCGACGTTGCTCTCCCGGGCAAACGCCGCGTACTCGGCGAAGAGCGCCTTGGCCTGCGCTGCAGGGCTGTTCTCTGCCGGCATGTTGAGGGCCTTGCGGACCTCGTCGGCCTGCGATGCGGCCGGGAACCCCTGCATGAACTCCTCCCGCATGGCCTTCACCTGCGCGTCGCCGGGGGCCCCGGCGCGGCTGAGGTACGGCGCCAGCACAGCGGCCGCCGCGGCGTCGCCCGCATACGTCTTGATGGCTGCGGACAAGGCCCCCGCAGCGTCGCCGCCGCGCTCGGCCGCCAGCAGGTCGCCGACCGTGCGCACGTGGGCCATGAGGGCCACGCGCGTACGCGGGAATTGACGGGCGATTTCCGCGTTCGCGGCCACGGCTGCGTCAACGTCGCCGGCGGCGATCTGCGCGTCATGCTTCTTGTCGAGCAGGCGCTTGCGGTCCACCGGCCAGCACGGTCCGCTGAGCAGTTTGTCGAGGACCTCAATGGCGGCGCGATGGTTGCCCGACTCGGTCTCGTAGTCAGCCAGTTGCTCGCGATGGTCCGGCAGGGCAAAGATACCGAACTGTTCCAGCGCGCCTCGCAGCGCGTCGGCGGCTTCGGCGGGCTTCTTCTGGTCGGCCAGGACGCCCGGCTTCAATTCCAGCGCGCAGTATGCGGCGTGTTCCGACCGGGGCCGCTCGCCGATGATCCGCGACGCCTTCTTGAGGCCCTCGTCGAACGCCCCGGCCTTTCGCAGGTAGACAATCTCCAGGAGCCGCACCGCCATCGACGCCGGTGACGTCTTGGAGTCCATGTCCTTGGCGGCGTCGCCGTAGACCTTCGCCATGTTGGCGTGATCGGTGCGCGCGCCGCAGGCCCGCTGGATCATGTTGATCATGCGCCCGACGTCACCGGCTTCCGAGTCCGCCAGGACGTGGCTCAGCAGCGCGTCGAGGTCGTTGGTCTGCTCATTCTTCATGAGGCAGAAGGCCAGCATCTCGATGGCCTCGCCAAATCGGCCCTGGGCCCAGTAGGTGTCAACGTAGACCTCGAGCAGGCGGATCTGCTCCTCGAGCGGCACGGTGCTCAGCCGGCTGCACTTCCTGTCGACCTCGTAGAAGCTGGCCGGCATCGTGTTCTGGTTGTTCGGGAACTTCTTGCGCAGGACGGCGAGCATCGCCTCGGCCTTGGCCGCCTGGTCCGATACCAGGTAGAACCTGACGGCCATGTGCAGCGCCAGCGGGATTCGCTCGCTGGTGGGATAGCGTCTGACGAGCGACTCGAACATCTCGGCGGCCTCGGCCGGGCGGTTCGTCTGCCACAGGCTGGTCGCGTCGGCGTAAAGCTTGGCGGCCTTCTCGGCCCGCGTCATGGGCTGAGGCGCAGCCGGGGCCGCCGGAGCGGCGCCGGGGCGCGGGCTGCTCCGCTGCGCAGCAACGGGGACGGCAATCAGCGCCACCAGGGCGCCGGCGAGACACAAAAGGCCACTGCGTTGGGCCATCATCATCGCGCTGCCTCCAGCAAGGCTTTGAGCCACTGACCATTTGAACCCGCGTCCGGGCCTGACGGGCCGGAAGAACCGCAGCCGGGAGCCGCCCTGGACACCCCCTGGCAGGCTGCGCGAAGGGGGCCGGGGAGGCGAAGCCGCAGTGACGGGATGGCTCGATGGACGAAGGCGTCGGCTGGTCCATCGGGCCTGCGGCTGACGCGATGCTGTCCGGGAGGCCAGCGGCGTCCGCGGGGTGGGCAAATCGCGACATTCGGGGTGAACTTCGGGTGAAACTTGCGTAGGCGTAGGGTGACCAAGTGTCGTAAGCGACTGTCATCCCCTGACTTGTGAACCGCGGCCGATGAAGCCGCGCCGGGAACGCCCCATCCACCGCGGATAGTTTTGACTCAGGCCGAAAAGCGGGCTATTCTTACCTCTAGTGCAGCGCAACGGGAGAGGGCGTCTGCACTGCGGGCTGTAGCTGCATCCATTTCTTGACGAACTGGGATTGCGGATCCAAGGGAGGCTGCTACCGCAGTCCGAGTGTAGACAAGCCGAACGCCGTTCCGGCCACCGGGCCGGGCTTCACCAGACGGTTCACACCGTGCTTTTCCGTCGTCATGCCCGGCGGTCGCTGTCGCTTTGTTCATGCGCGGCAGGCAGTGGGATTCGATCCTCGGCAGTGGGCGATGTTCCGGGAGTTCGTTCAGGAATTCGAAAGGGGACGCACGATGAGAACGTTCATGAAGGCGCTGGGGCTGGCCGCTGCGACAATGTTGTGCGCGACCTCAGCCGTAGCCGCGCCGAGCCTGGAGATCACCAAGCCGCCCGTCACACCGGTGCCGAGCTGGACGGGGCCGCAGACGCCTCAGGCGAACGACCCGCACGCGGAACAGGGTCAATGGTTCATCGATCTCGGCACGGAGGAGGAGCACGTCCGCACCCACGAGTTCTACGACAACCACGAGCAGGCCGGCGGAGGCTCCTCCAGCACGCTGGCAATTGAGGGCGTGGTCGACGCGGCGAGCATCACGTTCAACGCCCTGCACAACATCACCGCCTTCGACATCATGGTCACGGTGACGAACGATGTGCCGGGCGTTTCCGACTGGGCGCCGGGCGACAACAGCCACGATGAGCAACTGGCCACCCTGGAGCAGTACGTTGGCACGCTGGTGCAGGCGAAGATCACGGCCGAATTCGCGATTGGCCTGGGGGGCAGCGTTCCGGTCGGCAGCGCGTATCCTCCGTATCGCGACACGGACCCGCACATCGTCGCCCTGAACCACAACGAACTGGCCTGGTACTGCTGGACGCCCGATAACGACCCCGACAAGCGCCCGTATGGCGCGTACTTCGTACCCACGTGGGACCTCGGAGACATTCCGCAAGGCCAGTCGATAACGATCGTCATGCAGTTCACCGTCGACGGGGCGGGCCTGCCCGACACCGACCTGCGATACGGCGCGATCATGGACTCGGCCACGGACGGCACGGACATCCTGGCCAACCGGACCACCAGCCTGAAGGTCAGCACGTGGATCGACGACCTGTACCTCGACGATGGGTCGGCCTATCCTCACGAGGTCGATCCTCCGGGCCTGCCCTTGCGGAGCAGCGACTGCTCGGTGTTCCACCTCGCCGAGGAGCAGATGGAGGGCGGCCTGAGCCTCGACATCCGGAAGCCCCCCTTCGGCGGCGAGGTCCAGCCCCAACCCAGTTGGACCGGCCCGGGCCACGACCCGCATGCGCGGCGGGGCCAGTGGTTTGTCGACAACAGGACGATGGAGGTGACGACGGTCCGCAGCCACGAGTATTACGACCCCGTGGCGAACGATCCGGCGACGTCGCTGGTCATCTACGGCTACGTGTCCAACATCAAGTACGACGCCGTCAACCCGAACAACATCATCGCGTTCGACATCGAGGCCACCATCTACAATGGGACGCCGTGGCCCCATGACGAGTGGGCGGACGGCAGCAACAGCCACGACGAGTTCCTGTCGACGGGGAATCAGTACGAAGGCCCGTTGCTTGACACCATCCTGACGGCCGACTTCGCGATCAAGACCATCGGCATGAAGCCTCCGGACAACGCCTGGCTACCGTACCGGCAGACCGACCCGTACATCTATTCGCTCAACGAGGACTGGTATGCCTGGTACTGCTGGACGCCCGGCAGCGACAAGGGGCCGGACGGCGCCTACAGCGTGCCGGGCTGGAACTTCGGGAGTATCGCGCAGGGCGGCATGGCCTGCCGCACGTTGAAGTTCGGCGTGTTCGGCAACGGCCTGGCGCCAGGCGACCCTCGCCGTGATGTCATTCGGAATTCCCAGATGACCATGAGCGACGTGCTCCTGAACCGCGAGACGAGCCTCAAGATCAGCACGTGGGTCGATGACATCTACACCGACACCGGCATGGCGTACCCGCACGAGATCGATCCGGGGCTGCCCCTGAGGAGCAGTGACTGCTCGGTGTTCCACAATGCCGAGGGGTTGGAAGTGCCGGGAGGCCTGAGCCTCGACATCCGCAAGCCCGCCTTCGGCGGCGAGGTCCAGCCGACGCCCAGTTGGACCGGCCCGATGGCCGACACGCACGCCGAGCAGGGCCAGTGGTTCGTCGATCGCCAGACCTTGGAGATCCAGGCGATCCGCACCCACGAGTACTACGACCCGGTCTACGAGGAGCCCGACTCGGGCATTTCCCTGGACGGGTCGGCGGCCATTTACGGCTACGTGCCGGCGGCGAGCATCCAGTTTGACCCCGCCTCGGGGAACATTGTTGCGTTCGACATCGACGCCACGATCACCAACGCGACGCCCTGGCCGTACCCGTGGCAGCCAGGCGACAACAACCACGGCGAGACGCTCAACACGCTGCATCAGTATCAGGGACCGCTGCTGCAGGTCAAGCTGACCGGCGAGTTCGCCATTGACGCACAGGTCGGCCCGCCGCCGAGCAACATAGCGCCCTACGTTGACATGGTGCCGGACATCATCGCCCAGAACCACGACCAGCTCGCCTGGTACTGCTGGAATGAGGAGCATCCCGACATCGGCTTCCCCGGCTTCTCGCCAGGGTTCTGGTTCGTCCCGACGTGGGACTTCGGCGACATCCCACAAGGAGGCTCCGCCAACCGGGTCCTCAGCTTCACGGTGGACGGCGGGGGTCTGCTGGTCGGCAGCCCGCGGTACACGGCCGTCATGGCGTCGTCGCAACAGCAGATGGACATCCTGCTGAACCGCGAGAGGAGCCTGAAGATAAGCACCTGGATCGACAACCTGGCGCTGGACCCGCACACCATGATGCCGACCGACCCGCCCTTCAGGGCCAGCGACGTCTCGGTGTTCCACAACATCGAGGAAGAGCCGGAGGTGGGCGGCCTCAGCCTGCCGATCACCAAGGGACCCGTGGAGCAGGCGGACGGGCTGACCGACCAGGCGTTCAACGGCCCGCCGAACTACGATCCGCACGCCATCCTCGGCCAGTGGTTCTCCGACGCCGACGGCCCGAGCTTCCGCACCCACGAGTTCTACGACCCGGTGCCGGAGGACATGCCCGGCCTGGGTGCCCAGGCCATCTACGGCCGCGTCGTGTCCGGCAGCATCATCTATAGCGCCCTTGCCCAGACCATCACGGGCTTCAGGATGGACGTGACCATCACCAACCTGACCCCCTGGCCGTACACGTGGCGGGCAGGCGACAACAATCACCTCGAGACCCTGAACACCGCGGACCAGTACGCCGGCACGCTGTTCGACACCAAGTTCGCCGCCGAGTTCGCCATCGACAGCGCCATGGGACCGCCGATTCCAGCGGTGCCACCTTACTTCGACATCGCGCCGCACATCGTGGCCGTCGACCACGACCAGTTGGCGTGGTACTGCTGGACACCCGAGAACCCGCTGGCCGAGAAGACGCCCTGGGGACGCTTCCAGGTGCCGACGTGGGACTTCGGCGACATTCCGCAGGGGATGTCGGTCACCCGGACGCTGGCGTTCACCGTTGACGGCGGCGGTCTGCCGAACGGCGACCTGCGGTACCAGGCGATCGTCGACTCCGAGGCCAACGGGACGGACCTGCTCCTGAACCGCACGACCAGCCTCAAGATCAGCACCTGGATAGAGACCTTGACCAAGGACACCGGCATCCCGTACCCGCACCTCGTGGAGGACCCGCCGGCGCGCAGCAGCGACTGCTCGGTGTTCCACAACCGCGTGCCGACGCTCCAGGCGAGCGCGACCCTCGACTGGCAGTGGGTCTACCAGAACACCCAGACGACGACCCAGGACCGCCACAAGATGGTCTGCTCGGTCCAGATCGACGCCGGCGAACTGGCCGGCGAGGTCTATGACGTCGTGGGCGTCGAGGAGGTCATCGCCAGCATCCCGGGCCCGCTGGTCAACTACCAGTTGTTCACGCCGCTGCCGGCCGCCATGGGCGGCGGGCCGCCGGCACAGGTCGCCCTGGACCTGCGCGGCGGGCGCGTGGGGGCCAGCACGGCGAGTTGCCCAAACTATCACATGCTGAGAATCACCGTTGCAGGCCAGACCCAAGGCCAGATCGCCGTTTGTTTGGTCTACCCGCAACTGCGGAGGATCGGCGACATCAACGGCGACGGCTCGCTGACGGGGCTGGACAGACAGCTCTTCAACCAGCGCCTCAACAACGTGCCGACCCCATTCAACGATCGGCACTACGACCTCGACGGGTCGGGCGGCGCACCGACGGGCACGGACAAGCAGGTGATGAACCAGGCGCTCAACAACATACCGTTGCCCTAGCCGACACGGGGCGTCCCAAACGGGACGCAGCGACGCAGGAAGCATTCCGGCGGGCCTCCGAGTGACCTCGGGGGCCCGCGGCGCCTTCGCGAGCCGCCGCCACGGATTCCGCACGACTTTTCGGATGTATGCCCGAGTTCAGGTCCCGGCAGGACCTCACTATTCACGCTGATTGCGGTGTTCGGAATGAAACTTGCGTGAATTTCTGATCCGCGCAGGGGAGGCGTCTGTTACAAGCGATTGCCTCCAAACGACTTGTGAGGCGCAGCAGACCGGGCCTCGCCGAGCCGAGGCTATCTATTCCAGATAATTTTGACTCGGCCGGAAAAGCGGGCTATTCTTACCCTGAGTGCAGCGCAATGGGAGAGCGCGTCCGCACCCCGGGCGCCCGCTGCACGGTTCCGCTTGCAGCCAGGGCGACGGATTCAAGGGAAACCCATGGCGCAGTCCGTCTGTCGACACGCCGAGGGAAGACTGTGTACCGTTTCGCCCGCCGTGCGATTGCCACGGCGGCGTCCCGTCCTTGCGCTCAGTCCGGCTGGCCGTAGCCATGATGCGCGGCACGGCCTCGGAGCCGATACGCGACCGTGGGCTCACGTTCGGAGAGTCTGTCTGGGGATTTCGAAAGGGGATACGCAATGAGACCGTTCTGGAGAGTTCTGGCATCGCTCGTGGCAATCGTGTTGTGTGCGGCCGCGGTTGTGGCCGCGCCGAGCGTGGAGATTCGCAAACCTCCCGCCGGTCCCGACGAGAGTTATACCGGACCGCCCATCGATCCGAACGCGGTGCGCGGCCAGTGGTTCATGGACGCCGAGACCGAGCAGGAGGAGGTGCGCGGCCGGGAGTTCCACGACAACATACCCTGGTGGGGCGGCGGGATGTCCGAGTCCCTGGCCATCAGGGGACACGTCAGCAGCATCACCTACGACAACCCCACGGATCAGAACATCGTCGCCTTCGAGATCACCGCGACCATCACCAACGACATCCCGGGCGACTGGTACTACCAGGGCAGCAACAGCCACGACGAATGGGGCCCCGGCTACGAGCAGTTGCGGCAGGGAAAACTGTTCGGCGTCAAGCTCACCTGCGAGTTCGCCGTCGTCAACGGGCTGCTGCCGCCTCGCGATTCGGGCGGCCGGTTCTACCCGGATATCCCCTACCGCTACGTGGACCAGATTCACATCGCCGCGGCCAACCATGACCAGCTCGCCTGGTACTGCTGGACGCCCGACAACCCGCAGGAACTCATGCCGTTCGGGGCATACCATGTGCCCGCCTGGGACTTCGGCGACATCCAGCAATGGCAATCGGCCACGAGAGTCCTGAAGTTCGGCATCATCGACGACAGCGGCGCGCCGGCCGTGCTTGCTCCCGACGATCCGCGGTACGTTCTGATCCAGCGATCCGAGAGCGGCCACGTCCAGGACATCCTGGCCAACCGCTCGACGAGCCTGAAGGTCAGCACGTGGGTCGACGATCTCAGCGCCGACATAGGCATCCCGTATCCGCATCAGGAAGACCCTCCAGAGCCGCCTCTGCGGAGCAGCGACTGCTCCGTCTTCCACGATGAGCGGCCCGTGGGCGCGGAGCCCGGCGGGCTGAGCCTCGACATCCGCGACGTCACCGGGATGGAAGTCTATCGCGAGCGAGAGGGCGACGGGCCCGCGGCCATCGGCGCCCCGGCCGCCGACACCGGACCGAGGCACGACCCGAACGCCATTCACGGCCAGTGGTTCTACGAGAAGACCACGGGCAAGCTGGACGCGCGCAGCAACGAGTTCTACGACCCGTCCGAGGAGATCGGCGACGTGCTCTACGTCGGCAGCAACGCCATCCGAGGCGTGGTCGATCCGACCAGCATCGTCAGGGCTGCCGGCACCGGTAACATCATCGCCTTCAAGATCGACGCGACCATCTACAACGGCACGCCGTGGCCCTACTGGTGGACCAACGGCATGAACCTCCACGACGAGTCCTTCTGGACGTCCAACCAGTACGTCGGCCCGCTCCTCGGCACCAAGCTCACCTGCGAGTTCGCCGTCGACCAGTTCGTCGCGGGCAACCCGCTTCCAGTCGGCGACCCCTACATCGACCTCCCGCCGCGCATCGTCGCGGTCAACAACGAGCAGCTCGCATGGTACTGCTGGACACTGTACCCCGAGAACCCGGAGCACGTGCCGACCGGCAACTACTGGGTGCCCACGTGGGACTTCGGCGACATCCCCCAGGGGCAGTCGGCCACGCGGATTCTCGAGTTCACCGTCGACGCGCCCGGCCTCGACCCGGTCAACGACGACCGGGCGCTGGCCATCCTGGCCTCCGCAGACAACCAGCTCGACATCCTGATGAATCGCCCGGACAGCCTCAAGGTCAGCACCTGGATGGAGTCCATGTGGATCGACGACGGCACTCCCTCGCCGTGGGAAGGCCCCACCCGGTTCAGCAGCGACTGCTCGGTGTTCCACAACGTCGAGGTCCTCGAGGAACCGGTCGTCGGCATCAGCCTCGACATCACCAAGCCGCCCTTCGGCGGCGAGACCTATCCGGCCCCGAGCTGGACCGGGCCGGTGCACGATCCGCACGCGTTCCGCGGCCAGTGGTTCCGCACCCGCGACGGCACCGACGAGACCGTCCGTGCCAACGAGTACCATGACTATGAGGGCCAGTCGGAGCAGGCGATGCGCGCCATGGACGACGGCGGCGCCGCGCCGATGGCCGGGCCCGCCCTGGGCAACAGCGCCATCTTCGGCGTCGTCAGGAACATCGTCACCAACGCCGGCGGCGACATCACCGCGTTCGACATCGAAGCCACGATCACCAACGTCACCGATGACTCGGTGGAGTACTGGTGGGAGCCCGAGAACAGCCACGGCGAGTGGTCCTACGTCTGGCCGCCGTACGTCGGCACCCTGTACGAGACGAAGCTGACGGCCGAGTTCGCTGTGGATCCCATCGTCGGCTTCATCGGCGCCCCGGGGATCGCCGACCCGGTCTACCGCGAGACCGACCCGCTCATCGAGGCCGTCAACCATGAGCAGCTCGCCTGGTACTGCTGGACGCCAGAGAACCCGTACGAGGAACTGCAGCCGTTCGGGGACTACTGCGTCCCGACGTGGGACTTCGGCGACATCGCACCCGGCCAGGCGGTCACCCGGACCCTCAGCTTTCAGATCCCCGGCGGCCTGCCCGACACCGACCTGCGGTGGGGCGCCATCATCAGCTCCGACCTCCTCCAGTGTGACGTCCTGATGAACCGCACGTCGAGCCTCAAGATCAGCGACTGGATCGACGACATCGCCGCCGACACCCGCAAGGGCTACTACCATGACGTCGACTGGGAAACCGGGGAGTACTACGGCGTGCCGATGATGAGCAGCGACTGCTCGGTGTTCCATAATCCCGAGCCGACGGACACCCCGGGCGGCCTGAGCCTCGAAGTCACCAAGCCGCCCGTCGTCTCCGGCCAGGAACACGAGTTCACCGGGCCCCCGGTCGTCGACCCGATGGCCGAGCAGGGCCAGTGGTTCCTCGGCATCGACGGCGGACAGGAAACCAACCGCACCCACGAGTTCTACGACAACTGCCTGTTCATCGGCGGCGACGAGTACGGCCGACAGGTCGGCTACGGCGCCATCTACGGCGAGGTCCGCAACGTGACCTATGGCATCACGCCGCCGGGCGCGTCCTACCCGAACATCGCCGCCTTCGAGATCGATGCCTTCATCACCAACCTGACGCCGTTCCCGGGATCGTGGCGCGACGGCGACAACAGCCACATGGAATCGCTGTCCACCGACCAGCAATACGCGGGGACCCTCTACGACACCAAGCTGGTCATCGAGTTCGCCGCCGACCCGACCATGGGAGTGCCCACGCCGGTGGTGCCGCCGTACCGGCTGCCGCAGAGCGAGGGCCCGCTCATCTACGCCGTCAACCACGACCAGTTGGCCTGGTACTGCTGGACGCCCGACAACCCGTACGAGTTGATGCCGTTCGGAAGCTACTATGTCCCGACGTGGGACTTCGGCGACATCCCGCAGGGCCAGTGGGCCCACCGCACGCTCAAGTTCGTCTGCGCCGGAGACGGCATCCCGTACGGCGACTCACGCTACTGGACCATCGCCGGGCAGGGCTACGGCGACATCCTCTGCAACCGATCCACGAGCCTCAAGATCAGCACCTGGATGGACGAGCCCTACAACGACTGGGGCGATCCGTATCCTCATGAGGGGTACTATGAGTTACCTCTCAGGAGCAGCGACTGCTCCGTGTTCCACAACGTGACCCCCACGCAGGAACCGCTCAGAATCAGGGCCACCGTGGATTGGCACTGGGTCTACCAGAACACCCAGACGACCACCCAGGACCGCCACATGTGCATCGCGACGATTACGCTCGTCAGCGAGGCCACCCCCGGCGAACCGTACACCGTCTCAATCGCCGACGACGGGCCTGGCGGGGCCAACTTCACCCGCGGCACGGTGACCGACTACCGGCCAGCCCCGCAGATGCTCACGGTCGAGATCCTCGGCGGACGCGTCGGCCCCAGCACCATCGGCGTCGGCGGCGCGGCGTACAACGTGACGATCACCCTCCAGGGTCAGACGTCGGGCCAGAGCGATTCGGCCCAGGTGCAGGTGTCGCTGATTAGGATCGGCGACATCAACCGCGACGGGTCGCTGACGGGCACCGACAGGCAGTTCTTCAACCAGCGGCTGAACAACGTGGCGACGCCGTACACGGACCGGAGCTATGACCTGGACGGCTCCGGCGGCGCACCGACGGGCACCGACAAGCAGGTGATGAACCAGGCGCTGAACAACATACCACTGCCCTAGCCGACACGGGGCGTCCCAAACGGGACGCAGCAACGCAGGTAAGAAGCCGACAGGCCTCCGAGTTTCGGAGGCCTGTCGGTTTGCGCAGTCTGTGTTGTCTGAGCTGCACGGCGGCCTACTTCTCACCAAGGCTGCGGCGGTACTGGAAGAAGCCCTGGAGGGCCGCGCGGCACTCATCGGCGCGGATGCCCTCAACCACCTCGACGCGGTGGTTCAGCCGGTCGTCATCGAGGAGCCGGTACAGGCTCCTGACGGCCCCCGCCTTGGGGTCCCGCACGCCGAAGACCACCCGCGGAATCCGCGCCAGGACGATGGCCCCGGCACACATCGGGCACGGCTCCAGCGTGACGTAGAGCGCCGTGCCGTCGAGCCGCCAGTCGCCCACCGCCTCGGCCGCCTGCGTGATGGCGATCATCTCCGCGTGGGCGGTCGGGTCGTGGAGCGTCTCGCGCTGGTTGTGGGCCCGGGCGATCACCCTGCCGCCGCGCACGATGCAGCACCCGACGGGCACCTCGTCGGCCTCGCGCGCGCGGTCGGCCTCGCGCAGAGCGATGTCCATCAGCGTCTCGTCGTCCGGGTCAAGCACGCCCACGGGCGGGTCTCCATCAGCGCAAAAAAATGGCACGCCCAAGAGGACTCGAACCTCTAACCTTCGGTTCCGTAGACCGACGCTCTATCCAATTGAGCTATGGGTGCACCGGATGAACTTGTCTGATTCCGCCGAGGCCGTCTGCCCCGGCGTCGGGCCCCGGGGAGCTGCGGCCCGGCCTGCCTCGACGCATGAGTGTATCAGACTGGGCCCCGTCTTGTCAAGAATTGCGGCTCGCCAGCGGCCTCCAGCCCTCCGGACCCAGGCCGTTCCGTGACAGGCTCGCCGGCCATTGAAGCTTGACACGGGCCGCCCCGGCCGGTATAGTATCGCGTCTTGCCCCTGCCCGTGGGGCCGGACAACATGGTGAACGCAGCCCGGTGCGTGGAGAAGGTATGCCGAAGAAAAGCACGAAAACAACGTTGGCCAAGCCCGGCGAGGTCGAACAGCGGTGGTACGTCGTCGACGCCGAGGGCCGGACCCTGGGCCGTCTCGCCGCCAAGGTCGCCCGCATCCTGAGCGGCAAGCACAAGCCCATCTACACCCCGCACGTGGACACCGGCGACTACGTCGTCGTCATCAACGCCGACAAGATCCACGTCAGCGGCGCCAAGCGGCAGACCAAGGAGTATGACTGGTACACGGGCTTCCACAGCGGGCGGCATGTCATGACGTTTGAGCGGATGATCGCCAAGCATCCGACACGACCCGTGGAACTTGCCGTGCGGCGCATGATGCCCAAGACGAAGCTCGGGCGACAGATGTTCTCCAAACTCAAGGTCTATGCCGGCGCGGAGCATCCTCATCAGGCCCAGATGCCCGAGCCGTTGGAACTGTAGCGCAGCTCAGCAGGTGCGGAGGAACCACACGTGGCAGACATTGTCGAGGTCAAGCATAAGCCCGCCGAGGTCAAAGGACGCCAGTACGTCTGGGGCACCGGGCGGCGCAAGTCGGCCGTCGCGCGCGTCCGCATCGCCGAGGGCAGCGGAACCATCAAGGTCAACGGCCGCGAGGTGGACAACTTCTTCAGCGAGATCCAGGACCGCGAGGCCGTCACCGCCCCGCTCGACCTGCTGGACCAGCGAGCCCACTTCGACATGTTCGTCAACGTCAACGGCGGCGGACACACCGGCCAGGCCTTCGCCATCCGCATGGGACTGGCCCGCGCGCTGCTCAAAGCCATGCCCGAGAAGGAACCCGAGCTGCGCGACGCCGGCTACATGACCCGCGACAGCCGCATGAAGGAACGCAAAAAGTACGGCCGCAGGGGCGCACGCAGGGGCTTCCAGTTCAGCAAGCGGTGACGTCAGGCCCCCGGGCCGAGGATCTCCGCGGCCCGACGGCGGCCTGTGAATTTCTGTTCGACACAGCCCGGCCCCGTGGCGGCGGCCGGGCTTCCCTTTTGGGGTTACCCGAGCGGCGCCGGACGGTATAATCGCCGCCCGATGGGAGGACACCACCAATGGCAAAGAAGATCCGCGTCGGAATCCTGGGCGCCACGGGCTACGCGGCCGCGGAGTTGATGCGCATCCTGCTTCGCCACCCGGGCACCGAAGTGACCGCCCTGGGCGCGCTGCCCGAGGAATGCGGCCCCCTGAAGGACATCTACCCCGAGTTCACCGGCCGGCTCGACCTCGACGTCCGGCCGCACGACGCCGAGTCCCTGGCCAAGGCCTGCGACCTCGTCTTCTGTGCCCTGCCCCACGCCGTCAGCTTCAAGTACGTGCCGGGGCTCCTCGACGCCGGGCTCAAGGTCATCGACTTCTCGGCCGACTACCGCCTGAAGCGCCCCGGTGTCTACCAGGAGTGGTACAAGGTCAAGCCCGACGAGGCGAACCTGGCCCACGCCGTCTACGGGTTGCCGGAACTCTATCGCGACCAGATTCCCGGCGCGCGGCTCATCGCCAACCCCGGCTGCTACCCGACGGGCGTCATCCTGGGCCTGGCGCCCCTGGTGAACAAGGGACTCATCCGGCCCGATCAGATCATCGTCAGCTCCGCGAGCGGCACCAGCGGCGCCGGACGAGCCGTCAAGCGCAACTTCCTCTTCTGCGAGGTCAACGAGGGCTTCGCCGCCTACGCCCCCGCGGGCCACCGGCACCAGCCCGAGATGGAAGAGCAACTGTCGCGCATCGGCCGCGTCGACGTGCGGCTCCACTTTCAGCCACACCTGGCGCCCATGGACCGCGGCATCCTCTCGACCATGTTCGCCTGGCCGACGCGCGACCTCGCGGGCGACGAGCTGCTCAAGCTTTACCACTCGTTTTACGCCAAGGAGCCATTCGTGGTGGTCCGCGACGCGCCGCCGAGCACCAAGCACGTCGTCGGCACCAACTACGTCCAGGTCTGCCCACTGGTCGCCCAGGGCAAGGTCGTCGTCGTCAGCGCCATCGACAACCTGACCAAGGGCGCCGCCGGGCAGGCCGTCCAGAACATGAACCTCGTGTGCGGATTCGACGAGACCACGGCCCTGCTCTGACAGCACGGGAGGCGTTGCCATGGCGGAGCTGAACCTGCTCACCCCCCAAGGCTTCCAGGCCGCGGGCGTCGCCTGCGGCATCAAAACCCAGGCCGGCGCCATGGACCTCGGCCTCCTGCTCGCCGACACGCCGGCCGCCGCCGCCGCCGTGTTCACGACCAACAAGGTGGTTGCCGCGCCCGTCGTCCTGGGCCGCGAAACGATCCAGACCGGCCGCCTCCGGGCTGTTGTCGTCAACTCCGGCAACGCCAACGCCTGCACCGGCGAGCAGGGCATGGCCGACGCCCGGACGATGGCCCGCCTGGCCGCCGAGGCGGTCGGCGCGTCGCCCGGCGAGGTGCTGGTCAGTTCCACCGGCATCATCGGGCGCCCGCTGCCCATGGACCGAATCCCCGCGGGAATCGCGCAAGCGGCCGGCCAACTTGACCGCACGCCGGATGCCGCCGAGGCGTTCGCCCGGGCCATCATGACCACCGACACCGCCATGAAAGCCTCGGCTGCCCAGGCCGACATCGGCTCGGCCCGCGTGACCGTCGCCGGCGTCTGCAAGGGCGCCGGGATGATCTCGCCGGCCATGGCGACGATGCTCGCGTACCTGACGACCGACGCCCGCATCGGCCCGGCGGCGCTTCGTTCGGCCCTGCGCGCGGCTGCCGACGCCTCGTTCAACACCATCACCGTGGACGGTCACACGTCGACGAACGACACGGCTGCCGTCCTGGCCTCAGGCGCGGCGGGCGGCCCCGAGATCGCCGAGGATACCGCCGACTTCGACCGCTTCGCCTCGCTGCTGGCCGGGGTGTGCGCCGAGCTGGCCCGCAAGATCGTCGCCGACGGCGAGGGAGCCACCCGCGTGGTGGAGGTCCGCGTCGAAGGCGCGCGGACCGAGGCCGAGGCCGCCCTGGCGGCGCGGGCCGTGGCCAACTCGCCCCTGGTGAAGTGCGCGGTCCACGGCGGGGACCCCAACTGGGGCCGGACCGTTTCCGCCGTCGGCTACAGCGGCGCGGCGTTCGACGCGGACAAGCTTCGCCACTGGATCGGCGACGAGCTGGTTTTCGCCGGCGGGATGCCCACCCGATACGACCTGGCCCGGTGCCAGGAGCACATGGCCGGCAGCCGCGTGCTCCTGCGCGTGGACCTGGGCGCGGGCAAGGCCGCCTACACCTGCACCACCTGCGACCTGTCGCGGGACTACGTCGCCATCAACGCCGACTATCACACGTAGCGGGCCGCTGTCACCCGGGCAGGATCTTCACGCGGTCGCCATCGATCCTGAGCCGTTCTTCGGCGAAGAGGCGGATCGCCTCGGGGTAGGCCCGGCATTCGGTCTCGAAGACGCGCCGTGCGACCTCGTCCGGCGTGTCGTCGAAGTAGACCGGCACCGTCTTCTGCACGATGATGGGCCCAGCGTCGTACTCGTTCGTGACGAAGTGCACGGTGCAGCCCGAGACCTTGACGCCGCGCGCGACCACCGCCTCGTGCACGAGATGCCCGTACATGCCCTTGCCGCAGAAGCTGGGAATCAGCGCCGGGTGAATGTTCATCACGCGGCCCTCGTAGCGCGGGGGGATGCGCCACATGACCATGAACCCGGCCAGGCAGACCAGTTCGGCGCGGGCCTCGTCGAGAACAGCATTGATGGCGTCGCTGAATCCGTCGAGCGTCGCGTGGTCTTTGCGGCGCACGACGTGCGTGGGGATGTCGCGGCGGCGCGCGCGTTCGACGCCCTTCACGTTCGAGAGACTCGAGACGACCACGACGACCTCGGCCGGCAGGTCGCCGCGGTCGATGCGGTCGAGGATGTTCTGGAGCGTCGTCCCGCCGCCGGACAGGAGCACCGCCAACCGGACAGGCTGAGTCACGAGAGCACCTCCTACGTACGTGCCCGTGGCAGGAACACCCCTCCCCCTTGAGGGGGAGGTCCCGCTGTACGA
>Ga0272441_10008076_pt1 | contig 16820 bp, 18 predicted proteins | sample SSMProp6N_FD_193582 | JGI IMG/M metagenome (GOLD analysis project Ga0272441, IMG submission 193582) | Marine sediment archaeal communities from Little Sippewissett salt marsh, Falmouth, MA, United States - SSM-Prop-6N | ecosystem: Environmental > Aquatic > Marine > Wetlands > Sediment ...
GGAGCAACCAGCAGCAGGATCGCGATTAGGACTACTGTAAGTGGACCTCGCCCCACGGAGCACTCTCTGTTGTTCGTAGTGTTCACCGTCAGCTATCATACAACCGCGTTGCTGGATAAAGGAAGAGCCCTCGGGTTTGCACATGGAACCTCCAATGGATCGGGGGCTCTCTTCCTGTTCCTCCACATCGCAGGGATAGCACCACAGGCGGTGCTGCACCGCCTGTGGTGCCCCAGAAGATCTCCCCTGCGCTATGGTCAGCAAATCCCAGATGTGCGATTCCGTGACCTTACGAAGTCTCCGGAGATAGTTGTACGCGAGAAGGGCGTGTCGATACACTGCTGGGCGAAGGAGGCGATGGCGATATGGACATGGGGAAGGATTGTCGGAAGGAATGGCGTGCAATTGGGATCTTGTTGCTGGTAGCGGCGGTGCTCTGGTTCTGCGGAATCACCTCCGTGGGCCAGACCGAGATAACTCAGGTCGGACCTGTTCCGGCCGGGCAAATCCAAGCCAGCGGGAGTTTCCCGGGGATGACGAAGTGGACAAGCCTGGACGAAGTCTGCGCGCCGCCGGCCGAGTTCCGCCCATTCGGGGGCAACTCCGTTCCCGTATACGGGACGATCAATACCCCGAACACAACGATATGGCGTCTTGCCATTCGCTGGGGAGGGGAATTCGAGCCCGTCGTAATTCCGCAGCCTGTGATGCCTGCAATCTCTCCGATTGGCGGACAACCAGGAGGCGGAATCGTAATCGACAAGCCTTTTGCAGTAGTGATAGCGAGCGGAGCGACAAAAGGCTTCGGGATTGAACTCTTCAAGGTTGACACAACACTCTATGAGAACGGCCCCTGGATTCTAGAACTCAGCTCCTATAGCGCCACGAAGGACGCCGACGGGAAAATCACCTCCTACACTCTCCTCGCGTCAGACGAGCAGATCTTCTACGTGTACAACCCTCCTACCTTCGTGGTCTGGCCCCTGGAATTCGACCTTCCCGCACCGACGCTAGCCTATGTTCTTCCAAAGGGAACGAACCCACCCGCAACAACACGCTCATCGTGTCAAGCCCAGTCAGCCTTCATAGTCACGGCAGCGAACCTAGCCAATGCGCAATGCGTTCTTATGGTGTGGGGTGAGGTCTACGGGCTGCATTTCGGTGGCTACTCTCTTGAGTGGTGGTACTCCACCCATCCTGACGAGATAAGGGATGATGAACTAACTGCATTGAGCGGGTATGCCCATTACAACGTGTCGTGTGTTGGCGCGGGGGATAACTGCACCAGCGCGATAGCGAAATGGGACCTGTCTTCATTCCCCGATATCTGTTCGTCCGGCGCCACTCTAAAGCTGCGAGTCACTGCATGGCAGAACGTCATTATCAACGACGGGACAACAAACCCGCCGACTGAATCGACGACCGTTACTGTGCTGGTAACACCCTAGGCCGCGAAACGTGGAGGTGGTTGCACAAGCCGAGTGAAGGTGTCGAGCTGACGGCATCAGTGCGGGACAGAAGCGCCTCACGGGCTCACTTACCTGGTCTATCCCCCCCTTGGGGCGTTTCATCCTTCCGAGGCGACTGGCGGGCCTCTTACTCGATCGGTGGCTGGTCTGTGACCGAGTTCGGAGGGGATTCCTCGGTGTGCTTCGCCGCGTGATACAGTTCGCTTTCTCTTGCCTTTGGAAGGTCTAGCCCCGTCGACCCAACGGTCACCAGCGCCGCAGTGGCGAATCGTGAGAGAGGCTCACGCGCAGCCTAGCCTGGTGGCTAGGCTGATGACGGGATCAGACAATCGTGCTGGCAGTCCGGATGGCGGGGACCTCTCCTCCCACTCCCAGGGATGCGGGTGAGAACGCCGGCAGGGCATTGCCTCCTTCACACAACCGCGAGGCCCAATTTCCCAGCGGCCCGTGGGATTGACATACTGTGCCGGGAGGCGATGCGTGTGCGGACAACGAGGCGTTTGAGAACACATCCGGTGTCATTGATCTTGGGGGGGCTGCTGCTCACGGGCCTGGTGTGGGGGTGCGATATCTTCATCCCGCGCCCGAAGCCGACATCGCTCTATGCCATTGATGTAATAGCAGTAGATGTGTGCTTCGGAGCGAACGACTACTGCGATGGAGCGGCGGCAGTGGGGGCGCCCGACGAAACGAGTCCCTGGACGGGGCACTTCGTGTCTCTCGGTGGGGGCTACATCATCGCCACGATGGAGCGGTGCTTCACGAATGGCGAGGGCGCGGATCTTCTGATCTACGAGGTAGGCGGCGCAGGACAGGGAGGTGTTGCTGAGCCATTCGACGTGTCTGTGAGCGCTGATCTCGTGACGTGGCTCCCTGTGGCAGTCGAAGCGAAGAACGATCAGGGGGTGACGTTCACTTCCGTTGATATCTCGCCACTCAGCGACTCGTACAAGTATGTAAAGGTGGTCGATCAGGGACTGTCGGGAGGCCGAACGCCGGGGGCGGACATCGACGCCCTGGAAGCTCGATACGCGGCGCGATGTACCCAAACTGAGCCGTCCACACTACAGGGCCTTGATGTGAACGCTACACAAGGCGGCAGCATCGACTGGTCATCTGTCTACGATGCGGGGTACAGGTTCGTCTACGTGAAAGCCACGTCAGGGGATGACGACGAACCGACACTGCGGAACCCGCACCTTGAGTGGCAGGCTGCAAGGGCGAAGGCGGCGGGGCTTGCTGTCGGGGTCTACCACTTCGCGTATCCGGAGATGAACACGCCTGAAGATGAAGCGGAATACTTCCTCGAAGTGGCGGGTCAGTACGTTCGAGAGGGCTATCTCCGACCAGCTCTGGACATCGAGGAGGTCAACGGTCCGACGTCCACGGGAATCAGCCTGTCTGATTGGATTAGCGACTGGATTGAGGCCGTCAGAGCAGCAACGGACGTGGAGGCTCTGCTGTACACCACCTCGGACTACGCCAACAACGCGCTAGAGCCGTGGCTGGCCGACGAAGAGACTGGATACGACCTCTGGATCGCCCATTGGAGATGCGAGTCGGATCGTTCTCCGAACTGCGGGGCATGGGATAATCGCTGGGTCTTCTGGCAGTACTGGGCGCCCACCGAACCCGGCATCACTGGATGCCCTGGGAGCAGACCTGTACCTGGAATCGCCGTCCCGGTAGATCTTGATGTCTTCAATGGTGGGATGACCCGGCTGTTCGAGTACATGATCACGGCCGTGGACTAGCCCACGCTTGGTCCGATACTTGTCGCCCACGACGGTGGGGCGAATCGTTCGGAGGCAGATGCGAGGGCGTATCCGGTGGAACAGGGTTGATGGTGAGAAATTGGCCTTCGCTGGAGGTGGTCTACCTTCGCCCTTGAATCCGCTCCAGACCGCCGCCGCTCAGCAGGCGTTGAACCGCCCCGGGTTCTCCGGAGGGTCAGTTACTTGAGTCCGGCCACCATAGCCGGGACTCGCTGAGCTCGATCATACAACGCTTCGAACTCGGCTGGCGGGACGTACCCGATCGGCTCAAGCAGCCTGCGGTTGTTGAACTGGTACACCGAACCGAGTGTCCCGATCTCCACAGCCACCATGCTTTTCCATGGCCCCAGCTGCTTGATCAGCTCCAACTTGTACAGCCCGATGATGGTCTCCGCCAGTGCGTTGTCGTAGGAGTCGCCGACACTGCCCACGGACGGCTCGATGCCGGCTTCCGCCAACCGCTCCGTGTAGCGAATCGATATGTACTGCACCCCTCGGTCGCTGTGGTGCACCAGTCCGTACGGCGCACCCCGGGCGTACAGCGCTTGCTCCAACGCGTCGAGCGCCAGGTCACTTCGTAGCGATCGCGAGACACGCCAGCCCACGATCTTGCGCGAGTACGCATCGATGACGAAAGCGGAGTACACGAAGCCCGACCAGGTGGCAACGTAGGTCAGATCGGCAACCCACAGCTGGTTCGGACGCGTGGCCGTGAAGTCGCGTTGCACCAGATCGGCGGGGTGTGCCCCGGCGTCGTCGGCGGTCGTCGTCCTAGGCCTGCGACCACGAACCACGCCTTGAAGCTCGAGCTTGCGCATCAGCCGCTCGACGGGACAGCGGGCTACCGCGATGTCCTCTCGACGAAGCTGTTTCCAGACCTTGCGAGCCCCGTAGACCTGCCGATTCTCGTGCCAGACGCGGTCGATCTCCTTGCGCAGCAAAGCGTCCCGCTGGGCGCCCTTCGGTAGACGTGAGGGATCTGTTTGACGGGCCTTCTGCTCGTAGTAGGTCGACGGGGCGATCGGCAACATGGAGCAGATCGACTCGACCCCGTAGGTTCCCCGGTGCTCGTCGACGAACGCGATCATCGCTTCGGTCGACGGTCGAGCTCCGCCTGGGCGAAAAACGCCGACGCTTTGCGAAGAATCTCGTTCGCCCGTCGAAGCTCGCGAACCTCTCGCTCCAGCTCCTTCATCCGCGACCGCTCATCGCTCGTCAGGCCGTTGCGTCGCCCGGTGTCGACCTCCACTCACCGAACCCACGTTCTCAACGTCTCCGGCGTACAGCCGATCTTCTGCGCGATCGAAAGAATCGCCGCCCACTGCGAGCTGTGCTCACGCTCGCACTCGAACACCATCCGCACTGCTCGCTCCCGCACCTCCGGGGAGTACCTGCGCGGTCTTGCCATGACCCCATCCTCTCAAGGAAGTCGGTCCCCGGCAATCCCGTGACCAGCCCCCACGGCCGGTCCGCTTCCAGGGGTGAAGGTCACTGGAAGCTAGTATGTGACGACGACTCCGCGCCCTTCCAAGGACTGAATGTCCACCATGTCTGGAGAGCCAGATGTGAGATCGAGGTCGTTGGTGTGGATGCTCACGTAGTCCCCAGCACTCAGCCCGGCATTGTCGACCAGCGACTGGATGTCGCTGATCTGATTATTGTGCAGTTGGAAGGTTGAAACGCTGGTCAAGCCCGACAGGGCGGTGATCTCAACGATCTGGTTGTGGTACAGATCGAGCCTGATAAGGTTGGTCAAGCCGGACAGCGCACTGACGTCGGTGATCTGATTGAAGAACAGGTAGAGCTCCGTGAGGTTTGCCAGGCCCGAAAGGGCGCTGATGTCAACAATCCGGTTGTGGTACAAGGCGAGTCTCGTGAGGTTGGTCAAGCCGGACAGCGCGCTGATGTCCGCGACCGGGTTGTTGGTCAGCGTAAGATCAACGAGCCTGGTCAGGCCCGAAAGGGCACTGATGTCAACGATCTGGTTGTGGGACATGTCGAGCCTTGTAAGGTTGGTCAAGCCGGACAGTGCGGCGATGTCGGTGATCGAGTTGTAGTCCAGATAGAGCTCTGTGATGTTGACTAAGCCGGATAGTGCGACGATGTCGACGATCTGGTTGTTGTACAAGACGAGAAACGCAAGGTCGGTCAATCCTGATAGTGCAGTGACGTCGGCGACTAGGTTGCTGTTCAGGTTGAGCCACACGAGGTCTGCACAGTACTGAATTCCTTCGAGATTAGAGATTCCTCGACTGTTGGCAACAAGGTGTGTCATGCCAACCAAGTCGCTTTCGAAGATGTCTCCCGTCGGTTTCCCGATTGCATCGCGGATGGCTCCCTCAAGCCCTGCATCAGGGAAACTGACGACTCCCACAGAGGAAGTGACCACGACACTGCGAGATGCAGAGTCAGAAGAGCCGTCATCGTCAATGATCGTCAACTGAGCAGTGTACGAGCCAGCGTCAGTGTAGGTGTGGCTTTCGGCAACACCGGATGCTATTGCTCCGTCTCCGAAGCTCCAGGCGTACGAGCTAATGATGCCGTCTGAGTCCGTCGAGGCGGAGGCATTGAAGCTCACGGTCAGGGGGGCCTGGCCTGACGTCGGGGAAGCCGTGAAGATAGCCGTCGGGGGGTTGTTCGCAACAGGAGCGGGCAAAGCTTGGATCGTTCTAGCTGCCGCGTCGGCTGTGCCGGCGTTGTCGATGACCATCAGCCAGATTTCGTAGATGCCGGGATCGGCGTATGTATGACTGGTTGTGGCCCCCGTTCCGCTCGCCCCATCTCCGAAGGTCCACTTGTAGCTTGTGATATGGCCATCCGAATCCGATGACCCAGATGCATCTAGGTTCACCGTCAGCGGAGTCTGTCCCACACTGGGCGCGGCAGTGAATTCGGCGTTGGGCATCGCATTGCCAGGTACTGGCGTCGCTGAAACCACGACGGTTGCCGTGGCAAGATCCTCATCTCCGCTTGAGTTCCTTGCCGTAAGGACAACCGTGTAGACTCCAATCGCGTAGTAGGTGTGTCTTGTGGTTACTCCGGCTCCCACCGATCCATCACCGAAGCTCCAAGCATACGAGATACTTCTGCCGGCTGGATCAAACGACCCAGAGGCGTCGAAATTCACGATGAGAGGCGCTTCCCCCGACAGGGGATTGGCGACGAAACTCGCCGTGATCGCCGCCTGCTCGACTTGAATGGCCTGAGTCGCTGAGGCTTCGTCACGGTGGTTGTCAGTGACAGTGAGGGTGACGCTGTACGCTCCGGGGAGCACGTAGGTATGCACCTGCGTCCTCCCTGTGGCGGTTGCGCCATCACCGAACTCCCATCGGTAGGCCACGATAGTGCCGCCAGCGTCTGACGAGCCTAACGCATCGAACCAGACCGTCAGTGGCGCCGAACCGGAGTTTGGAAAGGCGGAGAAGCTAGCCACCGGAGGGGAATTCAAGAGCGAGCAAGCTGTCACCAGGGACAGAATCAGGATCACCAGAGGAACCGCCGCCGCAAGTCTTCTCTTCGTGAACACTTCCATCATCGCACTCGAAGCATACATCCCCCCTAAGATGTCAGGCAAGATCGGATCTATTCGGTGAGCCGCGCTGCTTCCACCCTCTGGTGACCGGCCGTGGGGCTGGTCAAGGGAAGCCCGAAGTGCGAAGATGAGAACCAGGCTGGCGAGGTTGACTGACGCAGTGACGTTCTGTCGATGTTGGGGGATTCCGTCAGTCGCCGCGCGCATCCGTGCCTCGGCCGGGGCTCGCTGCTCTTGCCGTGCCCCCATCCTCTCAAGGAACTCGGTCTCTGGCAATTCCGGGGCGGCTCATATGGTCCTTCCGGGACGGTCTCAATCCCGGGATTGCCCATCTGGGCGCAATGCGCTAACGTGGAGAGCAAAGCCAACTCATGCGAGGGTGATCCGAATTGAAGAGAGCTATGCAGTGCGGCCTGTTGCTGGTCGCGGTTCTCGCTGTTTCCGGTTGCGACCTGCTCTTCCCAGAACCAGAGGCACCTAGCAGTGATGCCCTTTGGTTGGACACGTTTCAGACCTATACGAGAGGCGCGTTCCCAACAGAGAATTGGATCATGAGCGGCAACGCCGATGCAGCAGGCAATGAGATCGTCATGGGCTGGGAGACAGGAGAGGGTCATATCCTGCAGTTGAAGGGTATATACGGAGGTAACTGGTCGGCCTGTGCCTATCGGGCTGTTGAGCTCGGGGACCTTCACCACTTGAGATTTCGGGTCAGGACCTCGGATGTGGGAGGTGTAGGCTATCACAGGTACAACGCGGCGGTTGAGTTGACAACAGGCCCAGACTGGACCACAGATGGTCGCTGGCTGTTCTTCTTCGGTACAGAAGGCAACATCAGAACGACGCTAAGTGCAGATCCTGGGCCAGCCGAGGGCCTGATTCTTGGGTCGTATGAGCTGGGGAAGTGGTATGAGATAGAGGTTTCGTATCGCAGGTCCTCAGACACAGTCACTCTGACCTATCACATTAACGGCGAGCGTGTGGGCACCATCGAATTGCCGAAGTCTGCACAGGAGGAAGACCTTCAGTATGTGGGGCTCTATAGCGGCGATACGATGGCTTGGTTTGATGACGTAGGTGTCTCGCCAGACGGCAACTACGAAGACGGCGCAGGAATGCAATCTGCTGTGGTTCGGGCAGTGAACGATGGAGACACGATTGCCCTGGACAGGGAGATCCTCGGATTGTCGAGAGTGCGATACACGGGCATTGACACGCCGGAATTGACGCCTGCTGTTGAGTGTTTCGCAACCGAGGCGACAGATGCGAATGCAGGTCTCGTGGGAGGACAGAGAGTGTGGCTGGAACTCGACAGCCGGACCCTTGACAACGTAGGGCGGCTGCTTGCCTACGTGAGGACGTCCCCTTCGCTGGCAATCGACGCTATGGTCAACTACCGGCTCCTTCTCGACGGCTACGCTACGATCTTCAAGGTCGAAGAGAACTGGCGCTACGTTGATCAGTTCCGCGATGCACAGCTAGACGCTGCCCAAAACCGCCGAGGAATGTGGAGTTGGTGCGGAGACTACGCCGGAGCAGACATCCTAATCGCCGCGATCCAGTACTGGAGTGATGATGAGTTTGTGGTCGTCCTGAATCGGGGTGATCAGGATGTGAGCCTTGCTGAATGGACGCTCTCTGATGACGCCGGACATACGTTCACGTTCCCAGGCACCTACGATATCCAGTCCTGGTCACCTATCGTCGGGATCTCGCTGTCTACTCGTGTCGTTCACAGCGGCCCGGGCGACGCTCAGACCCTGGGCAATGATCTCGAGTGGACTGACTCACACGTCTGGAATGAAGATGGTGATACTGCCTACCTTCGCAATGCTCAAGGCGAGATCGTCCATGTGTATACGTACAGAGGCTTCTAGGCAGTCAGCTCCCTCTGACCTTCCGTCGACGTTGGGGATTCCGTCAGACGCCGCGTGTACCCGCGCCTCGGGCGAGCACCTGCCTACTCCTGCCATCACCCCATCCTCTCAAGGAATTCGGTCTCCGGCAATCCCGGGGCGGTTCAGGGTGATCAACACATCAACCTGTCAGGTTCTTGCCGAGAAGCCGGACCGTCCTCAAGGGGGTGGATTACACCGGGATCGTTACAGGAAGGCCGCCACGATGATCCCAGCTTGCGGGCGACCATCGATCCCCTGGATTCCCGCACTGGCCTCTCGGCCTATCGGAGAATTCGCAACCGCCGCCAATCGCGGTACAATGGAAACGGTAGCTCTCATCTCGTGGCAAGGCATGGCAAGGCGAGGCACGAAAGCCACAATGAGAGGAGGGATGCCTATGTCTTGCGAAGCACTACTGTGCCCTGGTTTCCGGCTTGTCAGTTCCAGCGTGCTACTCGTTGATGTGTACTTCGAGCAGTACTTCGAACTCGGATTCGAGTGCGATGAATGCGGCGCGCAGTGGTACGTCAAGGGAAACGGCTACGAACTACCCGAAGACGCACCCGTTTGCCCAAACGGGTGTAACGAAGCAAGCACAGACTAAGTCCAGCGGGGCAGATCCTCAGGATCTGCCCCGTCTGTTTGCCCTGCTGACCTGCCCCCCTGAGAACGATCCTGGTTCTCGACTAGGATCTGGATCGAAGGAAGGAGGGCACGGTGGCCTGGAGATGCTCTTAGGTAGACCACTTCAAGCCGTGAGCACAGCCGCCACCACGGACGCTTCGGGCCACTCCAGGGTTTGAAACTTGTCCCGCAAGGTGTACCAGAAGACGTACCACTTCACCACGAGTTGACTCCTTTTCGGCCTGTCTCTAGCATCGAGGGGTGGAAGGAGGTTGGATGCGAAAGGCGACACTGATAGCTGTAGTGATCGTTATGGCCATTGCCCTGCCGGCTGCAGCAGGCGACTGGCCCTGTGAGCTCGGGACCGAGGACCCTACGCCGCAAGGCCAGCGGATCCGGCTCGCAGATCAGCTGGCATCCATCCACTCATCGCAGGCAACGTATGTAATGCACGGATGGGTTGGCGAGCCAAGCTGTGTTGAGGCATCAAGCGACTACTGCACCTTTGCCGAACAGCACCTTCGTTTTGACCTGAGGATGAACGGTGTCGCAGTCAACCCATCCTATGTCACGATCATCGAGTTTCCGGTTGAGGGAATCTGCACAGCCGAGACGACCGGCTGGGTACCACCAGGATGGAAGATCTGGATCGTCTTCGAGTTTCCGACCGGCTTCTTCAATCCCGGCGTATACCTTCTCACGGGCACATGGTCTAGGCTTGCGTACCCTGAGTCTTGCATGTCCGCCGAGCGGATGGCCTGTCTCAACGAGAACTTCTTCGACGTGTACACGTTCGAAGATGGCGTGGTGGCCGACTGGACTGCATCCGTCACTCTGACCCTTTCCGTGTCTGCGGAGTAGAAGACCCAATCGCCCTGCAGATCCTGTGGGGAGCACCTGGTGTAGCGCCTGGCGCAACACCTACCACGACAACCTGGTGAACCGCCCCGGGTTCTGCGGAGGGCGGATCACTTGAGTCCGGCCAGCTACGGGGCGACGAACTGGCGAACGTGCTCCCTAAACGGCCACGGAATGGTTCGAAGTTTGTCCAGTCGGGGGTGGTGGCCCTGAAACGACCTCTGGAACGGCTCTGCTGAAGGCGCCTCTCAGCAGATTTGGAACTCCCGCCGAGACCGATCTGTCCCGTGCCGGCAGTCTACGTTCCAGAGCTGCTGGGCGTTAGCTCAGGGCTGCAAGTCCAGGAAGCGCGGTTTCTGACATTATGACTGGACCGGATCTACGGGTGAAGGTCACGAAGGAAGGAGGGCGCGGTGGCGAAGTACAAGCAGGCAGCTCTAGGGCAGCTCAAGGGAAGGCCTGGAGGCTTGAAGCCCCTCGGAACTACGATTCCAGCAGCTACGATCTTCACAGAGTTCCTCCGGCTTGAGTCACCGGCGCGAGAGAATCTACGTGAACACGATCTGTATGTCCCGAGCAAGGGGGCACCGCGGATGTCGTTCTCCTTTCGACAGATGATACAGGCGCTCCGTCAGAGCGAAGCCATCGAGTCCAGGCTCTTCGAAGAGCTGATGGAGATCGACAAGTACCCCAACCTCGTCTTCCACGGCCATGTCGGGCAGGCCGATGCTGCTATGGCAGAGCGGGTCCGCGCTGCAGCTGACAAGGTACGGAAGCTCCCGCCGCCGTAACACCAGCGATGTCCGTGCTCGGAGCGGCATGAGTAGCGATCATCTGGGCACGCAGTTGCGTGTCAGTCCAGGGCATCGTGATCATCCGAGGCTCTCTGAGACACCCCTTCGGAACGGACGTCCTGCAGGCTTGCATCCCCGAGGAGGCGGCAGTCCCTCCACTGCAGCGGGAACGCCAATGGCGCACCGCGGATTACTCCGGTCGAGGGCTCTTGCGGAGACTGACCAAGGAGATCCTCGGGCCCTTGGGGAGGGCCACGTCGAGCACCGCACTCCCTTCCAGCCCATCTCGATTGCCGCTCGTCCCTCCGAGATGATCATGCCCGTTCCGCTACACCCAGCTCGGGGACTCGAGTGTCCCATGACTGCTCTATCGCCCGAGGATGGAACGTGGCCACCTCCTCAGGACCGGATCTGCTGTCGCGACCGGTCCTCCCGTTGACTGTGGCTGGCACTTAGCGGGCCATCCCTGCCGGCATTGCACTCCACCGTCAGCTGCGACAGCGTGGAACACGTCAGCTGCTCTCCATAGAGCGGCAGAAGGTGCGAAGTGTCCTGTCTAGTTCCGCAATACGCACGAACTGCGTCCCTCCCGGCCACGTACGTCATCGCGTAGGCGCCGAAGCGTTCGCAGAACGCCACTGTCTGTTCCGCCTCTCCTGCGGTCTGAAGTCCGAAACGGCGCGAATAGAGGACCGCATCGCTCCGCGACACCCCATCTCGATGAAGCAGCAGTGAGACGTTGGCCCGAATGTCCAGCTCCCTGAGCGCTTCAACTACCTGCCCGTCCCTCTTAGGACGCAGGGATGTACCTAGTTCGGCATTGCACCACTCAGCCATGTCGGCGGCACTGCCGAAGACGAGCTCGCAGGCGACCTGCCCTATGCCCTCTGAGATCACGCACTCCGGCGTCCCGTACAACAGGACAGCAGCTTCGAGATACCCATGCCTGCGATACAGCTCGCGTTCCTTGATCGCCCTTTCGGTGTGATGGCCAGGATAGGTCTCGTGGCAGACGATGTAGGGAAGATCTGCCAGACTCCGCCGCGCGTTCAGGTTCACGTCGACCCGAGACTTGAAGTCTCCGAGGTACCAGTTGTAGCCGCTCCACGGAGCTTTGTATACGAAGCTGAGCGCCACCTGCTCTCCCTCCGGAAGCGGCAGCAGGGTAGAAGATCTTCTGCGAGCCTCATGAGTGAGGGCTCGCCAGTATCTGCGGATTCGCAGAGAGTCGACTGCCTGTATGCGCTTCCACCCCTGGAGAGCTTCACCGGCCTCGGCGCTGCTGCACCGAAGCGCCGAGGCGATGTCATCATGAGCTTTTCGTAGCCTTTCCTGTGGCACCGCTTCCGGTTCAATGTCATAGCATAGTTTGATTTCATCAGAAAAGCTGATGTGCTCACCGCGAAGCTTGCGCAGTGTGGTTTCCATCCCTCTGAGTTGAGCACGGAGGAAGCACCTTCTCTTGTCCGATCGTATCTCGGAATCCAGGCGCACTACCAGATCGCCAGCACGTGCGGAAAGCTGCGACGCAGAGGCCGGCGGCGACAGATCAACACGTCGCCGAATCCGATCCGGATCGAGACACATGTCAACGAACCCCGGTTGCAGCCTATCCATTTGCAGCGCAAGCAGGACGTAGTCCTCGCCCCAGTTCTGACCCCACTCAGCGAACACGCCTATCCATCAGTAGCGGCTCCAGTATTGATCCCGGCCTCACGGAGAAGCGAGAGGATTGACCCAATGTGCTCGTCGACGATCCCAACGAATGGCTCATCTGCTCGGAGCAACTCCCGAGCCCGCTTAGCATCGGTGAAGGCTTCCGAGAGCAACTTCAGCCGTTCCTCTGGGGGTATCCCCCCCCGCCTTGCAGTGCATATCACCATCATTGTATGTGTATCAAGGAAGTACCCGTTCCACTGCTCTCTTGGGCGCAGCGTACCTAGGACCTCCATGCATGACCTCGCCAACTCCAGGTCGCCTAGAGCATTTCGCTCACAGTAGAAGTAAGCGAGATTGTTCAATATGAATACCTGCAGCTCACTATCACTACAGTATCGTCTCGCTTGTTCCGTAAACGTAATTGCATCGTTAAGTGTGTAAACGCTCTTTAGTTGGAGCATGAGGCACTGCCAGATTGAGTACCCCATCTCCTTGAGGAAACGGGGATCGTCTTCGCGGATGGCGAGAGCAGCTTCACAAGACGAGAGCGCATCGTTGGGTCGCCCAAGGAGCCTCAAGAGGACGCCGCGCATGAAGTGCGGCTCAGCGCTTTCTGACTCGCGCATTAGCTTGAGAGCCTTTTCCGTCTCACGCAAGGCGACTTCGAGATGGTCAGACATGGCCTGAACGTAGGCTATCAGTAGATGTGTCTCGTACTTGCCTGCACGCTGACCTACCAGTTCAAGAAGACGCTCGTATGCCCTCTGCACGACATCAGGATCACCGCTTCCTAGCTCTGAGAAGCGTTCCGCTACGTCAGCCGTCTCAGTGTGCCGAAAGCGTATCTTGTATGGTATCCCTGCGCTGTAGAGACCCGCGATCTCAAACGAGTGCGGCAATGCGGCGCGATCCGACTCGGAGACTCGAAGCTTGGAGAGACGCTCAATCGCAAGGACCTCGTCCCTAAGCCCAAGAAGTGTTTCGAGCCTCGAGAGATCGTCCCTGGTGTCCTTGGCCAGCGCCTCAAGCTCCGCTTTGACAGACTCCTGTATCCCCTCTTCGCTAATGATTAGTCTCACAACTCTGTCCACAAAGGCGGCATCTTCTGACGGGTTAGGAATGGACTGAATCCTTGCGCTGTATGCCCTCAGGTAGTCTTCCTCAGCAGCGATGAGCCGCAGGGACCGTTCCGTGTCGAGATTCTGCTCAATCTCACCAAGCAGTGAGGCGGCCTTGTCACACAGGGCGAGCGCACGCCTCCCGCTAGGCTCATACTCATCAATGGCCTGGAGATCTGCCCTGAGCGAATCGAAACGGGAGACGAGGCGCTTTGCGTCGGTAAGGCGTTCCCTCGTGGAGTCCGGAGTGGCTCCGCGGTACAGCAGCCACGTGAAGAGTTGGTCCGTGTTCACCGCTAGGGGTAGGATCACACGGGCCCCGTTCACATCGCGCTCAATCGTCTGCTTGTTGAGTAGGTTATACGTATCCCCTCTGGTAATCAGGAGAACCACGTGCCCCTCCGATTCAAGCGCCTCGTTCAAGGTGTTTACATACGACACCGCGACTGCGTCGATGTATGAGGCCTGACTTCTCTCTGGATCGGAGCGCAGGCTCTCGAAGGTTGGGAGCCACCGTCTGCTGTCCTCAATGATCCTATCGTGATCCAGGGAGAGTCTCGACCAGTGCTTGGAGACGTAGTCCCGGAGTGGTATGAGGCTTGCGCCCTCGATGAGTTCGCGCAGATCGACGTAGCTCTCGCCGAGGCGGGCGTACAAGAGTACCAGCATCTCATACAGGTCCTCGTACGTCTCCCCGAGGATGTTGAGGAGGGTCTTCGTGTTCTCAGAAGACAGCGCCCCACTCTGCTCGTACGCTTCGAGGATGCTCTGAACTACTTCTCGCTCCTTGAGCGACCCAAGCATTTCGGCGATGACCGATGACGAGGTTGAGAAGTTCCCGTAGACGTCAACGATCCTCCGTCGCACAAGTGTCAGCGCATGACGAAGCTCCACCTCATAGGGTGGCAGGAGCACGAGCCCTGACTTGGTCAGTCCATAGAAGGCAAAGGCAAGAGCCATCTGGTCCCTGATGAACATCTCGGTAGAGGGTGCGGCGGCATGCACTCTCCATCCGCCGACTTTCCGCAACGCGGGATACACGAAGCTAAAGACCTCGGAGAAGTCAACCGCGTAGGTGATCTCACATGCCTCTGAGGTCATCACCATCAACTCCACACGTCGCAGCAACGTCCGTAGCTGCATCATTGATGCTTCGTGTTGCCGGATGCTCTCTCGGAACCTCTCTAGACGTCCAGATGTTCCCATGCCCTCACGTCGTCCTCACTCCCGCCGCTGGCAACTTATCATGGCACAATGTCAGACCACACCTAGGATCTCCTTCTTGGTGGACTCCCTCAGAAGCTCAGTATCGATCCCTCCTACGCAGTCGTGCCTGATGAAGAACTCCGTCCCGTCTCTATGGGTTACACGGTAGTAGCCCTCGAAAGACGTCAGGCTGAGATCAGGCTCTGCCGCGAGAACCCTCTTCAGCCTTTGCCCCCACTCCTCTCTTCGCGACTTCTCTGAGGCTTCGTCGAGCCGGACTAGATCCTCACGCCAGCCCGAAGTGTCGTCTGGTGCCAAGTCCACTTCGACGGGGGACTCTTCCGTAGCGGCCCGCGTCGTGACGTGCAAAGCTCTGGCCCGCCAGACAGCGACCGTCACCAGTGCGATGCCGAGCAGAGATCCGAGTCCCACAAATCCCGCCAAGGAGCCTCTCGACAACCACACTACACAGACAAAAGCACCCGAACTGCCAAGGAGCGCTAGGTACGCGATTGCCTCCACTCCGTAGGCTATGAAGTTCACTCCGCACCCACGATGGCTGCGAGGCTTAGTCGGATGGTGAGGCTGTAGAGAAGGGAGGCCGCTACAAGGGTCAGCATCGTACGAGAGAGACGGGCCGTTGCCCTCGGCGAGAGAGTCCCGCTGCCGAGCCGGAAACCGATCGCCCCATACAGCCCGACGGTAGGAACGATGATCAGCACAAGCCCCGCGAGTGCCACGTGTCTGACCCACGCGTGGTAGATGGTTCCGGCGATCTCGACGCTCCGGAAGTAAGCGCCAAACGCCGATCCCGTGAGTGCTGCAGAGTAGAAGAGGATACTTCCGTTCTGCAGCAGAAGCCGTATCGCTTCCCAGGTCCCCGTAATCCAAGCCACCAGAGCACCAACAACGAAGTGGCCGAGGGAGAGAAACACGCTGAAGAGCAACCAATGTACTACTTCATCGCCTAGCAAGCCAGCTCTCTCTCCACCATCTCACCGCGCCCCTGACAACAACTGAACCAGTAAACACCATCCAGCGCCAACGGTCAAGCCGAGGAGAAGGAATGACCTTGGCGCTGATCTCAGTCCTCGGCCCCCAGAACCACGGCAATGAGATCCACAGCACCACATCGTGCGGCGTGCCCTCTCCACATCCGAGAGGTTCCACTGCCGGGTGCCGGTCTACAAGCTGAATGGCCGAAGCTGAGCGATGATCGCCAGGGCTAATTGGCAGAGCTGGTTGTCGGGTCCATCCCACGTCCAGCATCCAGACTCGATGGTGGTTGCCCAGCCGAGTGAGTTCTCCTGGACGGCTTCCACGGTTTCCGCTTTCGGCACACCGAACGACGCGATTCCACAGCCGCTCCCTCCGGAGTCGATGTTCGATACCAGGTAGGTGAAGATGTAGCCTCCTGTCTCGCTGTCAAGAGTGACACAGACATCCACTCTCACACGGCCACCCCCGATCTGTACCGTGTCCGAATCGTGGGCAATGGCACCAGATGGGCAATCCACGGCGACGCCAGTGACCGCCGCCGTCAGCATGGCCACAGCCACAAGCACAAGTGCGCAGCCGACCCGCCGCATGAACACCATAGGATCTCCTTCCACCTGTGGTAGCAAAGCATTGGGCGCGTGGTGAGTCAAGACAGACCCGTGCCTTGATGTGCACCGATCCCGGCTCTCCAGTGGGCGGTTCGCCCCACTTCGGCCGACTACACCGCGACGAGCTGCGCCACGCGTTCCTTGGATGGCCACCGGACGGTTCCAAGTTCGTCCACCGAGGGGTACCAGTTGCCACTCGAACCGGGGGGGCGTAGAGGCTCAGGCCCTCTGCACGAAGGGTTGCGGTGCTGTGCTCACTCGGCCCCCACAGCGGCCACCG
>Ga0272441_10008077_pt1 | contig 16819 bp, 16 predicted proteins | sample SSMProp6N_FD_193582 | JGI IMG/M metagenome (GOLD analysis project Ga0272441, IMG submission 193582) | Marine sediment archaeal communities from Little Sippewissett salt marsh, Falmouth, MA, United States - SSM-Prop-6N | ecosystem: Environmental > Aquatic > Marine > Wetlands > Sediment ...
ATATCACAGGTTTTCCACGGCGGGAGAGCCCCTTCTCTCGCCGGACACGATACCTTAATCATGTGACACCCCTCTTCAAAATCAGGGAAAAGGATTTATTATCGAAAGGATAGGTCGGAAGGTCTGTCTGCTCCTGAGGGCGGGCCCAACGCTTTCCAGTGCCGTCTGCCGTTGAGTGTTGACTGCGCATTCCTCCATTCAGCCATGGTCCGGCGACCACAATAACCTGTAATCACAAAGTTTATTCGTCAGGCCCGCTCCGCGGATTGTGGAAGCCTGTGCGGACAGTCATGTCCCGCGGTGCAGGGCTCGTGAAATAAAGACGAAGGGACTTGAATTGAACAGCGAACGCATGCTCCGCTGCCTGCGGCGGGGATCTTCACTTTATCGGTGCGATGATTATTACATTGACAGGCAAATTCGTTCTTTTTATACTTGCCGTCACGCGGTGGAATCCGATATTCAATAATAACTCCTGGGAATGTCATGCGAAATCACCGTCACGGCACCTTTGCTCCGGATGCAATGCAAAGAGACCGGACGGAGATTTTCTTTGAGCCGTACACTGAAAAATTTGCGTTCCCGGGGTCCGCTGGAGCCTTCCCGGTTGCCGGACTTCAGTTTGTCCATAGGCGCCGTCGGAGTATCCGGTACGACCGTCTTTGACGGCACCGTCCCCCTTTTCGCTGCGTGAACGGTTCACATAGACCCCCTCGGAGCAGTGGATATGAACTGCTTTTGGGAAGAGGGTGACGATTAACCTCATCTTTCGCGGTACGGCAGGTGTCGATAGGGAGTAGAAAGAATGCCTGAGAGAAAATATGCCGGCGCCGGAAAGGGCCTTTATCGCCTGGAGGCCGAAGCCGTGAGGATCGGGACGGATGTTCTCGTCTACATCTGGGGCGGGGATCGCCCGCATATCGGCTCGGTCGCCGCCGCGCAACCCAGGCAAAGCCTCGAAGCGCCGTCACGGGTCAGTGCCACCGCCTCGGTGCTCACCTACCCGGGACACAGGGAAGACGACCTCGTCAAGGATGCTGCCGAGTTGCTTGCGGCGGAACTTCAGACCCGCGTGGTGGTAACGGCAGGTATGCACTGGGACAACCTGGATGAAGCCGGCATTCAGGAGATCGTGGCCCTCTGCGGGGAACTGACCGGCGCACTGCTTGAAAAATTGAAGCGTTAAAGGAGCGTGAATATGTCCCGTCCGATAATCGTCGGAATAACCGGCGCCAGTGGAGTCATATATGGCGTTGAAACCCTGAGGGTGCTCAGGGAACTTGGCCATGAGACGCACCTGATTCTGAGCCGGGCCGGAGAGATCAACCTGAAGATCGAGACGGACTACTCTCCTGAACAGGTCCGTTCACTGGCCCGGGTGGTTCATGAGATAGATGACATCGCCGCGCCCGTGGCAAGCGGTTCTTTCCCGATCCAGGGCATGATAGTGGCTCCCTGTTCCATCAAGACCGTTTCCGCCATTGCCAATTCCTACAGTGACAACCTTCTGGTCCGCGCAGCGGATGTCACGTTGAAGGAAAGACGTACACTGGTGCTTATGGTGCGCGAAACCCCGCTGCACAAGGGACATCTGGATCTCATGTCACGCGCGGCAGACCTTGGCGCAATCATCCTGCCGCCGATTCCCGCCTTTTATCATCAGCCCGCAGGAATTGAAGCTCTGATCAGGCAGAGTGTGGGAAAGGCCCTCGATTTTTTCGGGATCGAGCATCACTTGTTTCAGCGTTGGGGAAATAAGGAACATCCCCTGGAGAGTGAGACCCCTGAAACATGACGGCCCGCAGGAAATGGTGTGGGAAAATGGTCTTTCCATCAAAGGATGACAGGCTCGCAATGAGGCGGTTTTACCCCGTTTTGTCATTCCGTGCTTGACATGGAATCAGGTATTTTCAAACAGTCCCGGACTCCCGCGTTCGCGGGGGCGATCCTCTATCGGACTTTTCCGAAGCCATCAGGGATCAAGAGTACGACAGCCAAAAGCTGATTTTCTCACACCCGGTTCCCCCCTCGCAAAGGGGGATTTTATCTTTCAAATCCCTCCCGACCTCCCTTTACAAAGGGAGGAGTAAAAAGCCTGATAACAGCTTTCACATTCTTTTGTACTGTATGAGACTTCACGTTTCATCCTTGATTAAACCGGTAACTGGCATGGCGGTTGGGCTTACTTCTTACTTCTTACTTCTTATTTCTTCCTTTCCTTTCTTTTCGCTGAAAGCTGAAAGCCGATGGCTGACCGCGGTAATTCTCACAGCTTTTTCCTTGACCCGGCATTTCCTTTTCCTCTATGTAACCAGGCATAGCCACGTGAAAGAGAATACTGCGATTCGAACAGGGGAGGGTAATCATGAAGAAGCTGCTGGGGATTGTGGCGTCATACCGGAAGGTCGGGAATTGCGAGATTGTGGTGAAGGCCCTGGGAGGGCGGCTCGGGGAGGAATGGGAGGTGTCGCTTGTCAGGCTTCCGCGGCTCTCCATAAAACCCTGCAAGGGCTGTTACGCCTGTCTGCTGCCGGGTGTCGAATGTACCATCAAGGATGACATGGAGTGGCTTTTCGACCGCATGCGGGAGGCCGATGCCATCGTCGTGGCGGCGCCCGATTACATCCTGGGTCCCGTGGGAATGGTGAAGATGCTGACGGACCGGACCCTGCAGGGATCGAAGGATTTCGAGCTCTTCCAGGAAAAACGGACCGCCGTTGCCCTCACGCTGGGCCGGGAGGACTATCGGGGGTATGCCGATACCGCACTGGTTTCACAGGTGGCCGGGTTGGGACTCAACGTGGTGGGGCTGGAACTCTTTTACGGTACCCATCCCGGTGAAGTTGCCCTTGTGGAGGATTTTGACGGGAAGATTGCGCGGCTGGCCGATGCCCTGGTGTCGGACGTGTCGACGGAAGAAAGGAATCCCAATCGGTGCCCCGTCTGCCGTTCCGATCTGTTCCGCCTGCGTCCCGACGGGTTCGAATGCGCCATCTGCAAATCGATGGCGAAACTGGAGGGTGACCGGTTGCAGTTCTTCTCGTTCCACCCCGCCTTCACGAAAGAGGGGCAAGTGGAGCATCTGGCATGGGTACTCGGCAAGAAGGAGGAATACCCCCTCTTGAAAGACCGGCTCAAGGCGATCCAGGACCGCTACCGCGGCGGCCGGTGGCTCCATCCCACCGGCATGTGACGGGCGATTGCACCGGCAGGGTTTCTTAATCGCTGCGGGGGATTTCCGACTCCTCGAGATTCATGAAGCTGTCCAGGTCGTATTTGAAGAAGCCTTCATCGCCCTGCTCGCTGCCGTCCGAGACATATTCAGTGGGTGCGGTTCCCTTCAGGAAGCAGCCGAAAACAAATTTCTTTTCCTCCGGTTTGACGAGCAGGCCCGATTCGGGATCGATTTTGATGAATTCGACATCGTCGGGGGGCGTAAAGTACTCCACCGGAGTGTCTGCCAGCGCTCCCTGCATGAAATAAAGAAATATGGGGCTGGCGGCCCGTGAGCCCGTTTCGTGTTTTCCCAGTTGCCGCAGATCATCGTAGCCCACCCAGACGCCGGCGACGAGGGATGGCGTGTAGCCCATGAACCAGGCATCCTTCAAGTCGTTCGTTGTGCCCGTCTTTCCTGCCACCGGTCTCTCCAGCGCGCGCACGCGCCATCCCGTTCCGCTGAGGACCACTTCCTGGAGGAGATGCGAGGTGACATAGGAGATATTGGGGTCGACGACCTGTTCGACCTGCGGTTCGTGTGCTTCAATCACATGTCCTGTCCGGTCGACGATTTTTTCAATATAATAGGGTTCCACCTTTTTCCCGCTGTTGGCGAGGACGCCGTATCCCCTGACCATATCGAGGAGCGTTACCCCCGAGCTTCCGAGGGCCATGGAGAGGTCACGTGCGATGGGAGAGGCGATGCCCATGTTGATGGCGTAGTCCGCCGCATAATCGACGCCGATATCCTTCAGCAGTTTTATGGTGACGAGGTTTCTCGATTTGACCAGGGCCGTTCTCAGGATGGTGGGACCGTAAAATTTTTCTTCGTAATTCTGAGGTTTCCAGAGGCTGTCCTTCAGGGTGTCTTCAAAAATGATGGGTGTATCCATGACGACCGTGGAGGGAGTGCGACCCTTGTCGAAGGCCGCCGTGTAGATGAAGGGCTTGAATGCCGACCCCGGCTGCCTTTTTGCCTGCGTGGCCCGGTTGAATTCGCTTTTTTCGTAGTTGCGGCCCCCGACCATCGCCCTGATTTTTCCCGTGTGGGCGTCAATGGCGAGGAGCGCGCCCTGTACGTCCGGTTCCTGTTCAAGGGCCGCGGTGAACCGCAGGGCCTCCGGCGAGGCATCAGTCTCTTCCGTCGTTTCGGCACCGGCGTCGGGTGTGTCTTTCTCTTCCTGCTGTTCCGACACGTCGAGAGTTTTTACCAGAATCACGTCGCCCGTCTCGAGTGCCGCGGCGGGGTCGGTGATCTTCACCGTGTTGTAGGCGACTTTCGGGTCCGGTTTCCTGGCCCAGGACATGTTTTTGACGGACATGGTGCCTTGATGTGGTCCGATGCGCAGATCCACGGTCTTCCCGTCGCTGTCGATGCCCGTGACGAGGGCATTGAAAAATTCGCCCTTTTTCAGGGGTCGTGCCGCAAGCTCTTCCTCCTGAGCTTGCAGAAGGGCCGGGAATTCACCTTCCGGAATGTTCCGCAGGGGACCCCGGTATCCCTGGCGTTTGTCCAGCTCGCGGAGTCCTTTTGCGACGGCAGTCCGGGCGGCTTTCTGCATGTTCACATCCAGCGTGGTGTAGACCTCCAGTCCCTCCTTGTAGAGGACGTCACTGCTGTATTTTGCCTGGATGTACCGCCGCACGTTTTCCGTGAAGTAGGGGGCGATCTTCTCTCGTTCGGCCGTCTTTTTGACTTCGACGGGAACGCTGAGGGCATCCTCCTTTTCCTGTTCCGTGATGTATCCGTCTTCCGCCAGTCGCGTCAGTGCATAGATCTGGCGTTTCCGGGCGCGCTCGGGGTGAAAGTAGGGAGAGTACCTGCTTGGCGCCTTGGGAAGTCCCGCAAGAAGGGCGGCTTCCGGCAGCGTCAGGTACCGGGCCTGCTTTCCGAAATAGCGTTGTGAAGCGGCTTCGACGCCATAGGCCCCGTGACCGAGATAAATCTGGTTCAGGTAGAGATTCAGGATTTCATATTTTCTGAGATACTTGTCGATCCGGTAGGCGAGAATCGCCTCTTTCAATTTCCTGATGTAACTTCGTTCGGGTGTCAGGAAAAGTGATTTGGCCACCTGCTGGGTGATGGTGCTTCCCCCCTGGACGATCCTGCCCGCCGCCAGGTTCTTGAGGAAGGCCCGCACGATGCTCTTGACATCGACCCCGCGGTGCTGGAAAAAACGGGCGTCTTCAGCCGCCACAAAGGAAAGGATGACAAACTTCGGCAAATCGCTCACCCTGACGACCTTGCGGTCCTCAAGGTAGAATTCGTCAATCAGTTCATCGTTGTCGGCATAGACCCTGGTGATGATGCTGGGACGGTAGTCTTTCAGTGACGCCACGCTGGGCAGTTCCTTCGCGATGGTGTAGAGAAAGTAAGTCGCGCCTGCGGCACCGAGAACTGCCGCAATCAGGATCGTCAGGAAAATCTTCTTCAGGATGCTTCCTATTCGTGTTTTTCGATTGGGGGGTATGCGTTTTCTGGATGTCATTTTTTCTCTTCGCTATCTCTTTCTTCGGATTCTTCTTCAGCGGGGGCGGGCTTTTTTTCTCCCAATTTCACAACCCATATACTGATTTCATAGAGCATTATCAAGGGGACGGCCATCAGGCACTGAGTCACGACATCGGGCGGGGTGAAAAGTGCGGCAATGACGAAGACGAGTAAAATCGCAAATTTTCGCTTGGTTATCAAAGTGTTGGACTGAACCAGGCCGATACGGCCCAGGAAGAACATGAAGATCGGGAGCTCAAAGATAACGCCGAAGGCGATCAGGAGTTTCATCGAAAAGGAGAGGTACTCCCGTATGGATATCATGGGCTTGATCGTGTCGGTACCGAAGGCTACGAAAAATTTGAATCCCAGGGGAAAAACGAGAAAGTAGGCGAACAGGGCCCCACCGATAAAGAATATGGTGGAAAAGATCACAAAGGGGACGGCATGCCGTTTTTCCTTGCTGTACAGACCGGGGGAGATGAACCGCCAGATCTGAAAGAGGATATAGGGACTGGTCAGAAGAATGGAGGCAAGAAAGGAGACCTTCAGATAGGTGAAAAACGCCTCGGGGAGGCTCGTGAATATCATGTAGCTCTGTTCCGGCAATACATTGGCAAGGGGAATCGTGAGAACTTCAAAGAGCTTTTCCTTGAAGCCGTAACAGGCCACGAAGCCGATTCCGATTGCCGCCAGTATCCTGACAAGCCTGGTGCGAAGTTCTTCCAGGTGCGACGTGACGGGCATTTTTTCGTCGATGTGTTCGGTCATGAGTAAACGTGTCTACTGGAAAGTTTTTTGCCGGGATGGATCACGGTAATGCACCGGAATCAACTTTCTTTTTTGTCTTTCTGGTCCTCGTCGTCCTTTGTGCCGTAAAGAAGGGAGTCCTTTATTTCGTTGGCGTCGTCTCGAATGTCGTCAACCTGCAGCGTATCCTTTACATCGTTGGTGGCGCGCTTGAATTCGGCAAGGCCTTTTCCGAGGGACTTTGCGAGATCAGGAAGTTTCTTTGGTCCGATAATGATGAGCGCCACTACCAGAATTACGATGAGTTCAGGCATCCCGATGCCAAACATAAGATCAATCCTTTCAAAATAATAGTAAAGTCTATATGCAGTGGGGAGATTTTGTCAATCTGTTTTCACTGATTGCTTTTCCCCGGTGGCTGTGCTAAAAATCATCTTTCTTTCAAATACCTTGTGTGGGGCGCAGTTATGGGTGCACAGACAGGCATCGTGAAGGACTACCGTTACCTGAGCCACGACCCCGGTTCCTTTCACCCGGAGTCGCCGAAGAGGCTCGAAGCGATTTACAATATGCTCGAAGCCCGGGACATGCGGGACCACTTCGTTCACATCGAAGGCCGTTCCGCCGCAACCGGGGAAATCGCCCTGAATCACAGCCGGGCCTACATCGACATGGTGGCGCGAACGGCGGGCAAGGGCCATTGCTCTCTCGATTTCGATACGCAGACATCTGCCGAATCATACCAGGCCGCCATGCTGGCGGCAGGCAGCCTGTGCGACGCCGTTGATTGCGTCATGGCGGGGAAAGTCGGAAACGCCTTCGCGCTGGTACGGCCACCGGGGCATCATGCCGAATTCGACGGGGCTGCCGGGTTCTGCATCTTTAACAATATTGCCATCGGGGCGCGCTATGCCCTCAAAATGCCGGGGATAAAACGAATCCTTATTGTCGATTGGGATCTGCACCACGGAAACGGGACGCAACGGTCCTTTTATGCCGATCAGCGTGTGCTCTATTTTTCCGCCCATCAATATCCCTTTTATCCCGGTACGGGAAGCCTTCAGGAGAACGGCGTCCGGGAGGGACTGGGATATACCGTGAATGTGCCTCTGGGACGGGGGCAGGGCGATGCCGAATATACGCGCATCTTCAAGAAAGTCCTTGAACCGCTTGCCCTTGCCTTCAGGCCCGACCTGGTGATGGTCTCGGCGGGGTTCGATATTCATCTCCGCGATCCCCTGGGCGGCATGAAAGTGACACCCGCCGGCTTCGCGAAACTGACGCGGATCCTCATGAATATTGCCGACCGGTGCTGCGGCGGCAAGCTGGTGATGACCCTTGAGGGTGGATACAACATCGAGGGGCAGGCACAGTCGGTCAGGGCGGTCTTGAAAGAGATGAACGGTGAGACCATTGTGCCCGACGGCGAACTGGCCGTGACCGAAGACGGGGCGGACCGGTCCATCGACAGGGTCATCGGCAAGGTGATCGATCAGATCAAGCCGATCTGGCAGGTGTATTGAAGGAAGCTGGCAGCTTCCGGAAGTAAGAAGTTACAAGCCGTCAGCCGTCAGCTGTCAGGAAAAAGAGAAGTAAGAAGTAAGAAGTAAGAAGTAAGAATAAAGGCTGTCGGCTGTCAGCCGTCAGCTATTAGGAAAAAGGGAAGTCAGTTCGGGAAGTCATGAACAGAGATGTGCAGCCGGCACTTTCAGATCGCTATCCAGCATACCAGCAGTGAACATACCAGTATAAGAGCATAAGAGCACAAGAGCTTCCTGTATAGAGGAGGAGAGAACATTGAAATTATCGAAGGCGGACGTTGAGCATGTGGCCCATCTTGCACGGCTCAATTTTACCGATGAGGAGAAGGACACTTTTACCTCTCAGTTGAACGAAATACTGATGTACATGGATATTCTCAACAAGGTCGACACGAGCGGCGTTGAGCCCATGACCCATGCCACCTCATTGAATAACGCCCTGCGTGACGATGTGAGGAAAGAATCACTGGGAACGGAACGGGCTCTCGAAAACGCGCCCGAAGAAGCGGGTGACTGCTTCAAGGTTCCCCGTGTAATAGAGTAAGAGGCACCGATGAAACTGAACCAGTTGACGATACATGAATTGCAGACCCTCTTGAGGGAAGGAAAAACGACGGCGGTGGCGATTGCCGAGGCGGTCTTCAGCCGGATCGACGCCGTTGAAGGGCGGGTGAATGCCTATATCACGACGGCGAAGGACGAAGCCCTCGCCATGGCGGAGCAAGCCGACCGGTCGATCGGGGAAGGTGCGCTGAAAGAGCTGACGGGGATTCCCGTCGGCATAAAGGATAATATGTGCATTACCGGCATGAAGACCACCTGCGGGTCCCGTATCCTCGAAAACTTTGTTTCTCCCTACGATGCCGAGGTGGTGAAGAAACTGCGCGACGCCGGCGCCGTCTTTACGGGGAAAACCAATCTTGATGAATTTGCCATGGGGTCGTCGACGGAGACCTCCTGGTTCGATATTGCCAGGAATCCCTGGGACCTTGACCGCGTGCCGGGAGGGTCCAGCGGAGGTTCCGCCGCCGCCGTGGCAACCGATGAATGCATCGCCGCCCTGGGGTCCGACACGGGCGGATCGATCCGCCAGCCGGCGGCTCACTGCGGTGTCGTGGGCATGAAACCGACCTATGGAAGGGTGTCACGGTACGGGCTGGTGGCCTTTGCATCGTCACTCGACCAGATCGGCCCTCTTACCAAGGACGTAGAGGATTGTGCCATCATGATGAACGTGATCGCCGGTTACGACGAGAAGGAATCGACGTCGGTGCCGGCGGAGGTTCCCGATTACCGGTCCTTCCTGTCACGGGACATCGAGGGATGGACCATCGGAATCCCGAAGGAGTATTTCGTCCAGGGCATCGATCCCCAGGTGTCGTCGGCCATCGACGGGGTGATAAGTGACCTGGAAAAGCTGGGGGCGACCTGCCGTGAAATTTCCATTCCCCACACGGAATACTGCGTGGCGATCTACTACATCATCGCTCCGTCGGAGGCGAGTTCCAACCTTGCCCGCTATGACGGGGTGCGCTACGGATTCAGATCGCCTCAGAAAGAGGACCTCCTCGACATGTACAAGGCGTCGCGTTCGGCGGGGTTCGGCGCCGAAGTGAAACGGCGGATCATGATCGGGACCTACGCCCTGTCGGCGGGCTATTACGACGCCTACTACAAAAAGGCGTCCCAGGTGAGACGTCTGCTCCGAAACGATTTTGACCGGGCCTTCGAGACCTGCGACGTGATACTGACGCCGACCACCCCGACGCCGGCCTTTAAAATCGGCGAAAAGGCCGATGATCCCCTCCAGATGTATCTGTCCGACATCTTTACTCTCTCCACGAACCTTGCCGGCGTGCCGGGCATTGCGGTGCCCTGCGGATACACTGATACGGGACTGCCCCTGAGCGTGCAGTTCATGGCGGGCCACTTCCAGGAGGGAAAACTGATTCAGGTGGCGTCGGCCTACGAGAACAATGCATCGATGGAAAAAAGGAGACCAGAGTTATAATGGAATACGAACCGGTTATCGGACTTGAGGTTCATGCCCAGCTCCTGACGGATACAAAGATATTTTGCGGCTGTTCAACGAAATTCGGAGACATGCCCAACAGCAATACCTGCCCCATCTGCATCGGGTTGCCCGGTGTGCTTCCGGTATTGAACCGGAAAGTGGTGGAATATGCCCTGAAAATGGCGCTGGCAACCAACTGCAGCATCAACACAAACAATGGATTTGCCCGGAAGAATTATTTCTATCCCGATCTTCCCAAGGGATATCAGATCTCCCAGTATGCCTACCCGATTGCCGAACACGGCCACTTGGATGTTGAATTGAACGGAGGAAAAAAGCGCATCGGTATTACGCGCATTCACATGGAGGAAGATGCGGGAAAGCTGATCCATGACGAAGATAAGCCGCTCAGTTATGTCGATTTCAACCGTGCCGGCGTTCCCCTTATCGAGATCGTCAGTGAACCGGACATGCGGAGCCCCGAAGAGGGGGCGGCATACCTCCGGAGGCTTCACGAGATCCTGGTCTATCTGGAGATCTGTGACGGCAACATGGAAGAGGGGAGCTTCCGGTGCGATGCCAATGTGTCCATACGGCCCCGGGGCCGTGAGGAATTCGGCACCCGGGCGGAGCTGAAGAACATGAATTCCTTCAGAAACGTGCAGCGTGCCCTTGAATATGAGATCGAGCGCCAGCGCAACGTCCTCGAGGCGGGCGGCGTGGTGATCCAGGAGACACGGCTCTGGGACGACTACCAGGGAGTGACCCATTCCATGCGGGGAAAAGAGGAGGCCCATGATTACCGGTATTTCCCCGATCCCGACCTGGTCGATCTCTCGATTTCCGATGAGTGGATAGAAGAGATAGGCCGCACGCTTCCCGAACTGCCCCTGGAAAAGCGCGAGCGGTTCATCAGCGAGTACGGTATACCGCCCTACGATGCCCAGGTCTTGACGACGAGCCGCGATCTCGCCGATTTCTACGAGCAGGTCGCAGAGTGCTGCGGTAACCCGAAGATCGCCAGCAACTGGGTGATGGGGGATTTCCTGCGGTACCTGAACGAGGAAAAACGTCTGGTGCGTGAGAGTCCGGTGACTCCCCGGTCACTTGCCGACATAATCAACCTGATTGAAGACGGCACCATCAGCGGGAAGATTGCCAAGGACGTCTTCGAGGAGATGTGGAAATCGGCCAGGCCGCCCGGGGAGATCATCAAAGAAAAAGGGCTTGTCCAGATTACCGATACGGCCATGCTGGAGGCGGCCGTCGACGAGGTCCTGAAGGCCAATCCTTCGCAACTCGAGGAGTACAAGGCAGGTAAGGAGCAACTCTTCGGCTACTTTGTGGGACAGACCATGAAGGCCACCAGGGGAAAGGCCAATCCGAAGATCGTCAATGAAATCCTGAGAAAGAAGCTGGCCGGCCTATGATACGACCCGTTTACTGGGATGACGGCGGGGTGGTCCTCATCGACCAGAAAGCGCTTCCCCTGAGGGAGATCAGCCTGGTCTGCCGGGATTATCACGAGGTCATCGACGCCATCAAGGATTTGACCGTCAGGGGTGCCCCCGCCGTGGGTATTGCGGCGGCCATGGGGATCGCCCTCGGTGCCGCAGCTGCACCCGCCGAATCGAAAGAGGCCTTCCAGCGCGCCTTTTTCCGGATCTGTGACGAATTCTCCCGCACCCGCCCCACCGCCGTCAATCTCTTCTGGGCCATCGACCGCATGAAACAGTGCCTGGAAACCCGGTGGGAGACAAGCATCGCGTCGATCAGGAAGGCCCTCGTGGAGGAGGCGGTTGCCATATGTGACGAGGATGTCGAGGCGAACCGCCGCATCGGCGCCTCTGGACAGGAACTGGTGAGGGCGGGCGATTCCATCCTCACGCACTGCAACGCCGGAGCCCTTGCCACGGGAGGCTACGGTACGGCGCTGGGCGTTATCAGGGCGGCCCATGAAGCGGGGAAGGGCATCCATGTCTTCGTCGACGAGACACGACCGGTCCTCCAGGGAGGACGCCTCACGGCGTGGGAACTGAAAAAAGAGGCCATCCCCGCCACGCTCATTACGGACAATATGGCGGGCTTTCTCATGAAGCAGGGGAAGATCGATCTCGTGATTGTCGGTGCCGACCGTATCGCCGCCAACGGCGATACGGCGAACAAGATCGGCACCTATTCTCTCGCCGTTCTGGCAGAGGCCCATGGGATTCCCTTCTACGTGGCGGCACCTCTTTCGACGATCGACCGTGCGAGACCTGACGGTGACGGTATCCCCATCGAGGAGAGAGACGCCGGCGAAGTGGCGAGCCTGGGCGGCATCCGGACGGCACCCGACGGGATCGACGTCTATAATCCCGCCTTCGATGTGACGCCGCACCGGTACATCACGGCTATTATCACCAACAGAGGAATCCTGCGCCCCCCCTACCAGAGGGAAATCGAAAGGCTCTTCGGAAAGTAGCGTTCATATGGCTGAAAAACTCCTTCTCTTTGATTTTGACGGTGTGATCGTCGATTCGATAGCATTCTATGAAGAACTGACCCGTCTCTATTCGGAAGAAATCGGCTTCACGATTGCGGAAACACGGGAAGATTTCCTCTCGCTTTACGACGACAACTTTTACCTGTCACTCCGGAAGCAGGGTATCGATCTCGATGCGCTCGGAAAGGCATCGAAGGTAGTGGCGCCGAAACTCGACTACGATAAGATCCGGCCCTTTGAAGAACTCTTCCCCGTGCTTGAGGCCTTCAGTCGTGACAATGTGTTGCTCATCGTGTCGTCAAACTCCGGGACTACCATTGAACGTATTCTCTCTAAGTACGAATGCTACCGGTGTTTCAGGGACATCCTCGGGGCGGATTTCATGGTCAGCAAGGTCGACAAGATCGCCCACGCCATGAAGGAATGGGAAAAAGACACCGCCCATACCTACTTCATTACCGATACGACGGGCGATATCCGGGAGGCACAGGAAGCCGGCGTCGTTACCGTTGCCGTGACCTGGGGGTGGCATTCGCGGGAGCGGCTTGAGAGGACGGCCCCGGATCATATCATCGAACGCCCGGCGGAACTGCTGCGTCTCCTGGAGCCGGACGTGTCGGACTGACCGGGGGAAGGGTGAAAAGCAAAAAGATACGGAATACCTCGGGGATGCGGAACGGAATCCGGCATCCCCGTTTTTGTACCTGCCGTGGCGGATATGAAGAAGGGCCAGGGGCGGTATAATGAGAATAAACGGTCGTATTATCGAATATATTGACCTTATTCCCGTTACATGGTAGTGACTTCTCCATGGAAGAAATGCTCACGACGAAGGAACTGGCCGATCTGCTCAGGCTTAACGAGAAAAAGGTCTACCAGCTGGTGCGGGACGGGGATGTCCCCCACGTGCGGATTGCCGGCAAATGGCTTTTCCCCCGGCAGCATGTGCTCCGGTGGATCGATGAAAACGTGCATCGTGAGAAAGAAATCCTCATTGTGGGAAGCGACGATATGCTGATGACGAGGCTCATCTCGCTCTATTCCCAGAACAGGTTTCCCGAGTCCATGGCCTTCTATTCTCCCGTGGGGAGTTCCATGGGGCTCGAGGCGCTCTCACAGCGAAAGGGGCAGGCCTGCTGCACCCACCTGCTGGACCAGGAGACGGGTGAGTACAATCTTCCCGTCCTGAGCAGGGTTCTTTCGGGGCAGCGATACGTGGTGGTGAATCTCTGGCACCGGACGCAGGGATTCATCGTGAAAAAGGGGAATCCGTTTTCGATACGGAACCTGGAAGATGTGATAGAGAAACAGGTCCGCTTCGTCAACCGCAACAAGGGCGCCGGCACACGGGTCCTTCTGGAATATTTGATGCGAAACCAGGGGCTTGAGGAAACATCCCTCCCTGGCTTTGACAATGAGGTTGACACCCATCTCGGCGTGGCGCTGAAGATTTTCCTGGGTGAGGCCGATGTGGGCCTGGGTATCGAATACGTAACCCACTTCCTCGGACTCGATTTCATCCCCGTCAGGGAAGAGCGGTTCGATCTCGTGGTTCCCCGGGAACTCTGGCATACCCGTAACATAAAAGAGCTCTGCTCCTATCTCGATCCATCCAGGATCAAGGGGCTCTTCTCTGTTCTGCCCGGATACGATTTTACGGACACGGGCAAAGTGATATACGAAAGCTGATACCGGTTCCCCCCTCTCTTTTTATCTCTCGTATACAATCCGTTCCACAAACCGGGAGGGTGCCTGTGAGACCGCACCCGGGGATATTTCCCTTTGATAATTCGCCGTCGATATGTATAATGCGCCGCAATAACCTGCGAGGAGGATCTTTAAAATGGCCATGGTTGAATTCACCCTTGAAGGCAGGATTGCCATTGTGACCATGAACAGTGGTGAGAATCGCCTGAATACTCCCTTCCTGAAAGAATATCTCGGGGTTCTTGATGAGATCGAACATGAGACGGATGCGAACGTGCTGGTAGTAAAATCGGCCCATGAAAAGATTTTCAGCAACGGCATCGACCTCGAATGGCTTGTGCCCTTTCTCAACAGCAACGATCTCGAAACCTCCAAGGAATTTATCCTCACGACGATGGAGCTCTACAAGAGAATTCTGATGTTCCCCATGCCGACGATCGCAGCGATCAACGGTCATGCCTTCGCGGGCGGCGCCATCATGACCTGCTATTTTGACTATCGTTTCATGCGGTCCGATCGTGGATTCCTCTGTTTTCCCGAAGTGGATCTGGGCATTCCCTTTATTCCGGGCATGCTCGCCGCCATGAAAAAGGCAATCCCGCGATACAAGCTCAATGAAATGGTCTATGAGGGTAAACGGCTTACCGCTGAAGAGTGTGCACAACACCACATCGTTACAAAGGCATGCCACATCGATTCCCTTATGGATGAGGTGCTTGCCTTTGCCGGAACGCTTGATAAACGGCGGGTGGTGGTTCAGGAAATCAAGAAGGAAATGAACAGGGATGTCCTGCATGCCTTTGAAGTGGACGATCCTCCGGTTATCGAATCGGGACGGTTTTATGCCTGATGTGACGACGGGATAACGAACGCACTTAAAGCTTCCCGTGGCCGCTCCCGGGAAGCTTTTCTTTTTTCATGGGTTTGCCGAAGGAAGCATCCCCCCTGAGCACAATCCTGAAAGTCATGGCAACGGGAGGCTGAAAGGGTGCCGGAGAGAGAGTTGACTATCGTGACGAGGAGAACGGAATGTAATGAAATTCAAGGATAAATACGCCATCGTCGGTGTCGGATACACGCCCCAGGGACGTGTCCCCGGCAGAACGATGCTCAGCTTTCACGTTGAAGCTGCTGCCGATGCAATTGCCGATGCGGGCCTGACAAAGAAGGACATAGACGGCCTGATCTCTTACCGTCATTTTCCCGCCGCGATAGGCGAGCCCGACGTCACACCCTATCTTGTCGCGCAGCATCTCGGCATCTCTCCCACCTATATGAGCCAGGAGGCAAACTGTGCGCGGAGTCATCTGCTGCACGCAATAGGGGCTCTCGAATCGGGATTGTGCAACTACGTGGTCATTTCCTACGGACACAATGCGCTCTCCAGCGACAGCATGAGGAAACTGCTCTATCAGCGGGGCAGCGAAGAAATGGTCTACGGCCATTTCGGGGCGTCCGCCGACTACGCACTCGCTGCCCGGCGGGCCATGCACATGTTCCGCACCGGTCCTGAAACCTGGAAACATATTGCCGTGGGGCAGCGCAAATGGGCGAACCTGAATCCCCGGGCGATGCTCTACGACGAGACCATGACCTTCGAGGATTATTTCAATGCCCGATGGGTGGTGGAACCCTTCCGGCTCTTCGACAACTGCCTCGTGACGGACGGCGGCCGCGCCTGTGTCATCACCACGGCTGAAAGGGCCCGTGATCTGCGGCACCGTCCCGTGCGCATCATGGGAATCGGCCAGCACAATCCCTCGGACTACGTCCAGCGGGCGTCCCACCTTGCCGGGCCGACGGGTGCAAAAAAGGCCGGGGAAAAGGCCCTGCAAAAGGCGGGTGTGACCCTTGGTGATGTCGATGCCTGCGAGGTCTATGACTGCTTTACCTACACCGTCGAGATCACCCTCCAGGACCTGGGTTTCTTCGGTCCCGGCGAGGGTGAGGACTGGTTTGCCGGGGGGCGGATTGAACCGGGCGGGGCTATGCCCGTCAACACCTCGGGCGGCCTGCTCTCGGAATCCTACCAGATGGGGTTGACCCAGATTACGGAAGCCGCCATGCAGCTCATGGGTCGCTGTGGAAAACGTCAACTGGGGCCGGCGACGCAGACGAAGGAACCGCAGATAATCCTCTGCACCGACAACGGCGGCACGCTGCAGACCAGTGCCTGTTATATACTGGGGAGGTTATGAGTTATGGAGTATACGAAACCCTTACCCGCGGTAAACGCAGACAACGAACAGTTCTGGAAGGGATGCGCGGACCATGAATTGCGTTTTCAGAAATGCACGCAATGCGGATTTGTGAGATGGCCGGCATCAATCATCTGTCCCGAATGCCATTCCGGCGATACCGAATTGATCAGGGCGAACGGCAAGGGGACGGTCTATTCTTTTGTGGTCTATCATGTTGCCTATCATCCTGAATTCAAAGATGATCTCCCCTATGTGGTGGCCCTGGTGGAACTCGACGAAGGCCCCCGCATCCTCAGCAATATCGTGGGGTGTGCTCCCGGAGACGTGGCCTGCGACATGCCCGTCGAAGTTGTCTGGGAGGACATCACCGGCGAATGGAGCCTGCCGAAATTCCGGCCCCTCTCCTGACGAACG
>Ga0272441_10008079_pt1 | contig 16818 bp, 7 predicted proteins | sample SSMProp6N_FD_193582 | JGI IMG/M metagenome (GOLD analysis project Ga0272441, IMG submission 193582) | Marine sediment archaeal communities from Little Sippewissett salt marsh, Falmouth, MA, United States - SSM-Prop-6N | ecosystem: Environmental > Aquatic > Marine > Wetlands > Sediment ...
CCTGTTGTCACACCAGTAGCCCAAATACAATCATCAGCATGTGAAGTTTCCGTAAATGATACTCCATTATAAGTGTATGCAAGTAAACCATTATCCCAGTTTGCCAGAAAAACTGTGCCATTTACATCAAATGTGACATCTATGCAAATACCACCGGTTACAAGATGTGCTATATTGGTAAAAGATGTCCCATCATAGGTATAGGTACGCAAACCATCATCATAATTGGCAAGAAAGATAACACCTTCTGAATTTATCGCTACTTCATATGCGTAACTTAATAATGGCCAATTACCATCATTTATATTTGCAGTATTTAAAAAAGAGTTACCGTTATATGTATAGGCACGAAGGCCATCTGAAGCATTTGCAAGAAAAATGGTACCATTCGCATCCACATCGACACCCATTGCAGTACCACCGCTGTATATATATGCTGTATTGGTAAAGTTGATACCATTATAAGTATATGAACGCAAACCGTCTGTATTATTGGCCAGAAAAATCGTTCCATCTGAGGCTATTGACAAATCCTGTGCGAAACCCCCATTATTGATATGTGCAGTATTTGTAAAAGATGTACCGTTATAATTATAAGCACGTAAACCATCAGCACCATTGGCCAGAAAAATTGTACCATCCAATCCTATTTGTACACCTCTTGCACTGCCACCATTATTAATGTATGCTGTTCTCTCAAATGATGTCCCGCTATATATAAAGGCATGTAAACCACCAGTGCCATTAGCCAGAAAAATTGTACCATCTGAACTGACTGCCACACTTTGAGCTGAACCATAATGTGCATTTCGAGAAACAGGTGTAAAAGTATGCGGGAGCTCCGCATAAGATATTGTGGCAATAAAAAATGTATAAAACACGGATGTTAGTGTCATTCTTAGCATAAGCTGTACCTCACAGATTGGGTGTATGCAAATACTATTGCTCGAAGACATGGGACGTGCATATATCCTACCTCACCAGAACCATCTTCCTCGTCTCTACATAATCCCCCGCCATCAGCTGATAAAAATAAATCCCAGATCTCACTGCCTGTTTTGTTGTGACCCATTTATCAAGTCAAAACATGATAACTAATCATTATCATCTAAACCTTCCACTCCCCCTTCAAATACCCTTCTGCGATCTTCAAAGCCGCGTTATGATACCGCTTGGGCATTTTGCGTATCTGCTTCTGAAAGATCACCAGATTGGTTTCAATATTCTTGCCCGTATCCAGCTTGCCTGCCAGGTTCTGCAGGTACTTGCTGATCCTTCCTTCGATTTTATTGTCCAGCCTGGCATCGGCTTCTGGGTTAAAGCGCCGGACGGTTTTTTCAAGATTGAACTGCTCTTCACTGAAAAACTGGAAGGCCATGCCCTTCAGATATTCCGTGATGGTGCTGCGGTGCATATTGCCCAGACGCTCGGCAATGGTCCGGTTGGCATTGTTTCGGAACTTCAGTTCCCTGTACAGTTCCAGAATGCTCTCATCCATGGAGTCATCCGAACCGGATCCGGACACATTCAGCTGATCCTTCACCCACTCGGACGTCAGGGTAAATTCATCATCCAGAAGTTTCATGCGGGCCGTAATGTTCTGCAGTTCGCGAATATTACCCGGCCACGCATAATTCTGCAGGACTTTTTTGGCGCCGGCTGTCCAGTTCAGCGTTTTGCCCTTCAGAAAATGGTTGAGCAGAGGAAGAATATCCTGTGTGCGGTTCCTCAACGGAGGCAGATGCACGGGCAGCACATTCAGCCGGAAAAAGAGATCCTGCCTGAACCGGTTCTTCCGGATCAACTGCTGTATATCCTGATTGGTAGCCGCAATGATACGCACGGTTACATGTCTCGGTTTGGTGGAGCCCACACGAAAATAGGAACCTTCCTGAAGTACGCGGAGCAGTTTGGCCTGAAACGCAATGGAAGTTTCACTGATTTCATCCAGGAAGATGGTGCCCTGATCGGCTGCCTCAAAAAAGCCGGTTTTTGTCTCACTGGCCCCGGTAAAGGCACCTTTGACATGTCCGAACAGTTCCGATTCCAGCAGGCTTTCTGAAATCGCGCCGCAGTTCACCGCGATAAACGGCTTTTCTGCGCGGCTGCTGCTCCGGTGAATGGCCATGGCAATCAGTTCCTTGCCCGTGCCGCTTTCACCGGTAATCAGAACCGGTTCGTCGGTCTCCCCGATGCGTTTCAGCTCGGACAATATTTTAATCATGGGACTTTCACCGGAACAGACGATTTCAGGATACGCCTTTTGTATGGCCTCAGCGTCTTCTTCAGCCACGGTTGTCAGTTCCTCCCGAATGTCCTCAATTTCGTCCTGATATTTCTGCCTGAGCCTGCTGTATTCCTCTTCCAGTCTGGCCGCGTTCCGAACGCGCTCCATAAATTTCTTTTCAAGAGCCTGACGCTTTTCAAGCTCTTCCATGTAATGTTTTTCCTGAACCGAGATATGATCAAGCGCCGTGATAATGCCGAATATCAAAAGACCAAAAAGAAAAGCATAGAGCGGAAAAATGATTTGAGCCTGCCAGAACAGGACGGCTCCAAATCCGGAAATCAGCATGGCACCAATATAGATGGTCATTTTTATATACAGTCTTGATATTTGTACGAACGCCATAAAAAATCCGAGTGCAAAAAGCAGAAAAATGAACAGCCAGGCAGGAAAATCTCTCAAATACTGGCCGGAGTACAGATTGTCCACAATATGGGCGTGAATGCCGATGACAGGCATGGAGGGTCCCAGGGGCGTGGGTTTTTCAAAACCAAGCTGCTGGGAGATAACACCCAGAATAACGACACTGCCGTTAATTTTTGATCGCACAGAATCCGCATCGCCGTGATAAATAATGTCACGAACCGGAATTTTCGGCAGCTGACCGGATGTGACATAGTAGTTCATTTTCATCCTTGGGGGCAGTGTCTGACCTTCATGCATCAAGCGCTGTGCAATCAGGGAGGCAAATGAGGGATAATACTGATCACCGCATTGAACCACCTGTACCGCTTCTTCAATGAGACCCTCGCGGTTCATCAGCAGATTGACAAATCCGAACCGCGCACCGGCACCGAGAAAATCCCGGTCCGGGGCCTGAATGCCGGATGCGTAAAAATTGCATTCTTCTGATCCGGCCGCACCCATTCCCAGTTCAGGGATGTACGACTCATTTTTACTCAGCGTGTCCAATTGATTAAAATAAAAAGCACCGATGACACCCCTGTGTTTATGCAGCATATACTGCAAAAATAAATCATTTTCATCGTTCGGATTGTTGTTTTCTTTCCAGAAGACATGGATACCAATAGCCCTGGCTCCCATACCACTCAATTTTTCAATAAGAAATCCATAAATATTTCTTGCAAGGGGCCATCCGCCCAGTGTCTCAATATCCGCATCGTCAAAATATACAATTTGAACAGGGGCCTTGAACTGACCTGTCACACCGGACCGCATGAATTGATGATTTAATCCATTCTGAAGATTGTTAAAAAACGGCATACACAGATAAAGTATGACAATGGCCAGAAAAAAGCCGGCTGCCTTTTTAACTGATTTGGGAATCATGCGCATCTCACTCAAAACAGACTCCTTTAAATATGGCTACTACTACATCAGGCAAATATTGACATATAATCAATCCCGTAACAATTTTGCATGCAAATCATAAGTCCTGTGGAAGGGTAAGGTTCCCGGCCTTTTTAAAAATATACTCCTATTCCAGACTAACATAAAAATAAATCAATATCTATTTCATCCTCTCAAGAAAGGCCTGCTTTCTTGCCGGCATCTGCAGAAAATCATACGCTTCAATGACCTCTGTTGCCAGACCTAAAAATTGTTCTTCGGGAAACTGAATCATCAGCCTGTTCACTTTTACAATAAACCCGGAAATAAATCCCTGATGATACAATGACCGGGCGCCGTTTGTTTCAAGATCAACAAATTCTTTCCGTATGGATTCCAGATCCTTTGTTTCATTAACCCTGCCGTGCAGCACCAGCGCAGATTCGGGCCTGGTCTGTTCGTTCCGTTGAGGCAATTTCTGCATTTCAATGGCCGTCAGTTCCATCATCAGATCTTCACGGCTCAATTGCCGTAAATCCCGCGCTTCGATCTGGGCCGCTGGGGGCAGCACAAAGGATTCCCCGCTGTAGGCACGGATACGGGCCCTGCCGTTCCGCAGGCTTCTTATGGTGGTATGATCCTTTAAAACAATGCCCTGCCTGGCTGTGACCCAGTCATTTTGAAAGGGCTCCCGGATCTGAACCCCGCCTTCCAGCGACTGCACAACACAATCGTCTTCAGCGGCAAATAGTAAAGCCGTTGGCAGCAAAACCACTAAAATGAACATTTGGATTTTCATAATGACCTCCAAAATCAGTCTTTTTATTGCGCGTCTATAATTTTAAACCACCCCTCAACCAGACCATCCTGTTCAATGCCGATTTGCCTGTACTGCTCGAGACCGCAGTGCCGGGCTTCAGCAAAATTCAACTCTCTTTTTGTCAGCTCCAAAGGAATGAAATATTTCGATTCCCGGGCATTCACATAACGGACCACATAATTCTGCAGATTTTCACCTTCCGCTATCAGTTCCGCACCTGTTTTCTGACTGTCAAACAGGATAAACACATGACCTTCGCTGGACGCCGGCACTACATATTCAACAAAAGCTGCATCCACACCCACACTCTGCAGAAAGGAAATCATGAGAATGGAAAGATCCTCGCAATCCCCGCTTCTGGAAGCGAGCACCTCCGTGGCGTATTGTCCGCGATCTCCCCTGACATGAAGTGGTTTGGGATCCGGAATATAGGTGATGGAATCTTTTATAAACCGGTAAAAATACTTCGCCACACAAACCGCGTCTTTTGTTGTTACTTCCGGCCTGTTCCGGGAGATGATCCGGCGGGACTTTGTAAATACCCTGTTTTCCCGCGGCTCCACAAAATAGACCAGATCATCGGCCAGTCCGGACCAGTCATGACTGTCCTTTATGTCAAGTTGAAAAGAATATGCCTGTTTTTGTCTTCCCCGATGATAGGCCAGCATTTCTACATGATATTGATACAGTCCCGCTTTCAATCCGGATAATTGCACGGGCACCGGAATATCAACAGACATGACGGATTGCGGTTCCATTAAAAATTCCTGACGGATATCGGGCAAATCATGACCCTTCAGCCTTATGGAAATCTCCACGGACTGACCGGACACATTCTCAAGAACCGCTTTGGCTAACTGGGCGGGCCTGCCGTATTTCATCCGGTATGGGTAAAGCGGCCCGCGCACAGGACTGAAATCCTGCACCTCAATAAGTTTTCTGGCTCGTTCAGGCGCAAAGGACACAGCCAGTTTCAGATCCTTCTCTTCCATGTCATAAGCGCCGAACAGATCAAATCCTCTGAAATAACCGCCCAGCCCAAAAATTGGTTTTATCTGTCCGGTTTCGTCCTGTCTCCGGATTCCGCCCGTAATCACAACCGGACGCACACGATACTCAGCGGCCAGCTGGCAGTCGTTCTCTCCATTTCTTGAACGGCTGCTGAATGCCAGCCCCAGTCTGGATGATGCCTCCCATTTCACGCCGATCATGGGCCAATTCGCCCGGCTGCCGGCTTCTTCCCAGAATTTTGTCCTCGTTTCGGACGGCTCCTCCGAGTCCACATAAATCACATGATTGAACTGAATCAGCGGGACCGTCAACAAACCCACAGACACCCTTTTTGAAAGCGCATAATTCAATCCCAGCCGGTACGACACATCCAGCCTGTGCTCATTGGTAAACGGCTGTATCAGCGGGTCGGCAATATGAACCGGATAGTAGTTATTCAAACCATAGGAAAATTCCAGTTGATGACCGACCGGGAAACGCATGGAATGACCGATATTCAGCATAAGCCTCTGTGTCCTGTTCTCCACCTGAAAAATGTTGTCCTGCACCGTTTCCATACTTTCATTCCGCGAGGAAAACCAGGAAATACCCAGTCCGGTAGATACGGACAGGGGATACGACAGCTCCACATGATAGGCATCCGGAAAAGTGCCCGGAATGCCGAAATAAAACCGGAACTGGTCCCGCCGGCATAAAAGGGCCGGATTACCCGACGGGGAAAACGGTTCATTGCCGTCCACCAGGCCCCGGTCAAAGGCCAGTGATCTGGCCGGTTCCAGGGTCTGGGCACGGCTGTCTGAAGGTCCGCAAAGGACACACAGAACCGTAAGCCAGACAAAAATGTGGTTTAAACAACGGCCCATTGAAACGAAAGTGCTCCCTCCCGTTTTAACTAAAAGAGACTCATAATCCGTATATTCCAGGCACGTATGGTCTTCTGATCAACCCGATAGATATCATAAAACCGATCCTCCGGCCACATATACACATCAGCCGCGAACCGGCAGGCTTCCTGTGAAAACTGAATGCGCAGTGAACGCCACGGCTGCCAGGACAAAGACAGCGCCACGTTCCAGTCTGTATCCATTAAATTGCGTAAATCGGAATCGTACTCATAAAATGTCCCCCAATAGCCGAATTCAATATTTCCCCACAATCCCAGCTGAAAAGCCGTTTCCGTTGTCCATGTCTGATTGTCAATAAAACCGCCTGTCCAATCCGTATACATTGTAATGTCTTCTTTCAAAGACAGATCCGCCAGTACGGCATCACGGTTTCGATAAGTGACATGCGTCAGTCCGACATACCCCCTGAACATCAGGGGCCTTAAGCGGGAGCCGTAATACTGATCAAAGTGGGAAAGGGTACGCCAGTTATATTGTTTTTCATACTGATCCGAATACTTGAAACTGGCAAATGCAACACCGACGCTGTTCATCCAGCGGCGCGCATCGCCGCTCTGTTCCGACAATTCAGGCATCCATTGATTGGTCAATTCATCCCGTTCATTCCGGATGCCCTGATATTGGCCTTCACTCCTCAGACTGATCTCAACAAAATCGGAGAGCCCGATACGGATATTCAGTTCGCTTTCCAATGCCCTGAATTCAAGATCCTGATCCGGATAGGCGCCTTCAATACCAATGATTTCATTGGTTCCATGCAAAGCCTCGGAAGTCAGGGATGTCTGCCAGCTGATGAGCCAGCTGCCTCCGGGCAGTCTCTTTCCGAACAAACCATCCCAGTTAGCCAGATATTGATTGACATCAGGTGCCTGTGTATTGATAAACCAGTGCATACTTAGGCCTGTAGAAAATTCAGAGACGTTCACAGTTTTCTCGCTGCGCAGGCCAAATTCTTCATTATTCGATTCACATTGATCATCCGAGATCCGGGCAAACCATTGTGTATAAAAATTCCTGTGAAGTCTGTACGCCAGAGATGGATTGATATGATAAGATTTCTTATCCAGGCCTGATTCCACATCGGTTCCGGTTAAAACATTCTGTTCCATTAAATCATCATGATAGTCGCGGTAAGCTGACTGCAGGGCAATGAGACAGCGGTCAGACAGGCCAAACAGCAGGGTATTGTCAGCAACAATATCCTGTCCCGTGGTTTCAGCATTTTTCTCCAGCAAAGCCGTCGGTTCTGACAAATCTTTATGAAAACCCTGATTTTTTATTTTCTCCACACCGGCATTCAGAAGCACCATGATCCGACCAGCCGGCAACCACGGTAAACCATCGTCAGACAAATAATGGTTCCATTTTAATTGTTCGGGCGTCAGGGACAGCATTTCCCCGCCGGAAAGCCACATGCCCCCTATACCGTAACGCTCATGACCGATTTTGTCCTCTTTGTACCAGTCGCCCATGAAATGTTCATTGTATTTCAGCCGGCTGTCAAAAAATTCCATGTAGGGAAAGATCTGAAGCGTTGAAACCGGCCTGATCTGAAAATCCAGGCGGGTCTGATTGCTGAGTGGATTGCTCTGGTACACGGTCTCATCACTGGATTCCATTTTTTTGACCGCCGTGGTATTGTTCACGGTGACGGCAAAATGCGAACTCCCATTATAATAGAAGGCCGGGACCGTTTCAAAAGTCTGCTGATTACCGGTTTTTTCCTGTATCAACTGGTTCAGACTGAATCCGAAACCGGAAACCATGCGTCCCGAATAATAGTCAATGCCATTGAAAGCGGCCAGTGAATCAGATTCTGCCGCAAACAATGAAACACAGAAGCATAAGAGCCATGCAATGACTATCTTATGAGGTGTCCGCAAAAAACAACGATATCTGCTTTCTGAATAATTCATTATATGTCCTTCAGTTCTTAAAATAACCAATTCAAATCCACCCACTCCCACCTCGAAATACCTTTTCTCCCCCAACTTTGGACCCAGAGTAACAGAGTGTTTTTCATGTTCCTTTGTAGAGCGACGAGTCTCGTCGCTCAATAGAACGACCAAACTGGTCGTTCTACAATCCAATTGAAACCTATTTCATTAAAATCATCTTCCTTGTTATCACATCCCTGCCCGCTTCCAGACGATAGGCATAGATCCCGCTGGCCAGACCGGAACCGTCAAATTGCGCCTGATAATGACCTGGCGACTGTACTTCATTCACCAGCTCCGCCACTTCCCGGCCCCGCATGTCATATACCTTCAGACTCACCGGACCCGGTTGTGCAATTGAATAATCGATATGTGTAATGGGGTTGAACGGATTGGGGTGGTTCTGTGATAAGTTGAAGCATACCGGTTCAGTCCGATCTTCTATTGCAGAACCCGACATGACTGTAATAAATACAGTGGCTGTGTCCAGCCCATCCTGCCCGTCTGTTGCAATATAGAGAAATGAATCCGAGTACTCCTGATTGGAAAGGGGTATATAGGTCAGGGCCTTATCGCCGACATTGATAATCACGGTTCCTTCGGTGGCTGTGGTGATTACATTTTGAATGGTAAGATCATCGCCATCCGGATCACTGTCATTCTGCAGAACATCCAGAGTGGTCACTTCATTTTTATTGATATAAAAAACATCATCCTCCGCTACAGGCGGACGATTCGGAGGAACAACCGGCTCAATATCAACGTACACATCCCCCTCATCATATCCGCCCCTGCCGTCATAAACCGTATAGGAAAAATGATCGGATCCGTAATACCCTTCGGGCCCTGTATAAATCACTTTTTTACCGCTCGAAGCGATATAGACATCCCCCCTGGTGTCTCCTGTCTGCAGGGATATGACGGACAATTCATCCCCGTCCGGATCGCTGTCATTGTCCAGAACCGCGATCGCGATAGAAGCTTCCTGCAGCACTGAAACCTGATCGTCCACAGCCACGGGCGGAAAATTGGTTTCTCTTTCTGATATGAAAAGCACCTGATCAGCAACCACCTGTGTGGTGTCCCACACAATGCCGCCTGGCCACTCAATACGGATGGCATCCACCACCGCATCCGAACCCAGGCCAAAGGAAGCTGTCATGGCATTTTGGCCGCCGAATCCTGTCTGCGAGGAAATTTCCTGCATTTGCCAGACCGTTTCGCCGTCAATGGTTGACTGGATTCTGATTCGGGCGCCGATACCTGAAGCATTTGAAATGACGCCTTTACAGTGAATTTGAATCCAGTGATTGCTATTGGAATAGGTATCGTATAGATAATTGGAGGATCCCTCGGAGCAGACAAACAGGTTCTGCATACCGTCAGAATCATAATCACCCCAAGCGCAACCGCGGGCCTCGGTATTCAGAACCTTGAATTTTTCAAAATTGTCGCCGTCATTTTTAAACAGGAAGCAGTCCTCTTTGCGGTTGGAAATAAACACATCCATGTCCCCGTCATTGTCAAAATCCGCCCATGCGCTGCCTCTGGAATGGTCATTGGATTCATGAATGCGGCTCTCATCCAGTCTGACAAATTGATTGTTCCCGTCATTTCTGTACAGACAATTGGCCTGACCGCTGTTTACCAGAAGCAGATCCAGGTCATTGTCCCTGTCAAAATCACACCAGCTCGCGCTGCGGGTCTCCATGGGCTCCGTGGTCAGGGGATCCGAGGTGACTCGTGTAAAATTGCCGCTGCCGTCGTTCCGGTACAGAAAATTTATATCCCAGCCGTCATTGGCCACAAACAGATCCTGGTCACCGTCATTGTCATAATCCCCCCATACCCCGCAAACCGAACTGCCTTTATCATTAATAAACGGCGACTCATACACCCTGCTGAAAGATCCGTTTCCACTGTTATGATACAGATAATTCAATCCGTCCCGGTTGGCCACAAAAAGATCGATCCAGCCGTCATTGTCATAATCCGCCCAGCTCGCACCCCAGGATTCACCGCCGTCATTAACAGGCGGATCCGAATTGATTCGTGTAAAGGTGCCGTCTCCGTCATTGTTGTAGAGGAAATTATTCTCATTATTACGGTTGACCACATACAGATCCACAAAACCGTCATTGTCATAGTCGCCCCAGCAGGCACCCATGGAATTTCCGCCGTCGCCCACAATGGATCCCTGACCGGCGTAAAAGGATCCGTTCCCCAGGTTCCGGTACAGGAAATTGTTCTCCCCATTGTCATTGGCCACAAACAGATCCTGGTCGCCGTCATTGTCGATGTCCGCCCAGCTTGCGCCCTGTGAACTTCCCACATCCGTTGCTATGGGTGACGGCTGAACACGGGTAAACAGGTTTAACTGGGGTGTGGGATCCCATCTGGCGAAATAGTAGGATGTAATGGTGCCGGCCTTGGTAAAACCACCGCCGACATAGACCTGTGCGCCCTGTACGCCAATCGCGTTTACCGAGGGGAAAGAGACACCGCTCACGCCGCCCCCGATATCCTTCCAGGTGCCGTCCCATACTGCCAGGCCATGAACAGCGGTACCGCCCGCGTCGGTAAACAGCCCGCCTGCATACACTTTGCCGTTTACAGCCTGAACATCCATCACCACATCGTTCATACCGCTGCCCAGGGCGGTCCAGCCGCTGCCGTCAAAACAGGCCACACGGTTCACTGTGATGCCTCCGGCTGTGGTGAAGTCGCCCACTGCATACAGAAGCGGACCATCCGCATCAATCGCATAGACAGTATGGTTCAGTCCAGTATCAAGCGCCATCCAGCTCGAACCGTTCCACCTGGCAATATGGTTCACTGTAAGACCGCCGGCCTGGGTAAAACTTCCGGCCGCATACAGCGTGTATCCGATCATTTCAAGGTCAACAACGCCGCTGTTCATCCCGCTGCCCAAAGCGGACCAGCTGGCGCCGTTCCATCTGGCTATGTAATTCAGTGTCTGCCCGCCCGATGCCGTAAACGTGCCGCCGGCATACACATTGTCACCGTCCACCAGGATGGCATACACAGGACCGTTCAGACCCGCTCCCATGGCCTGCCATGCCGACCCGTCCCATCGGGCAATATTGCTGGCCGGGACATTGCCCGCTATGGAAAAGGATCCGCCCGCAAATATCTCATCATCCCGAATCGCCACAGCGTTCACAGAACCGTTGACGCCACTGCCAAAGCCGGACCAGCTGCTTCCGTTCCAAAGCCCCACATGGTTGACCAGTACGCCCCCGCCCACATTGAAATCACCACCGGCAACCACATTGTTGGACTCGCTGATTGCAATGGCCTTGACTTTACCGTTCAAACCATGTGTGCTGAACCGGGTGTCCCAGTACGTATCGCCATCCGCACGGATGTCAGGAACCGCCAGGGCCATCAGAAGGCATGCGAAAAAGCCGGCATACCGGGTAAATGATAATCTGTAATTAAACATGGGAATGATTACCTCAGTAACATCTTAAATATATTATATATTATCGATAAGTCCAAGTTGTTTTTCATCACATGTTCCTCACTTCATCAGCACCATTTTTTTTGTCAGCACCTCATCCCCTGTCTCCAGCCTGTACACATAAACACCGCTGCTGAGTGCCGATCCATTAAAATCAGCCGAATAGGTGCCAGCTGATTTTACTTCATCAACAAGTCTCATTATTTCCCGGCTCCGGACATCATAAACCGTCAGCCGGACATGACCTTTATCAGCGATTGAATAGGAGATTTGTGTGAGGGGATTGAAAGGATTGGGGTGGTTTTGGAGGAGAGTAAAACTTATTGGATTCATATTTTCATCTATTGCATTTTCCGAAGGTCCCGTTTCATATCTTATCCATACAATATCATCCCATTCCAATCCCAAAATGACATCCAAATCTCCATCACCATTAAGATCGTCAAAATAAGACCTAATAATATATTCATCATGAAGAAGAATTTTTTGTTTCTGAAGAAATTTAGTATTGTCGTTTTCTACCCAGCAAAAATTACTACCCTCTATGCCACAAACATCCAGATCATTGTCTCCATCAATATCTCTCACATAAAAATCTTGTAAGTACATATCTCCACTTGTAATAAATCGCGGCTCATCAAACGATCCAACTCCATCAACATTTTCATACCAGGCCACATAAGAGCCATAAAATGACAGCACATCCATATCACCATCCCTATCCAGATCAACAGCCGTAACGGAACCCACACTACTTTCAGTAGAAGCAATTATTATTTCATTACTAAATTCACCAAGCCCATTTATATTTTCATACCAAACAACCTTTCCATTTTCAGAGGAAGTGCCCAGTATGTCATTGTCGCCATCATTATCCAGGTCAGCAGAAAATATTGATATCACCCCGGGCAGGTCTACAGTGATAATAATTTGATCCCCAAAATTCCCGTTCCCGTCATAATTTTCATACCATGCAATTTTATGATCTCCTGTTGAGGATGATATCACATCTATATCCTGGTCACTATCCAGATCAATTGCAAATACATGGTTCGCATTTTGTGCATTTGTTGAAATAACATTCTGGTAAAGAAAAGTTCCCTTTCCATCTGAATTTTCGTACCAGACAATTTTGTTGTCATCATAAGACGCGGATAGAACATCCATATCTCCATCAGCATCCAAATCTGCTGAAAATATTTCGCGTGGATTCAGCACCTCAGTAGAAATTATATTCTGTTCACCAAACGAGCCCGTTCCATCCATATTTTCGAAATACATGATCTTATGATCACAGCCAGAAGAGGCGAGAATATCCTTATCACCATCACCATCCAGATCCGAACATGTGATTGAGGTTATCCAATCTATACCGCGGTTCACAGTTCCTTTGTAATGGAACGTACCGGCACCATCTTTGTTCTCATTCATATATATCTGATCAGTTTCATTGGACGCAAAAAGAACGTCCTGATCACTATCGCCATCAATATCACCTGCCTGTATGCAGCATGGGTCATTAACATCGGGAATAAATTCAATGGAAGGCCCAAATCGTCCGTTCCCATTGATATTTTCAATCCAGGCGACTATCCTTTCTCTATTGGAAAGCCACAATATATCCATATCAAAATCTCCATCAAGATCAGTAATATGAATGTTTTTATCCACAAAATTATATCCCGGGGGGCCTAAATCACATCCAATACCTCCTCCATAAGTGAAAGAACCCGAACCATTTGAATTATCATACCATTGAATAGTATGATAATTGGTAACTACTATATCCAGATCCATATCTCCGTCGAGGTCCGAGGTCGTCACAAAGAATGGTTCATCTAAAAAACTGTGATCAATAATTATTTCTGGACTAAAATTTGCCAGACCATCTGTATTTTCAAACCAGGAACATGTATTGCCTTCAAAGGTTCCCAAATAAGAAACTTGAACAATATCCATATCTCCATCATCATCCAGATCAGCTGCTTTTACACCATAAACAAATTCTGTTTCATCCTGAAAAATAGTTATACCGGCACTAAATGCATCTGTACTGTCTAAATTCTCAAGCCATTCAATTCTATCATTGTATCCCAATAAAATATCTTTATCATTATCACCATCCAAATCAATAATATCAATAGAATGAATTTGTGGATAGTGTGTATATATTTCAATTGGTGCACTAAATGCATCATTCCCAATTTTTTTATATAAGACAATTTTATTGAAGTATCCATAGAATTCTGCTTGTATTGTCAGGATGTCCAAATCAGTATCATTATCAATATCAACAGCCGAAACATATCTTGCACCTGGTATATCATCATCAATTATTTTTTGAGTATCAAATGCCCCTGTATTATTCATATTCTCATACCATACAATCTTATTATCTCCAATTGTACCGGCCACCACATCCAAATCGCCATCATTATCCAGATCTGCAAGATCAAAGTAAGTGGGTATGAAGAGATCATTTTCATGAACAAGAATCGGATCACTGAATTCCAGCTGTGCTATCAGAATTGTCTTAGAAAATAAAATGAGACATATAATGAATAATCTTTTCATCACACTTCTCCATAAATTATCAACATCAGCTCCCTTTTCACAACCCACAGATGCCATACCTTTTAAGAGACGGCATCTGCAAGGCTTTTTCTCCGATCTGCGTATTGAATAATTTTAATAAATCATCTATATTGAATATCGAACCCTTTCCATGATATATAAGAAATTAATCAGCATTTTACTTCATCATTATCATCCGTCCGCCCAAAATGGCGTTCCCGAAGTCAATCACATACAGATACGTACCGGATGGAACCAGCTCGCCGTTCTGCGACCGGCCGTCCCAGTGCACATCATACTGACCGGGTCCGGATACCGCCACTTCAAGGGTGCGTATCAGCTGACCCGCTGTATTGTATATTCGAACCGTCACTAACTCATGGACCGCGGACTGAACCTCAAACCGGATCACTGTGGTTGCATTGAAGGGATTTGGAAAATTGCCCAAAAGCCGAAACGAACCCGGCACACCGGCCTGATCCGGCTGAATCTCTTCAATTCCCATCTGCTCCCCGCTGAAACTGGTAAAAGGTGTAATCACATTATAGCACATGCTGAGTTCAATAATTTCATTTTTAATGGCCTGGGCGCCTGCCGACCATGAATCGAGCTGATAATATTGAACAAGCAGATATTCGATTTTCTTCTTGGCCCAGATTTTTGTCAGAAACTGATATTCTGTCAACGCGCTTTCTGTCAGATCAAGCTGATAGGTGTAGGAAACCGGCTGCCCGAAAGCTTCACCTGTGAGTGTCACCTCAACAGGAACCGCCTGATTGTACCGTCCGGCCACAATCATCTGCTGTCCCTTGTACAGACTGGGCAACGGAGAAGGATAGGTTTCACTAACCACTGCAGGGGAAAAGGACATTTGTGTATTGAGCAGAACCGGATTCCGGATTTTAAGATAAAATTGTGTAATTTTTTCCTCAAGCTCATCACTGCCCAGAAAATCGGACAATCCGTTATGCTGACTGGCCAGCAAAGTCAGCAGCTGCTCATTGGCATCTGTTCCAATGCCGAATGTAAACAGCATCAGATCCGTTTCTGTTGAGTTGACGAGATTGTTTACATGATTCAGGATCCCCTGCGTATCTGTAATCCCTGTAGTCGCCTGACCGTCTGTAAAGAAGATGATAATATTGGCTGTATTTTCACTTGCTGCCGAGAATTGCGGAACAGCCGTACTGAAAGCGCCGCTGATATTGGTGCTCCCGTTGGCATTTAACCGGGAAATATATGTAAATGCGGCGGTTTCATTTGCCGAGTTAAAATCCACATGGCCGGGCATAAAGGACGTGACATTTGTAGCAAAATCGACAATATTGAATTTATCCCCTTCGTTCAGATTCTCTACAATAAATGTGGCCGCATTTCTGGCCTGGACTATTTTGTTGCCGGACATACTGCCCGATCTGTCCACAATCAGGGTGAACACCTTGTTGATTACATCTGCATTTTCACTGGGATCCGGCTCGGCGACAAAAACAAAATAACCGTTATCCCGTCCGTCCGGTACATCTTCCTCACTTAAATAAGTACTCAATCCGAAAAGGCCCAGTTCATCCAGGCTTAAACTATACTGAATTTCATAATCCTTATTGGCGGCAGATTCGAGAGACTGATAGTTCACGGAAGCCTGTTGCCCGTCATTAAAAGATGCCGTGGCTGTATGGCTGAGCAGCAGAAGATTTTCTATGGTCCGGTCCGAGTTCACCGTGAATTGAATCTCCTGCTTGTCCAGAACAGAGCTTTGTATGTACTGATAATTATTCGGATAGGTAAAAGACACATTGCCAAATTCATAGGGAAGCAGATTCACATAGGTCAGCTCAATAATGACGTTTGAACCGGCGTCAAGCGGCTGTTCAATATCATAATAGAGCGGGGTTTCACCTAGGTACATTTCAAGATCCGGATCGATATATCCCCCGCCACCTGGCAATGTGGTATCCTGGGGTGTGGGTGCAATCCCGGCCTCAAACCACTGATTGTTGATTTTCCATCGCAGGGATGTGGCGCTCTCTTCTTCAGCCAGTGGAAAGGCATACTTAAAATTCCGGCTCTGACCCAGATTATTATAAAAGGTCTGTGTTGTTTTTATGATAGCCACCTGATTTTCAACAGTCACTTCAACTTCGCTGGAAAGCAGTTTAAAATAGGTGCCGCTGGAAGCATCAATCACACACACACCATTTCCCAGTATATTTGAGAAGGAGATCATGGTGATTAGCAGAATAATGGTTACCTGTTTCATTTTATTCTCCTTTCGTCCTCTTTTTTAATTTCCTTTTGGTTCTGATCCGATGATGCCTTAATGAAAACAACATCATCGGATCAGGGATGCTTGGAATAGAGTGAGAGAGCACTGCTGTAGTGAAAATCAAATGGTGTACCACAAATTTATTAATAGCTTTAATAATTGTATTATATATATTTACATATTTATATTTACAACCCCAAAATGTCGGAAATAAAAAAGAAACTGTCGGAATGTCGGATTTAGCCAC
>Ga0272441_10008080_pt1 | contig 16817 bp, 14 predicted proteins | sample SSMProp6N_FD_193582 | JGI IMG/M metagenome (GOLD analysis project Ga0272441, IMG submission 193582) | Marine sediment archaeal communities from Little Sippewissett salt marsh, Falmouth, MA, United States - SSM-Prop-6N | ecosystem: Environmental > Aquatic > Marine > Wetlands > Sediment ...
GGCAGCCGAGGAAGCCGAGGACGAAGAGGGCGAGGAAGAAGGGCCGGAATTGGAGGCAGTCGGCGGAACCGCGCAGGTCGATGCCGCGTCCCCCGGTTTCGACGATGCCGACGTGCCGGCCAGGGTCGCCGGACCGCAGCCCCCGCAGCCGGTAGCCGCTCCGGACGAACCGGAGGAGATGAACTTCCTCCACTTCGGGCTGTACTCCGAGCAGTACCTGAACGTGCAGCTCGCGCTCCGCAAGTCGGGCGAGATGACGGGCTCCGACAAGAAGTCCCACAACCTCGATATGATCTGCACCGACTTCCTGGCGAACAACGACATCGTTCCGGGAAACATGGAGGAGAACCGCATGCGTTTCATGCGCCGCATGGAGCAGGTCTTCGGAGTAAAGATCATCGCTTTGGACATGACCAATGACGAGGTCGTGTTCGGAGCGGGACTGCTGTCCAAGCTGGCGAAGGGAGCCAAGTGATGGTGGCGCTGCCGGTGTCCAGGGACCTTCTCCTGGCAGAGATCCGATCCGCTAGGAAGATCCTGGATCGGTGGGAAAGATTGGTGGATCCGGACAACGCCGAGCACCCGATGCCGGTACTCGACGCGCAGGCCCCGGAGCAGTACCTGGTGGAGTGCCTGATCGAGATGCAGGCCGAGCTTGTGATCGTGGCCGGGAAGTGCGAGAACCTGGCCGAGAGCATCCACAACCGTCTGCGTTGATCGAGTTGGTCTGGATCTTGCTCGAACAGCTGATTGGAGGATCTGATGGACAAGAAGACGACGACATTGGACAAGCAGCGCGCGCTCGCCGCATCGCTGGGGAGCGGCAAGCCCGCCAAACCGGCCAAGGCAGCCGGAAGGGCTGCGAAGAAGGCCACCAAGAAGCGTTCGGCAAAGAAGGCCAAGAAGAAGGTCACGAAGCGCAAGACGAAGCCGATCGGGGCCCGCATCAAGGTGATCAAGGACACCTCCAAAGCGCCTCCGAAGAAGGCAGCCACCAAAGCGAAGCCGGCGAAGTCCGGGCAGGGGGCGGGCCAGATCAAGCTCGACCCGGCGAACCTCAACACCAACGAGATGAAGGTGTTGGAGGCACTGCGCGCGTCCCGGTCGGCCATGACCCTGGTCGAGATCGCCAAGGCAGCGTTCCCTCGCAAGACCCGAGCCCAGGGCAACTCCTGGGTGCGCAACGCGCTCCGCAGGCTCGTCCGGGGTCTGCTGGTGAACAAGGTGGACCGTGGTACGTACAAGGTGGCCCCAAAAGGGCAAGGCGAGGACCCGGTTCGGCCACAGGTTCTCGCGGCAAGTCCGCCCGAGGCCGAGCCAAGCGCAAGCGAGCCCGCACCTGATGTAGGAACCCCGGCTCATGCAACTGGTACGTGATCCGAATCGCCTGGGGGAGATCGCCAACGAGATCGCCCAGGTCCCCGTTGTCGGGCTGGACTCGGAGACGACCTCGCTGTCCCCGCACCACGGGCGGATCCGTCTCCTCCAGCTCAACACCGGCCGGAACATCTGGTTGATCGATCTGTTCCATACCAAGACGTTGGGACCGGTCGCGACAGCCCTCAACGACGGGGGTGCCGTGGTCGTGGGGCAGAACCTCAAGTTCGACCAGAAGTTCCTGCTGCACCACGCCATCGAGCTGTGGCCCCTGTTCGACACGTTCCGGGCCAGCAACCTCCTGCACAACGGCAAGGGGTTGTCCCACGACCTGTATTCGATCTACGAGAGGGAGCTGGGCATGGAAGGGCACGCGCCGGACATGTCCGCTTCGGACTGGGGCGGGGAGCTGTCGGACGACCAACTGAGGTACGCCGCAGAGGACGTCGAGCACCTTCTGGTGCTCCGGGAGGTGATGAAGCCCAAGCTCGCGCAGGCCGGGTTGAACAGGACGGCCCTCATCGAGTTCCAGGCCATCCTTCCGGAAGCCTCGATGGAGGTGAACGGCTTCCACCTCGACCGGGAGATGTGGCTGGAGCTGGCCGAGGCTGCCCGGATCAGACGCGACGAGCTGAAGGAACAGGTGTTCAAGGAATTGCCCCACCCGAAGGACCAGATGGGTCTTCCCGGCATGTCCGCAGGGTGGAACCTCAACTCCCACGTGCAGAAGCGGGCAGCCATCCACAGGCTGGGAGTGCCTGTGGAGAACACGCGGGAGATGACGCTCGCGATGCACGCGGGGAAGTATCCGGTGCTGCGGACGCTGATCGCCTACACCAAGGCAGCCAAGCGGGTCTCGTCGTTCGGACCCGAGTACCTGCGTCATGTCGACTCGGTGACCGGGCGCATCCACACCAGCTTCTACCCGTTCCTGGCAGCGGGACGTTACAGCAGTTCGGATCCCAACCTCCAGCAGATACCGAGGTCCAAGGACTACCGCCGGGCGTTCGCGCCCCCGCCGGGTCGGAAGATCGTCGTGGCGGACTACTCCCAGATCGAGCTTCGACTGGTGGCGCAGATTTCCAGGGATCGGCTGCTGATGGAGGTCTACCGGAAGGGTCTGGACGCACACCGCCAGACGGCCGCGCTGGTCAACGAGGTAGCGCTTTCCGAAGTTTCCAGAGATATGCGACAATCAGCAAAACCTGTAAACTTTGGACTTTGTTACGGCATGGGCGCGGAGAAGCTGGTCCTGTATGCCATGAGCGCATACGGCATCGCGCTGAAGCTCGAAGACGCCGAGCGGTTCCGCGAGCGGTACTTCGAGGGGTACTCCGGGGTGAAGGAGTGGCACCAGCGGACCATGAGCCAGGGCAAGCGGACGGGCGTGTCCCGCACGCTTTCCGGGCGGATTCGCTATTTGCAGGAGGATGCACACAATGAGATTCTGAACTGTGTGGATTTCGAGACGGAGGCTCTGACCCGGAGAGGTTGGGTCCGTGGGCCTGACCTGACCATGGATGACGAGTTGCTGACCAAGAATCCGGATACAGCAGCCCTGGAATGGCAGCGCCCGACAGACCTGAAGGTGTTTGGCCCAGCCGAGCGTGAATTGATCGAGTTCAAGTCGCGGTCTTTTCACGCCCTGTCCACGCCGGATCACCGCTGGCTGGTCTACAGCAAGGCGGCGAAGCGGGATGTGGAACGGGTAACGCAGACCATTTCCTTGCATGGAGACGACAGGATCCATCGGACGGGCAGGTACATCGGCCCCGAGGCGGGGATGCTGTCGGATGATGCTGTCGAGCTTGCCGGGTGGTGGTTGACGGACGGTCGCCTGATGAAGACCCGGCGTGTCGAAGGTCGTCCAGGCAAACGCGGACCCAAGCCTTCTGGTGTTTCCTTCCGATTGTACCAGAGCGAGGAAACCAACGCTCTCAAGGCAGCCAGGATCGAGGCGCTGCTTGGCCGTATGGGGATCAAGTACACCAAGCATCCGAATGGGCCTGGACAGGCGTTGTGGCATTTCCGGCACCCGGTTACGGAAGTCCTGGCGGGATTGTGCCCGGACAGGGTGTTGACGTTGGCTTTGCTCAATGTGTTGACGGCCAAGCAGTGCCATTTGCTCATGCAGACAATGATCGACGGGGATGGCTGGCGCGAGTCGAAAACGGCGTTCGTTACCAAGACCCGAGAAGGAGCGGAGGCTTTCCAGATCCTGTGTACCTTGTGCGGGGTGGCCGCTTCGATCAAGGAACGGGATATGAGCAAGTATCGCCCGAGGTCCTCCAAGCTCAAGAACATCCCGAAGGGGACCAAGCACTGGCAGGTCACGCTTCTCAAGCGGGACAAGGTCCAGGTGTTGAGGCGGCACACCAAGAAGGTGAAGGGTACCTTCGGCGTGTGGTGCCCGATGGTTCCCAACACGTTCTTCGTGGCTCGCAGGAGTGGCCACGTGTTCGTGACCGGGAACACACCCGTGCAGGGTTCCGGGGCGGATGGGCTCAAGGCGTCCTTGCCCTTGGTCTATGAACGGCTCAAGAAATATGGCGGACGTGCTAAGCTCGTTCACATGGTCCACGACGAGATCGTGATCGAGGCCGACGATGACCCGGAGCAGCTGGAAGCCATCAAGACGGACCTGGAGGAAGGCATGAAGGAAGGCATGCAGCCGTTCTTGCCCGACGTCCCGGTGGTGGTGGAAGGAGCCTACGGGGATTCGTGGGCCGAACACTGACTGACCCGCGTCCACGTGGACGCTTGGTGCTACATGTCGGATACCCTGCCCCCCGTCCCGAACAAGGCGACCCGAGACGCACGTCGGGTGAAGCCCGTCAGCCGGAAGCCCCGTGCCGGCAAGTTTGACCGTCTTCAAAGCCTGGCTTGTTTCGACGACGTCCACGAGATGGTCACGACCGGCTGGCCCCTGGCCGAGATCGCTAAGTACGTCCAGAAGACGAAGCGCGAGTACACGGACGTCGAGGAGCTGTCCCTCATCTACATCCTGCAAGCCTACCGCCGGTCGCTGCCTCCCACCACGCTGGTGGCGCGTCGGCTGCCCCATGCCTTCTCCAAAGCCGCCCAGGAGGTCAGGGACGGGTTGGATGTCATGGAGGAGCTGACGAAACTCTTCCGGATCCAGATGACCCGGATCGACATCGACCACGCGTTGGAGAAGAAGGCCGAGAAGCTCATCCCGTCCGTGAACCAGGAGATCAAGGAGGCGCGGTCCATCCTGGAGTCCCTTCAGAAGATGAAGCACGACCTGGGGCTCGACCCCCGGCACCTCGGAACCTTGCAGATCGAGGGCGGGGCTTCCGAGGAGGTCCAGACCCGCTACGGGAAGTCTTCGGTGCGCCGGGTGCTGGAGGATCCGCAGGCCAGCCGGAAGGTGCTGAGCCTGGCCGAGCGTTTCGTCGAGATTTCCCAGTCCAGGGACGAGATGGCCGAGGAGGAGGATGACGACGATGACGGGTTGATGCTGGACGATCCCGACGAGCCCGACGAGCCGCCGACGTTCGATTTGGAGGACGAAGCGTGATCCGGAACCAGAACGGGCGGTCCCACAGCGTTCGCAGCCGGGCGGACCTGCTGGAGGAGTTGCGGAAGGACGTGTCCAAGCTCAACCCCGACGAGCTGGAGACGTTCAAGCTGTTGTTGCTGGAACTTCAGCAGCCGGCCATCCCGCAGGGAGAACGGATTGTCGACGTGCTCCAGGACGCCGAATACGAGCGCGAGCCCGTGGACATCGAGACGTTCATCATGGACGAGTACTACCTGGGGAAGACGTGCGCGAGCATCTACCCGAAGTGGTTGGAGGCGTTGAAGGAGCTGTTCTCCGGTGGCTACAACGAATGCATCTTCACGGGCGCGATCGGCACGGGCAAGACCTTCGCCGCGTCCATAGGAGTTTGCCGGTTGCTCTACGAGCTGTCGTGCCTCCGGGATCCCTGCAAGTCTCTCGGTCTCGCTCCGGGCTCGACCATCTCCATTGCGAACATGAGCGTCAACGAGACACTCGCCCGGAAGGTCGTCTTCGAGAACATCGGTGCGAAGATCAAGGCCAGCCCGTATTTCTCGGAGCACTTCAGCTTCGAAGACACGCAGAAGGAGATGCGGTTCCCCAAGCACATCTGGTTGACCGCGCGTGCGACGACCGACCACTCCGTGCTCGGCATGAACCTCATCAGTGCGATCCTCGACGAAACCAACTTCATGCACCGCAACGAGGGCAAGAAGACCCAGGACGGCAGGCGCTACGGCATGGTCGATCAGGCCGAGACCCTCTACAACTCGATGCGACGCAGGATGAAGAGCCGCTTCGAGAAGGGGGGCAAGCTGCCGGGCATGCTCTTCGTCGTGTCGTCGAAGCAGACGAACGACGACTTCACCGCGCGCCGGATCCAGGAGTCCCTGAACGATCCCTCCGTGCTGGTGCGCGACTTCTCCCTCTGGGACGTCAAACCGTCGCATTATTCGGACAAGAAGTTCTTCGTGCTGTGCGGCAACGAATCCATCCCGTCCAGGGTGTTGGACGACGGGGAGGAGTCCCGGTACCAGGACGACCTGTGTCCGGAGAACTGCGTGCTCATCGAGGTGCCGGAAGACTTCCGGGCCGACTTCGAGTCCGACCTGGAGGGCAGCATCCGGGACATTGCCGGCGTGGCGACGGTGTCGGTCAACCCCTACATCCAACGCCGCGACAAGATCAGCGTCGCCATGCGTACCGGGCGGGAGCATCCGTTCTCCGTCGTGGTCTACGACCCCTCTCGGGGTGGGTCCTTCATCTGGGATCGGCTTGTCGAGACCAAGATGGTCCGGGGGCCCACCGGGGTCAGGGAGCCGGCGTGGAAGCCCCTGCTCAATCCGGATGCGCCACGGCACGTACACATCGACCCCTCGCTGCGCGGAGACGCCACCGGATTCTGCATGTCGCACGTGTCCGGGTACAAGCAGGTCATCCGCCGGGCCGAGGACGGGCGACAGTTTGCCGAGCGTGCGCCCGTGTACACGGTGGACCTCATCCTCCAGATCGTCCCTCCCATCGGAGGCGAGATCGTGCTGGGAGACCTGCGACACCTGGTGTACGACCTGTCGGCCCACGGGTTCATGGTCACTCGGGTGAGCCTCGACTCGTGGCAGTCGGCCGACACCATCCAGCAGATGAAGCAGCGGGGCTATCGTGCCGAGGTGCAGTCGGTGGATCTGACTCCGGATCCCTACGACAACCTCAAGACCGCCCTGTACGAGGACCGGGTGGTCATCTACGACTACCCGCCGCTTCAGAAGGAGCTGGAGACGCTCCAGGAGGATCGGCGGGGCAGGCGGCGGAAGATCGATCATCCGCCCACCGGCTCGAAGGACGTGGCGGATGCGTTGGCGGGATGTCTGTTCACGCTGTCGCAACGATCCATGAATCAGCCGTTGCCCTTCATCCAGAGTTCATCGTATGCTCAGGACCCCTGGATGCCCGAACAGCAGCAAGCCGTGATGGCGAGAATGCTTGAGTCACGTATGCAAGAGACACTCCCTCCGATCCTCTTCGGTGGTGTCCAGGACGAGTCCTGGGTCACCGGAGGCGGACGGAAGCAGTGACGGAGATCAGGCATGGGTTGGTTCGGCAACATAGCAAGCAGGGTTCGTAGCTGGTTCGACCGGGACGAAACCCATGCCGCGAGACAGCATGCGCGGGGAGCGACCAACAACCGGTTTCCCGTGCAGCAGCGAGACCTCATGCTTGGTCTCAACTACCAGGGACTGCTGTCCGACTGGGTCACGACGGACAGGGATCTGCAATCCCGCTTTCGCGACTACGAGGAGATGGACGACTATCCGGAGATCGCGACGGCGATCGATATCTTCGCGGACGACGCCACCCAGGTGGACAGCGTCACCGGCCGGACGATGTGGATCACATCGCCCGACAAGCGCATCCAGGAGATCCTGGACGACGAGCTTCTCCAGAAGCGCCTGGTGGTCGACGAGGAAATCTGGGAGATCGCCCGGACCCTGACCAAGTACGGCAACGACTACGAGGAAATACTCCTGGGGCCGGACGGGGTGGTGGGTTTGAACTTCCTGCCGCCGGCCACCGTGCGCAGGATCGAAGATGCGAAGGGAAACCTGATCGGCTTCCTGCAAGACTTCAAGGAGCGGTTCGACATGACGCCGCAGGACTTCGCCAAGCTGCTGGAGAAGCAGAGCAAGTCCGGAACCGCCAAGGAGACCTCGCAGGACCCGAACGATCCGCATTTCGCCAAGGCCGCGTTGGAGGATTGGGAGGTCGTCCACTTCCGGCTCAGATCGAAGTATCGCAGGAGCGTGTACGGCTACTCGGTGCTGGAGCCTGCCAGGTGGATATGGAAGCGCCTGACCATCCTCGAAGACAGCGCGATCCTGTTCCGCCTGACCAAGGCGATCGAGCGGTACGCGTTCTACATCGAGGTCGGGGACATGCCGCCGGCCGAGGCGTTGGCCTACGTCAACAGGGTCAGGCAGCAGTACCGCAAGAAGAAGTACGTCAACCCGTCCACCGGCAAGCTGGAGCTTCGCTTCGACGCGCTCGCTCAGGACGAGGATTTCTTCGTGCCGGCACGAGGAGGTCAGGACGGTACCAGGATCGACGTGGTGGGTGCGCCGCAGTGGCAGCACATGGACGACATCGAGTATTTCCGCGACAAGATGTTCTCCGCGATCAAGGTGCCGAAGTCGTACCTGGGCCAGGAGCAGGGTGTCGCGCGCGCGGTGCTGTCCAGCGAGGACGTGAGGTTTGCCCGGTCCGTGCTGCGCCTGCAACGCGAGCTGCGCAACGGGTTCCGCCGGATCGGCAAGGTCCATTTGATGGCGAAGAACATCGACCCCGGCACGGTGGAGTTCGAGGTCTGGATGACGGTTCCCAGCGCCATCTTCGAGCTGGCGCAGCTGGAGGTCCGGAACGCACGCGCCGACCTGGCTGCCAGGATGAACGACTTCGTCTCGCTCCACTGGATCTTGAAGAACGTGTTCGGGCTCCCCGAGGAGGACATCGAGGTCATCATCCGCGAGCGTGGCGAGGACATCGTCAGATCGGCCGTCGCCCAGGGCAAGGGCGAAGCCGAGGCCCAGAAGATGGTCGCCGCTGCGATGCCGCAGGAGGGCGGTGCGGCGGAAGCCCTCGAATTGCGTATGGCAGAGTTGATGGAACGGGTGCGGGAGCGCTCCAAAGCAAGGGGTTACCGATCCGGGGGGATCTCCCGCAAAGAGCTACATGATGGAGACCCTCTTGCAGAGAGCCGCGCATCGGATAAACTAGACGTCATTCTCCAGCAGGACAGAGAAATGGCGGCTAGGATTGACAGTATCTCCAAGTTGCTCCGCGAGGTGGTGGCGGCTGTTCGGTCTGGTGGACGCTGAACGAATAGAGTTGACACTCCACATCGCCCAAAGGTAACTTCTGACCGATGCTCCAAGATCGATTTGTTCCGCCAGACGAGTTGAGCCGGATCACGCGGGGGAGCTACGAGCAGCTCATCGGGCAGCTCGCAGAGGAAGTCGCCAGGACTTCGGATCGCTTCTTCGGGCAACCGTGCAAGACCAAGCTGCTCTCGACCTTCCAGAACCACGCGGTCGTGTTGGCCGAGTCGGGCCAGGCCGTCCGGGTGCGTTACGAGATGAACGGCGAGGGACGCCCCATGGTCGTCTCCCACGAGCCGTACAAGCTCCAGTGCATCGACGAGAAGAACCCGAGCGAGTTCGTCGAGGGACGTGCGCGCGAGGTGGTCGATGCGCTGTTGGAGGGCGACGAGGCCAGGGCGCTCAGCCGGGCCAGGGATGTCCTGCCGCTTGTCGAGGATCGCAAACCGGTCGAGGTCAAGGACATCCTCAAACTCGTCCGCGAGCACCTCGAACGCAAGTGTCCGTGGAAGGCCGCGTACGAGGAGAACCTCGGTCGCATCCACCAGACGATCGGATCCGATCTAGGAGCGATCGACCAACGCCGGGTGGAGAGCAAGTTCGAGAAGCTGTACGACGGGTCGATCCCGGTGGAGCAGCGCTCGGGCTACGCCGACCTTGTCCAGTCCGACCTGACCGGGCTCGTCGAGTCCTACGGACGAATCGAGGATCGGGTCGGGAAGCTGACCAACCGGTTCACGGCCATGGCAGCGTCCCCGGATTCGGACCTCCAGGCACTGGGAGGGTTTGCTCTGGACTTCGAGGAGGATGTCCAGCGAACCTCCAAGGTTTTGCGTGAGGCGGCTGGGGAGTTGACCGACGTCGCTGCACGTGGTGAACTTCACGACGTTGCCTCCAAGGCGTTGTACCGGTACGATGTGGCGGTCAAGTACATCGAGATCGCTACCCAGGACCAAGGGTGAGGACATGAGCACCAAGTTCCGACTGACCACGATGGAAGAAGACTTCACGGCGATCGGCCTCATCCGCGAGTCGAAGCAGACCACCGCGAAGGAAGAGGACGAGGAGCCCACCACCACGGTGGACGAGGACGAGGAAGACGACGAGGACGACGAGAGCGTCGAAGAGGGGCTCAAGATGAAGCGTCGTCCGAAGAAGTCCGCCGCGCTGCGCAAGGCCCTGAAGCGTGCCCGACACAAGTACTACCTCCAGCACAAGGGCCAGGAGCAGACGCGCGCACGCAAGTACCGCAAGTCCGGCCGTGGCAAGAAGCTGGCGAAGAGCCTCCGTGTCTTCCACAAGCGCCACGGCACCAAGAAGGGCATGAGGGTTCAGCGCTCCGGTCTCGATCGCGTCGCCAACATGGTCGAGGAGGTCGCGGGGATCGTCACCGCCATCGGAGAGCGTCGCGATGTCGAGATGGTCAAGGGCTTCGCCAACGTGGCCCTGATTGCCGACACCATCTCCCGTGGTTTCCAGTCGATCGGCAAGGACGTCGAGGAGGAGGAGCTGGTCAAGCTCGGTGAAGCCTTCGCCGCCATGGCCGAAGACGCCGCCTCCATCGCGGAAGGTCTGGATGCCGGCGAGCTGGACATCGACGAGGAGGTCGAGGACGCCTTCAAGTCGAACATGGACGAGCTGCTCAGCGGGTTGGAGCTGTATGCCGACCTGACCGAGGAGGACGAGGACAACGAGCCGGTGGAAGAGGACGAGGACTCCGACGACATCGACCAGGACGAGGACGAGGACGAGGACGAGGACGAAGACGAGGGAAACTGAGGGAGGCGTGGAGGTACCGGAGATCGGCGTATCGCAGCGGAAGGCTTGAGATCGTCGGCTGGGAAGGAAACCCCTTCAAACGCAAGACCCGGAAGCTGAAGAAGAAAGCCGTGCTCCAGACCCCCCTCGCCTATACTCCGTTTCGCAGCAACTTCAGGTGGCGGTATCATTGATGGGAACCCAACTGCTCCAAGACACGACCTTCATCAACTTCCAGTTGGTGGAGGACGGCAAGGACGGCAAGAAGGTGAAGGCCCGTGGCGAGTTTGCCCGAGCCGACATCGCCACCGAGAACGGCCGCGTCTACCCACGGCCCATCTGGGAGCGGGAGATCAAGCGGATGACCCAGGCCATGCGAGAGCGCAAGGTTCTGGGGGAGCTGGATCATCCGGCGGACGGCAAGACCCTCCTCTCCCGTTGCTCCCATCTGCTGACCGGGCTGGAACTTCGGGATGATGGGATTCTCGTAGGAGAGGCCGAGGCCCTGGACACGCAGAAGGGCAGGGATCTCCAGGCCCTGCTCAAGAGCGGTGCCAAAATCGGAGTCAGTTCGCGGGGCTTCGGATCAACGAAGACGGACCCCAAGGGCAAGGAAGTCGTCCAGGAGGACTATCGCCTTGCCACGTTTGACTTCGTGGCCGACCCGGCTGACAGTACGGCCTATCCCGAAACTTTCGTTGAGTCGAAGGAGCGCGGCATGGACGGCAAGGACAACGACAAGAAACTCGATGAAGAGATCGAGAACCGCGTGCAAGCACGTCTGCACGAGGAAGTCACGGCACAGGTGGGTACCGCTGTCCAGGAGCGGGAGGCCCAGCTTCGCGAGGAGTTCACCGGAAAACTCCCCGGTCTGATGGGGAAGCTCAAGGCCGAGCTGCGCGAAGAGGTTCGCGGAGAGCTGCTCTCCGATCCGAGCGTCGCCGGGGCACGGGCGGCTTTGGAGTCCGTCAAGAACCTCCTGCGCCCCTACGTCATCCCGGAGGACGCCGAGGCTCTGGTCCGGCAGAAGGAAACCGAGATCCGGAAGCTCAAGGAGCAACTCTCCGAGAAGGATCTCCACATCAAGGGGCTCGAAGAGGAGCTTGAGAAGCTCGCCCAGGTGGCGAAGGAGGCGAGCTACAAGTTCTTCTTGGAGAAGCAGATCGGGGGCGACCCCGACGCGGATCTCATCCGCAATCTCGTGGGGGACGTCGGCCTGTTCGAGTCTTCGGACAGCCTGAAGGAGAAGCTGACGAGCGCGCAGGCGCAGCTGCGGGAGCAGCGCGAGGAAAAGGAAGCGGCCGAGAAGAAGCTCCAGGAGGAGCAGGAGGCCCGCGCGGCCGAGGAGCAGGCCCGGCTCGCCGCACTCGAAGAGGAACGAACGGCTGCGTTGGCCGAAGAGCGCGAGCGCGCCGAGAAGGCCCGCGCTGCCGTTGCCGAGGAGCTGGACCAGTTCCGCAAGGACAACTCGGAGCTGCTGGAGGCGGTGGAGAAGGCCCTGGAGGCCAACAAGGTCCAGGGACTGCTGCTCTACGCCGAGCGCCAGCTGACGGGGAATCCGAATGTCGTCCAGATCCGCAAGATCCTGGAGTCCACAGACCTGACGGATCAGGCCCACGTGGACAAGATCATCGACGAAAACTCCAAGGCTCCTGCCGGGTCGTCCGATCTGGACTCGGTTCGGGAGCGTGTTCGCAGGATGTCCAAGGGTCGTGGGTACACCGCCCGCGAAGAGGAGCGCGGGGACGACCGTCCGGTGCCGCGCGAACCGGTGACCGAGGACTACAACGGGCTCGGCATTCCGCTGAGTCGTCTTCAACGAATGTCCGGGATCGGTTGAGTTTGACTCTAGACTGAGGCACACTACTTCGCGAGAGGTTTAGGAGGAAAGACATGGCACCTGAAACCCGTCAACTGGTTGAGGACGGCACGGCTGTTCGAACCATCATGGACGAGAGCTACGTCGGCGCTCTCGATCGCAAGTGGGGGCAGCTCCTCGAAGGGCTCGGAACCCGCACTCCCCGCGATCGGCACGTCCGAGCCGTCACAGCGATGCTGATGGAGAATCAGGCGCTGCATCTTCGGGGACTGAGCGAGGAAACCCGCGCACTCAACGTGGGGTCCTTCACGAAGTTCATCTTCCCGATCCTGCGTCGCGTGTTCCCCAACCTCATCGCGAACGAGATCGTCTCGGTCCAGCCGATGACCGGCCCGGTGGGCGCGGTCTTCTACATGGACTACGTCTACAGCACCACCAAGGGTGCGACGACGGCCGGAAACGTGTTCCCCAAGGATTTCGATCGCGACTACACGTCCGAGTACGTGAACGGCGAGATCCTGGCGACCGGCAACGGCGCGGACTTCGGCGGCGCGGCCCCGCCCAACAAGCTGAACGCAAACCTTGCGTTCACCCCGGTGCGTCCGCTCGACACCAGCCGCAACTTCAGCTGCGTGGTCAAGGAGTTGAACGCAACGACCGGCGCGGACGTCCAGGTGGCGACCGACGACGGTGCGGGCGGCTTCACCTTCGTCCCGGCCGGCGGCAACACGGGTGGTTCGATCAACTACGCGAACGGCAGCATCTACGCGTTCACGTTCCAGAACACCCCGGCCAACGGCAACCCCATCAAGTGCTTCTACTTCTACGACGGGGAACTGAACACCAAGATCCCCACGATGTCGCTCGACGTCAAGAAGAAGCTCATCGAAGCGGTTCCGCGTCGGATCAAGAGCCTGTGGTCGAGCGAGGCAGCGGAGGACCTTCGCCACCTCCACGGCGTCGAGGCCGAGACCGAGATGGTCACGGCAGTCGCCCAGGAGATCGGGTTGGAGATCGACCGCGACATCATCCAGGAGCTGTTCCAGTCGTCCACGACGACCGCGCAGACATGGGACCGGCTGCCCCCCGGCGGCATCAGCGAGCTGGATCACCTCCGGAGCATCGTGACCGTGCTCTCGACGGTGTCCAACCTCATCCACAAGAAGACCCTCCGCGCCCCGGCCAACTTCATGGTCACGAGCCCGGAGATCAGCGCGCTCTTCACGCAGCTCCAGACGCACGGTGACTACCGTCCGATCTGGGTCAGCGATCCCAACTCCGGTGCGCCCCCCGGCCCGATGGACATCCCGCGTCCGCTGAGCCAGCACGGCCAGTTCGGCATCTACAAGGCCGGCACGCTGTCGAACAAGTGGGTGATCTACGAGGATCCCTTCTTCACGACCGACTACATCATGCTGGGCCTGCGCGGCTCGACGTACCTCGACAGCGGGTACGCCTGGGCTCCGTACATCCCGCTCCAGGTCACGGCGACCTTCCTCGATCCGGCGGACTTCAGCTTCCGCAAGGGGCTCCGCACCCGGTACGGGAAGTCGATGCTGCGTCCGGAGTTCTACGGTCAGGTGCGGGTGCTCAACCTGTAGCAGATCGCCCAGCCCGAAGTAGTGTGCCAACGACAGGCCCCGTCTCACCCGGAGAGGCGGGGCTTCGTCGCGTCCGGGGCAACGCTGTGGTAGGATACTGCCCAAGCACAGGAGTTTGAGCATGCCGCGATTCAAGCTGAACCCGAAGGCCGGGATGGTTTTCCTGCCCGGACACGGGCGCGTGAAGCCGGGAGATGTCCTCGTAGGCGAGCAGTTTCGACGATTCACCCCCAACCTGTTGGTGGAGGTGCCCGATCCTCCCAAAGACCCTCCGGTAGAGGTCAAGGCAGCTTCGAAGCCGAAGAAGCCGCTGGAGGTCCCCAAGCCCCTTGCGGAGACTCCCCTGGAGACCAGGGAGGCACCAACCTCCCCCGGCAAGAAGCTGTTGACGGAGGACGAAGAGCCCGCACCCCCTCCCAAGCCGAAGCCCGTGGCGAAGAAGTCCGCGCCGAAGAAGATGGTCCGGAGGAAGACCGCGAAGTGAGGTGACCCGTGCCCCGCCCCTTGATGAACGAAGAGGAGCTTACCAAGTGGATCCTGCGGGAGCTTGGCGCACCCTTCTGGAAGGTCGAGATCACGTGCGAGAGCTTGGCCGACTGCATCGAGAACGCCCGGCGGTGGTTTGCGGCGAAGAAGGGCGTGCAGAAGGTCATGATCACCGCTCTCGCGGCGGGGCAGACCACCTACGCGCTGCCGGACGAGGTCGAACTGGTCATCGAGGTCGCGGATGATCGTCGGATGGGCCTGTGGCCCAACCTGAGCTTCGCGTTCGGGTGGGATCAGGTCGTCGTCGGGCAGGACTGGTCCTTCGATTCCAACAAGTGGTTCGTATCCGAGCTGGTGCAGCGCATGCAGTACCTCCAGACGAGCGAGCGCGTGTTGGACTCGCAGTTCGAGTGGACGCAGGACAACCGCAACCTGCTCATCCTGAACCCCAACCCCCAGTCGTCCAAGATCGCGCTCATCTACAAGAGCAACGAGGTGATTCTGGAGCAGCTGGCCGAGCGGGACCACGACCTGGTCAAGCGCTTCGCCTTGCAGTGCGCCAAGCGTCGGGTCGGCCGGGTCCGGTCGAAGTACCCAGGAGGGTTTACCGGAGCGGGTGGGCAGAGTGTCGAGATGGACGGACAGATGCTGCTCGACGAGGCCAGGGACGAGTTGGAGAAGCTCCAGGAGGAGATCATGCAGGCGGGCTACCCGATGCCCTTCATGGTCGGCTAGGCGATGGCGGACGACGACTGCAAGAACAAGGTCGAGTGCATCACGGGGCTCCCCGAGGTCGAGTGTTCGGAGTGCGGGGTGTTCAAGCTCGACGCCACCGAGTCGTGGATGTTCGACAACATCGCGCAGGAGCACACGAACGCCGTGGCCGTCGATGTCATGCTCTATCCGCTCAGTCGCAAGAAGTCGACGATCGATCCCCTGTACGGCGAGGCGATCGAATACGCGTGGGACGGCCCCTTCCGGATCCTCGGTTTCATCGAGAAGCCGACCGTGTCCATCGAGGTCAAGCAGGAAGGGCTCAAGATGATGTTCCCGACCACCATCTGGATCCCCCGGCTCAACCTCGAACAGGCCGGGGCCCCGACCCCCAGGGAATCCGACGTGCTCGGCTTCTGGAACATCCCGTACTGGATCGATCAGGGCATCACGAACAAGGCGTCCGACGTGCCCCCGAAGTTCTTCTTCAACCTGACCGTGGTCGAGGAGGACGGCTTCGTGTTCGACGGTCCCTACTTCACGCAGTTCAAGCTGAGCCTGAACCGAAACACCGAGTTCGTCCCGGAGCGAAGGGTAGCCAACCGATGAAGCTCACACCATTCTGGCAACAGCGCGTAGATCAAGAGAATCGCGAGGTGCAGAATATCAAGAAACGCTTGCGGGATAAGTTCGGTGGTGTGTTCGACTCCTACTCCGGAATTGGCTCCAAAGCAGCGAACAAACTGCGTCGAGAGCTGGAGGCTCACCGTGTGGCGCTAGGAGCTGCGCAAGTGGGGAAGCAGCCCACCAAGGCTGAGATCGAAGATGCTTTGAGGAGATTGGGGCCGAAGGAAAATAGAATCGACCGAGTTCGGATGTTGGCGCTGGCTGAAGGGCGAGTAGGCGAGTGGCGGTTCACGGTACGGTCTTCGGCCCGCATGTCCTCTTCTGTGCAGGATGAGCTACGAGGGTTTCGAGAAGCCCACACACCTGGGATGAAGATCACCAAGGTAGTGCCGAAGTCCGACGATGTTCAGTTCTATGTAGAGACAAACCTTCCGGCCGAGAAGATCGACGCGGCTTTCGAGAGGTTGTTTGACCAGGCGAGCGAGGAGCTTCAGGACGTGTTTCAGATCCGCTGGAACCGAGATACAGAACTGGAGCAGTTCTGATGAACCGAGAGCGCATGCAGGATCTGGCCGAAGGAAGTGCTGCCAAGGACAGGTTGATTCGGGATGCGGAATCTGCCGGTTACTCGGTCGAGAAGTCGTCTTCGACCGGCAGGGTCCTGTTGGTCAAACGCCACGGCGGTCACGGCAGGGCCACGCGCGGGCTCGTGTTGTATCCGGACGGAACGGCGGTGGACGCCACCCTGGATCTGACCGTGGCGAAGGGTGTGCGGTCCTACAAGGCCATGAGGAGGATCCTAGGTCTGACGGAAGATGTCGTGGCCGAAGGCCGGACGGAGGATATCCACGAAGCCTACGGGGACGACCCGATCCAGGTCATCCGCAACGGCATGCTGGGTGTGGCCCGGAAGCGAAAGTACCAGCGGGTCAAGGACAAGGCCGCGAGGAAGGCGAAGGTCGCCAAACTGGTGACGAAGTGGCAGGCGGCGCTCAATACCAACAAGGGTGCCGTCACCGATTGGTTGATGAAGAAACTGGACT
>Ga0272441_10008081_pt1 | contig 16817 bp, 14 predicted proteins | sample SSMProp6N_FD_193582 | JGI IMG/M metagenome (GOLD analysis project Ga0272441, IMG submission 193582) | Marine sediment archaeal communities from Little Sippewissett salt marsh, Falmouth, MA, United States - SSM-Prop-6N | ecosystem: Environmental > Aquatic > Marine > Wetlands > Sediment ...
TCGATCTTTTCATCTGTAACAGGGGTATATTTAAATGATAATCCGCCTTTGCTTATGTCATTAATTTTGCCAAATAATACGGCGTCATCGCTGAAGATTTGGATCTCATCTTTCTTGAATGAAAATCGAGTAAATTTTCTCCGTTCATCTTCCATATTTCAATCTTTCTGCTTACGTTTTAGCTATAACGAAAAGGAATGAAATTCGAAGGAGCGCGAAAAACAGCTGGAAGATCGGATTATATTCCGCAAATGGAGAACCGCTTCATATCAGGTGGAATTGATAAATCTTATACCAAAACCGTAAGCATGTAGTCAAGTGTAAGGGGTGGCAGCTGGTGATCTATTGAGATAATTATCGGTCTAAAAAAATTACAAATATCATCTTATCCTGGATGTCTGATCAAGTAAATTTTGCGTCGTGGGTATATAAAGTTAATTTCGTCTTTTGACAGCTAAGTGCCCCTATTCATAAATACGATGGCATTCGATTGCCGTTGCTCCCGGCTCGCCGTGTTGCTCGGCGCGCCCAGCGCGCTGGCTATTGGCGCTCCTTACGGCTTGCGATCCACGCGCCTCGACACTTTCGATGTGTCATCGTATTTATGAACACGACCACTAAGTATTGTCCCGTTCGGATCATAATATAAGGGTCCTACCGGCATTATTCATTAGCAAAATTTTGTTGACAAAAAAGACGATATATTGTGCATAGAAAGGGCTACCTGCCTTTCATTCGGTTTGTCGGTAAAAATCAGATTTTATATCCAAACAATTACAAAAGGAGGCGTATGATGAAAAGAGTGAGTTTGTTCGTTTGTCTGTCTCTGGCATTGACGATCATCACAGCCGGCAGCGCCATGGCAGCCGGCCGGATCTTTTTCGGTATTGCTACCGGTGGAACCGGTGGGACTTACTATCCCCTGGGTGGCATGCTGGCCCAGTTGATTTCCAACGCCGTTGAAATCGACGGGAAGAAATTGTCGGCCACCGCAGAAACCGGCAACGCGTCAGTGGCCAACGCGACCCTCCTGGGCAGAGAAGGTATTGAATCCGCCTTCGTGGCCGCCGATATCCTCGACGCCGCCTACAAAGGAGAAAAACAGTTTGACGGCAAGGCGATCAAGAATATTCGCGCATTGGGCGCCCTCTACCCGGAGACGGTTCAATTGGTGGTTCGGGGCAATGCCGGTATCAACACCTTCATGGATATCAAGGGCAAATCGGTTTCTTCCGGTTCTCCGGGCTCCGGCCAGTGGCAGCTTCTGGGCGATTTGATGGTTGCCCACGGCATGGATCGCAAGGATCTCTCGGAAGACTACTCCTCATTCTCCCAGTCCGTTGAAAAAATCAAGGACGGCAACCTGGACGCCTCTTTGATCACCGCCGGCGCCCCCACCGCTTCCGTGATGGAACTGGCCAACCATCACAGCATCAAGATCGTTCCCTTGACCGGTGACCCCATCGCCAAGCTGCGGGAAGTACAGCCTTATTACGCTGAGACGATCCTGCCGGCCAACACCTATGAAGGCCAGACCGAAGATGTGAAAACCATTGCCGTGCGTGCCATCTGGGCCACCCACGACAAGCTGGACGACAAGGTGGCCTACGAGATTGTCAAGGCCTTGTATGAAAACACGGAAACCCTGGCCAAGGTTCACGTCAAGGGCAAGGAAATCTCACTGGAAAAAGCCCTGGAATCCGTATCGATCCCTCTGCATCCTGGTGCTGAGCGCTACTACCGGGAAAAAGGTCTGATAAAATAATGAGGGGGTTGCTTGCAGGCGTGCTGGCCGTTGTGCTGGCCGCCTGCAGCGCTTTCAACAACCGTTCGGATCAGACACACCCATGCCTGGCGATCAGCCGATTTCCTTCCCAGTTGACCTTGGGGCATTATCAGCTGCCGGAAGACGGTGTCTTTTCGCTTTCATTCATCCATTCGGTTTCCCACACACCGGTCCGGGACCACTACCAGGCCATCGATTGGCGAATCATCCAGACCGCCGAGACGTTTCAGGCCCACGGTGCAGGTTTGCCTTCTGGGGCCGATGAACCCGGTGCAACCGGATGGGAGCACCACAACGGTCATTTTATCATCCACATGCAACGGCCTATTTCCCGGCTCATCGTGCGAACCGACCGGAATTATCGCAATCGCCTGCACATGGGCGGCAGGGAAATCAACCTCAACGCATGGGAAGACCAAGCCCTCGAACTGGCCATTGTACCATGCACGGCCCCTTGAACCGCTATCTGTAATTTCGATAACAAAAGGACGATCTGATGGTTAACGCGCCTCCCGATCCCAGGGCCCAAGACGAACCGAAACCCCCTTCCGCAGACACCGGTGAGAAGGAATTCAGCGAAGAAGATGTGGACGCCATCGTCAAAAAGTACGATGCCGAGTCCAATTTCAGAAACCTGAAAGGCATCACGGCAAAGGTCACCGTCGTCTTATGCGTGACGCTGAGCCTGTTTCACGTCTACACCGCTGGTTTCGGTCTGCTCAACGAGGTGATGCACCGGACCGTGCATCTTTCCTTTGTGCTGGGCCTGGTGTTCCTGGTGTTTCCCCGGCGGCAACCCACGCGTATGGGGTTCGCCTGGGGATTCGGTATCTGTTTCGCCCTGTTCTACTTGTTTCTTGCCTGGCAGCTCACCGATCGCTTTCAGGACGACCTGCCGGTGTGGGGGGCACCGGCGCTGATGGTCATGGTGCTGTTTTTCGCCATCACGGCCCTACCCGTTGATTTTCTCAAAGGTAAAGGGGACCGACTCTCCTTTGCGGACTGGCCGCTGGCCATCGCCGCCGCAGGAATATCCCTGTACCTGATCGTTTTCTTCAAGCAGATTTTCATCGAGAACATCGGGTTCCCCCAGATCGAAGAGTACGTCATGGGGCTGCTGGCCATCATCATGGTCACCGAGGCCTGCCGCCGGGTCATGGGCGAGACCCTGCCCGTCATCGGTGCTCTGGCCCTGATGTATGGCTTGCTGGGGCCTTGGCTGCCCGGGGTGCTTGGCCACCGGGGGTATGATATCGTCCGCATCGTGGAACATCTCTACCTGGGCACTGAAGGTATCTACGGCATCGCCGTGGGCGTGGTGGCCACCTATGTCTTCCACTTCGTGCTTTTTGGCGTCCTAGCCCAGGCATCGGGCCTTGGACAGCTATTCATTGACCTGGCCATGATCCTGGCCGGCCGATATTCCGGAGGACCGGCCAAGGTGTCGGTGGTTTCCTCCGGCTTTTTCGGCATGATCTCCGGCTCCCCCATCGCCAACACGGCCACCACTGGATCGTTTACCATTCCCATGATGAAAAAAAACGGCTTTTCAGCCCAGTTTGCCTCGGCGGTGGAAGCGTCGGCTTCCTGCGGGGGGCAGGTTACACCGCCCATCATGGGCGCATCGGCCTTCGTCATGGCCGAGATGTTGGGCATTCCCTACAACAAGATCATTCTGATTGCCATCATTCCTGCCTTGTTTCACTACCTGGCCTGCTTGAGCATGGTTCACCTGGAGGCCAAACGGCTGGGACTCAAAGGACTCTCCCGGGAGCAGATTCCCCAGTTGATGTATATCATGAAAACATCCTGGCACTTGATGATTCCACTGACGGTCATGGTGACCCTGCTGCTCATGCAGTACACCCCTTATCTGGCCGCCTTTTGGGGCATTATCCTCTCCATCGCGTGTTCTTACATTCCAATGATTACCAAGCGAATGGGGGTCGGACAACTGGATGACGCCAAGACCCTGACGCCCCGCCGGCTGGTCGACGGCCTGGATCAGGGAGCACGCTATGCCCTGGCTATCGGGGCGGCCTGTGCCTGCGTGGGTTTCATTTTAGGGATGATCACCCTGACTGGGTTAGGGTTCAAATTTTCCGGCGCGGTGCTTCAGATTGCTTCAATCCTTGGAAATCTGCTGGCCGCCATCGATCCTTTTCAATTCTTGACCGTTCAGGGGGGAACCCTCTTTTTCGGTCTCGTGCTCGTCGCGATTGCCTGTATTATCATGGGGGCGGGAATCCCCACGACCCCGTGCTACATCATCCTGGCTTCCATTGCCGGACCGGCCCTCAACGACATGGGCATCCCGCTGGTGGCGACCCACTTCTTCGTTTTCTACTATGGTGTGCTGGCCGATGTGACACCGCCCGTGGCCCTTGCCGCCTACGCCGGTGCCGGTATCGGGGGGGCGGACCCCATGGCCACCGGCATGACCGCCTTCCGGCTTTCCATGGGCAAGGCGCTGGTGCCTTTCATGTTCGTTTATGCGCCGAGCATGCTGTTTATCGATTTTTCATGGATGGAGTTCTCCATCGCCATGACCAGTGGTGTGTTGGGCATTATTTCACTGTCCGCCGCTTACATCGGGTTTTTCAGGTACAAGGTGGGGCTGATGGGCAAAATCGCCCTGACCATCGGTGGTCTCCTTCTGGTTTCCAGCAGTGCAGCGGTTATCCTTGTTGGTGCCGTATTGGTGCTTCTGATTCTGGTTCCCAATCTCCTGAAGACCGGTCGGTCGACCCCCGCATCGGCCTTGATAGGCGACAACCCGCAACGCGTCCGGGAGATGGATCGTGGTTGATGGACAAAAAATGAACACAGACTATACGGTTCCGGCCCTAAAAAAAGGGCTCCAGATTCTGGAAATGTTTTCCGTCCGACAGCGTGTACTGACCATCGGTGAATTGGCCGAACGGCTCGCGGTCAGCACATCGGCCATCTATCGCACCATCGTGACGCTGACAGAGATGCATTATCTTAAAAAAGCCGGCCGGAATGCATACGAGCTTGGCCCCATGGTGCTTTCACGCGGCTTTTGTTATCTTGCCTCACGAGATATCCTGAACACGGCCGCCACCCACCTGGACGAATTGCGCGATGAAACCAGTGCCTCCTGCCATCTGGCCATCCGAGAAGGGATCGAAGCCATCTACATCTACCGGGCGGCATCGCCTCAGGTTATGATGGTCAACGTACCGGTGGGAACCCGGTTTCCCTGCCATACGGTGGCCATCGGCCATGCGCTGCTTTGCGGTCTCAGCGACGCAAGCCTGCGTACGCACTATTCCGGCGTCCCCTTGGACGGATACGCCAACGGCGGCATCAATTCACTGCCGCAGCTGTTGGTCACCGTTGCTGAAGCACGGCGGACGGGGATCAGCGTCAGCGGATCCGACTTCTCTACGGCCATCGCCACACCGGTGCGCGATTACACCGGACATGTCGTGGCGGCCATCAATGTTTCCGTTCCCGATTTTATCATTGAAACGCCCGGCGTTCGCAACCATCTGATCGCATGCCTGGTGAACACCGCCAGAACTATTTCGACCGGTATGGGCTGGCCGGAAGCGCAGTAACGATTTCCGTCAACGGTTCTGAGCATCGCGTCAGGACCTCGGACCGTCTACAATCCATATCAAACCAAAGCGAGTGTATCATGAAAAAAATCGTTGAATGTGTTCCCAATTTTTCCGAAGGCAATAACAAGGAGACCATCGAAGCCATTGCCCAGGCCATCCGAACGACGCCGGGTTGCACCCTATTGGATGTGGATCCGGGAAAGTCCACCAACCGGACCGTATACACCTTCGTCGGTGATCCGGAGGCGGTGGTTGAAGGGGCACTGAACAGCGCCAGGGTCGCCAGGCAGAAAATCGACATGCGTGCACACCAGGGGGAGCATCCCCGTATGGGGGCCATGGATGTCTGTCCGTTCATACCCGTGGCCAACGTCACCATGGACGAATGTGTGGCCGTCGCCAAGACATTTGGCCGGTTGGCCGCAGAAGCACTGGGTGTCCCATTTTTCCTTTACGAGGAGGCAGCGATAGATGATTACCGCCGTAAACTGCCCCAAGTCCGCAAAGGGGAATACGAAGGATTATCCCTGCGCCTGAAGGAACCCCAATGGAAGCCCGATTTCGGACCGGCCGAATTCATTCCCCAGTGGGGAGCCACTGCGACCGGTGCGCGGTCTTTCTTGATTGCCTATAACGTCAATATTCTGGGCACCAGCAACCAGGCCCACCGTATCGCCCTGAATTTGCGTGAGGCCGGCCGGGGTTCGGATGCACCCGGCCGGCTCAAAGCGGTCAAGGGCATGGGCTGGTTCGTGAACGAATACAACATGGCCCAGGTAACGGTAAATTTAAACGATTACCAAGTGACGCCCATGCATGTACTGTTCGAGGAAGTCAAAAAAGAAGCAGCCGCATTGAACGTCGGCGTTGCCGGTTCGGAAGTTGTCGGGCTGATCCCCCTGGCATCGATTCTCATGGCTGCCGAATACTACATGGAGAAGGAAAACCTGTTCATCCTCGACGAGGACCAGAAAGTCCGACTGGCGGTGGAACGGCTGGGGCTTAATAGCGTGGCGCCGTTTGATCCTAAAGCGAAGATCATTGAATACCGTGTGGCCGGAGAAACGGATGAACCACTCGCCGGTATGAGTCTGAGAGCCTTTATCGAAGAAGTGGCTTCCCGTTCGTCGGCTCCGGGCGGCGGATCGGTGTCGGCCGCCCTGGCGGCCATGGGAGCCGGACTGGGGGCCATGGTCGGCAAACTGACCTACGGGGTTCGAAAGTTTGAATCGGCGGACGCCCAGATGAGAAAAAACATCCCGCCGCTGCACAATGCGGCGGCCAGGCTGATTCCCATGATCGATGCGGACACGACGGCATTCAACGACTTCATGGAGGCGCTGCGCATGCCCCGAAGCACCGATGCTGAGCGCGCAGAGCGGGCCGAATGCATGCAGGCCGGGCTCAAGAAGGCAATCGACATTCCCCTGACGACCATGAAATTGGGCGACGGGGCCTGGGATGCATTTTGCGAAGTGGCCCGCTACGGCAATCCGGCATCCCGATCTGACGTTGAGGTGGGGGCCAGGGCCCTGGAGACCGGGATCTGGGGCGCTTATAAAAACGTGATGATCAACATGACGGATATTTCGGACGACGCATTCAAAACCCGTATCACCCAGGAGGCAAAATCCATCGTGAGCCGTGCGGCTCAAAAATGTGCCGAGGTGCTTGAAATTTTAAAAAGGAGATGATCGATGGCAGATGCATTGGGGCTGCTGGCCCTGCTGATCGGGCTGGAAATCGTGCTGGGGGTGGACAATGTGTTGGTGATTGCCATCTTTGTGGGCCGGTTGCCCGAAAACCAGCGGCAGAAGGCCCGCATCGTGGGGTTGAGCATGGCCATGCTGGCCCGCATCGTCATGCTGGCCGTGGTGGTGGCCCTGGCCAGCCTGACCCGGCCCATTGTGGCCAATTTCTCGGTGAGGGACCTGATCCTGCTGGCGGGGGGGTTGTTTCTGCTTTATAAGGCCGTTCATGAGATCCACCACACCGTCGAATTCAGGCAGGATGAGGGTGGGTCGGACCAGCAGGCCTCCGGTGCCTTTGCGTCCATTATTGCCCAGATCGTCCTGCTGGACATCGTCTTTTCAGTCGATTCGGTGATCACGGCCGTGGGACTGACCCAGCAGCTGTGGATCATCGTTTCGGCGGTGGTGCTCTCCTTTGTCGGCATTCTCTTTTTCGCCCGGCCCATCGGTGACTTCATCCTGCGCCATCCGGCCCTGAAGATTCTGGCGCTCTCTTTCCTGATTACCATCGGTGTCACCATTTTCATGGAGGGACTGCATAAACATGTACCCAAGGCCTACATTTATCTGCCCATGGGGTTTGCCCTGATGGTGGAAATGCTTCAGATGCGCTACGAGCAAAACCGCCGACGGAAGAAGGCATGATGCCCGATGTCTGAGGACATTTCTTTAAGCGTTTCCCCCCGCGAGGCGGCCGGCCCGGAAGGAATCCATCGGGCCCTGGCCCGGAAGATCGGGCGTCATATTGCCGCCGACCGGTTTGTGGTCATCCGCCGTTCTGTCGATGCCCGCAAACGACCGGTCAGGGTCAACCTGGGCGTGCGTATCTATGGCGACGGCGAAACCCTCATGCCGGAGCGGCCGGTCTTCGCCTACCGGGATGTACGGTCGGCAGCGCCGGTGGTGGTCGTGGGCGCCGGACCGGCGGGCCTGTTTGCCGCATTGCACTTGGTGGAACTGGGCCTCAAGCCCGTGGTGGTCGATCGGGGAAAGCCCGTCAAGTCCCGTCGCCGGGATGTGGCCGCGCTGAACCGGCGGGGGGTATTGGACAGCGAATCCAATTATGCCTTCGGCGAAGGGGGCGCGGGGACGTTTTCCGACGGCAAGCTTTACACCCGATCCAAGAAACGGGGAGATCACCGTCGGGTGCTCCACCGATTCCATCAGCATGGCGCCGATGGGCACATTCTAACCGATGCCCACCCCCATATCGGGTCCAACCGTCTTCCGGAAATTGTTTCGGCGATGCGGGCCACCATTGAAGCCCACGGCGGTGAAATTTATTTTCAGCAGAAAGTGGTCGGATTGTCGGTTTCCGGCGGCCGGGCGACAGGCGTGATCGTGGCGGATGGGCATCACATCGAGGGGCGGGCGGTGGTCCTGGCCACCGGCCACAGTGCCCGGGATATCTACGAGATGCTCATGGACGAAAAGATTGCCCTGGCGGCCAAGCCCTTTGCCATGGGCGTGCGGGTGGAGCACCCCCAGAAGCTCATCGACCGGATCCAATACCACGGCCAGCCCCGGGGCGATTATTTGCCGGCGGCCGCTTACAGCCTTGCTCACCAGCTGGATGGCCGGGGTGTTTACAGCTTCTGTATGTGCCCGGGAGGGTTCATCGTGCCGGCATCCACGCAAGACGACGCCCTGGTGGTCAATGGCATGTCTTTTTCCAAACGCAATTCTTCCTACGCCAATGCCGGTATCGTCGTGGAGATCCGACTTGCCGACATTCCCCGGTTGGAATCATCGGGCCCTTTGGCCGGTCTGAACTATCAGCGGGCCATGGAGCAGACGGCGTTTGGCAGTGGTGGCGGCGGGGTGATCGCTCCAGCCCAGCGCCTGGCCGACTTTGTCGACAATCGATTGTCCAACGGATTGCCGGCTTGCTCCTATCCGCCGGGGGTGGTGGCTTCACCCTTGCACCGTTGGTTGCCTGATCCCATCCGCAAGCGGCTGCAGGCTGCATTCAAGGCTTTTGATCGCAAGATGAAGGGGTTTCTCACCAACGATGCGGTCGTGGTTGGGGTGGAGTCCCGCACGTCATCACCGGTAAGGATTCCCAGAGATCCGCAGACATTGCAGCATGTATCGGTCCGGGGACTCTTCCCCTGCGGTGAGGGAGCCGGGTATGCCGGCGGCATCGTCTCCTGTGCCGTGGACGGCGAGCGTGCCGCCGAGGCCGTTGTCCAATACGTCGCACGTTGGTAAAATGGCTTTTATACTGATATTTTTTCCATTTTCTTTTGTGCCGGGATGCTTTAGAATCGGAGTGTCGTTTCGAACGGCATCCTGCTTTTTGCAGTCAAGGTCAAACAGCCAACGTGGTGATGTTAAATGCATAACCCCTAATGGAGACCATGATGACACCTGCAATGCTCACGATTGGCGGTGCCCGTAGCGCATTGATCGCCCAGTCCGGTCGCATGTGCAACCGGCATGGCCTGGTGGCAGGGGCCACCGGCACCGGGAAAACGGTTACCCTGCAAACCCTGGCCGAAGGTTTTTCCCGTATGGGCACCCCGGTATTTGCCGTGGATGTCAAGGGAGACCTGTCCGGGATTGCCGCCGCGGGGTCTCCCCATCCAAAGATCGACGAACGGCTGGCCAAAATTCCCTTGCCCGGTTATCGCCAGCAGCCCAGTCCGACGCTGTTCTGGGATATGGACGGGAAAAACGGCCATCCGGTGCGAACGACCATTTCAGAAATGGGGCCGCTGCTGTTGGGCAACCTGTTGGAACTCAACGACACCCAGACCGGGGTGCTCTATGCCGGGTTCGATCTGGCCGACGACCAGGGACTGCTGCTGCTGGATCTGAAAGACCTTCGGGCGCTGCTTGCCTGGATGGGTGAGAACGCGGGAGCCCTCAAATCGGAATACGGTAACATCACCGGTGCCAGTCTGGGGGCCATTCAGCGACGGCTGCTGGTGCTGGAAGAGCAGGGGGCCGAGCGCTTTTTCGGGGAGCCGGCGCTGCAACTGGCCGATCTGATGCACACGGACTTTTCCGGGCGCGGGGTGGTGAGCCTTTTCGATGCCGGACGGTTGATCCACAACGCACCGCGCCTCTATGCGGCCTTTTTGCTTTGGCTGCTGTCGGAACTGTTTGAGCAGCTGCCCGAAGCGGGTGATCCGCCGGCCCCGAAGCTGGTACTCTTCTTTGACGAGGCACACCTGCTTTTTTCAGGAGCGCCGAAACCGCTGCTGGACAAAATCGAACAGGTGGTTCGGTTGATTCGGTCCAAGGGCGTCGGGGTCTATTTCATCACCCAGAACCCCATGGATCTTCCGGATAATGTACTGGGCCAACTGGGGCTTAAAGTTCAGCATGCCCTGCGGGCATTCACGCCCAAGGATCAAAAGCGCATTCGGGCCGTAGCTGCCTCGTTTGTGCCCAATCCGCAGTTCAAGACAGCCGACAAGGTCACCACCCTGGGCATCGGTGAAGCCCTCGTATCCGTGATGGGCGATGACGGCCGGCCCCAGCCGGTGCAGCAAACCCTGATTGCGCCTCCGGAGGGACGCATCGGTCCGATTTCGGATGACGAGCGAACGGCCGTCATGCAGCGCGCCCCCATCCGTGGACGCTATGATGCTTCTTTGGACCGGCAGTCTGCCTACGAGATGCTCAAGCAACGGGCTGAAACTGCCCGGACGGCCGAAGCGCAACGCCTGAAAGAGCTGGAAGCGGAGAAAAATCAGCGCCAGGCCCAGCGGCGCCAGCCTTCCGGTGGACGCCAGCGCCAGACTGTCGGAGAGGCCATGATCAAAAGTGCCGCACGCTCAATCGGCAGCACCATCGGCAGGCAGATCATCCGGGGCGTTTTGGGTTCCATTTTCGGCAAACGCTAATCAAAAGGAGAATACACATGCAAGACAACGGCGATGAACTGGAAGGTGGCGGATCTTCGGATGAAGAGGAAGTAGAGTCAGAGGCAAACCCGGAAGATGACGCTATCCTGCGTGAAAAAAATGGGACCTCGTCTCCCCGTGAAAATATCTGATGTTCAATCCATTTTCCATCCTCAATCGGTATTTGATTCTGGAGATGCTGCCGCCGTTTTTTCTCAATCTGGCCTTTTTCTCCTTTATCTTTCTGATGAAACAGATTCTCGATATCACGGACATGATTGTCAATCACAAGGTCGGTGTCGTGCCGGTTTTTCTGCTGCTGGCCTATACCATGCCCTATTTTCTTCAGTATATCATTCCCATGTCCATTATGATGGCGGTCCTGATGGCGCTATTGAGAATGTCCAGCGATAATGAGATTATGGCCCTAAAAGCCGGGGGGGTGAGCATATACCGGTTGTTGACGCCGGTGCTGATCTTCAGCCTGTCGGGTACCTTGATTACCGGGTATATGACCATATTTGCCGTGCCATTGGGAGCCGAACGTTTCAAAACGCTGCTTTTTGATGTGGCCACCGCCAACCTGAAGGTGAGTTTGAAAGAGCGTACCTTTAACGACAGGTTCAAACAGATCATGCTTTACGTCAACAAAATAGACCCGCAAAGTGGTGAATTGCATAATGTGTTGATTGAAGATAGCCGAACGTCAGGCGTTAACAATACGGTCGTTGCCAGGAAAGGGAAGCTTTTGGGTGAACCCAAAGAGATGGTTTATTACCTGCGGCTGTTTGACGGAACGATCAACCAGATGAACCTGCAAGATCGATCTTCTCACACGGTTAATTTTGAAACATACGACATCCGGTTGGATCTCAAAGCGGCCCTATCCCATCGTGGTATTTCGGAAAAAACCCCGGATGAAATGACCTTGTCCGCGCTAAGGTCCTATTTGAAACGGGTCAAGACCGACAAAGAGAAATATGTTGGCGCGCTGCTGAAATACCACAAGAAATTTTCAATACCGGTCGCCTGTGTGGCCATGGGACTTTTGGCCATGCCCTTGGGCATTCAGGCCCGCAATTCCAAAAAAGCATTTGGGATCGGGCTGGGCCTTTTCTTTTTCCTACTGTATTATATCCTCCTTTCCGTAGGCACGGCGTTTGGAGAAAACGGCAACTACCCGCCGGTGGTCGGCATGTGGATGCCAAACGTGATCCTCGGCGGATTCGGCATTTATCTGTTGGTTCTATCGGCCAAAGAAAAAGCGGTTTCCTTCAATTGGTCGGTACAGATTTTCGAAGCCATCATGAAATGGACCAGAAGAAAATGACGATTCTTTACCGCTACGTAACCAGGGAGATACTTGCCAGCTTTTTGATTGTGCTGGTTGCGGTGCTCAGCATTTATGTGGCGGTCGATTTTATAGAAAAAATTGATAATTTCATGGAGGCGGGTGTCCCGGCTACCCGTTGTGTCGTCTATCTGCTTTATAAACTCCCCTTTATTTTTGTCCAGATAGCACCGGTGGGATTTCTATTGTCGATTCTGGTGGCATTGGGGCTGATGAACAAAAACAATGAAGTCATTGCCCTTAAAAGCTGCGGTATCGGCAAAGGCAGACTGCTCAAACCAACGATGGTGCTCGGTGTTTTTTTTTGTGCAGGGTTGTTTCTGGTTGCCGAAATGCTTGTGCCGGTTTTCATGGTCAATGCCAACCAGATCTGGCTTCAGGAGGTCCGAAAAAAGAACATCTACGCTTCCAAGACCAACGATATCTGGATGCGGGCCGCCCGGCAGATCATCCATATCAAACAATATGTGCCTGAAGAGAAACGTGTTGTCGGCATCACGATACATATCTTTGACGAAGACTTCCGGCTGATTGAGCGGGTCGACGCCGCAGCGGGCGTGTTCGAAAACGGTCGGTGGCAACTCGACGATGCCGTTCAACAGATTTTTGAAACAGATAGTGGGGACCAACGAATCCAGTTACGCAACACGATAACGGCCGACATCGATCTGAATCCCGATGACCTGGCCCAGGCGGCAAAACAATCCGATGAAATGAGTTTGGCCGAACTGTGGCGATATATCCAGAAAGTGGAGCGGGAAGGATATGGGGCCACCCGATATCGGGTTGACTTTCATAGCAAAATTGCCGCACCGTTTGTCTGCATCTTTCTCAGCGTGCTCGGTGCCGGCATCGCCCTGCGGGACAACATGCGCGAGGGGATGCCGGTGAGCATTACCTATGGATTGGGGATCGCCTTTCTCTATTGGATTTTCAACAGCTTTTGCCTTTCACTGGGTTATGCGGAAATGATGCCTCCCGTGATCGCGGCCTGGTTGGCCAACCTGGTTTTTTTCAGTTTTGCCGGTTTTTTGCTGCTCATTGCCAATTGAAAAACGATTGGCTTGCCTAATACGATTTCCCGACGATAGAGGGCCTTCGTGGTTTACCTGTACAATGTTGCGATGGGTTTGGCCATTTTTCTGTTTTGGCCGATCTGGGTCCCTTTGGTGTGGACCCGTAAAAAACGTCGTCGCACCTTTATTCAAAGATTGTATATGGAAGCCCTCCCCCGAGGCGATCCTGAATCGATAGACGCCCGGAGGAAATGTTGGATCCATGCCCTTTCGGTGGGTGAGGTGCTGTCGGCAGAGCCGTTGGTAAAAGCGCTGGCCAAAAAACACGGCGCCCGGTCGCTGATTTTTACGGCGTCCACCCAAACCGGCGTTGAGATGGCCACCCGGTTGATAGCGCCGCATGTACGGGCGGTCAGACATTTTCCCTATGACACCCTCTTTTCCGTGAACCGAGCGCTGAAAGTCATTGAACCACGGCGGGTGGTGATCGTGGAAACAGACGTCTGGCCGAATTTTCTTTTCCGTTTAAAAAGATGCAGGATCCCCGTCTACCTGGTGAACGCCCGGCTTTCGGACCGATCCTTTCGGGGATATAAGCGTGCCGGTTGGCTGATGGCGCCGCTTTTGTCGGTGTTCGGCCGGATCTGTGTGCAGACGGATTCAGATCGGCTGCGTTTCCGGGCGATAGGGGTTCCTGACGAAAGATTGATGACGGTGGGCAATATCAAATTTGATCAGGCCCCCGCCAGGATGTCGACCGTCGAACGCAACCGGTATACGGAGAAATTCAACCTCTCGGCGGGCGCGTCCATATGGGTGGCCGGCAGTACCCACCAGGGAGAAGAGGACATGCTTTCGGTCGCCTACCGAGAGGTATGTGCGGCCGGCATCCATGCGGTGCTGATTGTCGCGCCGAGAGATCCGGACCGGGCTGAGGCGGTGTGTCAAATCTTCAACCGGTCAGGAACCGATGCCGTGACCCTGGCGCAGATGGAAAGGCAGCCCGCACCGATTCGTGTGCTGGTGGTTGACCGCATCGGAATGCTTCGCAACCTGTATGCACTGGCCGACGTTGCCTTCGTGGGCGGCAGCCTGGTGAGAGCGGGTGGCCACAACCCATTGGAGCCTGCTTCTGTGGCCAAGCCGATTCTTTTCGGGCCCCACACCGATGATTTTCGCTGGATCTGCCAGACCCTCGAAAAGGCCGGCGGCGCCATCCGTGTTAATGATGCAGATCAGCTCGCCGCACGGGTCGTCCATCTGATCCTAAACCAGGCAGACAGTCGCCGTGTCGGCCGCTGCGCCTATGGGGTGTTTGCCAAGCACAGAGGCGCTGTGGCACGTACCCTTGCGGTCATCGACGCACCCGCTGACAGAAGGGATCCATGACCCGGGTAAAAAGCGTTTTCAAACGGTTCGGACGCCGAATTGAAATGGCGGCCACGGGAGAGGACCCCACGCCGTTTTTTTCCATTGAAACTGTTTTGATGGTTCTCTCCGTTGTCTACGGCGGCCTCGTGTGCCTGCGCGCCCGTCTATATGAAAAGGGTGTGCTCCCGTCCCAAACCCTACCCTGCCGCGTTGTGTCCATCGGCAATCTCATCGCCGGTGGAACGGGCAAAACGCCCATGACGATTCTGGTTGCCCGGATGATCCAGGATATGGGTTGCCGCGTGGTGGTGCTCAGCAGGGGATACCGTGGACGCATGGAAAAAACGGGGGGTGTCGTCAGCGATGGCCGGACCATATTCAAAGGCCCCGAAGATGCCGGGGATGAACCTTACCTGATGGCCAGGATCTTAACGGGCATTCCCGTGGTGGTGGGCCAACGACGGTACGAAGCCGGCATGATGGCCGTGAAGCGATTCCAACCGGATGTGATCGTACTCGATGACGCCTTCCAGCATCTCCGCTTAAAAAGAGATCTAAACCTGGTCCTCCTGGACAGCCGGTCGCCATTTGGCAACGGGCACTTGCTTCCGCGAGGGCTGCTAAGGGAACCGCTTTCGGCCCTGCGCCGGGCGCATGCGGTGGTCTATACCCGCAGCGAAACGGTCCTCACGCCCCCCATCCATCATCGGGCGCTAAGGCACCAACCGATTTTTTACACCATCCACCACCCGATAATCAGGAAGACCGATCAGGAAGAGGGCGGCTCAGTGGCTGATACACTGGATCTTTCCATGTTGAAAGGAAAAAAAGCCGTCGCTTTTGCGGGCCTGGCGGACAACGCCCAGTTTTTCGATTCATTGGAACAGGCAGGGTGCATGCTTGTCCACACCTTTTCCTTTTCAGATCACCACCGGTATGGTTGCATCGATTTGGACCGGATCGCCGCAACAGTCATCGAAAAAAGCGCGGATGTAATGGTGACCACATTAAAGGATTTTGTAAAAATCGATCGTGTTAAACAATGGCCAGTGGCGCTGACGGTCGTCGATGTAACTATCAAACTGACCAAGGATGAAGATGTCTTTCTTAAGACCCTTTCCAATGCATTGGCCCGCCATCCAATCTCAACGATCTTCTAGCTCAACCACCCCAGTCCGAAACTTTCTTCAATCCCGCGGTTCCCATAAGCAGCAACTGGTGTTGAATAGGTAAAATCCGATGGATTTGCTGTAAAAATTTTTAATAGTTGATGCATCATGCTTTAAAATTTTTAATAATTGCTATGGCCACGATTAATATGTGCAGTTTTTAAAGAAGAATTGGTTTGGAAATTAATAAATCAATATTAGGTAGATAGAGAGGATATCGTTAGTTTTGTAACCCTCGAGTTTTAGCTATGGCATAAAACTTGTTAGCACAATATTAAAAATGACCCACGGGGGAAATACCATGCAGGATAGATCCGGATCAAAATTCGAAGAACGCTTTAAGGCTCTCGGATGTTCGCCAATTCAAATGAGAAAGATTTTCAAGATGAACAATCGGGCCGGGTTTTCGCTGATGGAATTGATGGTGACCATTGCCATCATCGGTATCTTAACTTCCATTGCAGTGCCCAACGTTATCTCTTGGCGCAACAACTCCCAGTTCAGCGCCGCGGTACGCCAGGTCAAATCGACCATCGAAGGCACACGCATGGCGGCTATTAAGAGCAACATGGCGACGGACCTGTTTTTCAACGGCACCAATACATTTACCACCCAGACCCGGGCAATCACTGCCGGTGCTGCGGTCGTGAATCCGCTATTCAATCATCAATTGCCCCCCGGCGTTGCGGTCAACGCCAATAACGGCGGGCAATTGAACTTCAATAACCGGGGCATGGCCACTCCCTGCACGGTGACCGTTCAGCATACCAACGGATTGTCCAACCAGATTGTTGTCGCCATTACCGGCAGCAGCAGGATTCAATGCTGCCAGGGAAATACGGAGATTCAAGCATGATCGGCAAACGAAAAAACATGGGGTTTACGTTGATAGAACTGCTTGTGGCGATGGCCGTTGTATCGATCGTCATGGC